>Ga0134124_10004744_pt1 | contig 10939 bp, 15 predicted proteins | sample KB304_FD_96880 | JGI IMG/M metagenome (GOLD analysis project Ga0134124, IMG submission 96880) | Terrestrial soil microbial communities without Nitrogen fertilizer from Kellogg Biological Station, Michigan, USA - KB3-0-4 | ecosystem: Environmental > Terrestrial > Soil > Unclassified ... | reverse complement strand
TTTTTTTTTTTTTTTTTTTTTTTGTTTTAAAAGTTTTGCTTGTAATCTGATTTCTTTTTCTTCATTTAATTCCTTTCTTAATCTTTGTTTTATTGCTTTCGCTTCTTCTTTACTTAAATCCTTTAGTATATTTTCAATTGCTTGTTTCTTTTGTAATTTTTCTAACTTTCTTGCTTCTTCTTTTTGTTGACGTATTTCTGCTCTCAAAAGCTTTTTCTCCTCTAAGAGTCGTTGTTTTTCTAATGCCGCTTGTTTTTTCTCTTCTTCCACATATTTTGCTAATTCAGCCTGATAAGGTGTTAATTCTCTTTTAATTTTCATTTTAATTTAAAAATTGTCTCGATATTTTTTATAAAAATATCACTTAATATATTTTTAAAATCATTTTCTAGATTTATTACTCTTTTATTTTTATTTTTTAAATATCAATTTAAAATATATTTCACATTTTTTTTTTTATTTATTTTTAATAACAACTTTGAAAGACTGGAACACTTAAATACTTTTTTAAATCTTCATTCTTTAAGAAATCCTACAAAAAAAATTTCCGAATTTTTTACATAATTTATAGTTCTATAATATAAATCAGGAAAGCCTCATACTGAATCAATTTCTATTTCATAAAAATTAATAAATAAATCCAATTCATTCCTAAATGTAAAATTTTTTTTTTTTAATAATTTTTCTCGAATAAAATTTAAAATTTGATATGCAAATTTTTGTGTTTTTACATTTACACAACCAAAATAATCTTTATACAATTTATTATTTATTAATTTATAAAAACTATTTGAATACAAATATTTTTTAGTAATTAATTTCAAAATTTGTTTATTTTTTGTATACATCTCGATATTTTTAAAAGGTCTACTTAAAGATCTATCAAAAGATGTATAAAATTGTCAATTACTTCTACCATAATTCATAAAAAAATTAAAACTAATTGAAAAAAAACTAAAACGAACTAATTTTCTTCAAATATCTATATTATAATAAAAATTCAATTTCTTAATTTTATCATAATCTTTAATAAAACCTTTTTTCCATAATCTATAGATCGCTAACTTTTTAAACAATTTCTTATTCTCAAAAAATTTTTTAAATAACTTTTTCATTATATAAAATTTTCTCGATTTAAATTTTTTGACCATAAACCTAAGTCATCAATAAAACAATTTTTTATAAGCTTTCTTTTCTTTTTTTCAATTCTTAATTTTTCCTTTTTTATATCTTTTTTTATCAAATCTTTTTACCTTATATAACCACTCTAATTTATTATCTCAATTTTTTCAATATTTGTATGTTAATATTAATTTTTTCTTAATAATTTTTTTTTTTTGAATTGATGATAAAATTTCAAATTTATTAAAAGCATAAGGATTAATATACTTATTTAGGACTAAGCGGTTAACACGTTTTAATCCTAAAATTTTTAAAGTTTTAGCAGGTTTAAAAAAATAAAAATCAAAAATTAAAGATGTACTTTTTGTTCTTAAATTATTATCCATTTAAATTCTTCTGGGTTTTCTTAACCTCATTCCGTTATGAGGTATTCTTCTAAATTTACAAACGCCTAATACATTAATTTTATTATATAATAACTCTTTAATCATAATATGTAAATGCATCGATATTTTATTTTTTAAACCTATAATTACATTATAAATCTTATATAATCTCAAATAAGGTAAAATACCTCGAATTATTTTTTCTAAGGCCTGCGGTGCTTTTTTTAATTTTTTATTATAACCTACATGTTCAGTACCTGAAGTTCTACATATAACTACCTTTCTTTTCATATCTAATAATGTTATCAACGTATTTGACTGTAACCTTTTCATTATTAAATAAGCTTTCTTTTTTTTATTTTTTAATCCAAAAAAAAAATGAGATTTATATAATAATTTTTTCATTTAAATTAAATTTAATATGTCTATATCTAAACACAAATTTTTAAATTCTTTCCTATATATTTCTGTTTTTTCTTCAACATTTAATTCATTTAATATAGGTAATTCTGTACATATATACAAATCTAATTTAAATCAATAACTATTATAAATTTGCATAATATTACGTATCGCTATACAACTCTGTTGTACAGTCTGTAATTCTAAAACATATAATTTATGTAAAGATTCTACTTTTAATAAAGTAACAATACTAACATTATCATCACATTCATGCCTTTTTATTTGATAAAATAACTCTTTAGAGCGTTCTAACGCATTTTTAGCTTCTATTAAATATTTATTTAAATTGCTACAACTTTCTAAACTTAAAATACTCAATTGCAACAACTCTAAAAATTCTATATCTTTTAATTTCAGTTGTCTTGCATGTTCTATAAATAAAGGATGTTTAAATTTATAATCTATAATACTAATTTTTATCAAATCATCACTTGTTGGTTTATCTAAATTATGATAACTTAAATATTGTTTCAATATATTATTACTATTCGAAAGATTCAAGAAAAAATAAATTAAATCATATCTGTTTTTATCAAAACAATCATCAATATAATAAAAATAATTTTCAACTGTAGGTTTAGAAAAAAAAAATTGAAGTAAATTTAAATTTTCTTTTGAAAGCAAAGATTCATCATAATTTGAATCATCACAATTTGAAACTCGACCATCTTTAATTTCTAAACTCTGAAATTCTATTTTATTTTGTTCAAAAAATTTAAATTTAGTAATTCTTGTATTTTTATCGATAAACGCTTTATCTTCTAAAAGATATTTACTTAATAAAGATTCCATAATAAATTCCTTTTTAGGTAATAAATTTTTAAAACGAAAAATTTTATCAATAAAAATTTGAGTTAAATTTTTATCTTTATATACATTTTCTGTTTTATTATATAAACTAACAAAATTTAATATTGATTCTTGATTTTCAACATCTTTTTTCTCTAAATTATATTTATCCATAACTTTTTTTATTATTGGTACATTATTTAAATCCGCTGGGACTCTTAGATTTACATCGAAAATACGATATGAAAAAGTTTCTAATTTATTTATAGTATTATCTGTCAAATTATCAGTATTTAATATTGTATTTAAAAATTTTGGTTCTAATCATACTTTTAATTTTTTAATTATATACTCTAATTTTACAATATCTAAATTTGCTTGAGGCAATTCAAAATTATTATTTATGTTTAATGTTGTTTTTAAAATTAAATTATATTGCAAACTAATAATTTCTAATTTAGAGTTAATATAATTAATGAATTCTTCATTTGTTAAATTTTCTATGTCCTTATTTTCTATAGCTAACAACGCTATATCACAAATATCAGATATTGCTTGTAACTTATGAAAGTTAAATGTGATTTGCTCTTGGAGTAAATCTCATTTAACTTTCATTAAACTCAATTTATGAATATCATTAAATTTTTCATCTTTTAATGGACAATTAAGAGAATTTCGCTCTATTCTCTTAGTTAAATCTATTATTTCAGCATAATTTGATTTTATATTTTTAGTTATTATATTAATCCTGTTAAATATAAAATTATATATCATTACATTTTTCATTTGTTTAATTTAATTTATTTTTTTTTTTAAACCAAATCTTTGTAATATTAAATAAATATACATAAAATTATAAACTTTGGCCGTAATATTATAATTTTTTGTTCTTACTAAAAATTGAATAAGAAATTTTATTTTATTTATTTGAATCACAATTTGTTGATTTTGTGAAAAAATTATTATTTTATTTTTATTTATTTCCATAATTTAAAATTTTTTTTTACCTGGTTTCATTCAAATAATTTCTCGAGGATATGTTAACCCTCTTATTTTATAAGGTATTAATTTAAACAAAAGCAAAATATGTAATATATTTGAACGAAAAATTTGTAAATCAAATCCTACAAATAAAAGAAAACGTCTATATTTTTTAAAAATTAAAGTTTGTGGTACATGAAAATAAAAAAAATTTACCATATTAAAAAAAAATCTATATAAACACGATGAAAATTTTTTGACCCGAAAACCTAAACCTTTTAATTTCATTTTGAAACTATAAATAGCGGAAGATCTTGTAATTCCTGTCAAGAAATTTCTCAAAAACGTTTTATAAAAAAATTTCGAAAAAAAAAAAAAAATTATATTATTTGCTGTTGATTTCATTATATAAAAAAAAGGAAGCCTAACCACCGAAAATAAGGATTTATTTTTTAATTTATAAAAAAATAAATTCTTACTTTTATTAATATAAAAAATAAAATTATTTAATTTTATTATTAGATTAGACAAAAACTTTTAAAAGAATTTCTCCACAAATTGCTTTATTTAATAAACAATCTGTACTTGTTAATAAACCTTTATTCGTAGATATTATATAAAAACCAGTAAACGCCGTAATATTATTATAATGTAAACTTAATTTATGTAAACTTGAATATTCTTTTTGACTAGGTTTAGAAATCAAACGCAATTTACATACAGGTTTTGTTCCATAATATTTTAAATAAACCCTAATTTTATTTTTTTTTAAGAAAAATCCTCTAATTAAACCATGTTTATAAAGTATATCCAATACCGCTAAATCTAATTTAGAAATTGGAACATCTATTGATTTTATATGGCCACGTGCAGCTACGTCTAATCTACAAATTAAATCACTTAACATTTTTTTTTTAGAATGAAGATTTTCGAAGGCCCATTAAAAGCCCATTAGACGCATAATTTTTACAAAAATGACGCACAAGTTTAAACCGTCTAGAAACTGAACGGGCAAATCCTGTTATTAAACAACTTCTTCTATAATAAGAAATTGAAGAAAATTTATTATACTGTACTCATATTTGACTTCAGTATATTTTTTGTCTATAATTAAAATTATAATTAGCTATTAAACTTTTTAATATCAATTTATTCATTTCATAAATATACAATTTTTTCCTATGAAAACGATCACGTTTATTTCATCTATACATTTAAATTTATTTTTAATTTTTTACGTGTTCTTGCATTTGTTCTTGTGCGTTGACCGCGACAAGGTAAATTATTTAAATGTCTTAAACCTTTATAACATTTAATATCTATTAAAGTTTTAATTTGAAACTTTGCTAATCTTCTAATTTTAATATCAAGTCAAGTCAATCCATTTAAAATCATAGAAAGTACATTAAAATGATAAGGATTTAAATTATTTATAGAATAAGGATATGCAAATCCTGATTTCACACAACTTAAAATTGCTTTATGCCAGCCTACTCCTAAAATTTTACGTAGTGAATTACGTAATTCACAATTATTTCTTAAATACGTTTGTTTATACAAATACATTATTTATTCAATATTTGAATGTAGTTTTCAATTCATCTCATCATACTATCATTATTAAAAAATAACGATTATAATTCTCTATTTGTTTTTGTCTTTTTTTAAAAAAAGGTTCAATTCGTCAATAAGGTATATTTTTTCGTATTATAAATTCTAACATATCTAATTGCTGTCGTATCAATAGATTTCTTTTTTTCAAATAATAAATTTGAATTTTATTATTTAATCTTTTATACACAAAAGAATATATATAATTATTTTTTATATATAAAAAAATAATTATATATATTCTTTTATATATAAGAAAAGGCACTAAACAAAAATAGATCAAAATAATAAACTCAAAATAACTATCATACATTTTATATATACTTAGTTTTAAAGCATAAAATATATAATCAACAGGTATATCTTTCCTACAATAAATAACTAAAATAAATTTTAAAAATTTATTTATTTTAGAATTTATTATATAATCTTTTATACTTCACATTTTTTCAGGACGAACCACTTTTGTATAATAAATTTTAAATCTATAAGGATTTAATATCTTTTTAATTAAATCGCTTTGAATTCACCTTTTTAATTCCTTATGTATATCAGGAATCATATAACATAAAAAATCACTATACTGACAACGTAAAAAAAAAAAAATTTGATATAATACTATACTTGAGAATATTATTAATACTATATATAGTATTAATAATATTCAATCTATTGACTTAATTCATTTTATCATTTTTCTATTATTTTTGTTTTACTAAAATATAATTTTAATACCTTAAACAATAAAACTCTATCTATATTATTATGAAAAAATCTAAAACAAAAAGGATCTTTTAAATTAAAAAAACCTACATTTGTTTTTTTTTCTAAAAATAAAGTCATATCTAAAATTCTAAATAAAATTGAAGTATTATAAAGCTCTATTTCTAAAAAATGTTTAGATATATAAGGATAAACATCATTGAAAAAAAAATATATAGGGAAATATGCTGCATATTTCCTTAAATATATTAATATTAAAAAACTAAAATATCATATATTTAAACGAAAAATTTTATCAAATTTAGCAAAAAATGCTTTTTTTCCAAAAAAAAAATTTAATAAATAAAAATAATTTGACATTCTAATATCATTGGCTATTTGAATATTTACTAATTCAAAATATAACATCGTTTTTTTTAAACATGGTATTAAATTTAAATTTAAATTATTTAAATATTCTAATTTTTGAATTAATAAAAATCTACCAACATTTTTATAATGAAAATATAAATCTATTTGTCTCATTTATATTATACATGAAGATACACAACCTAAAGAAGGTCATCTCATACAAAATTCATTCAATATAGGCCCATATATTCTATTTGATACTGGTACAATTAAACGCGTTACTAACACTACAGTATTCTCGCCAAATCGTAAACGAACACCTTTAGCTCTACGATAATAACATTTCGTTCTTATTATTAAAGCACGATGTAATGTTCCTTTTAAATAACGCTTTTGTAATCTTGCTTTCAACATTTTATATTTTTTCGAATTTATTCATTGAACTGAAACTATAATAACATCTCCAAAAGATGCTATTTTTTTTTTATAAGAACCTAATACTTTAATACATTGTGCTAAAACTATACTCGTTTTATCTGTAACTTTTAATATTGAACCCAATTGTATCATCTTAATATATTATTTTTGTTATTGTACTTTTAAAAGGTAGTTTTGTTTTTGCACGCGAAAGCGCTTTTAATGAAGAATACACCGAATTGGCTGCAATTTCACATATTATTTGACCTTTTCTTATTGGACATACTCATTGCGAGTGAGCTCCCTTTCCAGAACCCATACGCGATCCTATAGATTTTTTGGTGATTGAAGCATATGTAAATACTCGTAATCAAATATTACCGGTTTTTTTTAAATTTCTACGTAAACTCCTACGACAAGCTTCAATTTGTTTTATCGTAAGTTTACCTGATTTTTTACTTTTTAAAGCATAATTGCCCCTTAAAATCTTACTTTTTTGCGATTCAAAAAAAAAATTAGAACTAATTAAATGATTTTTTTTAAATTTTATATTTTTTGGAAATTGCTTCATACTATAACTATACCATTTGCATATATCAATTTGATAAGTTAGGTCCTCTTCTATAAATTCAAACTTTAACTATAGTTGCACTATTTTCTATAGGAATAACATAAAAAGCATATTCAATATGTGCTTTTATAGTATTAAGTGGCATTAAACCTTGTTTAAAAGAAATAGAACTAACCTTTTGTTTACGTGAAAATCTTCCTTTAATTTGAAATTTAAAACCTACTATACCATGACTTTTTAGATCACCTACTCTAATTGAACTTCTTTGTTTTCGTTTATTAAAATGTATAAATTTATAGATTTTTAAATAAGCTATATCAAAAAATTTTTTAAAATTATTCATAAAAATTTTTACTATCTGCTGATTATAATCTAAATTAGATATTCAAAAAAAAACAAAATTAAAAGTTTCTAATTCTTCTATTAAATAATTATATAATTCTAAAAGATTACAAGAAGGACCTAAAATAAAATTATTTCATGTTAAAAATGAATTAAAAATTATATTTTTTAAATATAAATTATTTTTATTAAAAAATAAATAAAATCCAATTATATTTTTAATTAATTTTTTAGAAAATCCAATTAAAATTTTTAATTTCTTAAATTTTTTAAAATTAATTATTCCTAAAATTAAAAATTCAAATGTTAATCATATATATTTATTTTTATAAAATTTATAAATTTCATCAATAAAAATTGAAATCATTATCATTAAAAAATTTTTTAAAATTCCACCATAATAATTTAAAAGCTCTTTTTCCTTATTTTTATAATTTACGAATGTATCTACTAATCTTGTATCTTTAATAATTTTAGCAATCAATTTCAATTCTTTCGTTATTGGACTTATCATATCCATTACACCAAAACCTTGTTGATATTTTCTAGCCATGTATCGAGACAAAAATTTTGCAGTTACATCATCATTACTAATCACATACATTTTTATATATATATGTTTTAAACCCAAAACAAAAAAAAAAAAACTATTTAATCATTTAGCTAAAAATGTAAAAAATTTGCTAAAAGCTGTAATTCAAATGTAACCAAACAAAAAAATTCTAAGTACTTCTAAATAATGATTTGTTAAATATATCTCATCTGATTCATAAATATTTACTATATGTGTATACAACGTATAAAAGTACAAAAAATTAGTTCGTGAACTTCGTTGTACATTAGTAAATGGTGGATGTTTTAATGCTGTTCTTACTGCCGGAAAATTTTCTTCTTCTAAAAAAGAAATAAATTTTTTTGTTAATTTTATTGGTCACTGGTTCCAATAAAATGTTGCAAAAAGTCTTCATACTAACAAAATCATAAAGGCTTCAATATGTCCTATATCTTTATATTCTAACCTTCTTTCTGAAAGAAAATCGCAAATTAATCTATCATTTTTTATATCTTTAAAACTTTCAGAAAAAAATTCAGCAATTTTAGTTTCTATAAAACCATGATATAAATAAGCTCGTATTATTATATTTTTATAAACCTTTATTATGTCGAAATGACTATAAAATAAAGCTAATTCTTTTTCAAAATCTTTATTATTAAATAAAAAAATTAAATATAATTTAATTTTAAATATTATATGTAAATATTCTGGATAATATATAGCATTTACATAATATAAATCTTCTCAACCATAGGTTCAACCTAAACGTAAAGATATTGGATTTATTAAATGTCCCATTATTTTTTTCTTAAAAATTTATTTTTCTTACGTAACCTTTCCAATTTTCGAAAAACTACAGCTTTTCCCATAACTTTAGGTATTGAAAATTCACCAAAACAATGATTTATCATTTTTTTAGTAACAAAAACTGGTATAAATTCTTTACCATTATAAACTAAAGCTTCTCTTTGAATCAATGTTTCTGGTATTATTAAAGATCTTAAATTTGAAGTATTTTTTAAAAAAGAATCAAATTTTTTAATTTTGATAAAATCTGCTTTTGCCATAGAAACAAACGCTTTTTCTATTTTTGGTAATTTTCATCTAGACATATTTTTTAAATAATCTTCTATTTAATCTTTGATGTTTTCTATTTTTTGTTGGTACATTTACTGTAGCTCGTCCTTTAAAATTTACTGGCATTTTAGGTTTGGCTTTTTTTCCATTACCTCCTCCATGTGGATGATCACAAGGATTTTGGGCTACACCTCTTACTTTTGGTCTAAATCCTAAATAATAATTTTTTCCTGCTTTACCCAAAATCCTTTTTTTATTTTGTGTATTTGAAATTTCACCTAACATAGCTATACATTTTATCGAAATTTTAAGTTGTCATCCTGAATTTAATTTTAAAATAACTTTATCTCCTTTTTTACCAATTAATAAACAACTTGCGCCTGCAGCTCTTATTAACTGTGCTCCTTTATTGGGCTTTAATTCAATATTTGAAATTTTTGAAAATAATTTTATATAATTTAAAGGAAATGATGAACCTTGTTTTATTTCTAATGTAGGTCACATTGAACCACAATATATAGCCTTTCCCAATTCATATCCTTTTGCTAATAATAAATAACTGGCACACCCATTTGAATATATAACTAATCCTATATGCCCTGTATGATATGAATCGTATACTACTTTCATTAGTATACCATATTTATTAATACGCCTTAAAAAATCTATATTACGATATAAATTTTTATTTCCTTTTCATCTACCATGTACACATATTCTCCCATAAAAATTTCTTCCAGCATATGCACTTTGTCCTAATGTTAGTAATTTATCAAATTTTTTATAAAAATATAACATTTTTATCATAATCGATAAATTACATTCAGTATTAAAAATGTAATTAAATTAAACCCTATTATACTTAAAATTGTTGTTAATATAAATTTAGGAATTTCTTTTTTTAAAAAAAAATTATATCTTTGAAAAATGCGTTCTAAAAAATACATAAATTCTTTGTAATTTGTAAGATAATACTTCATTGGCATTTTTTCAATTATTAAATTTTTACTTTTAGCATCTTCTACTCTAATTTCATTTATAATGCAAACTAATACAACACCACAATATAAAAAAAAAACTCATACCGGAAATATAAACGCAATTATAGTTCTATGTCAAACATCATGACGTATATTTTCCAAATTTTCAGGAGAAAACTTTAACGTATAAATCTTTCTAAATAATTTTATAAAAATTATTAAACGCATTTTTATTTTTTTTTTAAATTTCATTTAAATTTTTAGAATAATTTATAAAATGAATTACAGCACTATTTTTAATAATTTCAAATTTTGTAATTTCTTTAATTATTTTAAAATTCATTATATTTTTTACATATATAAAATTTATTAAAATTTTTTCATTTTCAATTAAAATTTCTATTTTTTGTTTAAAATTTCAAAAATATAAAATTAAATTTAAAATATAAGATATTAATATTAAATTTAACTCTATATTATAAATATATAAAATATATTGTTTAAGTGAATTAATTATGATTTTTTGTTTAATTATATTTTTTATAAAAAATATAATTAAACAAAAAAT
>Ga0134124_10004743_pt1 | contig 10939 bp, 13 predicted proteins | sample KB304_FD_96880 | JGI IMG/M metagenome (GOLD analysis project Ga0134124, IMG submission 96880) | Terrestrial soil microbial communities without Nitrogen fertilizer from Kellogg Biological Station, Michigan, USA - KB3-0-4 | ecosystem: Environmental > Terrestrial > Soil > Unclassified ... | reverse complement strand
CCATACAGTGCCAGGACTATCAGCAGTACATGCGCAACCGCCGCAAAGTCGATGCCTTTCCCGGGAATGACATCCATGCCGCGCAGCAGGTCGGCGAATCGGCCCTGCCCCTGCGCCGTTGCCGCATCGATGGCCTGCTGCTTGCTGATGTTGGCCGGCAACGTCCTGCCGATCACGCCCGAGAAGATCAGGTCCGTGGCGCGACCCAGAACCTTGGGGCCGACCGCGGACAGCGCTACGCTGAATATTCCCGCTGCGAGGACCATGATGATCCTGGCCCGCTGCGGCCGCAGACGCCGCAGCACGCGCTTTCCCGATGCCACAAAGGAGATGGGCTTTTGCGCAATGGTGGCGTTGCCCATGCCACGGCCCGGCCCGCCTGGCATCTGAATCCGCTCTGTCGCCTTCATCGTCTTTGCGTTCACGCGTTCACCTGCAACATCTGCTGCGACTCCACGATCTCGATGTAGGTCCTGCATGTCTTGAGCAGGAAGTCATGTGTGCCGAGTCCTACGACCGCCCCGCCGTCGATGACGACGATCTGATCCGCATCTTTGATGGTGGCGACCCGCTGCGCCACGATGAGCACCGTGGCGGCCTGCACTTCACGCCGGAGCGCAAGCCGCAGCCGCGCCTCCGTCGCCAGATCCAGCGCTGAGAACGAATCATCGAAGAGGTAGATTTCCGGTCTTTTGACCAGCGCCCTGGCGATGGAGATTCTCTGGCGCTGACCGCCAGACAGGTTTGTTCCACCCTGCGAAACCGGCGCTTCCAGACCTCCCGGCAGCTCGGCAACGAAGTCTTTGGCCTGCGCGATCTCGAGCGCCGACCACATCTGACTCTCGGTCGCACCCGGATTTCCGTAGCGCAGATTGCTGGCAATGGTTCCGGAGAATAAATAGGCGGTCTGCGGCACCAGTCCGAGTTTCGACCACAGCGCGTCCAGATCCCAATCGCGCACGTCGATCCCATCTACCAGTACTGCGCCAGAGCTGGCATCGAACAGCCTGGGAATCAGGCTGACCAGTGTGGTCTTACCTGCGCCGGTGGCCCCGATGATCGCCGTGGTCTGTCCAGCACGAGCCTCGAACGTGATGTCACGCAGCACCGGATCATGCGCTCCTGGATAGGTATGCGACACGTTTTGAAGTTTCAACTGCCCGCGCTGCTCCACCTGCGTAACGCCTTTCGCCGGCGGGACCACGGATGATTTCGTCTGCAGCACGGCACCGATCCGGTCGGCGCAGACGGCAGCGCGCGGCACCATGATCAGTGTGAATGTCGCCATCATCACGGCCATGAGAATCTGGATGAGATAGGCCAGGAAGGCAGTCAGCGAACCGATCTGCATCGCACCGGCCTCGACGCGCAATCCGCCAAACCACAACACGGCAACGCTGGCCACGTTCAGGACCAGAATCACCACCGGAAACATCGAAGCTATCCAGCGACCCACGCGAATGGAAACATCGGTCAACTCGTCGTTGACCTTGGCAAATCGCGCCACCTCGAAAGGCTCGCGGACAAAGGCGCGCAGAACACGGATTCCGGTGGTCTGTTCACGCAATACACGGTTCACCGTATCGATGCGGACCTGCATGGTCTGAAACGCGGGAATCATCCTCGATATGATGAATCCCAAGGCGATGGCGAGCGCGGGCACGGCGACCACCACCAGCCAGGACAGGCCCAGATCCTCACGGATGGCCATGATGATTCCCCCGACCATGGTGATCGGGGCCATGACCATCAGCGTGAAGGTCATCATGGCCAGCATCTGCACTTGCTGGACGTCATTCGTGTTACGCGTGATCAGCGAAGGCGCGCCGAAGGAGGCGACCTCACGGGCAGAGAACTCACCGACACGCCGGAACACCGCGCTGCGCAGGTCGCGCCCGAATCCCATGGCGGTCCTCGCGCCAAAGTAGGTGGCCGCCGTCGAGCTTGCCACCTGAACCAGCGAGATGCCGAGCATGAGCGCACCAACACGCAGGATGTAGCCCGTGTCCCCGCGCACCACACCCTGGTCGATGATGTCGGCGTTGAGGCTCGGAAGATAAAGCGAGGCGATCGTTGCAAGCAGCTGCAGGACGCAGATGACAAAGATCGGTCGCCGGTACGGGGCCAGATACTCTCGCAGCAGTTTCAGCAGCATGGACTCGCCTGTCAGTTCGCGTTTTTGGCAATGCCGGAAATGAGGATCCCGACCACCTCGTCCGAAGTGAGGCGTTCGCGCGGCGGCAGCAGTGGGTGCGTGCTCGCAAAGACCAGGCCGCGGAAGGCCGCCACAGCCGTCGAGGGTGGAACCCGCAGTTTCCCCTGGTGACTCTCGAACAATTCGACCAACACGGCAGTGATGATGGCGCTCGACTCCTTGATCAGCTTGCCCACATCCCGTTGATGGGTTGCGCCGGGTGAGGATACAGAGCGCAGCGACTCGCCAATGGCGGTCATCCGATTGAAGTAGTCACGCAGTCGGGTGGCGGCCTCGGCCAGCTGCCGTCGCATGGAAGTCGAGCGGTCTATGGTGCGGATGGCGATGGCGACCGGCGCGGCATCCATGGCCGACTTCAGCGCTTCGAAGATCAAGGCGGACTTATCAGGGAAGGCGCGAAAGATCGTCCCTTCCGCGATGTTCGCCGCCTTCGCCATCTGCGCCGTGGTGACCGAGGCGCCCCTTTCCACCAATAGCGGGACGGCAACGTCGAGAATGGCGCGCCGCCGGTCAGCCAACGCCATCGGCTGGGCACGTACTTGTCTTGCCTTTACCATTGCAGAAGTGTGGCATGAGTGAGTGCTCACTCACAAGGGCGGCCGTATGTGCAGTTCGATCACGCCGCAATGCGAGGTCACGGCGAAATGCACGCGGGTGCTACATGGGGATGCCGGTCAGAGCGAACCGCATGGTGTTCTCATTGAGGGGCACCTGACCGTGGCAGCGCGGACAATTCAACATGCCGACCGCTTCAGCCAATGCATCGAACACCTTTGGGTCAGTGATCCTTTGTGTCGGCTCAAAGCTGGTGGAACACCTGGGGCATCGAACGATTGCGTGGGCTTGGACATCCATAACCGCCTCCCTTGCCTGGTTCTGCAGGCTGATCGGGCAGGCACAGGCCCATCTGTGCGCCACCGTACTTAGCGGCGACCAGCGCGCCATCTGAAGGCTTGTCGCAGACACGCGTGCTGGGACACTGGTTGCGCGGCGCTACGATTTCCTGTTGAACCCCGCGTAGTCAGAACAGCCGTAAAAAGTGGTCGCAACAAGGCTCTCGGGGGGCTGCGTCCATCTGCAGTCTGGTAAGTGGCATGATGCGCGCCCGCGAATCGAGGACACGAACATGGGCAGACGAGAAATACTGACGGTCGACAAGCTTCGAGCCCTGACGCACAGCCTGGCCAGGGAACGCGGCAGCATGAACGGAGACTGCAAGTCGGTCCGATTCACGCCCATGCCTTGCGCAGACGGGGTCCGCAATGAGCTGGGCGCCAACTGGACGGTGGACGCACTGGATTGCGACGGCGCCTGCGCCAGCTTCTGGCGCACTATTCTGGGAGAGATCGCGCGCACCTACGACGTGGCGTTTCCTCGGGGCGCGGGCGGTTAGAACGAAGCCAACGCGAGCGGGCGGCGCCGAGTATGGTGCTGAATGACCCTGAACCTGGGTATCCCGCCGCAGCTCGGCAACAGACGAGTCCTGCACGCCGGCAAGTGGCTGCCAGCGCGTGCTATCGGCTGGATGGCAGCGTTGATCTTCGCCATTGTTCTGGCCTTTGGACCCGGGATGGAAGCGCTCTCACACGCGCTGCCTGAAGATCCGATGTCGCAGTTCCTGGCGCACTTCGCCGGCGCCTGCATCGTGCTGGCCACCTATGCGTTGCTGGTGCGGATGGGAGAAGCACGCAAGCCCGTCGAGCTTGGCCTGCGCAGCGCACCAGCCGGCCTGCTGGCGGGACTGGCGATTGGTCTGGCGCTGTTCTGCATCGTCATGCTCATTCTGGTTGCGATCGGGGCCTACGACGTCGACTACCATGGCGCCGCTTCCGCCTGGCGTGGTGCGGGCCTCGCGATCGAATCAGGGGTATTCGAAGAGGTGCTGGTCCGCGGCGTGATCCTGCGGCTGACCTGGCGCGCCTTCGGACCGTGGACTGCCTTCATCGTCTCCGCAGTGCTGTTCGGCGCAGGTCATGCTGCGAACCCGGGAGCCACGGCATTTACAATGGCCTGCGTTGCCATCGAAGCCGGCCTGATGCTGGGTGCCTTCTTTGCGCTGACTGGTCGCTTGTGGATCTCCATCGGCGTCCATGCGGGATGGAACTTCACCCAGGGCTACCTGTTTGGCGCGAATGTCTCTGGCGGCGACTTCGGCTCATCGGTGGCGACCAGCGTGGCCCACCTGCACAGGCCTGTTTGGCTGACCGGCGGCGCCTTCGGTCCCGAAGCCTCACTGCCCTGCCTGCTGGTCTGCGTTGCCGCTGGCGCATTGGTGATGGAGATGGCGCGACGGGCTGGACGATTCGCGAATGCGGTCAAGCCGCAGGACCCGCGGGTGTACACAATCGAATCGCTGATGAGCGGAAAAGTTGGTCGGGGCGAGAGGATTTGAACCTCCGACCCCTTGCACCCCATGCAAGTGCGCTACCAGGCTGCGCCACGCCCCGACCGTAGGGACGCGCATAATACCCGCATAACCACTGCAAGGGGGACTTCGTCATGGCCCATCAGATCGATCGTCGTGGCTTCCTGGCCGCGGCTCCTGCAGGCGCTCTGGCGCTGCTGACTGCACAGAACGCTGCTGCTGGCGCAGACCCCTGGCCGGCAGGCACCGGGCCCATTCTGACGGGCAAGGCGCCAGGTGATTCTCAACCCCGCTCCGGCGGCCTGCCGCTGGCCCGCTACCTCGAGTACGTCAACCTCTTCAACAACGACGATCCGCGCTTCATCGAGTTCTACCACCCGGATGTAGTGCTGGAACTGGGCAACGCCACCATCCGCACCGCGCAAGGCATCCGCGACTTCTACAAGGAAGTGCACGCGCATATCCACGAGAAGGTCGAGGTATCGCACTACGTATCCGATGCCACCGGCATCGCTGCAGAGCTGCCGTCGGAGTTCAAGGTGTACAAGGACTGGCCGGAGCCGAACTACTTCAAGCGCCCGCTGAAGGCCGGCGAAGTATTCCGCGTGATCAGCCTCGGCATGTACCAGGTCGAGAATGGCAAGTTCCGCCACATCAAGGCGGCGCGATACAAGCTGGTCAATGAGTGGCGGATGGAGGGCTGAACGCCTTCCCATCTGTGCGGCGCGAGCGGACCCTCAGCGCCGCAGGATCCGCAGGATCTCTTCGAGCTCCGTGCGGATCTGCCGCGCGATCTGCTGGCTCTGGCTCACATCCGTGCGCGCTTCCTCGCCATCGAGCTTCAGCCGCGCGCCACCAATGGTGAAGCCCTGTTCGTACAGCAGGCTGCGGATCTGCCGGATGATGATCACATCCTGGCGCTGGTAGTAACGGCGGTTGCCGCGACGCTTCACCGGCTTCAGCTGCGGGAACTCCTGCTCCCAGTAACGCAGCACATGCGGCTTCACACCGCACAACTCGCTCACCTCACCGATGGTGAAGTAACGCTTCCCCGGTATGACCGGCAGTTCGTTATTGTTCCGCGGTTCCAGCATACGCTTCTACGCGCGCCTTTAATTTTTGCCCGGGTCGGAAGGTCACCACGCGCCGCGCGCTGATGGGAATTTCCTCGCCGGTTTTTGGATTGCGCCCGGGGCGCTGGTTCTTGTCACGCAGATCGAAATTGCCGAAGCCCGAAAGCTTCACCTGGCTGCCTTCGGACAGTGCGCCGCGCACTTCCTCGAAAAACATGTCGACGAGTTCACGCGCCTCGCGCTTGTTCAGCCCCAGCTGATCGAACAGCGCTTCGGCGATTTCCGCTTTGGTCAGAGCCATGCCTAATCCCGTACCTTCGCGTCCAGCTGCGAGCTGAGATCGGCGGCGACAGAAGCCATTAGTGCGTCTGCCTCGTCGTCTTTCAGCGTCTTATTATTATCCTGAAAAATCAAACCCAAGGCGATGCTTTTTCGAGTGGTTTCGATGCCCGGGCCCTGGTAGATGTCAAACACCCTCAGGTCGCGCAGCAAACTCCCTGCAGCAACACTAACACGGTTCCTGACGGCGCTTAAAGGCGTGTCCTGGGGCACGGTGACCGACAGATCACGACGTACCTGCGGAAAGCGTGAAACCGGCGTCACGGCCGGCAGATGGGCGGCAATGGCTTGACTTATGTCCAGTTCGAACAGCAGCACCGCCGGTGCAATGCCACGTTGCGCGCGCAGGGAGGGATGCAGTTCGCCCAGCCAACCGATTTCCTCACCGTCACGCAGCACCGTGGCGCAGCGGCCTGGATGCAGACACGGCGGACCACCCTGCCGCCATTCGAACTGCACCGTCGGTCCGGCGAGCGCGAGCACTGCGGTGACGTCGGCTTTCAGATCGAAGAAATCCGCGTCATCGCGGGCAGCGCCCCACTGCTCGGGCGCACGTGTGCCAGCGGCGATGCCAGCCACGCGCAAGGTCTCGTTGACCGATGAGCCTTGCGGCAGGAATACGCGCCCGCGCTCGAACAGGCGCACGCGGTCCTGCTGGCGCGCGAGATTTTCCTGCAAAGACTTGAGCAGCCCCGGCCACAGCGACAGGCGCATGACCGACAGATCGGCCGCGATGGGATTGCTCAGCCGCACCGCCGCGCGCATGCCAAACAGCTGCTGCTGCAGCGCCGGGTCAACGAAGGCGTAGTTGATGGCCTCCTGATAGCCGCGCGCAGTGAGTGCATCAAGCAAGGCACGCTCATCCAGCAGCGATTCGCTGCGACGGGCAAAACGCTGCGGCAGCCTTTTGGGGCTTTCCTGCACGGCATCGAAACCCACGATGCGCAGCACCTCCTCGATGAGATCGGCCTCGATGCTGATGTCGAACCGCCACGGCGGCGGCGTCACCTGCCAGCCATCCCACTCCGGCGTGACCTTCATGCCCAGGCCACCCAGGCTGGTCATCACGCGGTGGTCATCGATGTAGGCGCCGGTGACCGCCGCGAGTCGCGCGCGTCGCAGCGACACCGGCACGCGTACCGGCAGCGACACCGCATTGCGTACTTCGTGGACGGCAGCCGGCACGCCGCCGCACAGCGATACCAGCAACGAGGTGGCGCGCGCCATGGCGCCGGCCTGCAGCTGCGGATCCACGCCGCGCTCGAAACGCTGGCTGGCATCGGTGGTGAGGCCATGACGGCGCGCGCGTCCGGCGATGGCATCGGGAGAGAAGAACGCGACTTCCAGCAGCACATCGGTGACATCCGCCGTGATGGAAGTACCCTCGCCGCCCATCACGCCGGCAAGGCCGATCGCGCCGTTGTCGTCCGCGATCAGCAGTTCATCGCCGCTCAACTTGATTTTCCGCTCATCGAGCAGCGTCAGTTCTTCGCCGGTGCGCGCCAGGCGCACCACCAGCGCCCCCTGCACTCGCCGCGCATCATAGGCATGCATCGGCTGGCCGCATTCGAGCAGCACGTAATTGGTCACGTCGACCACCGGATTGATGCTGCGCAGGCCGGCACGACGCAGGCGCTCCTGCATCCACAGCGGCGTCGCGCCGCGATTGTTCAAGCCATTGATGCGACGGGTGAGCAGTCTCGGCGCAGCCTCGCCGGCCTCGACGCGCGGCGCGGGTCCGGCATCGCCAGCGGGCGCTGGCAGCGCTGTCAGCGCCGGCGGTTTCAATCGCCCGCCAGTCAGCGCCAGCACCTCACGTGCCACGCCCAGCACCGACATCGCATCGCCACGGTTGGCGTACACCTTCAGCTCGAGCACCAAGTCATCGAGGGCGAGATAGTCGCGCAGCGATTGACCCACGGGCGCATCGGCGGGCAACTCCATCAGGCCGCTGGAAGTCGCGGCCAGCCCGAGCTCCTTCGCCGAGCACAGCATGCCGGCGGACTCCACACCCCGCAGCTTCGCAGCCTTGATGTGCACATCGCCAGGCAGTACTGCACCCACTGTGGCCAGGGGCGCCTTGAGCCCTTCTCTTGCGTTGGCGGCACCGCAGACGATCTGCACGGTCTCCGTGCCCGTATTCACCTGGCAGATGCGCAGCTTGTCGGCTTCAGGATGCTGTCCGATGGAAGTGATCTGTGCGACCACCACACCGAAGGACGACGGCGCCGCAGGTTCGACGCCTTCCACCTCGAAGCCGGAATCGGTCAGCCGGCGCGCCAGTTCCTGGGCTTCCCAGGGGAACTCCACCCATTCGCGCAGCCACGACAGCGGGATCTTCAACTCCAACCTCCGCGAAACTGTCGGAGGAAACGCAGATCGTTCTCGAAGAACAACCGCAGATCATTCACGCCATAGCGGAGCATGGCCAGGCGATCGATGCCCATGCCAAAGGCATAGCCGGTGTAGCGCTCGGCATCCACCTCGCAGGCCGCCAGCACATTCGGGTGCACCATGCCGCAGCCCAGCACTTCGATCCAGCCGGTGTTCTTGCACAGCCGGCATCCCGATCCACTGCATTGCACGCAGGTGATGTCGACCTCGGCCGAGGGCTCAGTGAACGGAAAATACGAGGGCCGCAGGCGCATCGCCAGATCGCGCTCGAAGAACGCCTCCATGAACCCATGCAGGATGGATTTGAGGTTGGCGAAGCTCACATCCTCGTCCACCAGCAGCCCTTCCACCTGATGGAACATCGGTGTATGCGTGGCATCGGAATCCATCCGATACACGCGCCCCGGCGCAATGACCGCGAGCGGCAGATTGTTGCGCGCCGCGCGCAGCGCGCGGATCTGCACCGGCGAGGTATGCGTGCGCAGCAGCGCGCGCTCGCCGTCCACTTCATGATCCAGATAAAACGTATCGTGCATGGCGCGCGCCGGATGATTCGCCGGCACGTTCAAGGCGGAGAAATTGTGGAAGTCGTCCTCGATCTCCGGACCTTCCGCCACCTCGAAACCCGCTTCACGAAACAGTCGTTCGATACGCAGCCGCGCGCGCGTAACCGGATGCAGTCCACCCGGTTGCTCACCGCGACCGTCGAGCGTGACGTCGACCTGGCCCTGCGCAAGCTTGCGCGAGATTTCTTCAGCCTCGAGCAATTCGCGGCGCGCCTCGATGGCGGACTGAACCGCATTCTTGGCGTCATTGATGTGCGCGCCGGCTTCCTTGCGCTGCTCCGCGGGCATGGCGCCCAGGGATTTGAGCTGCTCGGTGAGCACACCCTTCTTGCCCAGCCAGTGCACGCGCACTTCGTCCAGGCGTGCGACATCAGCGCTGGCGGAAATTTCCGCCAGCGCACGACTGGTCAGCTCGGTGAGCGACTCCATTGCCACCTCTTGCACCACTTAGTCGTGGGCACCAACGCGTGGCAGATCAGGCGGCTTTGAGCTGGGCCTTGGCCTGTTCGCAGATGGCTGCAAAAGCCGTCGCATCGTGCACAGCCAGCTCGGCCAGCACCTTGCGGTCGATCTCGATGCCCGCCTTCAGCAGGCCGTTCATCAACCGGCTGTACGTCAGCCCCTGCTCGCGCGCCGCCGCATTGATGCGGGCGATCCACAGCGTGCGGAACACGCGCTTGTTCTGCTTGCGGTCGCGGTAGGCATATTGCCCTGCCTTGATGACCGCCTGCTTGGCCGCGCGGAATACCTTGCGGCGGGCGTTGTAGTAACCCTTCGCCTTGGCGAGGACCTTCTTGTGACGGCGTCCAGCGACGACGCCACGCTTTACTCGTGCCATGTTCGTTTACCTCGGTTCAGGAGTTGGGCAGCAGCGCAACGGCGCGGCCGACATCGCTCTTGTGAATGAGGCTCGAACCACCCGAGCGCAGCTTGCGCTTGACCTTGCGGGTCTTGTGGCCGAGGTTGTGCCGCCGTCCGGCGGAATAGGACTTGTAACCGTTGGCGGTCTTGCGCAGACGCTTCGCCGCCGCCCGGTTGGTCTTCAACTTGGGCATGACTCAACTCCAGTTTTTCTAGCATTCCTTTCGCAAGACAGCGGCACCATGCCACTGCCCGCTCGAGGGCGAGCTACCGCGCCTGGGTCCGTTACCAAGAACGGACTTGCGCTCCGTAGCTACTTCTTTTTTGGTGAAAACACCATGACCATCTGCCGGCCTTCCATGAGCGGGTTCTGCTCGATCACGGCATGTTCTGCCAGATCGGTGGAAACCCGCGCAAGGAGTCGGCGTCCGATCTCCTGGTGCACCATCTCTCGGCCGCGGTAACGCATGGTCACCTTGGCCTTGTCACCCTCGGACAGGAAGCGGATCAGATTACGCAGCTTGACCTGGTAATCCGCCTCTTCCGTTCCGGGACGAAACTTCACTTCCTTCACCTGAATCTGCTTCTGCTTGCGCTTGGCAGAGTGGGCTTTCTTGTTCTGTTCGAACAGGTACTTGCCAAAATCCATCACCCGCACCACCGGCGGCTCGGCCGTGGGCGACACTTCCACCAGATCCAGAGCGGCATCTACGGCGAGTTGCAGCGCTTGCGCGCGCGTCATCACTCCTGCCTGCTCACCGTCCGCGCCAATCACCCGCACCTGCGGCGACGTGATCTCTTCATTCCGCCGGACGCGCTTGGCTGATGTAGCGATAGATCAATCCTCCAAAACTGTGCGGCCGCGGCTATCGAGCTCGATGCGCAGACGTTCCATGAACGTGTTGAGCGTCATCGTGCCCAGATCCTTGCCGTTGCGGGTACGCACGGAAACCAGGTTCGCTGCTACTTCCTTGTCGCCCGCCACCAATAGGTACGGAACGCGCTGCAGCGTGTGCTCGCGGATCTTAAAGCCCACTTTTTCATTGCGCAAGTCGAACTCGACCCGAAACCCCTGATTTTTCAGGGTTTCCGTAATTTGTTTGACATACGCATCCTGGCGCTCGGT
>Ga0134124_10004742_pt1 | contig 10939 bp, 14 predicted proteins | sample KB304_FD_96880 | JGI IMG/M metagenome (GOLD analysis project Ga0134124, IMG submission 96880) | Terrestrial soil microbial communities without Nitrogen fertilizer from Kellogg Biological Station, Michigan, USA - KB3-0-4 | ecosystem: Environmental > Terrestrial > Soil > Unclassified ... | reverse complement strand
TGTTCGCCGCGCAACGCCTGACCGCCTTCGTGCTGGCGGCGGCAGTGGCGATCCATCTCGGCACCATCATCTACGCCGTGCGCGGCGGACTGACGGCCGGCGAAATCCTCGCCCGCACGCACGGTAGCGTTGGAGTGGCGCTGTTCTACGGCCTGTTCGTCGTGGCGGTGGCGATCCACGCACCCATCGGCCTGCGCAACGTGGTGCGCGAATGGACATCCTGGCGCGGGCGTTCGCTCGATCTCGCGCTCATTCTATTCGGCGCGCTGCTGCTCGCGCTCGGCCTGCGCGCGGTTTACGCGGTGTGCGCATGATCCCGAAAAGTGGACACCGGTTTTCGGATAAGATCATGCGCAAAAAGAAAGCGTCAACATGAGGGCCTCGCACCGCCAGCGCGGCTTCGTCGCCGCCATGCTGCACCGGCTCGCCGGCATCGCGCTGGCGATTTTCCTGCCCATCCATTTCCTCGTGCTGGGCAGCGCGCTCAACGGAGCCAATGCGCTCGACTCCTTCCTCGCGATCACCCGGCAGCCGTTGGTCGCCTTCGGCGAAGTCGTCATCGTTGTGGCGCTCGCCGTGCACATGGCGCTCGGCCTGCGCGTGCTTGCCATCGAATTCTTCGATATGCGCGAGTCGACCGCGTTGCCGCTGTCGCTCTGCGCCGCCGCGGCCGCCGCGCTCGGCTTCGCATTCATCCTCAATCTGGTCTGACGCGATGGCCGGACTGACGCTCGGCACCGTTGCGATCCTCTGGCTCGGCGCATTGCTGGGCGGCATCGCCGCCGGCGGCACCGGCTTCGCCTTCGGCCTCGCGGCTTCGGCCATCTGGCTGCATCGCATCGATCCGATCCACTCGGCGATCCTCATCACCGGCTGCGGCTTGCTCTTACATCTCACCACCATCTGGCAGCAGCGCGAGCACGTCGAAGTCAGCCGCATCTGGCCGTTTGTGGTCGGCGGCATCGTGGGGGTGCCGATCGGCGTCCATTTCCTCACCAAGACCGACGTGGCGACGCTGAAATTCGCGCTCGGCGTGTTCCTGACGGTGTTCGGAACCTACGCGCTGCTGGCGCCGAAGCTCGCCACCATCCGCGGCGGCGGACGCTCCGCCGATATGGGGATCGGCTTCATCGGCGGCATTCTCGGCGGGCTCGGCGGCTATTCCGGCGTGTTGCCGACGATCTGGACTCAGTTGCGCGGCTGGCCGAAAGAGGTCGCGCGCGCCGTCTATCAGCCCTATGTCATCGTGATGCAGGCGGTGACGCTCGCCGGTATATTGTGGGTGGCTTTCGACGCCCAAGGCCTGGTTCTGCTGGCGGTCGTGCTGCCGCCTTTGTTCCTGGGAACCTGGATCGGCTGGCGGCTTTACGGCAAGCTCGACGACCGCCGCTTCCGCCAGGCGCTCGGCGCGCTGCTGATCTGCTCCGGTTTGACGCTAGTGTTGTAGGGGTTACGCATGCAGCTCGATATCAAAGAAGTCGAGGAGCTCGCCAAGACGCTCTACATCCGCGCGCTCAAGCTGCTGCCGCGCGACATCAAGCAGGGCTTCGAGCGGCTGACGCGCGACGAGACCGACGCCACCGCCAAGACCATCCTCGGCACCATGGTCGAAAACATCGCGGTGGCCGAGCGAACGCGCAATCTGCTGTGCCAGGACACCGGCATTCCGATCTACAACGTCGTCATCGGCAAGAACGTGCAGTTCGACGGCGTCGCGATGAAGCAGGCGATCCGCCGCGGCTGCGCGCGCGCCACCACCGAGCATCCGCTGCGCTCGTCGGTGGTGCATCCGCTGACGCGCAAGAACGAGCAGACCTCGTGCGGCGTCGGCGTGCCGCTCATCAATGTCGACTTCGACGACCGCGACGAGACCGTGAGGGTCGAGATGATCCCCAAGGGCTCCGGCTCTGAGAACGGCTCGTTCCTGCAAATGCTGATCCCGGCCGACGGCGTCGCCGCGGTCAAGCGATTCGTGGTCGACAAGGTGATCGAATGCGGCGGCCGCGTCTGCCCGCCAACCATCGTCGGCGTCGGCATCGGCGGCACGTCGGACCTCTGCATGCATCTGGCCAAGGTGGCGGCGACGCGCCCGCTTGGCACCACCTGCGCCGACCCGGAAGGCGCCAAGATCGAGGCGCAGCTCTCGGACGCGGTCAATCAACTCGGCATCGGCCCGCAAGGGCTCGGCGGCCGCTCGACCTCGTTCCGCGTGCACGTCGAAGTGGCCGCCACCCACATCACGATGAATCCGGTGGCGGTGAACATCCAATGCCACTCGGCGCGGCGCGCCACCGCCATCGTCACGCCCGGCGGCATCGCGTTCGAGTGAGCAAGCCATGACCCACCACGTCCTCGACATGCCCATCACCGAAGCGCAGGCGCGCGCGCTTCATGTCGGCGACAGCGTCACCTTGGAAAAAACGCTGTTCGGCATCCGCGACGCCACGCTGATCGCGATGTTCGACCGCGGACGCGAAACGCGCTTCGACCTCACAGGCCACGCCGTCGTGCATACCGCGCCGAACGTGCGCAAGGTCGATCCGCGGCCGGGCAATTCCTGCGGCTACGAGCCGCTCTGCATCGGCACCACCACGTCGATGCGCATGGAGCGTTTCACCAAGCCGCTGATGGAAAAGAACGGCGTGCGGCTGATCATTGGCAAAGGCGGCATGGGGCAAGGCACGCTCGACGCCTTCAAGGAATTCGGCGGCGCTTATCTCGCCGTGGTCGGCGGCGCGGCGGCGCTGGAAACGACCTGGATTGAGGCGATCGAGGACGTCGACATGGACGACCTGCATCCGGAGTCGCTGTGGAAATTCCGCATCAAGGGCTTCGGGCCGCTGCTGGTGACCATGGATTCGCACGGCGGCTCACTGCACGCGCAGGTGAATGCGGAAGCTATGGCGCGCCGCGCCGCAGTGCTGGCGAGCATCGGTAGCGCGTGACCGTGCAGAGCATCACCACCGACATCCTCATCCTCGGCGCGGGCGGCGCCGGGCTGTTCGCGGCGCTGCATGCGAAGAAAGCCAATCCCGATCTCGACGTCACCATCGCGGTGAAAGGCCTGCTCGGCAAATGCGGCTGCACGCGCATGGTGCAAGGCGGCTACAACGTCGCGCTGTCGCCGGAAGACTCGGTCGAGCGCCATTTCATGGACACCATCGAGGGCGGCGGCTGGCTCAATGATCAGGACCTCGCCTGGCTCTTGGTGGAGACCGCGCCCAAACGTATCCGCGAATTGGAAACGGACCTCGGCTGCTTCTTCGACCGCAATCCCGACGGCACCGTGCATCAGAAGGCCTTCGCCGGGCAGACCTTCGACCGCACCGTGCACAAAGGCGATCTGACCGGCATCGAGATCATCAATCGCCTCGCCGAGCAGGTGTGGCGGCGCGACGTGAAGCGGCTGGAGGATTTCCGCGCGCTCGATCTCATTCCGAGCGCCGATGGCTCGCAACTCGCCGGCGTGCTGATGCTCGACATGCGTAACGGTCAGCCGCTGCTGGTGCGCGCGCGCGCGACGCTGCTCGCCACCGGCGGCGGGCCGACCATGTATCGCTACCACACGCCGTCGGGCGACAAATCCTGCGACGGCCTCGCCATGGCGCTGCGCGCTCGCCTGCCCTTACGCGACATCGAGATGGTGCAATTCCATCCGACAGGACTCCTGGCGGGCGAAGGCACGCGCATGACCGGCACCGTGCTGGAGGAAGGCCTGCGCGGCTCCGGCGGCTATCTCACCGACGCGCAAGGCAAACGCTTCATGTTCGACTACGACCCGCGCGGCGAGCGCGCCACGCGCGACATCGTCAGCCGCTCGATCCAGGACCGCATCCGCAAAGGCCACGCCTCGCCGCACGGCGGCGTCTATATCGAGATGGGGCATCTCGGGCCCGAGCGCGTGCGCCGCGAGTTCAAGGGCATGGTCGAGCGCTGCGAAGACTGCGGCTTCGATCTCGCCGGAGGCCGCGTCGAGGTGATCCCGACCGCGCATTACATGATGGGCGGCGTCACCTTCAAGGCGGACTGCACGACCGAGATGCCCGGGCTCTACGCGGCCGGCGAGGACACCGGTGGCGTGCATGGCGCCAATCGGCTCGGCGGCAACGGCGTCGCCAACTCGACCGTGTTCGGCGGCATCGCCGGCGACATTATGGGCGAGCGCACCCGGCGCGACGGCGCCCTGCCCGAGCCGGATGCTGGCGTTATGGAGGCGGCACGCGCGCGCGCTTTCAGCCCGCTCGGCCGCAAGACCGGCAATCTGCCGGAGATGCGCGAGCGGCTTTACAGCATCATGTGGGACGACGTCGGCATCCTGCGTGACGCGCAGAGCCTGGCGCGCGGGCGTGCGGCACTCGATACCCTCGCCAGCGACATCGCAGCCTGCGGCGTCGGCGACGATAACCTCCGTTACAATCTGACCTGGATGGACCGGCTCAACCTGGAGAACCTGACCCGGGTGAGCCGCGCCATCTGCGCCGCCGCCGAGTTCCGCCGCGACAGCCGCGGCGCGCATTTCCGCGAGGATTTTCCCGACGTCTCCGACCTCGCCGCCTCGGCCTTCACGTCGGTTCTGCTCAGCGGGTCGGAGCTAAATGTGACCAGTTCTCCGGTCGCCTTTACGCGCGTGCGACCCGGGCAGTCTCTGCTCGCAAAGGCCTGACCGCCCGAGTCATCAGCGCTGAAAAGGCCGCATAAAGCCGGCTGATCCGCGGTATGGCGGTCGCCGGCGCGGGGTTGGCGTTTCCCGTCCGGTGGTCCATAACCGCCCGCAACCAACGCGGAAATCGAGGCGATCGCGTGCATTTTTATCGGATTTCCGGGCTTGCCGTCGGCAGCGAAATCGAGCTTCCCGGCCTCAACACAATGACCGGCAGCGGGATCGCTCCCGAAGTGCAGGTCCGCCTTGGCCAGGCCCCGGAAGCCTTGGAGAACGCCACCGCGCTCGGACCGACCTGGCAGATCGCAGGCGACCGTTTCCTGCTGCGCATTCCGAAGGTCGCGCGCTTTCTGCTGAACGCCGGACGCGAAATCGTGGTCGAGCCGGAAACCGGCGGCGACCCCGCCGATATCCCCATCTTCGTTCTCGGCACCGTGTTCGGCATCCTGCTGCATCAGCGCGGTCAAATCGTGCTGCATGCGAGCGCGGTGCGGGTGAACGGAAAAGCCGTTTTGTTTTGCGGCGCCTCGGGCGCCGGCAAGTCGACGCTGGCCGCGGCGCTGGCACAAAGCGGCTATCCGCTGGTCACCGACGACTTCTGCACTCTGGCGCTGCCTGCCGGCGCCGCGCCGATGGTCTATTCCGACGGGCGCCAGCTCAAGCTGTGGGCGCAAGCGATCGAACGCCTGAAGCTCGCGGAGCGCCGCGGCAAAGCCGTGCGCAGCCGCCTGGAGAAATTCTACGTCGAGCCGGCCGAAATCCATGACGAGCCGCTGCCGCTCGGCGCCGTCTATAACCTGCGCGATCTGCGGCCACCGCTTGCCGCCGGCATTGAGCAGCCGAATATCGTCGACGCGGCGCTGCTGCTGCGCCGGAACGCCTACCGTCCGCAACTCGTGCGCCGGATGGACCAGAAGGCGGCTTATTTCCATGCCGCCACGGCGGTGGCCAACGCCGCCGGAATCTTCCATCTCACGCGGCCGCTCGATTTTGCGCAGATGCCCAAGGTTATCGCCGGCCTCGAGCAGCACTGGCGCGAACTCGGCCTGACGGAGACAGCGGCGTGAGTCGCACGATCTGGCTCGCCTCCTATCCGAAATCCGGCAACACCTGGTTCCGGATGCTGGTCGCCAATCTGTCGGCGACCGAAGGTAAGCCAATCGACATCAACGACCTGCCGGAGCGCGGCGGCATCGCCAGCGCACGCGGCCCGTTCGACTATCTGCTGTTGATCGATTCCGGACTGCTCACCTTCGACGAGATCGATGACCTGCGGCCGCGCATGTACGAAGAGCTGGCGCGCGGCGCCGACGACGACGAATACGATAAAGAACAGGAAGAAGGGCCGGTGCGTTTCGTCAAGGTGCACGACGCTTACACGCGCACCGCGAGCAACGAACCGCTCTTGGCCGGCGCACGCGGCGCCGCCGGCGCCATTGTGATCGCGCGCGACCCACGCGACGTCGCCTGCTCGCTCGCCAACCACAACCGCTCAACGATCGACGAAGCGATCGCCTTTCTCAACAATCCGAAAGCCGCATTCTCCAGCCGCACCGACCGTCAAACCAGCCAGTTCCGCCAATGGCTTCCAGGCTGGAGCGGCTACATGGTAAGCTGGCTCGATCAGAGCGATATTCCCGTGCACCTCATCCGTTACGAGGACCTGCACGCCGATACGATCGGGACGTTCCGCCGGGCGCTCAAATTCGCTGGGCGCGCCGCGAGCGAGGACGAGATCAAGCGGGCGGTTGCCTTCGCGAGCTTTTCCGAGTTGAAGAAGCAGGAAAGCGAACACGGATTTCGCGAGGCCCCGTGGCCGGCGGGCAAGGAATTCTTCCGGCGCGGGATCATCGGCGGCTGGCACGACGAGTTGACGGCCGAGCAGGTTACGCGCATCGAAACGGCGCATAGTGCGATGATGCAACGCCTGGGTTATGAAAGGGTCTCGGGTCGACCTGACCTCGGCGAATAGAGGCATGGCAATGGTGGTGCAGAGACAGCGCGGATGGCTGACGGCCAAGGTCGGCGACGAGCTCGTGATGATGAGCGCGGAGAAAGGCAACTATATCGGGCTGAGCGAGGTCGGCGCCCGCATCTGGGAACTGATCGAGAAGCCGCAAGACGTCGACACCCTCTGCGCCAGGCTGCAGAACGAATACGAAGTGCCCGCGAGCACCTGCCGCGCGGAAGTCGAAACCTTTCTCAATGAGCTGGTGAAGCATGGCGCGATTGCGGTTGATCCGCCGTCTGCTGGGTAGGTTTCGCGACATCAGCGGCCGCCGGCGCCTGCTGCTTGCCGAGGCGGTGCTGTGGCTCTGGCTGGCGCGACTCGCGCTGATCTTCATTTCCTTTCCCACCATCGCACGACGGCTCGGCACGTTCGTGCCGCCGAGCGACGAGCGCGCGCAGCTCGCGCGTACACGCACGACGCAGGCGGAATTGGCTGAGGAGATCGGCTGGGCGGTGACGCGGTCGGCGCGCTATCTGCCGTTCAAGGCGGTGTGCCTGCCGCAGGCCATGGCCGCGCGCGTCATGCTCAAACGGCGCGGCATCACCAGCGTGATGCACTTCGGCGCGGCGAGGGGCAAAGAGAAGCCGCTCGACGCGCATGCTTGGCTCGACGCCGCCGGCGTCGAGGTGACCGGCTATCCGGTGGCAAAAGACTTCGCCGAAATCGGCTGCTTCGTCTGAGCGCGATGGATCGCGTCGCGCGACCTTTTGCGGCCGGGAGCCGCACATCCCGCATTCCGCAATATCAACGCTAGGTTGCAACTACGTATCATTACTTATTTCTGATTGCATTTGATTTTTTCTTCGGACACACTTGCGCCCTCAGGACTCTCGGGGGACGAAATGACCCAGCCATTTATCGGCCAGATTCAGCCGTACGGTTTCAACTTCGCGCCGAAGAATTGGGCTCTATGCAACGGACAAATTCTGTCCATCGCGCAGAACACGGCGCTGTTCTCACTGCTCGGCACGACCTATGGCGGCAACGGACAGACGACGTTCGCATTGCCGAACCTGCAAAGCCGCGTGCCCATGCACTTCGGCACCTTCCAAGGCATCACCTATGTCATGGGCGAGGAGGCCGGCGAGGAGAACGTCACGCTGCTGATGAGCCAGATGCCGCAGCACAACCACGGTTTCCTCGGCTCATCGAATGCCGCCAATCAGGCCAATGTCGCGGCCGGCCAAGTCCTCGGCCTGTCCACCGGCGGCACCGGCACGCCGGACAATTTCTACGCCACCCCCGCGCCGATCCAGCCGCTGAACCCCAATACGATTCAGCCAGCCGGCGGCAACCAGCCGCACACCAACCTGCAGCCGTACCTCGCGGTCAATTGGTGCATCTGCATGTACGGCATTTATCCGTCGCGCAACTAAACGCGGCAGCGGACACGGGAGGGCTTCGTCTATGTCTAATTGTTTCCTCGGACAGATCAGCATGTTTGGCGGCAACTTCGCGCCGCGCAACTGGGCGCTTTGCAACGGACAACTGATGTCGATCGCGCAGAACACCGCGCTGTTCTCGCTGCTCGGCACCACCTATGGCGGCGACGGCATAACGACCTTCGCGCTGCCGGATTTGCGGTCGCGACTGCCGGTCGACTGGGGACAGGGCCCTGCTCTGTCCAACTATCAGTTGGGGCAGACGGGCGGCACACAGTCGGTGACCATCACCACGCAGACGATGCCGACGCATATTCATATGTTCTTGGCGACGACCGCGACGGCAACCGCGACCGCGGTCGGCAACACCGTCGTTCCGGCCGCCGCGGCAGGCGACAGCTCTCCGTTGTTTTACGCCGCCGATCAGTCCGGCCATCCGCCGGTCACCGCGACCCCGCTCGATCCCGGCGCATGCGGGCCCGCCGGTGGCAACCAGCCGCATACCAATCTGATGCCGTCGCTGTGCATCACTTTCATCATTGCCCTCCAGGGCATTTTCCCGTCGCGGAATTGAGGAGGGCACAATGACCGAACCATATATCGGCGAAATCCGTTGCTTCGGATTCGGATTCGCACCGCGCGGCTATGCCTTCTGCAACGGTCAGCTCATGTCGATCGCGCAGAACTCGGCCTTGTTCTCCATCCTCGGCACGATCTACGGCGGCGACGGACAGACGACCTTTGGGCTGCCCAACCTGCAGGGCCAGATTCCGATGCACTGGGGCAATTCGCCGACCGGTTTCATAACCGTCATCGGCGAAGTTCAGGGACAGCCCAACGTCACGCTCAACACAAATCAGATGCCGCAGCACACGCACGGGATCAACGCGGCAACCCCCGGCGATACGGCGGAACGAACGGCGGCGCCCGGCTCGCAAAGCTATCTGTCAAACTCCAAGGGCGGCTTGATCTGGCAGAAGGCGCCGCTAACCATCAACGCCTCCTTCTCGCCGATGACGATTACGCCGACCGGCTCGTCCTTCCCGCACGACAACATGCAGCCCTATCTGACGCTGAATTTCTGCATCGCGTTGGAAGGCATCTTCCCGTCGCGCAACTGAGCGAGCGACCTCGTGTCCCCCCTGCAAGCGCCGCCGGCATTCCGATTGCCGGCGGCGTTGCTGTCGCAAGGCTTCGTGCTGCGGCCGGAAACCGACGACGACACCCCGTTTCTGATGCAGCTCTACGCGTCGACGCGCGAGGATGAGCTGGCGCCCATCCCGTGGACCGCGGAGCAGAAGCAGGTTTTTCTGTCGAGCCAATTCCAGGCGCAGCGCCATCACTACCGCAGGTATTTCCCGGCCTGCGCCTTCGACGTCATCGAACGGCGCGGCGTCGCCGTGGGCCGGCTCTATCTCGATAGGCTCGACTCATGGCTGCGCGTCATCGACATCGCTCTGCTCCCGGCATCCCGCCGACAAGGCGTCGGCACCGCGATCATCGAAGCGCTGCAGGCCGAGGCGCGCGCCAGCGGCCGAGGCATCAACATGTTCGTGGAGAGGTTCAACCCAGCGCTGAAGCTCTATCGCCGGCTCGGCTTCACCGACGTCACCGACCACCAAGTCCATCTGGAGATCGAATGGCGCCCGGAAACGATGCCGGCCCGTCAGTTGAACGTGGCGCAGTAGCTCACGCCGTCCGCATCCTTGGCCAACGGCACGAGGAAGAGGTCCAGCGCGCCGAGGCCGTTGTGCTCGACGCGATAGATGCGCTGCGGCAGCACGCGCGGATCCCTGGCGACGAAGGTCAACGAGAAAGGCGGCCGGCTGCCCGGCATGGAAAATTTCGACGACAGAGGTTCTGCTTGCGCCAAGGTCAAGGGAATGGCCGGGACATCTGGGTCGGCCAGCACAAAGACCTGTTCGACCTTGTCGGAAAAATCTTCGAATACGAAGGTGCGTTCGTTCATGGCCGCGTCTCGCTCGCTGCGTTGCCCCGGGCGGGCGTCGGACAGTACTAGCGCTAAGAGTGCGTAAGTGCAATACTACAACTTATGGGTTTAGTCACAGGGGACCTTGTGAACGCCTGCAGTATGACGCCGTCCGCAGCCATGAGTACCGGCCTGCCCGTCGCCGACCAGAATGGGCTTGCCGCATTGCATGCGCTGGTCGCGAGCGACCAGAAGATCGCCGATGCGCTTGCACGCATCGCCGAGCCTGAGCGCTTTATCGCCTGCGCGCTACAGATCGCGGCCGAGCGCGGGGTCACGCTCGACGCAGAAGCGCTGCAGGCAGGCTTGCGGCCCGATCCGCTCGGCCTGTCGCGCTGGAACGCCCCGGCGATCCTGGGCCGCAGCTGGCCCTCATCGCAATGGCTGCCGCTGCAGGTGTTCATGACGGAGGGACAGGTTTATGTCGACTGGGCGCATTTTGCCGGCGCGCCGCTGACGTCGCCCTTCTTCGAAGGGTCGATCCGCCAAGCCTTGCGGCGGCCCTTCAATCGGCTCTGCCGTTACCGGATGACGCTCGACGACTTCGTCGCGGCCGCGCGCGAGGACAGCGTGGGGCCGGACGGATTCATTTTCCACATGTCGCGCTGCGGCTCCACGTTGGTCACGCAGATGCTGGCATCGCTGCCGCACACTATCGCCGTCTCGGAGGCGGCGCCGATCGATTCGATTTTGCAACTGAACGCGCTCGCGCCCGACACGCATGTACAATATCTGCGGGCAATGATCGGTGCTTATGGACGCCGGCGCACGGGCAACGAGCGTCACTTTGTCCTTAAGCTCGACTGCTGGCATGCGCTCGCCTTGCCGCTATTCAGGCAGGCATTTCCGTCGGTGCCATGGGCCTTCCTCTATCGCGAGCCGGTCGAGGTGCTGGT
>Ga0134124_10004740_pt1 | contig 10942 bp, 10 predicted proteins | sample KB304_FD_96880 | JGI IMG/M metagenome (GOLD analysis project Ga0134124, IMG submission 96880) | Terrestrial soil microbial communities without Nitrogen fertilizer from Kellogg Biological Station, Michigan, USA - KB3-0-4 | ecosystem: Environmental > Terrestrial > Soil > Unclassified ... | reverse complement strand
TGGACCGCAAGGCGGCCATCACCTTCGCGCGCGTGGGGGCCCAGAAGCTCTGGGCGGGCACCGTGCACATCCATCCGAACGCCAAGACGGGCGCGCACCATCACGGGCCGCTGGAGAGCGTGATCTTCGTGGTGAAGGGCCGGGCGCGCATGCGCTGGGGCGAGCATCTGGAGTTCACCGCCGAGGCCGGGCCTGGCGACTTCATCTACGTGCCGCCTTATGTGCCGCACCAGGAGATCAACGCCAGTCGCGACGAGGTGCTGGAGTGCGTGCTGGTGCGCAGCGACGGCGAGGCGGTCGCCATCAACCTGGACATCGAGCCGGCCGAGCCACCCGAGACCGTGGCCTGGATCGACCCCATCCATCGCGGCTGAGGCATGTCCGCGCCGCGCGGCCCGCAGCGGCTTCGACTTTTCACCGCGCTGTGGCCCGACGCGGCCACGCTCGCGCGACTCGCCGCCCAGCGCGACGCCTGGGACTGGCCGCGCGGCGCGCGCCCGGTGCCCGCGCCGCTGTTGCACATCACGCTGCATTTCCTCGGCGCGGTGCCGGCCGAGCGTCTGGACGAGATCGACGCCTCGCTGCGGCCGGTGCCGGTCGGCGCCTTCGAGATGCGGCTGGACACCCACGAGCTGTGGCGCGGCGGGCTGGCGGTGCTGCTCGCGAGCGAGGTGGCGCCGTCGCTGGCCGCGCTTCACGGCGCCGTCGGCGAGGCGCTGCAGGCGATTGGTTTTTCCGGCGAGGCGCGGCCCTTCGTGCCGCACGTGACGCTGGCGCGCCACGCGCGTGCGGCGGGCGTGCCATCGGGCTTGCCCCCGCTGCAGTGGGCGGGCTGCGAATTCACCCTTGTGGAGTCCGCGCCCTCGGTAGATCGCTATCGGGTACTGCGCCGCTATGGGCGGCGTGAATGAGCGCTCAGCGTGACTGGGTCGTCGCGCCGCCGGAAGGCGCGGGCGTCTCGTGAGCCTTGCGCAGCCGCTCGAGCCATTCGCTCCAGTCGGTCGGCCGCCCCGTTTCGTAGCGCTGGTGCAGCTTGTCGAACACCGTGTCCCAGGCCTTGTCGAAGTAGGCAAAGGCTCGATCCCACTCGCCGCCGTCGCCCCATCCGAGGTGAGTGAGCCGCACACGCGTCTGCCGGTCGCCGAGCGGCTCGAAGCGCAGCACCACGAAGGTGCGCTGCTGGCGCGCCTGCGGGAGGCTGGGTGGGGCGTTCCAGTCGAAGGACAGCATGCGCGGCGGCTGCAGCGCCATGTAGCGCATGTCGTCGGCGCCCTTGAACCCGGGGGCGGCGTAGGGATCGAAGTACACGTGAAACGCCCCGCCCACGCGTGCGTCGATGTCCGCTTCGGGCGCAAGGAAGGCCGTGATGCCCTCGCGCGTGGTCCAGCTGCGCCAGGCCTCGTCGAGGCTGGCCTTGATCACCACTTCCTTCACGAGGGCACGTTCGCTGGCGGCCAGCCGCTGCGGGGTGTCGGGCGCGAGGTTGTCGCGTGCCTGGACTTGCGCCATCACGTGCGCCACGCCGGCGCTCGCGATGCACAGGACGGTGGAAAGTCGCACGAGTCGATTCATTGCGGCTCCTTCGGGCTGGGAGGCCCGCATCCTAGGCCCGGCGAACCGGCTTTCATCGGGCTCGATGGCAATTCAACCGGCGCGGCTCGCCGTTCGTCGCAAACGGGTCGAGAAGACGCGGTTCACTTTCCATACTGAATTCAACGACGCCGCATCTGCGTCGCCTGGACAGGGGAAGCATCATGAAGCTCGAACATCGCGTGACTGCCTCGACGGTGCTGTGGATGGGCGTCGCAGTCGTTCTGACCATCGCCGAAGTGGCCAGCGTCGACTACATCGCCCAGTACCGGACCACGGCGCGCAACATGCCGGTGGTTCACATGGACCGCGTGGTGGTGACCGCCCAGCGCAACGTGTCGCCCACGGTCGCGTTGCTGAACGCCGACGAGCATCGCCCGAACCGCGCGGGTGCCTGACGAGCCTGATGCGCGATTCGCGCGGTGTAGTGTGTCAAGCGCATACGTTGCGCATTCGCATCGTCGGATCCGCCCGATTCGTGCAGTTCCATCCACTTTTTGCATCGATCTTCTTCGACGACGCGCACGAGCCCGCTCGGCGTCCTCATACTGGCCCGGAGTTCTTCCCCGGTGCCCGGCGCACCTCGTTGCCTGAGGAGTTGCGATGAGAGCGATGACTTCGATGCGCACCAAGTTCGCCATCCTGGCGGTTGCGGTGCTGGTAGCGGTGATCCAGCTTCAGGTCGTCGACGCGCTGGCGCGTCATCGGACGGCGGCGCCCGAGCTACCGGTCGTGCAGTTCAAGCGGGTCATCGTGACCGCGCAGCGCACGGCGCAGGAATCGGGCGACATGACGACACCGGTACTGCGCCGGGCTTGATCGAAGAGACAGCGCTTCCCTGGCGCAAAGGGCCTTGCGAATGCGAGGCCCTTTTTGTTTGGCGTGCCCTCAGCGGCAGCCCGGCACGCAGTTGCAGCCGTTGTCGAAGACGATGCGCCACACCCCCGGCGACTCCTGCCGCCATGTCGAGGTGAAGGTCGCGACCTGCTTGCCGGTCTCGTCGAAGACAGGGCCGGTGGACAACGCGAGGCTGCCGTCGTCAAGCACCTGCACTCGGTCCGGGCGCCATGAGAAGGGGGCCCTCGGACCCTCGTAGAAGCGCTTCCACCAGGTGGCGACGGCCTCCTTGCCGCGCAGCGGCGCAGCAGTGGCGAAGAACACCGTGTCCTCGGCGAGGAAGCGGGTGAAGGCGGCGTGGTCGCGATCGGCCATGGTCTTGGCGAACGCGCGCTCGGTGTCGGCCACCTGCCGTTCGAGCTTCTCGCGCCCGGCTGCGTCCAGGCGCGGGGCCGGCCCTGGTGCCGCGCAGGCGCACGCCAGCATTGCGGTGCACAGGGCTACACACAGACGAAGCGCGCGGGAAAGTCCAGGCATATCGACAAGGGACGCTCGCATCGATGGCTCCTCTTCTCGTGACGCGCATGCACGCGACGCCGCTGTGCGGCGCCGGGCCGCGGCCGGCTCAGGCCATGCGGCGCAGGGCCAGCCAGCGTTCGAATTCCTCGGCGGGCAGGGGCGGGCTGACGGCTTGGCCCTGCAGCTCGTCGCAGCCCTGCTCGGCGAGGAACTGGCGCTGCGCGGCGGTCTCCACACCCTCGGCGATGACGCGCTGCCCGAGGCTCGAGGCCATCTGGATGATGGCGCGCGTGATGGCCACCGAATCGATGGCATGCGGCAGGTCCTGCACGAAGGAGCGGTCGATCTTGACCTTGTCGATCGGCAGCTCCTTGAGGTGGCGCAGCGAGAAGTAGCCGGTGCCGAAGTCGTCGACCGACAGATGCAGGCCAAGCGCCTTGAGCTGCGCGAGGCGCTGCTTCACCTCGGGCAGGTCGTCCATGAGCATGCGCTCGCTCAGCTCCAGCTCCAGCGTCGAGCCCGGCAGGCCCGCTTCGCTCAGCAGCTGCTCGACGGCTTCGACGAAGCCCATCGACTGGAACTGCACGGTCGAGAGGTTCACGCCGATGGGCGCGCGCGGACCGATGCCGGCGTCGGCCCAGCGCTTGGCCCAGCGCACGGCCTCGGCGATCACCCATTGGCCCAGCGGCAGCATCAGGCGCTGCTGCTCGACCGCGGGAATGAAATCGTTGGGGTAGATGAGCCCGCGCTGCGGGTGGTTCCAGCGGATCAGCGCCTCGGCGCCCACGACCGCGCCGTCGTCGATGCGCACCTGCGGCTGGAAGTGCAGCACGAACTCGTGACGCTCCAGCGCCTGCGCGATCTCGCTTTCCATCACCAGCGCGGCGTAGGCGCTGCTGACCACGGAGGGGTCGAAGAACTGGAAGTTGGCGCGTCCGCGCGACTTCGCGAGGTACATCGCGCTGTCCGCGTGCTTGATGAGCTCGGCGGGCGTGCTCGCCTCGCCGGGGAAACGTGCGATGCCGATCGACGGCGTGACCGAGATCTGGCGACCCTCGGCCAGCACCGGCTGCTCGATCGCCACGAGCAGCTTGCGTGCGACGTCTTCCACCGCTTCGCGATGCTGGGCCTGGGTCAGCAGCACCATGAATTCGTCGCCGCCGAAGCGCGCCACCATGTCGCTGGCGCGTAGCGCGTGCTTGATGCGCTCGGCCACCGTCTGGAGCATGGAGTCGCCCACGAGGTGCCCGAGCGAGTCGTTCACGCGCTTGAAGTTGTCGAGGTCGATGAACAGCAGCGCGAGCGTGGAGCCGTCGATGCGCGCGGCGCTCATGCGCGCATCGAGCTGCGCCATGAAGGCCATGCGGTTGGGCAGGGCGGTGAGGGCATCGTGATGCGCCAGGTGATGGATGCGCGCCTGCGCGGCATGGCGATCGCGGATGTCGCGCACGATGGTCATGCGCAGATGCTCGCCGCGCCTGACCATGCTGCGCCCGATGAACTCGACCGGGATGCGCTGGCCGTGGCGATCCACGACCACGCTCTCATAGGCCACGTCGTTGCCGGCGGCGAGCGCCGCGCGCGCCTGCGCCGCGTGCTCCGGCGCGACGAAGTCGAAGGTGCTGCGCCCGAGCAGCTCCTCGATGCGGTAGCCCGTGAGCTCGCAGATGGGCGGGTTGACGTCGGTGATGACGCCGTCCTGATGGAACACCACGCCCTCGGCGCTGGCCTGCATGAAACGCGCGAGACGCTCCTCGGACTCGCGCACCGCCTGCTCCGCCTCGCGCTGGCGCGTGATGTCCGACACAAGCACGAAGGCGCCCATCGGGGCGCCTTGCGCATTGAGGTGCGGCAGCAGATCGACCTCGATCCACTGCAGGCTGCCGTCCGCTCGCGTGAGGCGGCGCTCGTAGGTGACCGTCTCGTGGTCACGCATCACGCGGTCGACATGGGGCTGGACTTCCTGCCCGCCCTGCTCGCCGATCACCTCGGAGAAGCGGCGCCCGACGATGCTCTGCTCGGTCCAGCCGAACGCCTGCGCATAGCGCCTGTTGGCGAACATGCAGCGGAAGCTGCCGGCCTCGTAGTAGGCAATCATGGCCGGCACCGCGTCGGCCAGGAGGCGGAACTGCTCCGCGCTGGCGCGCGCCTTCATGAGCTCGGAGGCGTCGTGCAGCACGCACAGGTAGAGCGATTCCGGCTCGATCCAGTGTGCGGTGCAGTCGACCCAGCGGATGCGTGCATCGCGCAGGTTGACTGCAAAGCGCAACTCGAAGTCGTCGCGGCGGGCGAGTGCGTGGCGAAGCTCCTCGCGCGAGGCGTCGGCCAGCGCATGCAGCCACACGCTGCCGAGCACCTGCGAGGCCGGGCGCTCCAGGAGCTCCGCGAAGGCGGCGCTCACATGCTGCGCGCGGCCATCGGGCTCGAGGACCAGCACCATGCCTGGCACCGCGTTCCACAGGGCGCCTTCGAGCACGGCATCGCCGTTCGGTGCAGCTTGGGTCGCGAGCGGGCCTGCGGACATGGCAGTCGGGAGGATCCTCGAGGTGCCCGGATCGAGGTTCGCGTCAGGGGGCGCGGTCGCCGGGCTGGGCATGAAAAGCGCGGATCATAGTCCCGCACCTTGCGGCCCCACCTCCGAGCAAACGATCAGGCGTCGTGGGTTAGTGCACGCGCCGCGGCAACGCCTGATCTCACAGCGCCTTCCAGCGTCGCGGGGTAGGGGCCGTCGACGTAGTCGCCCGCGGCGTACAGGCGCGCGGCGATGCGGGCGGCGGGCCGCACGAGGCCCGGCGTGCACAGGAAGGTCGCGCGCTTCTCGCTCAGGGTGCGCAGCACGCGCGCGTCGGGGCCGAGGCCCAGCTCGCCGCGCGCCTGCGCCAGCACTGCCTCGGCCGTGGCGTCGAGCCCGCGATCGGTCCAGGAGCGCGCGCCGCTGATGACGAAGGCGAGGGTGTCGGTTGCGCCTCCGTCGCGCAACTGCTGGAGATCGAAGGCGTACTGGGCGGGGTGCACGTCATCCGCATCGAGCGCGACGATGGGCGCGGGCAGTCGCTTCATGGCTGGCGCGTACACGAGCACGGTGACGATCGGCTCGTACTGCAGCGCTTGCGCGACGTTCGCCCACTGCGGCGCATGCGCGTGCGCCAGGCGGGCCGCCTCGAGCGCGCTGCTGGCCAGCACGGCCGCGTCGAAGGGCTCGTCATCCACGCGCCATCCTCCGGGGCCCGGCTCCAGCGCCATGACGCGCTGCCCGAGGCGCAGCTGCGCGCCATGCCCGACGAGCCATTGCGAGGCGGCGTCGGGCCACAGCGTGCCGAGGTCGACGCGCGGCAGGAGCAGGTCCGAGGCGCCGGGGCCGCTGAAGAGCGCATCGCGCAGCACGCGCAGGAAGACGCTCGCGCTCGCCTGCGCGCTCGGGGTATTGAGCGCGGCGACGCACAGCGGGTCGATGAGGTGGCGGCGCACCGCGGCCGGTGTGCGCGCGGTGAGCTGCGCGACGCTGAGCGAGGGATTGCAGCGAAAGCCCGAGAGCAGCCAGCCCGTGGCCATGCGCAGCAGCGCGATGCGCTCCGACCAGCGAAAGCCGCTGGCGCTGAGCACGCCGCGCACGAAGGCGGGCATCGCCGCGCCCGGCGGCAGGCTCAGGCCGCGCCCGCGCGCATCGAGCAGCCGCAGCGGCATGCGATGCAGAACCTGCGCTTCCTCGACGCCGCAGCGGCGCAGCAGTTCGAGCGTCTGCGCATACGCGCCGATCAGGATGTGCTGGCCGTTGTCCAGCGCGAGGCCGGGCAACCCCTGCGGCAGGCGCCGCGCCCGCCCGCCGGCCACCGCGGCCATCTCGAAGAGCGTGACCTCGTGCCCTGCCGTGGTGGCTTCGACCGCCGCGGCCAGGCCGGCCCAGCCGCCGCCGATGACAGCGATGCGCATCGCCTCGGGCCTGCGTCTCAGCGCTCGCGCCAGTTCGTGCGCCACGCCAGCCAGAGCTTGCGCAGCGGCGTGAGGCTCACGCGCTGGTGAAGCACCTGGAAGCCGCTCGCCTCGATCTCGCGAAGCAGGGTGCGATAGATGTCGGCCATCATGAGTCCGGGCCGCTGCGCGCGCCGCTGCGAGGCCGGCAGCAGGGCCAGCGCCTCGTCATAGCAGCGATGGGCGCGCTCGGCCTGGAATTTCATGAGCGCGGTGAAGCGGTCGCTGTAGCCGTAGGGCGGCTCGCGCTTGAGGATCTCGCTGGCCTTCACGTCGAAGCGCTGCAGCTCGCTCACGGGCAGGTAGATGCGCCCGCGCCGCGCGTCGTCGCCGACGTCGCGAATGATGTTGGTGAGCTGGAAGGCCAGCCCCATGGTGTGCGCGTAGCGGCGCGTGGCCTCGTCGATCGGCATGCCGTGGTCGCTGCCGAAGATGCCGGCGGCCACCTCGCCCACCACGCCGGCCACGAGATGGCAGTAGCGACGCAGTGCGGGCTCGTCGAGATAGCGGGTCTGCGAGAGGTCCATCTCGCAGCCTTCGATCACTGCATGGAGGTGCGCGGCCTCGATGCCGAAGGTCGGCGCGTGCGGCATCAGCGCCTGCGTGACCGGGTGCGAGGGCGAGCCCGCGTAGGCCTGCGCCACCTCCTTGCGCCACCAGGCGAGCTTGGTGGCTGCGACGCCGGGGTCGTGAACCTCGTCGACGACGTCGTCGACCTCGCGGCAGAACGCGTAGAAGGCCGTGATGGCGGCGCGGCGCGCGGGCGGCAGGAAGAGGAAGGCGTAGTAGAAGCTCGAGCCGCTCGCGGCGGCCTTGTCCTGTACGTACTGTTGCGGGGTCATGCGTGGCGGGCGGCGGTGTGCCGGAAGCAACGGCGGATTGTGTCAGGCGCGCATGCGCAACGCGCCCCAGACCATCGGCAGCGCGTCCGACGCGCGCAGCCGCGGCCTGTGATGCAGGGTTCGAAAGCCCGTTGCCGCGATCTTGTGAAGGATGCGCTGGCCGCCCTGCACGACGAAGCGCAGCTCCCAGCCCGCACGCCCGGGAAGGCGATGCGCCAGCGGAGCGCCTTCGCGCATGAGCGAACCGGCCCATTCGCAAAGCGACTGCACGAGCCGTGCGCTGTGCTCGGACTGAACGCGCTCGAAGAGCTGCTGCGCATTCAGCCCATGGGCGAGCGCGTCCTCGCGCGGCACGTACAGGCGACCGCGTGGCAGGTCGATGCTCAGGTCCTGCCAGAAGTTGATGAGCTGCAGCGCGCTGCACACCGCGTCCGACTGCGCCTGGGCCTTCGCGTCGTGCACACCATAGAGATGAAGCAGGAGGCGGCCGATGGGATTGGCCGACCGGCGGCAGTAGTCCAGGAGCGCGGCGCGGTCGGGGTACTGCGCGGACTCGGCGCTTTCACGCTCGTCGTAGCGGGTTCGCAGGGCGTCCTGCTCGAACGCGCTCAGCAGGTCTTCGAGCAGATGCAGCGGAAGGCCATGCTGCGCAATGGCGCGCTGCAGCTCGCCGAACACGCGAGCCCACGGGCCCTCGGGCGTTGCGCCGGCCGCGCAGCGGCGCAGCGCGGCGCGGTATTGCGCAAGCCGGGCCAGGCGTTCCTCGCGCGCGGCGGTCCCCTCGTCGGCGATGTCGTCGGCCGTGCGCGCGAAGTGATAGATGGCCACGATGGGAGGACGCAGCGCCGGAGGGCACAGGATCGAGGCGACCGGGAAGTTTTCGTAGTGTTCGACGGACATCTGTAGAACGATCTGCAGCCGGGCGGGGCGGCGCATTGTGTCCGGGCGGCGCAAGTCGCCATCGCGGCGCCACTTTGCGGAGGCATCTTTTTGCAGAAAAACGGTTTGACACCCAAAGGAGGCGCCGCCTACATTACTGACCGGTCAGTCAGTAGCCGCCGGCTGACCCCAGAAGTGCAAGGCGCGCGCCAGGCGCCGCCATCGAGGAGTTTTCATGGGTCTGCATTCCCTCTTGCGTCGCACCTCCTGCCTTGGCGTGGTCGCGGTTGCCGCCTTTGCCGTCAGTGCCTGCTCGCGCCAGGAGGCGCCGCCCGAGCCGGTGCGTTCGGTGCGCACGATGACCATCAGCCCGAGCGTGTCCGGCGTGACGGTGGAGTACGCGGCCGACGTGCGCTCGCGCGTCGAATCCCGCCTGGGCTTTCGGGTGGGCGGAAAGATGATCAAGCGCTTCGTCGACCTCGGCGACACGGTCAAGGCGGGGCAGCCGCTGGCTCAGATCGACCCGCAGGACCTGCGCCTTTCGCAGGAAGCCGCGCGCGCCGGGCTGTCGTCCGCTCAGGCGAACTACGACCAGGCGCAGGCCGACTTCAAGCGCTATCGCGAGCTTTATGAGCAGAAGTTCATCGGCGCGGCTGAGCTCGAGCGCCGCGAGACGACGCTGAAGGCCGCCAAGGCATCGCTGGACCAGTCCCGCGCCCAGCTGAGCGTGCAGGGCAACCAGGCCGCCTATGCGGTGCTCGTGGCCGATGCGCCTGGCGTCATCACCGCGGTGGAAGCGGAGCCCGGGCAGGTGCTGGCGGCGGGCACGCCGGTGGTGCGACTCGCGCACGACGGAGCACGCGATGCGGTGTTCAGCGTGCCCGAGGACCATCTTCAGGTCGTGCGCGCCCTCGAAGGGAAGGCGGCGGCCGTGAAGGTCAAGATCTGGGGCAGCGACGCCATCGTCCCGGCCACGATCCGCGAGATCGCCGCCGCGACCGACCCCGTCACGCGCACCTTCCTCGTGAAGGCCGACGTCGGCCGCGCGCCCGTGACGCTCGGCCAGACCGCCACCGCCTTCATCGAGATGCCCAAGGCGCAAGGGGTGGCGAAGCTGCCGCTGAGCGCGGTGCTCGAAGCCGAGGGCAAGACCTCCGTCTGGGTGCTCGACCCGAGCACGATGAGCGTGCGCGCGCAGGCCGTGACGGTGGCGGGCGCCGACGGCAACAGCGTGGTCGTCGCCTCGGGCCTCGCACCGGGGCAGGAAGTCGTGACGGCTGGCGTGCACGTGCTGACGCCCGGGCAGAAGGTGCGCCGCTATGTCGAGGACGGCGCCGTCGCGCCCGCGGCCACCGCCGCCCAGGGCGGCGCGGCCGCCACCGCCCGCGCCGCCACGCGTTGAACGGGGTGAGCGACATGCACGACGACACCCTGGACGCGCCGCGTTCGCAGACGACGCACGCCGAACTCGCCCCGCCGGCCGCCCCGGCACAGCGGGGCACCACGCAGGCCCATGCAGGCGACACCTCGCACGCCGACGACGCGCCGCGCGGCTTGAACATCTCCCGCTGGGCGCTGGAGCACCCCGAGCTCACGCGCTATCTGATGATCGTCCTGATGGTGCTGGGCTTCGCGGCCTTCTTCCAGCTCGGCCAGGACGAGGACCCTCCCTTCACCTTCCGCGCGATGGTCGTGCGCGCCTATTGGCCCGGTGCCACTGCGCAGCAGATGGCCGAGCAGGTGACCGACAAGATCGAGCGCACCCTGCAGGAGGTGCCCTATGCCGACAAGATCCGCAGCTACACCAAGCCCGGCGAGTCGCTGACGATCTTCCAGGTGCGCGACGCCTCGCCGCCGAAGGAGGTGGCCAATCTCTGGTACCAGACGCGCAAGAAGATCGGCGACATCCGCGGCACGCTGCCGCAGGGCGTGATCGGCCCCTTGTTCAACGACGAGTTCGGCGATGTCTACGGCACGATCTATGCGCTCACCGCCGACGGCTTCAGCGACGAGGAGCTGCGCCAGCAGGCGGAGAAGCTGCGCTCGCGCTTCCTGCATGTGCCCGATGTGGCCAAGGTCGATCTCTTCGGCGTGCAGGACGAGAAGATCTTCGTGGAGATCTCGCAGAAGCGACTCGCGCAGCTCGGCCTGGACCTGAACGCGGTGCTTGCGCAGCTGGGGGCGCAGAACGCGGTGGAGGGCGCGGGCGTGCTCAACGCGGCGGGCGAGAACGTGCAGGTGCGCATCGGCGGGCAGTTCAACTCGGTGGAGGAGCTCAAGGCCTTCCCGATCCGCGCGACCAACCC
>Ga0134124_10004739_pt1 | contig 10943 bp, 9 predicted proteins | sample KB304_FD_96880 | JGI IMG/M metagenome (GOLD analysis project Ga0134124, IMG submission 96880) | Terrestrial soil microbial communities without Nitrogen fertilizer from Kellogg Biological Station, Michigan, USA - KB3-0-4 | ecosystem: Environmental > Terrestrial > Soil > Unclassified ... | reverse complement strand
GCGAACGGATCGGGAATGCACAGGTCGTTACGCGCTGAGCGGCCGATGGTGATGCGCAGCCGGTTAAGCGCGAAATGTTCGGCGGTCCGATCGGGATATTTGATGATTAACTCAGCCATACAAACCTAGGCGCGCGGCCTGCGTGGTGCAGCGCCGGCGGAACCATACTCCCGAACCACGACTGTGCCGGCAATGAAATCGTGAAGCGCGCGGCCGTTGGGGACAAAGATCGCGATCAGGAATCCAATTCCCAGGAAAAACAACGACACGGGATAGCCGACAAAGTGGCGTAACAATGCCCAACCGATGCCGGGAAGACTTCCGTCCGTGCGCTCAAGACGCAGGCCCGTCGTCCATTTCCCCACTGTCTTTCCCGTCAGACCGGCCAACACTCCCCAATCAAGGATCGCGGCAATTACCGTAAACAGGAGTCCGATCTTTTCCGCCGTGCCTCCGGCTAAACGGGCGCCGCCGCCCATGGTGCGGGCGATGATGGTGCTGAAGGTCATGATCAGCATCAACAAAATGTAGTCGATTAAGATCGCTCCACAGCGCAGCGCGAAGGGCGCGCGATAACGCACCCGCGCGTGCGATTCGGTCCGGCGCACTGGCGCGCGCGAGGCTTTCCCCTCTTCGAGTTTTGCAGGCATCACGGCTTCCATTTTTTCATGGTGAGGTCGTTGCCGGGACCGGTAGCAAGCGCGTCCCTGGCTCGGCCACTTAATCGTGTGGTACTTGAGATCTGGTTAGCTACCGCTCCTGACTTCCTGTCTTATCCGAGCAGAAAATGCAACGTCGTCTCGCCCAGTTTGATTCGATCGCCGCTGTCCAGAGCGCGCGGCTGCCGGGGTTCGAGGTGCACCATATCATTTATCACCGTGCCGTTCACCGAACCCAGGTCCTCGACCAGGAAGGCATTACCTTCGCGCCAGATGCGCGCGTGCCGCCGCGAGACCTTGGTTTGCGGATCAAAGCGCGACAGGTCGATTTCAGGAAAAATGTTCGACAAAGGATCCGTTCGTCCGACGAGATTACTATCTTTCTGTAAAAGAAACGACGCGTCTAATTCGGTGGTGCCGGCGACGACCAGCTTCGCGGTGCTGCGGGCCGGCAATGCCGGGTTCGAGTCGGTTCCGGCAAGCGGTTGGCGCGAACCGCAATGCGCGCAAAAGACATCGTCAGCGGCAATGCGTCCGCCGCAAAAACCGCAGAACACTGTCGACACGGCCATCGTCTCGCCGCCCAGCTGATACGCCGGCGCGCCATAGCTCACCTTGCCGGACCGCAGGTTTTCCAAATGATGCGAGAGCATGTCCCGCATTTCCGCGCATGTTTGAAAGCGGTGTTCCGGTTTGTACTCGACAGATCGGATTAACATCCGTTCAATTTCGCTGGATAGCTGCGGGTTGATCTGCCGCGGTCTGGGGTTCTTGGTAAAGTCGAAAATCAGCAGCGGATTGTCCTGCGGGTCCGAACCGGTCATCAGGTGAAACATGGTCGCGCCCAAACTATAGATGTCCACGCGCGCATCGGCCTGGCCGCTGAATAACTCGGGCGGCGCATAGCCCATTGTGCCCACCGCGGTCACGCCTTTTTCTTTCTTGTTAACCCATCGCGCGATGCCGAAATCGATCAGCATGATGCGACTGTTGTTGCTGTCGATCATGAGGTTCGCGGGTTTTAGATCGCGATAGATGATCGGCTGCGGCTGTGTGTGCAGATAATGCAACACGTCCGCCACTTGAATTCCCCATTCGGTGACGGTGAGCTCGTCAATTCTTCCCGAAGGCGTCGCGCGCAAGCGCGAAGACAAGTCGCTGCCGGGAATGAACTTCATCACCAGATAAAACCGCTCGGAATTATCGTCGTAGAAATAGTCGTACACCGTGGGAATAGATGGATGCTCGAGCTCGGTCAGCAGCAACGACTCGCGTTTGAAATCGGCGATGGCCTTTTCATGCTGGCTTTCGTCGATGTGCGACTCGATCATTTCTTTCACGGCGCGCGGCGCATCGCCCAGGTTCTTGTCCTTCGCGAGATAGACCGCGCCCATGCCGCCGCCGCCAATGCGACGCACAATTTCGTATCGATTGTTGAGGACTTTTCCGGCGGCGAGCGCCTTGGGTTTTGTTTTGCGCGGAGCTGCATCGCCGGCGCGCGAGGTCGCGCCCGGACTTTCGGGTTCGGCGATCTCGTCAGTGCCGGCCGCGGCTTTCGGTTCTTCTTTGGGAGGTCCCCACGTATTGCTTCCCACGGCGAGGTCTTTGGCCAGATCGCTGCCCAGCGGCGTTTCGATGGACGCTTCGTCAGCGTCCACGCGTGTGCCGCAAGTGCCGCAAAAGTTCTCGTCGAGCGCCACATCGGCGCCACATTGTTTACAAGCAGGCATTACAAAGTCTAAGAACTGACATACGACAGGCCGCGGCTTGTCGTGGTATTGGCAACAGGCTGGCAGTCGGTGGTGCTAATTATTTTGCCAGTCGAAACCGCAAGAAAGTCTTACCGACAATAATTTCGTCGCCATCTTTCAGCGGATGTCTCTCGCCCGGCTTCAGCCGCCGGCCGCGATTCACAAAAGTTCCATTCGTCGATCCGAGATCTTCGATCGCGTATTGCCCGTCGCGCGATGAAATCCGCGCATGACGCCGCGAGACTTTCGCTTCCGGATCGTCAGAATCCAGATCCACATCGGGAAAGACGCCGCCGTCTGCGTCCCACCGGCCGATATTTGATTCCGGATGATTCAGGGGGAACTGCTTGCCCGCTGAATTGCCGCGCTCGATTACCAATGCAGCGTGCGCGTTCTTATCCGTAATCACGACCTGCGCTGACGGCTGCGACATCACCGCCGAAACCGGTTTGGCGGCACGCACCACAGTGATATCTCTGTTGCTCTCTATGGATGAGCCGTTTCCGGGCGGCGACGGGCGTGGCGTGGGCTTGCCTGCCAACCACATCGCAGCCCCGCACTCATCGCAATATCGCGAGCCGTCGAGGTTCTGAGTGCCGCATCTTTCGCAGGTGATCATCGCAAAACTCGCGCGGACTGTGGCTCAAGCGAACCATCAGGCAGCGCGAACGCCTATCTTATCGCGAAAAGCTCAACCCCGACAACGGGATTGCACAATAATGCCTACAATGCTCAGCACCTGATTGTTAACGTCACCACGGCTTCTAACGTTAACCAATCGTCGCATATAATCGGCATGAACACGCGATTTCCTGAAACCAGTCATCGGATTTCGTCGTAAAACCATTCTCAAGCGCGGAACTGTGCCCGACTTGCAGCGTCCAAGTACTATTGAACAGTCAAATTAAGGAATTCCAAATCGATGGCCCTCAGCAGAAAAAAGAAAATCATCATCATCGTATCAGTGGTCGCTTTGCTGGCCCTGATTGTGATCATCAGCGTCGTCGCTACTCGCAAGGAAACCGCAGAAGTCACTACCGTCAAAATTGATGTACGGCCTGAACTGCGTTCGACCGTAACCGCCTCAGGCGAAGTGCGCCCGGTTCGCTATATCAAGCTCACCAGCGAGGTCCCGGGCCGCATCCTCGAGATCTATGTGAACCCCGGCGATCAGGTGACCAAAGGACAAGCATTGGTGCGCGTCGATCCGACGCAATTGCAGTCCAGTCAGGAAGCACAGTGGGCCGCCACCCAGGCTTCGATCAATGACGTGCAAAGTTCTCGGAACGCAGTGGCTTCAGCCCAGCAGGGATTGGTCGTCGCCGAAGCCGGAGTATCGCAGGCAAGACAATCGGCAGTCACCGCGCAAATCGATTTGAAGACTGCCGAGCGCGAGTTGAAGCGCGCGACGAACCTGGTCGAGGCCAATGTGATGTCCCGTGCCGAATACGATGTGGCCCGCGACCATTACGATCAGGCGAAAGCCAAACTCGACGCGGCGAACATCGCAGTGCGTGAAGCCAGCGAGCGCGCCAATCAACAGCGTACGGCGGTGAAGGAAGCACAGACGGGTGTCAAATCCAGCGAGATGCGCGCCAATCAACAACAGGCAATTCTGCGCGGCCAATCCAGTCAACGTGAAAAGGCCACCCAGTATTCCCCATTGACCGGCGTGGTCGCCGACGTTCCCACGCGCGTGGGCGAGTACGCAGTTTCGGCTTTGTCATCCACTCCTTTGATGACTATCGCAGACATGTCGACGATCAACGTCGAGGTCAACGTCGACGAGACTGAGATCGCCAACGTGGATGTCGGCCAACAAGCCAAAGTCAAAGTGGATGCGCTCGGAGAAAAAGAAGTTATTGCTGTCGTCACCCAGAAGAACCCTCTCGCGATCGCGAAGTCCGACACGCAGGGTGGGCTTTCGAATCGTGTGAACGTGCAGGAAGCGAAAGAGTTCAAAGTAACTCTTGAATTGCGCGAACTGCCCGACGAAGCGCGCGGCAAGCTGCGTCCCGGTATGAGCGCCACCGCGACGATCACCACTAAAACCAAGAACAACGTGATCGCAGTTCCCTTACAGGCCATCGTGGAGAAAGCGCCGCCATCGCCGTCTCCGGGTCCAACCATCAACGGCAGTGCGCCGCCGGTCCCGGGAGAGAAGCCGAAAGAAATCAAGGGCGTGTACACCCTGGACAAGGCAAACAAAGTGAAGTTTGTGGAAGTCACCACCGGTATCACCGGCGAGTCCGATATTGAAATCACTTCGGGCCTGGCGGCAGGAGCGGAAGTTGTAACCGGTCCGAGCCGGGTGCTGAAGACACTTAAGGACGGCACCCAGGTCAGCCGGCAAACGCGCAAGCCGGACGCCAACGCCAATTCCGGAGGAAACTAATGGCGGAAGCCACCGCAACAACATCGCCAACTTCTTCGGAAGTGTCGTTTCGTCCAAACGTGTCTGCGGTTGACGGCAAGCCCGACGTTCTGATCGCGATGCGCAATCTCTGGAAAACCTATGACATGGGTGCAGAGAAAGTGCATGCGCTGCACGGTGTATCGTTCGATGTAAAGCGCGGCGAATACCTGGCAATCACCGGGCCGTCAGGTTCAGGCAAATCAACGCTGATGAATCTGATCGGATGTCTGGATACACCCTCGCAGGGTGAGTACTGGCTCAACCGCAAGAACGTTTCGGAAATGGACGATGACGAGCTGGCCCGCATTCGTAATCAGGAAGTCGGCTTTGTTTTTCAGACTTTCAACCTGCTAGCGCGCGCAACCGCGCTCCACAATGTCGAGTTGCCGCTCATTTATGGCGGTATCCCCGGGGTCAAGCGGCGCGAGATGGCCATGCAGGCGCTGACGGCCGTTGACCTCGCCGATCGCATGACGCACCGTCCCAATGAACTTTCGGGCGGCCAGCGCCAGCGCGTCGCCATCGCCCGCGCGCTCGTCAATCATCCGTCGATCCTGCTTGCCGACGAACCAACCGGCGCGCTGGATACCGCGACGAGTTACGACATCATGAACCTCTTCGAGAAGCTTCACGAAGCGGGCAATACCATCATTCTGGTCACGCACGAACATGACATCGCCGCGCGTGCCCATCGGATCATTTCGATCCGTGACGGGCTGATCGAAAAAGACGAACGAATACGATGACTAGACGCGGAAACGCGGGGACTCGGGGACACGGTGATCAGGCTGTCCATGCGTCATCACGTCTCCGTGTTTTCGTTTCTGCTGTTCTCGAAGCTTTTCGCGTGGCCGTCTCCAGCCTGCGCCAGAACAAACTGCGCACCGCACTTACCCTGGTCGGCATCGTCGTGGGTGTCACCGCGGTGATTGCGGTGATCACGATTATCAAGGGCCTCGATCAGACCGTCGCTTCGACATTCAATTCGCAGGGCTCGACAGTCTTCACTATTTCAAAGCGTCCTCAGGTGATCACGTCCCGGGAGGATTTTATAAAGTTCAATAAGCGCAAGGACGTGACCCGCGAAGATGCCGAAGCGGTCTTTCGCTCGTGCACCGCGTGCTGGCGCACCGGCATGGTGGCGAACACATTCGAGATCGCGAAACGTGGCGACCAGAAATTCGAAGGCGTCCGCGTACGTGCCGTTAACACGCCCGCCATGTTTGAGATTGACGGTGTATCGGTCGAGACCGGGCGTTTGTGGACGGACACTGAGGGGTCAGCAGCACGCGAGATTGCCGTCGTGGGCGCGGACGTGGTGAGCAATTTGTTTCCCAACACGCCGGCGGATCGGGCCATCGGTCAGGAGTTTTGGGTGGCAGGTCACCGCTACACGATCCTGGGCATACTGCAACCGCTGGGAAAGATCTTTGGGGCGTCGCGGGACAATGTGATCTACATCCCTTACGGCAACTATGAAAAGTTTTTTGGCACGCACGACTCGCTGGTAGTGTTCATTCAGACGCAAACGCCGGCGCAGCTCGAAGAAGCGCAGGACCAGGCCCGCGCCATCATGCGTAATCGCCGCGGCAAGATGCACGATTCGGACGACGACGGCTTTGCGCTCGAGACCCAGGATGTTTTTCTGAATCTCTACAGCAGCGCCACCTCAAATATTTACATCGTGACCATCGGAGTGGCCGCCATCTCACTCGTGGTGGGTGGGATTGTGGTCATGAATATCATGCTGGTTTCCGTGACAGAGCGAACCAAAGAGATCGGAATCCGCAAGGCCGTGGGCGCGCGCCGCAAGGACATCCTGACCCAGTTCCTGATCGAAGCGGTGACCGTAACGGCCATCGGCGGGGCGCTGGGTGTGATTACCGGTTTTGGGTTGGCCTGGCTTATCGCGCTGTTAATCGGCTTTCCCTTGCTTTTCAGTATTTGGTCGGCGGTGCTCGGGGTGAGCATGTCGTCAATCGTTGGAGTAATCAGCGGGCTCTGGCCCGCCTGGCGCGCGGCAAAACTTGATCCGATTGAAGCGCTCAGAGCGGAGTAAGAGAGTCCACAGATTACGCAGATAAGAAGCTAAGCTGACAAGCAGTTAGCGCTTTTCAACGGGAATAACTGCAAAAGAAAACGAGAGCATCCTGGCTGCCCTAATTCCTTCTTATCTGTGAAATCTGCGTAATCTGCGGATAAGTCTTATGCACTTTATCGACATCAAAGAATCGGCCTCCATGGCGCTCGACACCGTGCGCACGAACAAGCTGCGTTCGTTGCTGACTATTCTGGGCGTCAGTGTCGGGGTGATTACCGTGGTCTTCATGGTCTCGATTATTCAGGGACTCAACAAATCGTTTGCCGCCCAACTTGAAGCGCTCGGCTCAAACTCAATCTGGGCGACAAAATTCGATCCCAGCTTTGGTCATCAACCCAACTCGGAAGAATTGCATCGCAAGGAGCTCACGCTCGCCGATGCCGACGCGATTCGTCGTGACGCTCCTTCGGCCCTCAGCGTCTCGCCGCTTTACCGAAAAATTGCCGAAACAGTGCGCTTCGAAGACAAGCAAAGCGACACGCCTATCCTGCTCGGCGTGACGCCTTACTATGAATTCACCCAGTCGAGCTATGTCGGACGCGGCCGCTTTGTCACCGACATCGATCTTCAGGAACGCTCGAACGTTTGTATCCTGGGCCAGGACCTTGTGCGCGCGTTGTTTCCGTTTTCTGATCCGCTCGACAAAGAAGTAAAGATCGCCGGCCGGCCCTTCAAGGTAATTGGCGTGATGGAGCCCCTGGGAAATTTTCTCGGCCAATCGCGCGACAACTCGATCTTCATTCCGATAACCACCTTTGCAAAGTTCTATCCCGAGCTTCATTTTCCGGAAAGTATTTACGTGATCATCGTCAGGCCAATTTCACGCGCGTATGTGAAATCATGCCAGGACGAGATCGTCGATATTCTGCGCCGCCGCCGGCAGGTAAAGCCGGGCGAAGCAAACAACTTCGGCATCTCGTCGCAGGACTCGCTGCTGGACATTTACAATCAGTTGACCGGGGCCACCTATCTGGTGCTTACGGCAATTTCCTTTGTGGCATTGATGATTGGCGGGATTGGTGTGATGAATATCATGCTGGTTTCCGTAACTGAGCGGACCAAGGAGATCGGTTTGCGGAAAGCGGTCGGCGCCACCAGAGTAAATATACTGTCGCAGTTTCTGATCGAAGCGGTGGTCCTGACGGCGATCGGCGGGCTGGTCGGGCTGGCTGTGGGCGAGATCGCCAGTTTTCTGATGAATAGATACTCGCCTTTGCCGGCGTTCGTGCCCGCGTGGGCGGTCGTAGTCGGCATCGGCATCTCAGCGGGTGTCGGTATAGTTTTCGGACTGTGGCCCGCGTGGAAAGCCGCGCGCCTGGATCCGATCGAGTCGTTGCGGTATGAATGAGCGTTGTCCACAGATTACGCAGATTACACAGAGACCAGTTAAGAAGCGCGATGCGGCTCACAAGTGTCACCCTTATTAATCTGTGTAATCTGCGTAATCTGTGGACGATAGTAACCAAATCCCTTCCCCCGCCGTATAAACAAAAGTGAAACTAATCGAAATCCTGAAAGTCGCGGTGGCCGCCATCTGGGCCCACAAACTACGATCAGCGCTGACGCTGCTCGGCATGATTGTGGGCGTGACCGCTTTTGTGACCGTGGTCTCGCTGATTCAGGGGTTCAACGTTTACATCGACGAAAAGATCGCGGGCATCGGCGCCAAATCATTTTCAATCCAGCGCTTCAATCCATTCGAAGACTTTAAAGACACGGACACCATTGCCGCTGCTCAACGCCGCAACAAGGAACTCACGCTCGATGATTACGAATATCTTAAGCAGCGCTCCACGCTGATTGGAAAACTGGGCGCGAAAGCGCGTGGGACTCCATCCGAAATCAAACGCAACGATCAATTACTAGAAGACATTTTTGTGAGCGGCGCTACCTCCAACACCGCCGACATCGAAAATCGCAACATCGCAGAAGGCCGTTTTTTTACCGATACTGAAAACGACTCCGCGGCACACGTCGCCTACGTGGGCGCCGACGTCGCGAACAAGTTGTTTCCGGCGGGCAATCCCATCGGCGGTGAGATTTATATACAGGGCCTGCCGTATCGTGTGATCGGCATTGAAGCGGTAAAAGGCACGGTGTTTGGCATTCCCCAGGACACCTTCGTGGTAATTCCGCTGAAGACCTACGCCATAAACTTTGGCGCGCTGGTGCGCCAGCGATCACTCTACTTCACCGCGACTTCAAAGACCGACGCAGTCTTCAACGATGCGGTCGACGAGGCGCGTTTCCTGATGCGGGTGCGCCGCCACCTGGGGCCCAATGAAAAAGACAACTTCGGCATCGTCACGCCCGATGCCATCACCGGCCTGCGCGACAGGATTTTTGGGACAATCTTTCTGGTAGCCATTGCTGTTCCCGGAATTGCCTTGATCGTGGGTGCGATCGTCATCATGAATATCATGCTGGTCTCAGTGACTGAGCGCACCAAAGAAATTGGTCTTCGCAAATCCCTGGGCGCGCGAAAGGCCGACATCCTGAAACAGTTCCTGTTGGAGGCGGTCACGTTGGCCACCATCGGCGGCGCCATCGGAATATTTCTGGCCTGGCTCGTGGGCAAGGTCGTTACCGCGGCCTTTTTTCCCACTTACCTGTCGCTGGTTGCGATTCTGCTTGCGCTGGCGGCATCGGGAGGAGTGGGAGTTCTTTCAGGCCTGGTTCCGGCCTGGAAAGCCGCACGTCTTGATCCGATCGAAGCGTTAAGGGCGGATGGGTAGAGGTTAACCATGAAACTATTTCGAAGCGACATTCTCGAGAATCTCTGGCTGGCCCTGGCGACGCTGCGAGACAACAAGCTGCGCTCGTTTCTCACGATTATCGGCGTGATCATCGGGGTGGTTACGGTAATGCTGATCGCCTCGATCATCAGCGGCATCGACACGGCTTTCACCAGGGAAGTCGAGTCGTTCGGCACGCGGTCTATGTATATCAGCAAGTACAACCCGGGCATTCACGTCGGCCGGCTCTCGCGCGAGGAACGCATGCGCAAGAACCTGACGTATGACGACGCCATCGCACTTTCCAAACTACCTACGGTGGAAATCGCGGTCCCCTTTCTTGAGATTACGAACAACTTTTTTGGACAGAAGATCCTGGTGAGCGGGGGCGGCAAGACATCTGCCTCAGTCGCCTTGCAGGGAACACTGCCGGAGTTTGAAAAGGCCGGGACCCAGACTATTTCCGAGGGGCGCTTCTTCTCCCAGTTTGAAAACGATCAAAACCAGAATGTCTGTGTGGTGGGCTCGAAAGTTGCCGATGATTTCTTCAAGTTCGGCTCGCCGGTGGATCAAACCATCAAGATCAGTTCAGAAGAATATCGCGTCGTCGGTGTGCTGCAGAAGCGCGAGCAATTTCTATTTAGCGGCGGCAGCGATGATCAGAATAATGTCATCTATCTGCCCTACAATGTCGCGCGCAAACTGAAACCTAATTCAGACGATGTTTATGTGCTGGCGGTCGCCAAGCCGGGCATGATGAAAGAGGCGATGGACCAGGTGACCGACGCCTTGCGCGTACGCCGCCAGGTGCCTTTCGGCGAACCCGATAACTTTGGAATCGAAACGACTGAGAACCTAATCAGCACTTTTCGTTCTATCACGGGCGGCATCGCCATCGCGATGGTCGTTATTTCATCCGTCGGCCTGATGGTCGGAGGCATCGGCGTGATGAATATCATGCTGGTCTCAGTGACTGAACGCACGCGTGAGATTGGCGTGCGCAAAGCCATTGGCGCACGCCGCAGTGACATCATGTGGCAATTTCTGATCGAAGCCATGACGTTGACCGGTTTTGGTGGATTCGTCGGCCTGGTCATCGGCTGGCTGGGAACGCTGCTGGTGAAACTTGTTATGCCTTCTTATGTGCCGCTGTGGGCGCCGGTCGCCGGGTTCTTTGCCAGCGTCGGCATTGGGATGGTTTTTGGATTATGGCCGGCATGGAAAGCTGCGCGTCTCGATCCGATCGAATCGCTGCGATATGAATAGATGCAGAGGCCCGCG
>Ga0134124_10004737_pt1 | contig 10948 bp, 8 predicted proteins | sample KB304_FD_96880 | JGI IMG/M metagenome (GOLD analysis project Ga0134124, IMG submission 96880) | Terrestrial soil microbial communities without Nitrogen fertilizer from Kellogg Biological Station, Michigan, USA - KB3-0-4 | ecosystem: Environmental > Terrestrial > Soil > Unclassified ... | reverse complement strand
GCTGACGGTTTTCGCCTTAGCGCTGTTTGCAGAGCGGGAACACGATTCGATCAATACTCTTCTGCTTGCGGCATTTTTTCTGGTTGCAATCAATCCGCCGACTCTGTTTGATGTGTCATTCCAACTTTCATTTATCTCGCTGTGGGGAATACTTGTCGCGGTTCCGCTGATCACGAAGAGCACCGCAGGCGTCACTTCTCCCTGGCTGCGCGGTATGATCCAGTTCCTTGCAGCATCCGTCGCGGCATCGTGCGTAACCCTGCTGCCGGTACTCTTTGTCTTCAAGGTTGCATCGCTCAACGGAATTGCGACCAATTTTGTGATAGTACCGCTTCTGGGCTACGGCGCGGTGCTGACCGGATTTGTTGCACTGCCGTTTGTCGTTCTGTTCCCGTCGTCAGCTCCCCTGCTGCTCTGGCCGGCAGCGGCCCTGGTTACTGCCTCCAACCGGTTTATCATGTGGTGTACCTCCCTTCCGGTTCTGACATTTCACGGCATCACCGGCTGGGACATGTTTTTTTTCCTGCTGTTCATGACCTGTATGACTTTTTTGAGGAGCAGGCTTCTGCTCTTGTGTTCGGGAGTTACAATACCGGTCATTGCATATGCACTGCATTTGTTCGCGGCGACCCCGATTGATGGTCGTCTGCACATCACGATGCTTAGTGTGGGACAGGCTGAATCAATGTTTTTACGACTTCCGGATGGTTCTACTCTTCTCGTGGATGGCGGCGGGTATCTGCATGATACCGGCCTCGACTTCGGTCAACGGATTCTGGCCCCGGCGCTGGGGGCAATGCATGTCGGGCGGATCGACAGGATGATAGCCACCCATAACCATCCCGATCATAGCGGTGGACTCCCTTTTATTATAAAGAATTTATCCGTTGGCGAGTTCTGGAGTGTCACGGATGTGACAGCCGAGATTCTGAAAGAACTGCATGAAAAGGGGGTGCCGCGGCGTACGCTCGCGGCCGGTGATGTGATTAATCTGCCAGGCCCGGTCGTTATCACGGTACTTTCACCGGCCAAGTCCGGGCAAACGCATGCGGACGACAGTGAAGCGGACGTAAATGAGCATTCGCTTGTGTTCCGTCTCAGCTATGGCTCCTTCAGCATGATCTTTTGCGCCGATGCCGGTTTTGAGGCTGAGCAGCTGATGCTCGCCGGCCGGAATGAGCTTAAATCCACCGTTCTCAAGGTTGGGCACCATGGCAGTCGCTTCTCGACGTCGGAGGAATTTCTTGATCAGGTTCATCCCGGGCTGGCGCTGATCTCCGCCGGAGCCGGAAATCGCTTCGGACTCCCTGCGCCACGGACGGTCGATCTGTTGAAATCTAAAGGGATTCCTACGTATCGTACGGATCGTGACGGCACGATCGAGCTTGTATCCGATGGGAAAAACTGGTCCGTTTCCACCCCATACAAACCCGAATGACATTGACTCAGCCCGGTTAAATAGAGTACATAGATATGATAATTTACACTTTCCCTAACCCTGATAAACAGTATAAGTGCGTTAACAAAGTTATTTTCTGCATGAAAAGTGCAGAAAACGACTCCTAACTTACTAAATTGAGCGACTTTTTATGGATACAATCCTGTTAGTTGAAGATGATCGTTTTTTCAGGAAAATGTTCTCGGACCTGCTGGAAGCCGAAGGGTATCAGGTGGAGACAGCCTCGTGCGGATGCGACGGGCTCGAAATGCTTGCCAAAAAACAGTATTCGCTGGTTATTACCGATCTGGTAATGCCTGATATCAGCGGCCTCGAGATCCTGTCCCGGGTCCGCGAAAGCCATCCGACGGTTGATGTCATCGTGGTTACCGGCAATGCAAATCTGGAGTCGGCAATATTTGCTCTCAAGCGTGGCGCGAGGGACTATCTCGTAAAACCGGTAAATCCTGATGAGTTCAGGCATTCCGTAGCCCAGTGCATCCAGCAGCGCCATCTTCTCGATGAAAATGACGAGCTGAAAAACATGCTTTCGCTGTTCCGTGCCAGTCAGGCCATTGCCGGCTGTCTCGACATTGAACACCTTTATTACCTCATCGTTGAAGCGATCGCCCGCGAAGCCGGGATCAACTGTGCACTCGGTTTTTTTGTGGTCGAAAGCACGCTGGGACTCAAGGAAGCAAAAGGAATTTCCGCCGAATTGGGCAGGTCCCTTACCGAAGAGATCAACGCACGGCTATTCTCGCCGGATAAGGAAAATTATTCAATCCAGCATATGCATCTTCTGCCGCAATTTATTTCGGAAGGATTCACCGAAGCTCTCCTCTGTCCAGTTTACAGTCATGAAGCGGTGTTCGGCGCGATTGTGCTTCTGAATGACCCTTCCTGCGCACTTCCTGAAATTGCGTCATGCAGAAAGAATGTTCTGTTTTTGATTGAACAGTCTGCGCGCGCCTTTGAAAATGCCCAAAAGTTTTCCAAGGCAAATGACATGTTGTTTATAGACGACGTCAGCGGTCTCTATAACCATCGCTACCTCGATGTTGCTCTTGAACGTGAAATGAAGCGGGTAGAGCGGTATGCCTCTCACCTGGCGGTTCTGTTTATCGATGTTGACTCGTTCAAGCAGGTTAACGACATTCATGGACACATGGTCGGCAGCCGGGTATTGGCGGAATTCGGCGCACTGATCAAAAAATCGGTTCGTGATGTTGATATCGTTATTCGTTATGGTGGCGATGAATATACCGCGATACTGGTAGAAACAACCTGTGTGACAGCTGAACTGGTTGCCGAACGTATCCGCAGGGTGGTCGAGGCTCATCATTTTTCAGGAGCGGAGGGGCAGATAATTCGTTTGACCTGCAGTATCGGTTTTGCCTGTTGTCCCGATGATGCGTCGTCAAAGGATGTACTCCTGGAAATGGCCGACAGGGCCATGTACGTCGGCAAGACATCCGGTAAAAACTGTATCCAGCGCATAAGCGACTACGTCTGAAAAAATCAATATTAAAACCAAAACCCAACCACCCCCGGTCCTTTGGGTCCTCCTTTGCAAGGAGGGGAGTTTAAAGTCCCCCTCCTGTTTCGCTAAGAAGCGCCTACTTCTGAGGGGCTAGGGGTGGTAAGGTTTTTAATAATCATGAGGTGATCCGTGGCACTCACAGCAGTAAAAGGATTTAATGATATTTTGCCGGATGAATCCGGACGCTGGCAGTATATCGAACAGACGGCCCGCCGGATCTTCGAACTGAACGGCTTCGGCGAGATCAGGGTTCCGGTGATGGAAAAAACCGAACTTTTCAGCCGTTCAATCGGAGATGCGACCGATATCGTGGAAAAAGAGATGTATACCTTCACCGACAAGGGTGAAAACAGCGTTACGCTCAGGCCGGAAGGAACCGCCGGAGTCATGCGCGCGTTCATCGAACATAAGATGTATGCGCAGGACCCGATTGCAAAATTGTACTACCTGGGGCCGATGTTCCGCTATGAACGTCCTCAAAAAGGGCGCTACCGGCAGTTTCACCAGATCGGCGCCGAAATCACCGGTGTCAACGACCCGCTGGCCGACGCTCAGGTATTGAACATGCTGACCTCGTTTTTCCGTGAAATCGGCTTGACCGAGCCGACGCTCCAGATAAACTCGCTCGGTTGTCCGGAGTGCCGTCCCGCTTACCGGGCGGCTTTGCAAAACTTTCTTCAAGAGCGGATCGTAGATCTTTGCGCGGATTGCGTACGGCGCTTTGCCACCAATCCGCTCCGCACCCTGGACTGCAAGGTGCCGGGCTGCATCGAGGCTACTAAAGGTGCTCCGTCCGTGCTGGAACACCTCTGCAGCGACTGTGATGACCATTTTGGCAGCGTGCGCCGTTTTCTCGATCTTTCGGCCACCCCGTACAGCATCAATTCCCGCATGGTGCGCGGACTTGATTACTACACCCGCACGACCTTCGAGATGGTTACCGGGCTGCTCGGTGCGCAATCCGCAGTTGCCGCTGGGGGGCGCTATGATGGACTGATCTCGCAGCTGGGAGGACCGGCCATTCCGGGGATCGGTTTTGCGATGGGGCTTGAACGGGTTGCACTGCTGCTCGGAAGCCGGGAGTTTGTCTCGTATCCCGATCTGTTTATCGCGACCATGGGGGGAGGGGAACGGGATGTTGCATTCCGCCTGATGGATGGACTGCTCAAGTCCGGAGTTCGCGTCGAGATGGATTACGAAGGAAAAAGCCTGAAGAGCCAGATGCGCCGTGCCGACAAGCTCAAGGCTCGCTACAGCGTCGTGATCGGTGAAAATGAGGTGGCGTCGGGACGGGCCTCCTTCAAACGGATGGCTGACGGTCTTCAGACAGATGCCACACTGTCGGCCGCCGCAATAGAGTCACTGGTAAGAGCACCGGAGCAGTAATGGACTCTCGTACAACTCGTACAATCACTCCTGAAAAACGGGACGATGACTCTCAGTTTGACGCTACCCTGCGCCCCAGATCCTTCGATGATTACATCGGTCAGGAGAAGATAAAGAACAATCTTCGTCTGTTCATAGATGCCGCCAGGGGGCGCGGAGAAGCGCTCGATCATGTCCTGTTATACGGCCCGCCCGGCCTCGGCAAGACGACGCTGGCCAATATCATCGCCTGCGAGATGGGGGTCAACATCAAGTCGACATCCGGGCCGGTTATTGAACGTCCGGGCGATCTGGCCGCCATTCTCACCAACCTTGAGCCTCATGACGTTCTCTTTATCGACGAAATTCACCGTATTTCCCATATTGTCGAAGAAATCCTCTATCCGGCCATGGAGGATTATCAGCTCGATATCATGATCGGTCAGGGGCCGAGCGCCCGCTCGATCAAGCTGGATCTGCCCCGTTTTACCCTGGTCGGCGCCACTACCCGGGCCGGGCTTCTTTCTTCGCCGCTGCGCGACCGCTTCGGAGTTATATCCAGGCTTGAATTTTACACACACGATGAACTTGCCACCATTATCTGCCGTTCGTCCGGTATTCTCGGGATGGAGATCGATCCCCGCGGTGCCTCCGAACTGGCCCGCCGCAGCCGGGGAACCCCCCGGATCGCCAACCGCCTGCTCAGGCGCGTGCGCGACTACGCCCAGGTGCGTGCCGATGGTATCATCACTCTCGATGTCGTTCGGGAGACTCTCGATTTGCTTGAAATTGACGAAATGGGTTTTGACCAGATGGATCGCATGATCCTGCTGACGATAATCGACAAGTTCAGGGGGGGGCCGGTTGGTCTGGACACCATTGCCGCCGCCATCAGCGAAGAGAGTGATACCATCGAGGATGTCTACGAGCCGTTTCTGATTCAGAACGGCTTTATCAATCGCACCCCGCGCGGCAGAGTTGCCACACATGCCGCATACCTGCATTTCGGTCGCATCGCCCCTGAATCCTCCCAGGCGAATCTGTTCTAGCCATGCAGCAGTTCTTCAATTTTCCCGTTGTCCCGACTTTCAGCTTTGACAGCTTTGTCCCCTGTGAAGGAAATGCGGCGGCACTCCGGTTTGCGCTGAGGATTGCCGATCCTTCCGATTCCGAGTGCCTGCTGTACCTGTACGGCCCCTCCGGGTCAGGTAAAACCCATCTGCTGCGGGCCATTGCCGGCAACAATTTTCCGTACCTTTCGCTCCGTGAATCAATTTCTCCGGATCGGCTTGTGTCGACATTCGGAGCAGCCGGAGGTCTCGTGGTGGATGATCTGCAGGATATGCCCGATGATGACGACCTGCGGAGGGCTCTGTGGCAACTGTTCAATGATTTTCACACCTCCGGCCGTACGATCGCCATGGCCGGGGACGTCCCGCCGCGTGAATTATCCAACATGGATGATCATCTGACTTCGCGGCTGTTATGGGGGTTGGTCGCCAGGCTTGATACTACGGATGACAACTCCCGGAGGATGATTATCAAGAAGGTGGCTGACGATCATCAAATCAGAATTCCCGATGATGTGGTAGACTATGTTCTGGCAACCACCAGTCGTGAGGTTGGCGCATTGATAAACGCGTTCCATAGGTTATACCGTTTCTCGATGGCTGAAAAACGGCGCATCACACTGCCTCTTGCCCGCGAAGTGCGCGAAATGACCCTGACGGACCGCATGCCATGACCCCTTTCAAGAACCGGCTGAAGACTCCAGAAGAGGTCGAGCTGGAACACAAATATCAGCAGTTGGCCCGGGTCAAGGCGGAACTTCTGCGGCGCGAGCAGGATTACAGCCGCCTGAAGTCAGAAATACGTTCGTTTGAACAGGTATATGAGGATATACTCGGAGTCCGGATTCAGACACTGGAGGATCTTGAATGGCAATTAAAGGGCCTTCTTGGAGAATCAACGGTAGAAAGCTCGGCCGATCCGCTCAAACAGTCACCATCGTACACTCATTTCCAGCACGCAACCGACCTGCTCGATGATGACGAAGCAGTGCAGGAGGTGGCCAACCTCAGTCTCAAATCCCTTTATCGCGGCGTGGCCAAGGCTGTTCACCCCGATCTTGCCGCTGATGAGGTTGAACGTCTGCGCAGACAGGAACTGATGGCGCTTGCCAATGAAGCGTATCAAACCGGAAATCGGCAGGTGCTGATCGATCTCTTGAGCGAGTGGGAACAAGCGCCCGTTTCATATGGGTCTGAACTGGATATTGCCCTTGAGCTTGTGCGCATCATCCGCCAGCTTGCGGCGATTCAGCAAAATATCCACGCAGTTATTCGCCAGACCGAAGAGTTGAAACAGACCGATATTTATCATTTTAAACTCCGGGTGGAAGATGCTCTGACCGATGGTGTCGATCTCCTGGCAGAGATGGCCGCCGCCGCGGACCTCGATATAGCCCGGATTCACCGCCGCCTGGCAGCTCTTCGCGGCATGGCCGGTGAGCATGCCGGCGAGGAGATCACCCCCTTCGAGACGCGCATTGTCCGCTTTCCGCTCGATCAGAACTGCGGCTCTCTCTATGTCCGGAAGGCTTCTTCGGTCGATTATCGTGAGTGGCGGCGTATCGGGATCGCACGGGGCGCCAAAGAGGTGTTCCTTGATACATCGCTGCGGCTGGACATAAAAGTCGTCAACGGCATGGACATAAGTTTTTTGAATGATCTGAAGCAGGGCGATCTTCAGTCGTTGTTTCTTTACAATTGCAATGACGAAATTCTCGCTAATATCGTGCATCTGACCGGGCTGGAGGAGCTGTACCTGTCCGACACCGGCGTCAGCGATCAGGGACTGGCGCTGTTGAGGCCCCTGGTTTCATTGCAGCGGGTATCGATCTACCACACCGCCATTGGCGATAAAGGAATATTGAATCTGGCGCTGCTGCCGGGCTTGAAATGGCTCACCTGCAGCGGGACCGCGGTGACGGAGGAGGGGTTCAATCTCTTCCGGAGGGTCATGCCAGGATGCAAAACGGTCAGCTTCAAGTGGCGCTATTAATTATCTCACTGAATAACCTTCGGCCTTAACAACTGAGTAGTTATGAATAGGGGAACTTATGCTTCAGATCGGCAACTACAATCGGCTGACAATTGCCCGTATCACCGCTTCCGGCGCTGTTTTCAAGTCGGACGAAGGTGATGTGCTGCTTCCGCTCAGGCTTGTTCCGAAAGGGGCGGAGGCGGGTAAGGAGCTTGAAGTTTTTGTGTACGTTGATTCCGACGGGCGTTTGACCGCTACCACCAAAAGACCGCGTGCAGTTGTGGGGGAGTTTGCGCTCCTGAAGGTCAAGGAGACGACTTCTGTCGGCTCGTTCCTCGACTGGGGCCTGGAAAAGGATCTGCTGCTGCCGTTTGGCGAGCAGACCGAACCGGTCAGGCGCGGGGACCAGGTGCTCGTACATATCTATCTGCACTCCAGCGGCCGGATTGCGGCGTCGGCAAAACTGGAGAAATTCATCAGACCGGTGGATGACAGCCTGACGGAAGGTAAAGAGGTCGACCTGCTGGTCTATGCCTGCACGGATCTGGGCGCCAAGGTCCTTATCAATAACAGTTTCGGCGGGTTGATCTTTCATACCGAGTTTGTAGTCAAGCCGGCCTGTGGCGAGCGACTGCGCGGATATGTCAAAAAGATCAGGGAAGACGGCAAGGTTGATGTCATGCTCCGCAAGGGAGGGGCGCAGGAGGCGGCACAAGACCGCGAAATTATCCTTGCTGCTCTGGCAGCCCACAACGGCTTTCTCCCCCTGACCGACAAAAGCTCCCCAGATGCGATTGCCGGGCTGCTCCGCCTGAGTAAAAAGAGCTTCAAAAAAGCGGTCGGTGGTCTTTACAAAGAGAGTGCGATTTCTATGCTTCCCGACGGAATCCGGCTGCAAAGCGGACAGACTAAATAATGCAGACAATCGTACTCACGCGACGACGCACCAAAAGTAGGCGCTCTTAAGCGACGACGCGACGAAAGGCTTTTAAACTGAATTCTTGGTTCTTGGTTTTAAACGTTGCGTCGTCGCGTCGTTGCGTGAAACAGATTTTTGTTTCGGTTTATGGCTTCGAGAAGGAAGTGTTATGAAGATTCGAATTGTAGTTTTTTTTACGGTTGTTACATTTTGTGCCGCCCTGTTTGCAGCCGGCTGTAAAAAAGCCGATGTTAAACCAGCCGTCGGTCTGCAGGTGGTCACGACCCTGTTTCCGCTGTATGACTTTGCCCGCACGATCGGCGGCGACAAGGCTCAGGTGACCATGCTGCTCCCCCCCGGTGTCGAACCGCACACCTTTGAGCCGAAGCCGGAAGATATGATCAGGATCAGCCACGCCGGGCTGTTTGTCTATACAAACAGATACATGGAGCCGTGGGCGGAAAAGATTATCACCGGTATCGACAGCAAGGCATTGCGGGTCGTCAATGCGGGGGATCGGGTTACCTACCGCCCCGGAGTCGCTGAAGATGATCATGATCACGGCCATAAAGGGGACCATGATCACCATCATGATCATACCGGCATGGACCCGCATATCTGGCTCGATTTTGCCAACGCCGCGCTGATGGTCGACACCATTCTCGACGGGTTTGTCGCCGCCGATCCGGGCAACGAAGCGCTGTACCGCCGGAATGCCGCAGCCCTGAAAACGCGACTCGTTGCACTGGACGATCGGTACCGGAACACCCTTTCCTCCTGCTCCACCAGAAAACTGCTGCATGGCGGACATTACACCTTCGGCTATCTTGCCCACCGCTACGGGTTGGAGTACCATGCGCTGAGCGGGATTTCGTCCGACTCGGAACCGTCGGCCGAGCGCATGGTTGCGCTTGTCCGGGAAATCAGGTCGTCAGGCGCCACATATCTCTTTGCCGAAGAGCTGTTGTCCCCACGCCTGACCGAAACGCTGGCCCGGGAGGCGGGTGTCGGGGTGTTGTTGCTTCACGGCGCGCATAACCTGTCGCGGGATGATCTGTCACGGGGTGTTACCTTTTTCGATCTGATGGAGCGCAACCTGGAACAGCTTAGGAAAGGCCTGCAATGCCGGATAAAATAGTCACTACAGAGCTGCTGTCGTGCAGTTATCGCGAGGGGAGGGTGCTTGAGGATGTTTCCTTTCAGGTCGAGCGCGGCGATTATGTCGGCATCGTGGGGCCGAACGGCTCCGGCAAGAGTACGTTGATCAAGGCGCTGCTCGGGCTGGTAACGATCGGCACGGGGTCTGCGGCGTTGTTCGGCACCACCCTGGCTGATTTCCGTGACTGGCACAAGGTCGGTTACCTGCCGCAAAGCCTCCATCTGGTCAACCCGGTATTCCCAGCGACGGTGCATGAAACGGTCGGACTCGGCCTGTTATCGCTCAAACGCTTTCCAAAACGGCTTAGCCGTGCCGATCACGATAAAATAGACGAAATCCTCCATGAATTAGGTATTTCAGATCTGACACATAAATTGATAGGCGAACTGTCCGGCGGCCAGCTGCAGCGGGTTCTGCTGGCCCGCGCCATAGTGAACGATCCGGAACTGCTGGTGCTGGATGAACCGACCGCAGCCCTCGATCCGGAGACCAGGGGGCGTTTTTATGCCATGATCGCCGATATCAACCGCTCAAAGGGCGTTACCGTCCTGCTGGTGACTCACGACAGCGGTGCGATCGGGGCGCATGCTTCCAAGATGCTCTACCTTGACAAGAAGATTCTTTTCTATGGCAGCTTTGACGAGTTCTGTTGCTCACCGGAGATGTCGTCGATGTTCGGCGAGCACTCCCAGCATCTGATGTGCCACAGGCACTGACCATGAATCTATTGGAAATCCTCTCATACGGCTTTATTCAACGGGCTCTGCTGGCCGGGACGCTGATAGCCCTGCTCTGCTCGGTTCTGGGGGTCTTTCTGGTACTGCGTCGTCTGTCGTTGATCGGTGACGGTCTGGCCCATGTCACCTTCGGCAGCACCGCTATCGCCCTGGCGCTCAAGCTCTATTCAGCCATGTCACTGCTGGTGACGATGCCGATCGTGCTGCTCGCATCTCTCGGCATCCTCAAACTGACCGAAAAGGGGCGGCTGAGCGGTGATGCCGCAATCGGCCTTGTTTCCGCTCTCGGGATTTCGGCCGGGATCATCCTTGCCAGCGTGGGTGGGGGGTACAATGTCGATCTGCTGAGCTTTCTGTTCGGCAACATCCTGTCGATACGGAGTGAAGAGGTGGTGATTGCCGCGCTGCTCTGCGTCGGGGTGATGCTGCTGGTGACGCTCCATTACCACGAGCTGTTCGCCATTTCGTTCAGCGACGAGCTGGCAAAAGTTTCCGGAATCCGCACGTCATTCATCAACTCGATTCTGGTACTTTTGACCGCACTTTCGGTGGTGCTGGCGATGAAACTGGTCGGAATCATGCTTATTTCGTCGCTGCTGATCGTCCCGGCGGCGGGAGCCCTGCAGCTGGCGCGCGGTTTCAAGGTCTGCATCATCCTGGCCGCGCTTCAGGGATGCAGCTCGGTGATCATCGGCATCATCATTTCCATCATGTCCAACCTCCCTGCCAGCGCCTCCATCGT
>Ga0134124_10004736_pt1 | contig 10948 bp, 5 predicted proteins | sample KB304_FD_96880 | JGI IMG/M metagenome (GOLD analysis project Ga0134124, IMG submission 96880) | Terrestrial soil microbial communities without Nitrogen fertilizer from Kellogg Biological Station, Michigan, USA - KB3-0-4 | ecosystem: Environmental > Terrestrial > Soil > Unclassified ... | reverse complement strand
CCGGATGCCACTGCAGGGCCGGGACGCCACGCAACTGGTGTATCTGTCGGCCGGAGTCACCAAGCTGAACAACGCGGATGCCTATCCAAATGGAACTGACTTTTCTTCCAACGGGCAGCGCTACGGCTCGGCGGAAATCCGCCTGGATGGAGGTCTGGCGACCGGTCCCGAACAGGGGGAGGGAGCAACCAACAATCTGAGTTACATGCCCTCGACCGAGGTGATCCAGGAATTCAAGGTACAGAATAACAGCTTCGCGGCGGAGTACGGCAGCAACGGTGGGACGGTGGTGAATGTTCTGATGAAGTCGGGGACCAACAAGTTTCACGGGAGTGGCTGGTGGTTCGGGCAGCGGCCTTGGCTGAACGCCAACAATTTCTTCGCCGCGCGGAATGGAATACCGAGGACCGGGCCGACACACGATCAATACGGATTTTCCCTGGGCGGTCCCATCTTCAAGGGGAAGACCTTCTTCCTGGTTGATTTGGAGAGACAGAGGAACATCTCGAAGGACCTGATCAGCGCGAGAGTTCCGACTGCATTGGAGCGGCAAGGCAACTTCACCCAGACACTGACGCAGGATACCGACGGGAATACCGTGCCCGTGCAACTTTTCAACCCCTTCAATGTTGACTCGGATCCAGCGAGTCAAACTTACGGCGACCGGCAACCTTTTCCGGTTGATCCAACCACCGGTAGCACGGAAGTAATTCCCCAGTCCCTCATGAGCCCGGTCTGGAACTTGTTGAACGCTAAGAATGCGTTTCCCTTACCCACGGGTCCGATCGACAACTCGGGCAATAATTTCAATCAGGCGATCACCGAAACCTCGCCCTCAACCCAATTTGACATCAAACTAGACCACCAACTCACGAACAATGTCCATTTGATGGGCCGGTATAGCCAGAACAGTTCTCATGACAAGACTCCGGGTTTGTTCCAGGATGGGTCGACGACGCAACTGACTACGCGCAACGTCGGCCTCGAGCACGCCTGGACACTGCGTCCGAACCTGCTTTTGACCAGCCGGTTTGGATTGGATCGGTACTTTCAGAACGAACAGCCGCAAGCGATCGATCCCGCACAGTTTGGGTTTCAGTCGATACTGACGGAAGCCAACAACATCGTGAGAATGACTGAGGTTAACGTGGACAATTACGCGTCGCTGAATGGTGGCCCGAACGGTGGCCAGTGTTGCATTACTACCGTCAATGGGCACACCCAGTACGTCTACTCCTCATCGCTGAATTGGGTCAAAGGAAATCACGTGCTGAAATTCGGCGGGGAGCAGCGGCTTTTCTTTAACAATTTCTTTCAACCCGACGACGCGACTGGGCTGTTTCATTTTTCCGGGTCCACAACGGCGGCCAATGCCCTTTTTGACCCTTTGAGCCAGGATGGAGACGCGATGGCTGCGTTGGAACTGGGATGGCCGAGCGACGGCCACATCAACATCAAGCCGGCGGTGCTGGAGAAATCCAAGGAGACCGCATTCTACGCACAGGATGACTGGAAAGTGACCTCCAGGCTGACGCTGAGTCTGGGATTGCGCTACGAGTGGAGCGTGCCCTACACGGAGCGCTTCAACCGCATCCAGTTCAGCAATTTCATGGGAAACAGCGGGGTTACTGTGGATCTGACACCGCCCTCGAGCGGGATCGTGGATAACAATGGAAACCCCGTTGACTTGAGCAGCCTGGGGCTGGGACCGAGGCAGTTGCTGGGAACCACGGTGTTCCCGAGCTCGAGCAATCGGCACGTTCCCATCGACCGCAATAATTTTGGACCGCGGTTGGGCTTTGCTTACCAGGTCGCGAAGGACACGGTTCTCCGCGGCGGCGCGGGGCTCTTCTACGGGCTTTCGTCGGCTACCAACTTCCAGTATCCGGGAACGGCGTTCCAGGACTCGGCGAGCTTCCACATCTCTCTGGACGGTGGCGTAACCCTTGCCCCGGGCTGGGCACTCAACAACGTATTTCCCACGCTGCCTCCCAACACGCTTCCACAGGCGCAAGGAACCAAGTACGGCCCGTTGGCCGAGTGGGGGCTGGGGAATGGCAACGATCTGGCGACCAGTTCGGATCGCAACCCGGAGATTTATCAATGGAACCTGGGGCTGCAACACCTTTTGCCCGCCGGGATTGTCATCTCCGCCGACTATTCAGCGAATCGCAGCACGCACTTGCCCTGGGGAGGAGCGACGCGAAACCGCGATTCGCTGCCGACCGCGGCGCGGAGCCTGTGTGATTCGACCTGCCAGTCTTCGCTGGTGCCGAATCCATTTCAGGCGATGTTTACCGGCCCGAACGCGGTCTTCAACCAGCCTGATTCCATCTACAACAACCCGACGATTCCGCTAGGCAATCTGCTGCGGCGTTTTCCCCAATTCGATGGGGACTTTGAGGGGCTGCCCCTGCTGGCGGCGAGTTCCTGGTACAACGGGCTGCTGGTGCGGTTCCAGAAACGCCCCAGCCACGGGTTGAGTTTTGAAGGGAACTACACGTGGTCAAAAGCGACTGACTACTCTTCCTATGGGGCCAACAGCTTCATCTTCTTCGAAGGGTCAGGGCTGGGGAATCCCCAGGACATCAATAACCTGAAAGCGGAACACTCGATTGGGGCCAATGACACGCCGCAGCGGTTTGTGCTGGCAGCTGTGTATGACCTGCCGTTCGGGCGGAACCGATGGATGGGGGGAAGCATGAACCGGATCCTGGACGCGATCGTGGGCGGCTGGTCCCTGAATGGTCTCTTGACCCTGCAATCCGGGCAACCCGTGCCATTCGCCTTGGCCAATTCCCAGATTGCCGATGGACAGCAGCGGCCGAATATCACTTGCTCAAATCTCACGACCGGGCTCAGCCTGCATGATGTGGCTTTCTCCAACGACCCGAACGCAAGCTACTACAACGGAAATTGCTTCAGTATTCCTGATGACCAAGTGCCGGGCAATGCTCCGCGGTTTTCCGCCAATGCGCGTGGGCAAGGGATCAAGAATATTGACATGGGGTTATTTAAAGATTTCACGGTGCGAGAGGGAATGAAACTGGAGTTGCGAGCCGAGTTCTTTAATATCACCAACACGGTTCGTTTCCGGACACCCGATTCGTTCCTGGGAGACACCGATTTCGGCAAAGTCACCCGACAGGTGAGCAGCTCCCAGGCAGGCGGGCCGCGCACCGGCCAGCTTGCGATAAGGTTCGAGTTCTGAGGGTGGTGTTGACTGGGAAGATGTCTGGCCCTTGAAGGCGGGGTGTGGGGACGGCGTAGGTTAAGAGTTTTTCTTGCGCCCCGCCTGAACATGTTTGTTGGCAAAGCCCCACGACTTACGCACCTTGGAGAGCCTGAGAGCAAACTGCTTATTCTTGCGCTGCTTCTGCTTCGAGGCTGACTTCCGAAGTCTGCGAAAGCGGTGACGGTTCCCGGAACCATCTTCCGAAAAGCATTTATGAAACCAATTCAGGTTGTACTTGTGTCCCTCGTTCTACTTTCAGTTTCACTGATGATGCTGGGTGCTGCTGCTTCCTATCCAGCGGGGCAGAACTGGACAAACTACGTGCGTATCGGGGCGTACGGTCTGCAGCCAAACAACAGTGACAAGATAGTGGCCGACGCAGAGGCCAGCAACGTTTTCGGGATTGAGGTGGACAACGACATTCCGGGACGGTACGAAAGTTTTGTGAATCCGGAGGAGAAGCTCAAAGCAATCCACGACGTGGCGGAAAAGGCGCACCGGGCGGGCAACTACGCCTTCGTGTACATCGCGGGAACGGAATGCATAACGGCGAATGCGGACGCGACAACGCACACGCTGGCGAAAGAACATCCGGACTGGTTGCAGAGGAAGATCACGGGCGAGCCGGCGATCTTCGGTGGGGGCACGGCGTTTTGGATTCGGAAAGGCGATGAAGACGTTTGGGTAACGCCGTATGCCAGCGAGTGGCGCAAGATTTATATGCAACGTGTGCGGCAAATCGCGGGCACGGGGATCGATGGGATCTACGTCGACATTCCGTACTGGATGACGCACTTTGACGGATGGGAAGACACTTGGGCCAGCTTCGATGACCAAACGGTAGCAGCGTTCAAGAAGGAGACGGGGCTGGATGCGAAGAAGGATTTGAAGCTGGGCGACTTCTCTGACCCCAATTTCCGCAAGTGGGTGGATTTTAGAATTCGAACTTTCACCGACTTTATGCATGAGATTGATGAGAACGCAAAATCGGTGAACCCGGAGATCAAGACAATCCCCGAGATTTACCCGGGCATCGAGGAGGCAGCGGTCCGGGTGGGAGTCGACGTGTACAGCCTGTACGGGGTGGTGGACGCGATTGCGCATGAGTACTCGGCTGGCAAGGGCGGGCACATGGCCTCGGCGCGCCAACCTCTGGGCTGGTTTCAATATCAGGTGGGTATGCATTCCTTCCGGGCATTTGCCCAGGGCAAGGCCTCCTGGATGCTGAATTATTCGTGGGATGGTGACAAGAGCGTGGCCCCGCCCGAACCGATGAAAAACCTTGCCATGTCAGAGATCATGGCGGGAACGAATTTCTGGGACGCGCCCGGACACTCCATGGCTGGGTCGAATGACCTGCCCACCCGAAAGACAATTCTTTCCTGGATTCAAGCTCACGAGAAGACTTTCTACTTGCCGCGTGCTCCTGTGCATCCGGTGGGTGTTTATTTCTCCCCGGATACGCGAAACATCTATGCTGACGAGTTTATCCGTTCCTACCAGGGGATCCTGATTCTGCTGATGCAGAAGCATAGGGAATTTCAGGTGGTCACGCCCCGGACTCTCGCGGAGTTCAAGGGCGAGACGCTGGTTCTTCCCGATGTCCGGATTCTGCATGACCAGGAAGAAGACTGGCTGCGAAAGTTCGTCGAGAAGGGCCGCACCCTGGCGATTGCCGGCACGGATGCGACGCAACTGGGGAAGGCGCCCAACGTGTTACGGTTCCCGAAGGACCCGGGAAAGGACTACATGAGCGCGATGGAAAGCGACTTCGAGCGGGCGGACCCTGATTCGCAAGCGGAATTTCTGAAAAGCCTGAAGAACGCGAGCGAGGTTGAGGTGACGGCTTCACCCATGATCGCGACCTCGATTGCAGCAGTTGAAGGGAACCCGCACATCTTTCTCGCAAATTTTGCCGGATTACGCGGGAAGGTGAATCCCGTGCAGACGCCGCAGACTGGAGTGCGTGTCCGCATTGCGAAGGCCGGCAAAGGGAAAGCGTTCTTTCTCCCATTTCTTGGCGATGTGCAGGAGGTCAGCGGAGTTCAAGAGTCCGACGGCCGCACATCCTATACCCTTCCCACAATTACTAAGGGCGCAGTTTTCTGGTACGAAGCGGGAGAAGGGAAGCCGACAAAAGGTGATCGCGGGAAGGCTGAGTAGCGAAGATCGTGAACCACCCTTGGTCCTAGTCAATGCCAAATGGCCCCTGGTCGAGCCGATTCGAACCTTGAGGCGAGCCAAGTTGATACCCTCCCATCAGATGGTCAGGCACATCCGCCGACATCGGCGGACGCACGAGGGAGCTTGCACCTGCAAAATGGCTCCTTTCTTTAGCAGATCGCGTCGCCGCATAAGTGTGCCCTCTCTAGGTTCCTGTCATGAGCGAGATTGCTACACTCCAACAGCACTACACCTGCTGACGGAGGTTGGGGCGCAGTGTCAGTGATCCGTCATCATTCAGCTTTTGGTGGCAAGCCCATCGCACTCGATAGCGCATTCCCTTAACTTCAATCTCGGCTCTAAGTTTCAACCCCTTCCAATCGGTCGTGTTCGGCAGCACGAACTGTGCCTGCCGAATCTTGCCCGGCAATGGGTAGCCGGCGTCCAGACAACCGCTGGTGAGTACCTCTCCATTCTGGGTTTCCACGGTCACTCTCAATACACCCGGGACACCAGCGATACCGTCATTGGCAAAGCCAATGATCAGCCCCAGGTAACCGCTGTCCTTGTAGCTCCAGATGAATGACGGTCTCACCCGATAGCCAATCCGGCGATTGATCCGGTCGAACGCGGCCGGATAAGCCTGGTAATAGCTCATTAGATTTTTGGCGCTGATCTGGTGGAAGTTCCAGAGTGACCAGTAATTCGCCCCGATATCGATCACATGCGCGATCATGTTCTCCGCCGGGGATATTCCTTCAAATCCGGCGTGCGGGTCTGGAGGTTTCCCGGGAAGCCCTTGCTCCAGCAGCGCGGCGATCCACGGCGGACGGTTGCTGAGCGCTTCGATCTGCTCGTTCTCGATAAAGATGGTGTCGCTGCGAATCCAATTGTTGCTGCGTACCGTGCGTTCTATCAGCTCCGAATTGCCAACCCGGCTGTAGTCCGGTTGAGTGTTGGTTAGCAGAGGGGTCTTCTTGAAGTACTCGAGCTGGACTTCGAGCATATTCATCCAGGTACGCTCTGCCGTCAGGTAATCAGGGAATGGATTGTTGGCGAATGGCCAGGTGTGCCTTTCACCCCAGAAGCCGTACATGAAGGTGTCAATAAACTCGATGAGCGGGTTGCCATCGAATTCCGCTGCCAACTGGCCAACCAGATCTTTGAATGCCTGCTGAAAAAAAGGATGATCAAACCGGGGCTGATAACGCGAGTGCGGGTTCTCTAAATATCTTTTTGCGGAAGCACTGCTTTCCTGCTCGCTAAGCACCAGATCAACTTTCGGCACCCTTTCGATGACAAAGTCCGGCAGCGCCGCAGAGTGCGTATAGTCCGGGGCGCACATCTGGATGCGCAATCCAACCCGCTTGTTGTTCTTCTTCGCCAAGTCAAAGACGAGCTTCATGTAATCGGGGAATTCGAGACGTCCAGGGCGTGGTTGAACTTCCCTCCATGTGGGGCGGATGTAAAGCTGCTGGCCCAAGGGAAAGCGCACCAGGTCTTCGATCGCCGGGGGAATGTTGTCCACCTTGATTTCGTCCGTGCCGCTGTCTGCTGTGATATAGGTCACCAACCCCTTGCCAAAATTCGGCACAACCTCTTCGGTAGAAGTTGTGGTCATCACTACATCATCAGTGGGAATGACTGCATCCGGCGGGTATTGAGGGAATGGACCCTGATTGAGGCGATAGGTAACCTGGGGACCAGAGCCGTAGTCGTAGTTTCCCCAGTTGTGGGCGGGAACCTTTGCCTCCGCTTGACCCATTCCCAGTTCTGCAGCTACGGCAACAGCGACAGTACTTTTCAGAAAATCTCTACGCTGCATCGAAGTATGCCCTCCCGATTGTTCAATCAGACTCCAAATTGACCACGTGCTTCCCGTGCACCCAACTAAAAGTGTCGTTAGTCCGAATGTCCTCGTTTGTGTTCTTCGTGGATGTAAACAGCGGCTCACCGAGTCCGCGGTACCCGCTGAGTCCGAACCAAGTCAGGCCGGCAACCGATGGATCGTGAGGCACCCCGGGAACAATCACCTCGGGGCTCAACTCGATGTGGTCACCAAAATAGAGCACGCTATCCCCTACGGATTTACGTTTTTTGCGCTTGACAAGATAGTGGTCCCGTCAGTAATAGTATGAGCGAAAGTAAACGTAATTAAAAGCAATAAAACGAATGATACCATGCTCTGATCTTGCGGGAGGCCGTCCATCTAACTTTCGATAAGTTGTTTGTGACCTAGACAGAGCATGAGGCTGCAAGCACGAGGGAAGTGCTTAACTTCGCCAAATCATCCTCGCTTCGGAACGCTGTTTGCTGTAGAGGTTTTGCCGACGCCGGTCGAAAGGCACTTCATCACAGAGTCCAGCGAAAAATCGCCGGACGACGGCACATCAAGTTCGTAGGCCTAGGTATCTTCGAAGCAAAAGTTGAGGATGGAGCCAACTCATGGAGCGACGCACCATGCCTGGTCCAAAAGCCAACGATTGCGATCGAAACCACGCGAAAGGTGCTTACACTCTTGCAGTGCAGCATGGTGGGCGTAATTATTGCCGCACAATCGGCGGTGGTAATCAAGCTGGTGGACACTGCTGTTGCCAAGGCTGCCCCAACTGTTACCGCCCGGATCCCTTCTCAGACGAAGGTTGGGGAGACGATCGCGCTCACGGCTCAGGCCGACCCTGACGGCGTACCGGCACTCGGATGCCGCTTCTGGAGTGATGATTCCGATCCTCAATCTGCGGATTGCCTTAACGTAACCGGTGTCAAGCAATGTTTGGCGCCGCTTGCGTCAGCAAAGCGGCGGAGTTCCTATCGAGATAGACGGTAGTGTTCTGATGCCTGCGCAAAATCGAAGCCGGCGCCATCGGGTCGATCTCTCCCTCAATGCAAGCTTGCACAGCCTTCGCCTTTCGTGAGTCCGGCACCACTGCAAGGATCTCCTGCGCTTTGAGGATCTGCTGTACAGACATCGAAATGGCCTGCTTCGGCGTTTCGGAAATACTCGAGAACCATCCCTCTCCGACCTGCTGGAGCCGACAAGCTTCGTCCAGATTGACGATCAAGTAAGGTTCCTCGGTCTCGAAATCAGCGGGCGGATCATTGAACGCGAGATGGCCGTTCTCGCCGATGCCAACGAATGCGATATCGATGGGCGCTGCAACAAGGGCTTTTCCTACGCGCCGGATTGTCGCTGACGGGTCGGTATCGCCGTCCAGAAAGTGATAGTTGGTAATCCCGACTTTTTGAATCAATCGTTCCTGGAGAAACCTGCGGAAACTAGCCGGGTGTGACATCGGCAAGCCGATGTATTCATCTAGATGAAACATCTCGACGCATCGCCAATCGATATCCGGCGCCTTAGTCAAGGTTGCTAGGAACTCAAACTGAGCCGCGCCTGTGGCGGCGATAATGCGTGCGTGTTGGCGAGCATGAATCGCCCGGCGGATGCTCGCCGCCGCCTGTTTCGCAGCGACCATTGCCAGGGCATATTTATCATCCAATACTCTCACAGCCAACGCTTCGTCTTTTGCTCTGTTCTTCATTCTATCCTCTGGTTTGGGCCAGTTCGTATGTTTGGACTCGACTTGAGGACGTCCGCTCGATCGAACCTTTAAGAACCTTACTGCTTCACTTGCCACAGGGCGAACAAAACTGCGACACATTCCACCCCCCGCTGACCGACTTATCGAACAGACCCTGCGGTATCTTGCTTAGCTGCTTTCATCTCAGCCAGTCGCCGCGAGGCTCCCAGGTGCCCGATCGAGAAAGGTCTCCGTGGCGGCATCCCAATACTGTTTCTTCCCCGAAGAGTAAGCCTCCGCTGCCATCATGCAGGCAACCGAGTGCGCGAATCCGTCCTGCACTGTGCAATTGGGTTGTTGCCGCGAGCGCATGCATTCGAACCAATTGGTCATGTGTTCCAGCGACAGGTCATCGATGCCCATGGGCGGCAGCTTGGTTTCCCCGGGGAGAAGAACGTATTTTGCGGCTCTCGTCTGGTCGATGTTGACGTTTTCCTCGTGATTCCCTTTCTCTTCAACCAATTGGTATCGTGGACTGCCTTCGCCTCCAATGTTTACCAGCGTTGATTTTTTCCCCATGAAGCGCGTGAAGCTTGGGGCGTCGTTGCCAAAACTGGTTGAGTAGCTCAGCAGAAAACCCTTGGGATATTCCAGCAAGGCTTGAAACGTATCGGGATTCTCCCGTCCATCGCGCCACGCAAAAATGCCGCCATTAGCCACCACGGAGCGGGGAAAGCTGTCGTTCATGAACCAGTGCACGAGGTCGGTTGCGTGGCTCATCCATTGATCGGGAATACCGCTGGAGAATTCCTTGTATAAGCGGAATTCGCAATAGACTTTGGGATCAAAGGGACGATAGGGCTTGGTGAGCAGCCATTTTTGCCAATCCGTATCCTGTTCCCGCAACAGCTTTGTCTCCTTACGCCCACGCCACCGGGGGCCGTGGTAGTTCCAAACAATTTCCACCTTGCTCACTTCTCCGAGAACGCCGGTCTGAACCAATTCATGGGCTGCCTGGGGATACGGTTCGCTGCGATGCTGCGTCCCTACTTGTACAATCCTTTTCGATGTCATGGTAGCATCGCGGGCCGCCTTTGCCTCCATCAGCACGTTGCCCATCGGCTTTTCCACGTAGGCGTCCTTGCCGGCTTCTACCGCCATTTTTAGGATGGGCGAGTGGGAGTGCTCGGGTGTGGAAATAATCACCGCGTCGACGTCTTTCAAGGCCAGCGCTTCGTCCAAATATTGATACGAGCGCGGAGTGCGGCCGTAATACTTTGTGTTCACCGCGACCGCCTTTTCGCGGTTCAGTCGCCACAGATCACACACAGTGTTAATTTCAACGTTCTGGCTGGTCTTCAGTTGAGAAACGATCAAGCCCAAATCTCCGCCGCGGCTTCCGTTGCCGATGTGGCACAATGAAATCCTATCGTTGGCGCCCAGAATCCTATCGTACGAAAGAGCTGTGCTCGCGAACGCCGTACCTCCGGCGAGTAGGGCTGCCGACTTGGTTAAGAACTTCCTCCGATCGATGCATTGTCCCGGGTCGCTCATCTTGTCCTCCGGTGCAGACCAAGTTCCAAAATCTCTCTATGGCGCCCCAATTATGCCAGAACCACTTGTGTCCCCGAATGGAGTAGTTCCCGGTTGGCCGGCAATCCGTAATAATGCCGCGGTCGGCGAGTCAGCGCCGGGACGGCGCTTCCAGACTGTCGGCAAATGACGGGGCGGCACAGGGGCAACTAGGATTCCAGTTCGATCCACTTAAGAACAATGGGTTACTCTTTGCGCCGCGTATTGCGTTTAGATTCTGTTGATGGTTGCGTTCATAACCCAAAGGTCGGTGGTTCAAATCCACCCCCGAAACCAATCTTGTAGGGGTCCAACCCCGGAGACATGGCGTCCGCGCTTTTTTGGCCGCATTGACACTTCTTCTTGCAAAAATCACCGAGCGCCGGAGGTGAGTAGTTTGGCGCCTCATACTAAGACTTTGCGAGAAATAGCCTCGGTCTGTACTCGGAAAATCCTT
>Ga0134124_10004728_pt1 | contig 10955 bp, 9 predicted proteins | sample KB304_FD_96880 | JGI IMG/M metagenome (GOLD analysis project Ga0134124, IMG submission 96880) | Terrestrial soil microbial communities without Nitrogen fertilizer from Kellogg Biological Station, Michigan, USA - KB3-0-4 | ecosystem: Environmental > Terrestrial > Soil > Unclassified ... | reverse complement strand
GCCTATTTCATCAATCCGAAACCGCGCATCTTCACCAGCGCCGAATCGCGCGCGCTGCTGAACCGGCCGGCCATCTATGCCGGCGTCTCGGCCGGCAAGCGCGGATCCGAGATGCCTGCCTGGGACAAGGTGCTGTCGCCGCAGGAGATCGCCAACGTCTCCGAATATGTGTTCCGTTCCTTCATCCAGCCCGCAGCCGTTGCCGATGTGGCCAAGCGTCCCTGAGCGGCTGGACCGGCTGCGGCTGGCGGCGACTGTGCTTGCGCTGGCGGGCGCGGCGTCCCTGAGCGGCTGCGGCGGCCAGCCGTCACCCTCGATCGCGGCAATTGCCGCCCCGGCGCCGCCGCCGGCGGCGGTGCGCGCGCCGGCGAGCGCCGAAACTCTCGAGCTCGGGCGCAAGGTCTATAACTTCCGCTGCTATTTCTGCCATGGCTATTCGGGCGATGCGCGCACACTGGCCGCCACTTACCTCAGCCCCAAGCCGCGCGATTTCACGGCGACGCCGCCGGCCGCGCTGCCGCGCGAGGCGATGCTGGCGGCGGTGCGCGACGGCCGCAGCGCAACGGCGATGAAGGGGTTCATCGGGATCATCACGCCAGCTGAAATGGAGGCCGTGACCGATTTCGTGCGCCACGAATTCATGGAGCAACGCGCGCCAAACACGCGCTACCACACGGCCGAAAACGGTTGGCCCGACCACGAGCGCAACCGGATTGCATTTCCATTCGCCCGCGGCGAGATCGCGATCGATACGCCCTGGGAGCGGCTGGACGGCGAGCAGCAGCGCGGCAAGCGCCTGTTCCTGAGCGCCTGCATCACCTGTCACGACCACGGCCGGGTCAACGAAGCCGGCGCGGTGTGGGAATCGCGGGCGATCTCCTATCCGCGCGACGCGTACTGCACCAGCTGCCACCAGGACACTCCGCGTTCAGCTCCCCAGGGAGCGGCGCACCCGCAGCGCCCGGCCACGCACACGTTTTCTGCAGCCGACGGCAGCGTGCCGGTACGCTCGCCGAAACATGACGACACCACCCGCGTGGCCGATGCCTACCTGGTCCACGACCAGCGCCCGGCGCTGCGCAATCCGACCGCCCTCGAGTCGCGCGGCGAGAACCTGTTCCAGAAGAACTGCGCCTTTTGCCATGCGGCCGACGGCACGTCCAAAGGGTGGATCGGCAGCTTCCTTCAACCCCACCCGCGCAACTTGACGAGCAACGAGGAAATGCGGGGCATGACCCGGGAGCGCCTGGCCCGGTCGATCGCCGACGGGTTGCCGGGAACCTCGATGCCGGCGTGGAAACAGGTGCTGGAGCAACCAGACATCGAAGCGCTGGTCGCCTACATAGCGCGCGCGTTCCATCCGGTGGAGGGTGCGGGCGGATCGTAGGCAGTCCTGCCGCCGCGGACACTATGCCGCCGATTGCTGTGCTCAAGAAATGTCAAATAACAAAGGAGCCGAACCAATGAGGGATGACCCGGCCGCGATCACGCCGGTGCCAGGGACGCGACCGGACCGCGGCTGTTCACCGCGCGGCCTTCGCGCGCTCGGGTTCGCGAGCGCGCTCGTGGTTGCTGGCTGCCAATGGGCACTCGACGATGGCGCTGCGCGTGGCGGCAATGCACCCAGGGAGCGTGAACAGGCCATGAACGCACGCTGGAAGGACCACTCCTATTCCGAGCTGATCGGTGCCCTCGGCCAACCCCAGCAACTCCTCCATATTCCCGGCGGCGGCAATCCGGCCGGGTTCGCGGCCGTGTATGGGCGCGACCCGGTGAGCGGGTGCATCGATGCCTTCGCGCTGGTGTACGGCAGCGACCCGCTGATTCGGGTTTATTACTGCCGGTGACGCAAGTTGACAAGGCCCGATGCAGTGAAATACCCTCCGTTCGATGGCCTCCCTACCGCAAGAGCCGGCACCGGCGCTGCCGGCTTCCATAGCCACGGAAGCGGCGCGCTACGCGTTGCTGCGCCGCCTGGCACCCTCGATCAGGCACCACCTGGTGGTGAACTTGCAGCCCATCGGGATGATTTACGAGGTGATGGACCGGCGGCTGAGCGCGCCCGAACCCGACCTGGGCGACCTTCATAACAGCGCCCACAAGATCAATGGCTTTGCGCGGGCGGCGCTTCAATCGTGCCTGGACGTAGTCGGCTGGCTCGCCCCGGAAGAGGGCGCCGTCACGACGGTGGGCGACGGCGTGCGCGAGTGCCTCAGCCTGCTGGCCACCAGCCTGACTTTCCGCGGCTACGCCGTGCGCAACGATGCAGCTGCAATGGAGGGCGAAGTCGGGCGATCGGCCATGCGCAATGTTGCGACGGCGGCGATCATCCATCTCACCGATGAAACTAGGGCTCCGGCCGAGCTCGCGCTGTCGGCGCAACAGCGGCCCGCGGCCCTGGTGCTCACGCTTGTCATGCGGCCCACCGAGGGCGAAAAGGGCTTTTCGACCGGCACGTCGTATCGCAATCTGACCTGGGCTGACGTCGAGGCGCTGGCGAGTGCCGAATCGGTCCAGCTGGAGCGCGAAGGCAGCCAATGCCTGCGCCTGGTCATCCCCTGGGCGGCTCAGCGCAATCGGTGAGGGTCTTGCGGCCATTCAAGGCTTGAAGCCCAACGCTTTCATGGCCGCTGCCAGGCTGGCGCGGCTCGCCTCGTAATCCTTCCAGGGACCATTGCCCTCGTCCAGGCGCGTATGCACCGTGGCGACGCTCCAGTGGTCCCCGCCCTTGAGGCCCGCAAGTTCGTCCCAGTGCGCCGGCACCGAGATACCCAGGCCCGGCCGGGCGCGGGCCGACCACGCGCAGGCCGTGGTGGCGCCATAGCCGTTGCGCAGGTAATCGATGTAGATCATGCCCACCCGGTTGGACGCGCCGCTCTTGGCCACGAAGCGCTGCGGAATGGTGCGTGCCAGGTGCTGCACGATGGCCTGCGAAAAATCCTTGACGGTGTCCCAGTCGAATTGCCGGCGCAGCGGCACCACCACATGCAGGCCCTTGCCGCCGCTGGTCTTGAGAAAGCCCGCCAGGCCCAGCTCGGCCAGAAAGCCGTGCACCAGCTGGGCCGCCTCCTGCATCTGCCGCCATCGCACGCCTTCTCCCGGATCGAGGTCGAAAGTCATGCGGTCCGGCTTGCCGATGGCGGTCTTCACGCCGTTCCAGGTGTGGAACTCGATCACGTTCATCTGCGCCGCCGAGAGCAGTCCCTGCGCCGTGGCGACCTCCAGCATCGGCGGATGGCCGGGAAAGAAGGCCGGGTCGAGCTGCTCGATGCCCGGCATGCGATAGCGCTCGGCATGCTTCTGGAAAAACAGCTCGCCGCCGATGCCGTTGGGCGCGCGCACCAGCGCCACCGGCCGGCCCTTCAGGTGTTCCATGATCAGCGGCGCCACCAGCGCGTAGTAGCGCACGAGCGCGATCTTGGTGGTTCCGCTGGCGGCGTCGATCACCCGGTCCGGATTGCTCACGCGCAGCGTCGGCGGCAGGGTGACGAGCGGCGCCTCGGGCTCGCGCCGCCCGGCTGCTGCCTTGCTGCCTGCCCGGGCGCCGGTCCCGCCTCCCTTGGCCGGCTTGTCCACGGGCGCCGCTTGACGCGGCTCCTCGCGCGTGACGGCCGCCGCCGGCTTGTCGGCGCGCAGGCCGTGGAACACCGAATGGCGGATGCGGCCGTCGCGGGTCCATTCGCCGAACGCCACTTCGCATACCAGTTCGGGCTTGACCCAATGCGTCTTTTTCGGAACCGGCGGCTCGGCCGCAAACGGGCTGCGCTGCGCGTGCAGCGAATCGAGCGTGCGGCGCAGGTCGCGCAGCACCTGTTCGTTGAACCCGGTGCCCACGTTGCCCGCATAGCGCAGCGCCCCGTCCTTGTCGTGGACGCCCAGCAGCAGCGAACCGATGCCGGTGCGCGCGCCTTGCGGGTCGGTGTAGCCGCCGATGACGAACTCCTGGCGCCGGCCGCACTTGAGCTTGACCCAATCCGACGAGCGCCGCAGCACATAGGCCGAGTCCCTGCGTTTGGCGATCACGCCCTCCAGGCCCAGGCTGCAGGCCGACGCCAGCACGTCCTCGCCCCGGGCGTCGAACACCGCGCTGAATCGCACCTTGGGGTGCGGCTTGCGCTGCACGATCCGCTCGAGCACCGCCCGGCGGTCCACCAGCGGCACGTCGCGCAGGTCGTAGCCCGCGCAATAAGGCAAGTCGAAGAGGTAGTAGACGATGTCGCCGGTGCGCGCACTGTCGAATGCGCCCTGCAGGGCCTGGAAGTCGGCCGGCACCCGATCGCCCGGCAAGATGATTTCCCCGTCGTACCAGCCATCGGGCAGTTCCATGGACTTCAGCGCGTGCGCCAGTTGCGCCAGCTTGGGGGTCCAGTCGTTGCCGTTGCGGGTGATCAGGCTGGGCTGCCCATCCTCGACGCGCGTGAGCATCCGGTAGCCGTCGAACTTGATTTCGTAGATCCAGTTCGTGGCGTCCTGCGGCGGCCTGTCCACCAGCGTGGCGAGCTCCGGCTGCAGCGACTCGGGCAACGCGGCCTTGCGCGCGCCCGGCGGCGGGCCGGCTGCAGCGGCGGGCGGTTTGCTCGCGGCGGGCGCGGCCGCGGCCGGGTGCGCCGGCCGGTCGGCAAGCTGCTTCACGCTGCCCGGCATCTCGTCGACCACGCTGAATTCGGAACCCAAGCGGGCATAGGCGTCTTTCTCCTTGATCAGCAGCCAGGGCTCCTGTCGTTCCGCTTCACGGCCCTTGATGCGCACCAGGGTCCAGTGTCCGTGCAGCTTGTGGCCGCGCAATTCGAACTTGAGCTTGCCATCGCGATAACCCCGGTGCGGGTCCTCCAGCGGGATCCACACGCCCTTGTCCCAGATGATGACCTTGCCCGCGCCGTATTGCTTGGGCGGGATCGTGCCCTCGAAGCTGTTGTACGAGATCGGGTGATCTTCCACGTGCACGGCCATCCGCTTGTCGGCCGGATCGAAGCTGGGGCCCTTGGGCACGGCCCAGCTCTTCATGCTCCCCTCCAGCTCCAGTCGCAAGTCGTAGTGCAGCCGGGTGGCCCAGTGCTTCTGGATCACGAAAGCCCGTTCCTGCTCATTGGGCACGCCGCCGGCCGCCGGTTCCGGCGTCACCTCGAAGTTGCGCTTTTCGCGATAGGTCCTGAGGGCGTTGGAGGAACGCTCGTCCATGGCGTGCAGCCTTTCTGGCCGGCAGCAATGCCGGCCGCGCGGTGGCGTTGCCGCCCGGCGCCGCTGGTCAGGCGGATGCGCGGAACTGGTCGCGCAGCATCTTGATCTGGTCGTGGTTGCGCTGCGCGCCCTGCATCTGGCGCTCCACGATCAGCTTGATGCCCGCCGGCAGCGGCTTTTTCAGCGCCTTGCGGTAGCGTGCCAGCGCATTGTCTTCGCCGCGCTCGCATTCCTCCAGGACCGCCTTGTCGTCATAACTGGAAAGCTTGGCCCTGACCGCGACCCAGCCGCGCTCGAGCGCGCCCATGACGCTGCCGCCTTCCTCGGGCTTGCCGCCGAGGCCGCGGATCTGCTCGGCCAATTCCTGCGCGGCACCACGGCAATCGTCCGCGCGTTGCATGAAGACCGATTTCAGGTCCGCTCGCGTGGCCTGCTGGGCGCAGGCATTGAAGCCGTACTCGCCGTCCCGGCAAGTTTCGAGCAGCTCGTTCAGCACATCGATGACGTCGTCGCGGTCGCCGCTGTCGTCGCCGGCGCTCTGCATCTCGCCGACCATCGCCGCGGCACCGCTCGGCCGATCGGTGCCGAACCGGCCGCTGTCCATGCGCTCACTGGGCAGGCGACTGGAATCGATGCGCTCCCAAGCGGCGCGGCTGGCGGGCTGCGCCTGCGGCCAGCTCAGGCTGGAGCCGCCCCGGGCCGACTCCCATTCCGATGCAAGCTGGGGTTCCGCGCTCTCCCAGTCGCCTTCATAGCGCGTGCGGCCGGCCAAGCCGAGGCGATAGGCCGGCGCATAGTCGTCGAAGCTGCGCCCTTGCTCGTAATACGGCTCACTGCTGTAGTGCTCGCGCCAATGGGCTTCCTCGGCGGTCGGGTTGACGGCTTCGGCCGAGGCCTTGCCCGCCATCCCACCCACCACCGCACCGACCGCGCCGCCCACGGCAACGCCCAACGGGCCGCCGATCACACCGGCCGCGGCGCCCGCCACGGCTCCGCCGGTCGCACCGACGCCGGTGCCTACCGGATGCGAGCCCGGCTCATCGGTGATCGGATCGCGATTGAGGTCTTTGTCTTCAGCAGCCATAGGTGTATCTCCTTGAATCGATGGATTGAACTGGCGCGATGCCTGCTTGGCGGCGGCATCCCCACGGGCACGCGCCACGCGGCGCGGCGAAGGCATCGTCAGGTGCACTTACTGGCCATCTTCGGCCGGTCGCCGCCCGGGGCAGTCAGCCAAACGGGAGATTGCCTGTAGGAGAAACGCCGAAACGGCGCCGGCTTGTCTCTCTGCCGCGCAGGCTCCCAGGGACCGGCTGCGCCCACAGGCGAATGCTGTGTTGTCCTACAGCTTGCAAGCCGATCCGGGCGCAATCTGCGGTCATTCTGTACGCCGCCGCGGCACGTCGTTCCAGAACCGGTCATGAAATACTCTTTGCGCAAGACGGCATCGCATTTGCACCTGGCCTACAAGTACGGAGAGGCGAGCGACGGGTTGCTGGGCCGGCACTTCACGCTCGAGACCGAAGGGCGCGTGCTGACGCTCTCGATCGACCTCACGCCGAACTTTCACACCCGCAACAAAAGCGCGGCCGCATACCTGGACGCTGTCAACCTCGCTCAAAACCATCACAAGCTGCGCTACCTGCAATGCAGCGACAACCTGCTGCGCACGCGCTTGATCAGGGCCTGGGAGCAGATCGAGGATCCCGAGCTGCGAATACGGCTTGAACTCGGGCAGCGCGGCCGATATGTCTACGCCGTGCGGCCGCACTCGCTTTTCATGGGCGGCATCCAGCTGGACGTGGAGCGCGAACTCGAGGAAGAAGAGGTTCCCGGCCGCGCCCATGCGATGGAAATCCACGGTCACGGGCACCACGCATGAACAGCTGTCGCAATGCCGTTACCCGTGCGGTCCGGGCCGTGCTACGGTTTGGCCTGGCCGGGCTGCTCGGCTTCACGGCCCTGAACGCCTTCGCCTACGCGGGCGCTGGCGAGCTGCGGGCCAAATACGGCCAGCTGCAAAAGCAACTTCACGACAACAATTTCCACCGCGCGCTGCACATCGACTCATCGCAGGAGGGCGATAACCTCAAGGGTGACGTCTATGCGGTGCTGGATCATCCGTTCAGCGAATTGGCCACCGCCTTGAGCCAGCCCAACGACTGGTGCCGCATCCTGATCCTGCCCTTCAATACCAAGTACTGCCATGCGGTCGTGCAGGGCGGCGCGGCCAACCTGCTGGTGCGCATTGGACGCAAAGCCGATCAGCCGGTGCAGGACGCGTATCGGCTCACCTTCGCCCTGCAGCCGGTCGCCGCCTCTGTCGATTACTTCGAGAGCCGGCTCAACGCGAAGGAAGGCCCATTGGGCACTCGCGACTATCGCATCGTCGTGGCCGCCGTGCCGCTCGGGGCCGGACGCACCTTCATGCACCTGAGTTACTCGTACGGCTACGGTGTCACGGGGCGCGTGGCGATGCAAGCCTATCTGGCGACGGTGGGAGCCAGCAAAGTGGGCTTTACCGTGACGGGGCGCGATGGCAGCGGGCAGCCGATCTATATCGGCGGAGTCCGCGGAGCGATCGAGCGCAACGTGATGCGCTACTACCTGGCTATCGACGCGCATCTGGCATCGCTGGGCGCGCCGCCCGAAAGGCAGCTGGACAAGAGCATCGAGACCTGGTTCGACGCTGCCGAGCGCTATGGCCGGCAGCTGCATGAAATGGACCGCGCCACCTACATCGCGATGAAGCGCGGCGAGTCCGAGCGCCAGCAGGCGATGATCGAGTAGGGCCTGTCTAGCCGCGACGCGGCCTGCTAAGCCCTGGCCTTACTTCAGGCCGGCAGCGGAGCGCAAGAGCTGAGCGCGGTCGGTGCGCTCCCACGTGAACTCGGGCTCTTCGCGGCCGAAGTGGCCGTAGGCCGCGGTCTTCTCGTAGATCGGGCGCAGCAGGTCCAGCATCTGGATGATGCCCTTGGGCCGCAGGTCGAAGTGGTCATGGACCAGCGACGCGATCTGGTCGTCCGGGATCACCCCGGTGCCTTCGGTGTAGACCGTGACGTTCATGGGCTTGGCCACGCCGATCGCGTAGGCGACCTGGATCTGGCACTGGCGTGCCAGCCCCGCGGCCACGACGTTCTTGGCAACATAGCGGGCCGCGTAGGCGGCCGACCGGTCGACCTTGCTCGGGTCCTTGCCGGAGAACGCCCCGCCGCCGTGCGGGCAGGCGCCGCCGTAGGTGTCGACGATGATCTTGCGCCCGGTCAGGCCGCAATCGCCCTGCGGACCGCCGATGACGAAGCGGCCGGTCGGGTTGATCAGGTAGCGCGTTTCCTTCAGCCATTCCTTGGGCAGCACCGGCTTGATCAGTTCCTCGATCACCGCCTCGACGAACGAGGGCAGCATGCGCTTGCCGTCGCTTTGCTCGGGGCTGTGCTGGCTGGACACGACAACGGTGTCGATGCTGTGGGGCTTGCCGTCCACATAGCGCATCGTCACCTGGCTCTTGGCGTCGGGCCGCAGGAACGGCATGCGGCCGTCCTTGCGCAATTGGGCCTGGCGCTCCATCAGCCGGTGCGCGTAGTAGATCGGGGCGGGCATCAGCTCCGGCGTCTCGTCGCAGGCATAGCCGAACATCAGCCCCTGGTCGCCCGCGCCGGTGTTCAGGTAGTCGTCGCTCGCGTGGTCCACGCCCTGCGCGATGTCGTTGGACTGCTTGTCGTAGGCCACCAGCACGGCGCAGCCCTTGTAGTCGATGCCGTATTCGGTGTTGTCGTAGCCGATGCGCTTGATCGTGTCGCGCGCCACCTGGATGTAGTCGACGTGCGCATTGGTCGTGATTTCGCCGGCCAGCACCACCAGGCCGGTGTTGGTCAGCGTCTCGGCCGCGACCCGGCTGCGCGGGTCCTGGGCGAAGACCGCGTCGAGGATGGCATCGGAGATCTGGTCGGCCACCTTGTCGGGATGGCCTTCGGAAACGGATTCGGAGGTAAAGAGAAAGTCGTTCGCCATTTGAATAAACTCCAGAAGATTGCTTAAGGCGCGTTGCCTTTGCCGGAGCTTGAGGCGAACGCTTTAGCAGAATTTATTGATGTCGCCCTGCAAGTAGTTCATAACTCGGCGACCCCTCTATTCTAAACGCTTGTGAAAACCCTGTTCCGCCTTTTTGCGCTGCTGCCGCTGCCGGTGCTGCACGCCGTGGGCGCGATGCTGGGATGGCTGTCGTTCCTGGCGTCGGGCACGTATCGCCGCCGCTTCGCCGAGAACGCGCGCCAGGCCGGCTATCGGCTCGCGCAGGTGCGTCCCGCTGTCGCTGAAGCCGGCAAGCTCGTTGCGGAATTGCCACGCCTGTGGTTCGGGCGTGCCGTGGCCATTCACTGGGACGGCGCGCAGCTGATCGACGCGGCGCGCTCGCGCGGCCAGGGCATCGTGTTCCTCACGCCGCACCTGGGCTGCTTCGAAGTCACCGCGCAAGGCTATGCCCAGCGCTATGGACGCATCACGGTGCTGTATCGGCCGGCGCGCAAGCCCTGGTTGCGCGACCTCGTCGACAGCTCGCGCGATCGCGCCAACCTGGCCAGCGCGCCGACCACGCTGGCGGGTGTGAAACAGATGCTCAAGGCGCTCAAGGCCGGTGAGGCCGTGGGCCTGTTGCCGGACCAGGTGCCGCCGCAAGGCCTGGGTGTCTGGGCGCCGTTTTTTGAACGCCCGGCCTATACGATGACGCTCTCGGCGCGGCTGGCGCAGCAGACCGGCGCGACGGTGCTGCTGGCGTGGGGCGAACGCCTGCCGTGGGGACGCGGCTATCGGATCCGGCTGCGGCCGTGGCCGGGCGATCTGCCGCAAGAGAGTGAATCTGCTGCGAGCCAGGTGAATGCGCAACTGGAGCGCCTGATCCGGGAGCGCCCGCAGCAGTATCTCTGGGGCTATGCGCGTTACAAGACGCCGGCGAAAGGGCCGGTCGTGTGAGCAGGCTGGGCATTCATTTCATGCGAATGCTGGCGCACCTGCCGCTGGCATGGGTCCGCGCGCTGGGATGGGGCCTGGGCTGGGTACTCTACCTGGTGATCGTGCCGCGCCGTCATGTCGCGCGCACCAACCTGGCTTTGTGTTTTCCGGAGTGGACAGAGCGCCGGCGCCGGGCGCTGGTCCCGCGCATCTTCGTGCATGTGGCCCAGGCGTGGCTCGATCGCAGCTGGCTGTGGCATGGCCGGCCGGAAGTCACGCGGCAAAGGCTGACGCTGGCCGGCGAGGTCGGCGAACTGGCGGGCTCGCAGCCTACGGTGATCTTCGCGCCGCACTTCGTCGGCATGGACGCCGGCTGGATCGCGCTCACGCAGCAGGTGCAGCGCGACTTCACGACCATCTACACCGACCAGGCCAACAAGGTGCTGGACGCCTGGATCCTGGAGCGGCGGCAGCGTTTCGGCTCGGGGCGGCTGTTCGGACGGGCGGCCGGTGTCAAGTCCATCGTCTCGGCGCTGCGCGAAGGGGCGCCCCTGTACTTGTTGCCGGACATGAACTTCGGGCCGGAGGAATCGATCTTCGTCCCGTTCTATGGTGTGGCGGCCGCCACGGTGCCCTCGTTGTCCCGCTTCGCCAGGCTCGGCCGCGCGAAGGTGGTACCGGTGGTCACGCGAATGACGCCGCAAGGTTACGAGGTGCGGGTGCTGCCGGCCTGGCCAGATTTTCCTTCGGGCGACCTGGCGGGCGATACGGCGCTCATGAACGAGCGCCTGCAGGCTTTCATCGACACCATGCCCGACCAATACTACTGG
>Ga0134124_10004727_pt1 | contig 10955 bp, 9 predicted proteins | sample KB304_FD_96880 | JGI IMG/M metagenome (GOLD analysis project Ga0134124, IMG submission 96880) | Terrestrial soil microbial communities without Nitrogen fertilizer from Kellogg Biological Station, Michigan, USA - KB3-0-4 | ecosystem: Environmental > Terrestrial > Soil > Unclassified ... | reverse complement strand
GTCGGATCCGGGCAAGATCGAGCCGCTGACCCACGGGCCGTGGGGCTTCTGGCTCGTCGTGATCGCGGCCACGCTCGGCAACACGATCGGCTCGCTGATCGCGTACGCGATCGGCGCATGGGGTGGCCGGCCGTTCCTCGAGCGCTACGGCAAGTACCTCCTGATCCGGCCGCACGAGATCGAGATCGCGGAGCACTTCTTCGCGAAGTACGGCGCGGCGACCGCGTTCTTCAGCCGTCTCCTGCCGATCGTCCGCACGTTCATCAGCTTCCCGGCCGGTGTCGCGCGGATGCCGCTCGGGCGGTTCGTGGCCTACTCGACGGCCGGCGCGTTCCTCTGGTCGATGCTCCTGGTGTACGCCGGCACGGTGCTCGGGGCGAACTGGGTCGACATCCGCCACGCCCTCCAGCCGTTCGACCTGCTCATCGCCGTCGGCGTTGTCGTCCTCGTCGTCGCCTTCGTCTGGTGGCGCCTCGGGATGCCGGGCCGGCGACGCTCGGCCGACTGACGCGACGCCGCGCCTGACCTCAGGCCGGCCGGTCGGCGCGCTCGTCGGGCGCCCGGCCCGATCGGAACGCCCGGTAGAGCAGCAGGTCGTAGGCGATCTTCAGGCCGCCGGCGAGGAAGAACGGGACCGCCGCCAGGCTCGCGCTCGCCACCAGGGGAGCGGACAGGACCGGCGAGATCGCCGCGCCGGTGGTCCGCGCGATCCCGGTGACGCCCGCGGCCGCCGATCGTTCGCCGGGCTCGACGACCGCCATGACATACGACTGGCGGGTCGGGACGTCCATCTGGCTGAGGCTGAACCGGAGCAGCAGGACGGCGATCGCAAGGGCCAGGTTCGGCATCAACGGGACGAGGATCAGGAGCACGTTCGAGGGCAGGTGGGTGAAGACCATTGTGTTGATCAGGCCGAACCGGGCGGCGAATCGTGAGGCGGACAGCGAGGACACAGCCGCGAGCAGGTTCGCACCGAAGAAGATCCCGCCGAGGAGCGCGGGCTCGACGCCGTACTGAAGATGGAACCAGTAGGCCATCAGGCTCTGCGGGATGAAGCCGCCGCCGAAGGCATCGAGCGAGAACAGCAGCGACAGCCGGGCGACGATCCCGCGCGACCGCGCGCCGAGTCCGAGGCGCCGAGCGATGCCGTCGTCGGCGGACAGCTCGGCGGCCGGCACCTCCACGGCCGCACCGACCCGCCAGAACACCGCGGCCATCAGCAACCCGACCACGGCGTAGCCGACGACGATCACCCTGTACGCATCGACCGCGACCAACCCGACCGCGAGCAGCGCCTGGGTCAGGAATCCGGCGGCGAGCGCTCCGACCGCGGTCGCGACGTAGCCTGCGAGGTTGTACCAGGCGAACGTCGGCGTGCGGCGAGCGTCCGGGGTCGCCTGGCTCAGCGCGGCCTGCTCGACCGCGAGAAATGGCCCGATTTCGTTACCGGTCGGGCTGATCACGCCGATCGTCGCGGCCAGGATGAGGAGCGGCACCCAGCTCGTCACCGCGAACACGAGCCCGGCCGCCGTCATCAGGAGAGAGCCCGCCACGAGCACTCGGCGTCGACCGATCCGGTCGGCATTCGTGGTCAGCCACAGCGAGACGACGGTGTCGCCGACGAGGGTGAGGGTCAGGATCGCGCCGATCGTCAGGGCGTCGAGACCCAACCCGGCCAGATACAGGACGAGCACGACCGCGAGGAAGCCGTAGGCGAACATCCGCAGGACGCGGGTCGTGAACAGGAGCCGGCCGTTCCGATCGAGTCCCCGGAGGCTGGCCACGAGCCCGGCATCGACCGGGGCGGAGGAAGCAGGCGTGGTCACGACGCGGAGTCTACGTGCGAGAATGCCCGGCGGAGGTGCGATCGCGGCGATGAGCAAGACGAACCCGAGCCACGAGCCGAGCCCGGACGAGCTCGCGCACGGCAGCGACGACCAGGGCCTCCATCACCCGGGCGACATCGCCGAAGAGGCGCATGGCCCCGACGATCACGGGGAGACCCACGGTCACGACGACCACGCCCACGGCGGTGCCGACGCGCTCGGGCCGGTCGACGTCCGGGCGTGGGGCGCGCTCGCTCTCGGCGTCGGGGCCGGACTCCTCGTCGCGCTCTGTCTCGTGATCACGATCCGCCTGGCGGCAACGGTCGCGACCTAGGTTCCGGCGGCAATCGTCGCTGCCTGGAACGGCCCGACGAGCGGCCTAGAACAGCCCGACGACGTTTCCCTCGGTGTCGATGTCGATGTTCTCGCCACCCGGCCGCGACGGCAGCCCGGGCATCGTTCGCATCTCGCCGACGAGCGGGGTGATGAACCCGGCGCCGGCCGACAGGCGGATGTCGCGGATCGGCACCGTGAAGCCGGACGGGGCGCCCTTCAGGTTCGCGTCATGGCTGATCGAGTACTGGGTCTTGGCCATGCACACCGGGAGATGGCCCATCCCGAGGTCCTCGTACAGCTTGAGGGCCTTCTTCGCGGCCGGCGCCAGCTCGTAGCCGGCCCCGCCGTAGATCTTCGTGACGATCGCCTCGATCTTCGCGCCGAGCGGGGCATCGTCCGGATAGAGGAGCTTGAAGTCGGCCTCGCCGCTGGACGCCGCTGCCCAGACCGCCTGGGCGAGCGGAGCCGCGCCGTCGCCGCCTTCGATGAAGTGGGTCGCGACGACGGCATCGCGGGCCCCGGCGGCCAGCGCGACCTGGCGGATCGCCTCGACCTCGGCCGATGTGTCCGTCGGGAACGAGTTGATCGCAACGACGACCGGCACTCCGAAGATCGTGACATTCTCGATCTGCTTGGCGAGGTTGGCGGCACCGGTCCGGACGGCGTCGACGTTCTCCTCGAGCAGGGCCGGATCGAGTGGTTTGCCGGCGACGATCCGGCCGACGCCGCCGTGCATCTTCAGTGCGCGGACGGTCGCGACGACGACCGCCGCATCCGGCTTCAGGCCGGACGCACGGCACTTGATGTCGAAGAACTTCTCGGCGCCCATATCGGCACCGAAGCCGGCCTCGGTGCAGACGATCTCGTTGGTCGCGAGGGCGAGCCGGTCGGCGATGATCGAGTTGTTGCCGTGGGCGATGTTGGCGAACGGCCCGCAATGGACGAAGGCCGGGCCACCCTCGAGGGTCTGGAGCAGGTTGGGCTTGATCGCGTCGGTCAGGAGCGCGGTCATCGAGCCCGCGACCTTGAGGTCCTCGGCCGTGACGGCCGAACCGTCCTTGCGGGTCGCCATGACCATCCGGCCGAGCCGCGTGCGCAGGTCGTGGATGTCGTGGGCCAGGGCAAGAACGGCCATGACCTCCGACGCGACCGTGATCACGAACTCGGTCTCGCGGGGCACGCCGTTCTCCCTGCCGCCGAGCCCGACGATCACGCGCCGGACGGCCCGGTCGCTGATGTCCATGACCCGCGGCCAGAGGACGCCGAACGGATCGATCCCGAGGGCGTTGCCGTGATGGAGGTGGTTGTCGAGGAACGCGGCACCGAGGTTGTGGGCGGCGCCGATCGCGTGGACGTCGCCGGTCAGGTGGAGGTTGAAGTCGGCCATCGGGATGACCTGGCTGTAGCCGCCGCCGGCCGCGCCGCCCTTGATCCCGAAGACCGGCCCGAGCGACGGCTGGCGGATGCAGACCGCCGCCTTCCGACCGATCTTGTTGAGCCCCTGGGCCAGCCCGACGGTGGTCGTCGACTTGCCCTCTCCGAGCGGCGTCGGGCTGATCGCGGTCACGACGACGTACTTGCCGCGGGGCCGCTCGGCCTCGAGCCGCTCGATCGCGGCCAGGGTCACCTTCGCCTTCGTGTGGCCGTAGGGCTCGATCTCGTCGTCGCGGAGGCCCAGATCGTGCGCGACATCCATGATCGGGCGCGGCGTGACGGATCGGGCGATCTCGAGATCGGACGGCAGGGTCATCGAACTCCTCGGCTGGCGACGGCGCGATCGCGGACCACGGTGGCAGGCGCCGGCGGCGGCGTGTCGGCGGGCTCGACGGGTGAAACGACGACTGCCTCCTGGCCACGGGCCGCCCGGACGAGGTGCGCGAGCAGCAACGCATTCGTCAATGGACCGACGCCTCCGGGGACCGGCGTGATCGCCGAGGCGAGGCGCCGGACGGACTCGAAGTCGACGTCGCCCACGATCGCACCGTCGACGACGTTGATCCCGACATCGACGACGACCACCCCACGCCGGACCATGTCGCCCCGGATCAGGCCCGCATGGCCGGCGGCGACGACCAGGATCTCGGCGTCCCGGACGTGGCGGGCGAGATCGCGCGTCCGGGAGTGGCACACGGTGACCGTCGCGTTCTCGCGGACGAGGAGGAACGCGGCCGGCATCCCGACGACGGCGGATCGCCCGACGACGACCGCGCGCTTGCCTTCGATCTCGATGGCCGAGCGGCGGAGGATCTCGACGGCGGCGTGCGCGGTGGCCGGCAGGAACCCGTCGTAGCCGAGGCGGAGGAGCCCGGCGTTCATCGGGTGGATCCCGTCGATGTCCTTCGCGGGATCGATCGCGTCGACGATGCTCCGCAGCCGGATCGAGGGCGGGAGCGGCATCTGGACGATGATCCCGTTGACCTCCGGGTCGTCGTTCAGGGCCCGGATCTTCTCGACGACGCTCAATTCCGACGCTTCCCCGTCGACCTCGACGAGGCGGCCTTCGATGCCGACCTTCTCCGTGCTCCGCAGGATCTGGCCGAGGTAGACCATCGACGGCGCATCGCGGCCGCAGATCACCACGGCGAGGACCGGACGCCGCTGGTGTCGCTCGACGTATGCGGCGACGTCCTCGCTCACCGCCTGACGGATCTCGGTGGCGATCGGCCCGCCCTGGAGCAGTCGGGCGCCTCCGCGGGGCACCCGATCAGGCCCTCATCCTGGTGCCGGCTCCAGGGGTGGTCGGCTCTCACCACTCCGCACGCCGGCGTGAACCGTCGCGACGATCTCGTCGATGCTCGTGAGCAGCGCCATCACGCGCGCCGTCGCCTCGCCCGAGAACGAGTCGTCGTCGACCGATGGCAGGTTGATGAGCACGTTCGCGGCCGCGCCCCGAGCCGCCGCCTCCGCCAGCAGCGTCGCGACGTCGAGGTCGCTCGAGGCGTTGGCGTTGCTGCGCCCGACGAGCGACTCCGCGGTCGCGGCGAGCTCGAGGCATGCCTCCACGGTCAGGAGCGGCACCTCGGCCGCGCGCTTCGCGGCCAGACTCAGAGCGGCCTTCCGGGCAAGGCGCTCGCCGTCGGTCTCCCTGGGCAGCTTCATCGCGGCCGCGAAATCGGCGTAGGCATCGGCATCCTCATCCGCGAGGCTGAGAAACCGGGCCGCGAGCCGAAGGCCGATGGCCTGGCTGGAGTGATGGAGATCTGCGTGGGCCGCGTACTTCGGACGGCCCTCGGACAACGACGAGACCATCGCGACGAGCGCCGCACCCAGCGATGCCGCAACGGCCGATGCACTCCCGCCGCCGGGAACCGGAGCCGCCGACGCCAGCTTGTCGACAAACGCTCCGAGCGTCAGGTCACGGAACGACGAGCCAGGGCCGACATCTGCCATGCCGCCGATTGTAGGTCGGTGACGGGGCGAGCACGGTACCGGCGCGGTACCTCGGGCCAGTGGCCTCGCGGAGCTCGGCCCTGGACCTCGGTGGGCCGGCCGCAGGTGAACCATTACCGCAAGGAGGTCGGCTTGGGCGGGCGCGGTACCGGCGCACCCGCACCTCGGGCCACTGGCGTGGCGGAGCTCCGCCATGGACCTCGGTGGGCCGCCCGCAGGTGAGCCCTCACCGCAAGAACGTCGGTGACGGGGGAGCACGGTACCGGCGCGCTCCCCCGCATCCGACATGTCCCGAATCGGCTGGGCCGCCGCTCCGGGTGCGCGACCTTGGGTTCCCCCAGGAACCTCAGGCCGCGCGTCGCTCCTCGTCGAGGGCCGTGATCGTCCACCGCCGGGAGCGATGCTGATAGGTGAGGGCGAACCGGGCGCGGGCGGTCTCGACCTCGAACATGGTCCGCGGCCCGGTGATGACCGGATACGCGGCGGCCTCTTCGCGAACCGCGGCGAGGCGGGTGACCGGGAGGCGCTCGTCTCCCCAGGTGATCTCTCGTGGGCTGCCGTCCAGCCAGCCGGTCCGGACATGGACCTCGACCGGCTCGACTCTGATCATTGCCATTCCAGGCTCCTTTGCGCGGGATCGCTTGGGACGCATTCGTCGTCGTGGGCACAACGGCGACTGGAACGTCTGTTCTGTTCTGACGGTGATCCTGCATCGAACACCTGTTCGATGTCAAGCCCTCGTCGACCCCACGATCCCGCGTGGCGATGACACCTAGGTTGTCACGACGTTCATCGGGGCCGTGTCATTCGATGGACGACGGCAGTTGTTACGGCGCAGGCGCACGGACACTCCACTCACCGAATTCCTCGTCCTGGCCCGGTGTGTCGGTGATCTGGTGCAGGTTGGTCCCGTCCTTCCGCATGACGTAGATGTCCTCTCCGGTCGACGTCACGCGCGAGAAGACGATCCACGTTCCGTCCGGGGACCACGCACCTCGAGCTGCGTTGACGGCCGAGCCGGCCTCGATCCTGATCGAGCTGGGCTGCCCCCCTGCGGCCGGCACGAGCAGGAGCGATCCATTCGCCTCGGTCAGGATCGTCGTGCCGTCAGGCGACCAGCGGCTGCCCATGCTGACCGTTCGATCCGTCAGCACTCGCGGATCGCTGCCATCGGCGTTGACGACCATCAGCGTGTTCCGCTCATCGTCCACGTTGATTCCCCGAACGAAGACGATCTGGCGGCCATCCGGAGAGTAGCCGCCGACGACGTCGTGACCGCCACCCGGACTGGTGGTCACCCGGGTGACGCCGCCGCCATCCGATACCCGCACGGTGTAGACCCCGTTGCGAGCTGGGTTGCCGTCGTCCCAACCCTCGCATGCCAGCCTCGACGCGTCGGGCGACCAGGCGCCGCAGCCGAGAGACAGGGTCGGGTCGGGCCTGGCGAATCGCACGTAGCCCGACCCATCCGGGTTCACCAATGCGAGGTAGAGCAGACCATGCGCGTCCTCGGTCGCGACCGCGACCCGGCGTCCGTCAGGCGAGAATCGGGGACCTTCGGCGATCGACGGCAGGAGCGCCTGCTCACCGGTGCCATCGGGATGCGCGGTGAAGACGTGGGTTCCGTTGGGACCGAACCGGCCGTAGGCCAGCAGCCCGCCCGGCACCGGTGCCGGAGGAACCGTCGGGGAACGGTCGGCGGTCGTCGGGGCCGAGGCGGTCGTGGTCGGGCTTGACGGACGCGAAGAGGCGACGGAGGTCGCGCTCGGCGCGGCCGCCGGTCCGCCGCACGCGGTCACCGCGAATGCGGCCGCCACCGCCGCGACCACCAGACGCCGCCATGGAGACAGGACTCCGCCGAGTTGAATGCGGTCGCGGACCATTGGGATCGTTCCTCTCAGTGTCTGACGGCATCGGGACTTCGCCGCCGTACTCGAGCTCGAGGGTCGCGACGACGCGGGCGGGGTCAGATGGCCCCGAACGGAGCGAAGGCGACAGCTAGGGCGCCGAGAACTCGAAGCTCTCGTGGACGGGCGTGGCGCGCTCGACAAGCTGGTCGAGCGTCAGATGGTCCCCCGCCTTTGTGGTCAGTTTCCAACGCCCGGGTCGTACAGCTCCGCGGACAACTGGGGGCGAGCCGTCCCATCAATCACGTTGAGTCCGCCGACGACGAGCACCTGGCCACCGGGCAGCAACGTGGCCGTCTCACCGGCACGGGGCGTGGCCATCTTCCCGGCGGAGGTCCAGGTTCCAGTGCCAGGGTCGTACAACTCGGTCGAAGCCAGCACGCCGTTGCCGTCGCTGCGGAAGCCGCCGACCACGAGCACCCTGCCGTCGGTCAGCAGCGTTGCCGTCCAGCCACCGCTGCGGATCGCGGCCATCTTCCTGACGGCCGTCCAGGACCCGCTGCTCGGGTCGTACACCTCGGCGGAGGCCGTTGACTCGCTGCTGCCGCCCTGGGAATAGCCGCCCGCAACGAGCACCTTGCCATCGGACAAGAGCGTCGCAGTGTGCCCCAGGCGGATCCGGACCATGTTCCCGGTGACGGTCCACGATCCGCTGGCCGGGTCATACAGCTCGGCCGTTGGCCAACCGATGTCGCGGCCGTTCGGCGGACCGCCTGTCACGAGCACCTTGCCATCGCGCAAGAGCGTCGCAGTGTGCTCGACGTGATATCTGATCTTCGGTCTTCCGGTGGCCGTCCAGGTCCCGCTGGCCGGGTCGTACAGCTGGGCGAGTGTGGGGTTGCCGTCGCCGCCCACAACCAGCACCTTCCCATCGGACAGCAGCGTGGCGGTGTGCCCTCTGCCGGGCGCGACCATGTCGCCAGTGGCCGTCCAGGTCCCGCTGACCGGGTCGTACAGCTCTGCGGTGGCCAGAGCGTTCATGCCGGCCCGGCTGGCGCCGCCGGCCACGAGCACCCGGCCATCCAGCAGCAGCGTCGCGGTCTGGCCGTCGCGGGCACCGTTCATGGTTCCGGTTGCGTTCCAGGTACCGCTGGCCGGGTCGTACAGCTCGGCTGAGGTCGCAGACTTGTCTGTGTTCGGGCCGATCCTGCCGCCCGCCACGAGCACCTTGCCATTGGACAGCAGCGTGGCTGTCTGTAGATAGCGGGCTTGACCCATGCCCCCGGTGGGGTTCCAGCCGGGTGCCGCTGGCTGCACGACCGCGACGCTCGGGCCGGGCACCAGCGAGGCACTCGGCGCGGATGGTTTCGCCGAGAATCCAGGTGTCGATGGAGTCGCCGATGAGGCCGGCCCCGGATTCGGGCGCGCGAAGATCGAACTGAACATGACGGCGCCGATCGCCACCACGATGACGAGTGCGCCGCCCGCGGCAAGCAGCCGCGTCCTCTGGGTCATGGGGCTGTCCCTCCACGGCGCGCGCCAGGCGAGCCCGGCTCGACGCCGTCGTGTCGTCTTGAGTTGGGCACGGGCCGCCCAGAGCACGCGATCCGCGAGCTCGACCGGACCGGGCTCCAGGTATTCCTGAATCCGGAGGTCGAAGTCGTCGTCGGTCGTCATGCCGGTCGCTCCGCGCTGGTGGGCCGGTCGTCCGCCTCGATGGCGGCGCGCAGAGCCCGGGTGGCATAGAAGAGCCGGGACTTCACGGTCCCGATGGGAATCTCGAGGGCGAGGGCGATCTCGGGCTGGCTCCACCCCAGGTAGTGATGGAGCACGACGATCGCCCGCTGGTCGGTCGGAAGGCGCCGGAACCCGCGATCCAGGCGATCCCGGTCGACCACGCTGGACGTCGGGTCCGACGTGCCGGCGAGGTCGACCGGGAGCACCCGCATGTGGGCATTCGAGCGGCGGCCCCGATCGGCCTCGACATAGCAGGCCCGCACGAGAATGCGGGTCAGCCAGGCCTCGAACCGGTCGGTGTCGCGGAGGGTCGGGAGGTCGCGCCAGGCATTGACGAGGGCGACCTGAACGGCGTCCTCGGCGTGGTGGAGATCGCGAAGGATCCGGTACGCGATCGCGAGAAGTCGATCGCCGGCGATGGCCATCAGGCCGGCGTACGCATCCTCGTCACCCTGGATCGCCCGTTCGACGAGCGTTCGATCCATGTCGGCGCTCCCTCTCGCGTCCCGAACGGGACGCTACACCTCTGATGGGGGGCGCCTCAGTCGATTGGTTCGATCTCGTCGATGTCGTCGTCGTCGGCCGCGGGTCGATCTGGCGCGTCGGCATCGGGCGACGCGTCCAGGGCTCGCGGATCGACCGGCGTCATCGGGTCGCGCTCGAACGGCGCCGGCAGGCGCGAGCCGACGAGCCGGGCTCGGGTGATCGCCCGTTCGCCGAAGCGGTGGCGGACCTCGTCGGCCGCCTCGGTGACCTTTCGTCGCCGTGGGTCGTCGGCCGCGAACAGCGAGAGCTGCTCTCGCTCGCCCAGACCGCTCGCGGTCACGCCGAGCAGCCGGATCCGCAGCCCGCGGACCTCGGGTCGGGCGAGCTCGAGGGCGGTCCGGAAGATCGGCTCGGTCAGGTCGGTCGGGTCCGCCAGCGTCCGCTGCCGGGTGATCGTCCGGAAGGTCGTGTCGCGGATCTTGACCGTGATCGTCGAGGCCCGGACGCCGCTGTCCCGGAGCCGGCCGGCGACACCCTCGCTCATCCCGAGGAGCGTTCGCTCGATGACCTCACGGTCCGACGTGTCGACGTCGAAGGTGTGCTCGTGGCCGATCGACTTCGCGGCATCGCGGCCGCCGACCGGATCGTCGTCCATGCCGCGGGCGCGCTGGCCGAGCGCCGCGCCGTACTTCCCGAAGCGACGGATCAGCAGATCGTCGGGCAGCGCGGCCAGGTCGCCGATCGTTCGGACCCCGTACTCACGGAGCGCAGCCGCCGATTTCTCGCCGACCCCCCACAGCCTGCGGATCTCCAGTGGCGCCAGGAACGCCGCCTCGTCGCCCGGCTCGACGACGACGAGACCGTCCGGCTTGCGCAGGTCCGACGCGATTTTGGCGACGAGCTTGGTCGTCGCGACCCCGACCGAGATCGTGAGATCGACCGACGCCTTGACCTCGTCCTTGATCCGTCCGCCGATGATCTCGCCGCTTCCGAACAGGACCCGGGAGCCCGTCACGTCGAGGAACGCCTCGTCGATCGAGATCGGCTCGACGAGCGGGGTGAACCGGCGGAGCACCGCCATGACCTCCTTGCTGGCGGCCGTGTACTTTGCCCCGTCGACCGGCACGAAGATCCCGTGCGGGCAGCGCCGGCCGGCTTCGCGCAGCGACATCGCCGAGTGGACGCCGAAGGCGCGGGCCTCGTAGCTGGCCGTGCTGACGACGCCCCGATCGTTCGGTCCCCCACCACCGACGATCACCGGCTTGCCGCGGAGCTCGGGGTGGTTGCGCTGCTCGACGGCGGCGAAGAACGCGTCGAGATCGACGTGGAGGAT
>Ga0134124_10004726_pt1 | contig 10956 bp, 4 predicted proteins | sample KB304_FD_96880 | JGI IMG/M metagenome (GOLD analysis project Ga0134124, IMG submission 96880) | Terrestrial soil microbial communities without Nitrogen fertilizer from Kellogg Biological Station, Michigan, USA - KB3-0-4 | ecosystem: Environmental > Terrestrial > Soil > Unclassified ... | reverse complement strand
GTTCGCCCCAGCCAATTTCTGGGGCATGTTCGTCGATGTCATCTCGACCGACATCAACGCGGCAACGGCGGCCCAATACAGCTGGCCCCTTGGGACTTTCATCGGCAGCGATCCGAACAATCGGACCAATCCGAACAATGTCTTCGGGGGTTCGGTACAAGAGCCACTGATGAAGCCCAATAGATGGGGTAATGTGACGCTGGATACGACCAACTTCCCCGCGGGGCTGCAGGTCACCGGCTTGAGCAATATCGGCCTGGATCCGAGCGCAATATCACGCACCCAACCCAACGACTTCACGGGCACAATCGCCAACTATCCGAACGGCACCGGCAATGAGCCGGATGCAAGCGGTGTCAGGGCGCGATTTAAGATCAATAACATCGGGCTCGACGTGAACCAACCAAGCGCATGGACCTGGACGGACATTCCGGTCGGAAACAATCCGACGCCCTTTCCTCCAGCAGCAGGGCAGACAATCAAGGCGCGTGAGTACATGCCATTCTCGCCCGATGAATGGAGCCTATCGGCATCGAACATTTGGCCCGGATCTAACCCGCCACAGACCGAGCATGACTTCTTCACGGCGCATGACCACCAATGTGTGATGGTTGAAGTTAGCTACGCTCAAGGCGCGACTTTCTCGCGCTACTTCAACATGCAGTTCGTCGAGACGAACTCGCCGTTCACAATAAGCCCGGAAATCAGGACGGGAACAGCGCGCAAACTCTTTCCCCAGGCCCGCGGCGTAATGCTCCGCGAGCTGTTCCTCAATGGCGGTCAAAATGTCGGTCATCAGAGCCAGTTCGCTGGCGCCGAGCCTGCTGGCGAGCATCGCTGGATCATTCGTTCGCTCGAACGTCCCAGCGAACAGCTTAAGACGAGCATCCTTCCCGCAGACACGCTGCAGCTTCCAAGCCAGAACAGCCGGCTCGACGTTGCCGCGCTTTCACGCGGTCGGCACCTGGATATCACGGTGAAGCCAGGCACCGTTGTGACCCTGCTCGCGCGCGGGGAGGCAGAGTCTGGCCAAGGCCACTTCGGGCCGCGCGGCATGAGTGACGCGATGGCTCGCCGCAATGAAGTCCAGGCCGAAAGGCTCGCGGACTCACTCAGGCCGGGAATGCGCGCTCGTGTTGGTGAGTTGATCGGCTCCTTCGACAATTTCCGCACGTCTTTTGCGATTGGGGCCGCAATGACGATGGTGACGCCTCCAAACGCCCAGCAGCTCTCGATCCGGTTTGCCCCCGGGGTCGTCTATGATCGGGGGGCCATCGATTTGCAGGCGATCGTCACTCCAATGACGGCTGCCATGCTCGATGGAGTGCCGCTCCAGAGCATTCGTGAATCGAAGAGCGGTGCTTTGTTGCCGCTCGGAATGAACCTGCCGATGTACATCGTGCGCGGCACTCTCGACACAGGGCTAGTGGTGACCATCAGTGGCAAGCAGTTCCGGGCCGGCGTGCCGATGGGTAGCTACGGCGCTTTCATCCGCAGCGTTCACGGCTCCGGAGATGTCGGGCCATCAATCCTTCGCCGCGCCGTCGTTGCCAGGGATACGGTCCAGCCGGTTATCCGGTGAAGCGCCGGTGCGATGCTGAACCCGTCGCCTGTCGAACGTGACGACCTGAACGTCGGTCATGCCCGCGTGGCTGGCTGGCGCTCGGGTCGTGACGGTTTCTCCCGCGAGCTCGAGCGAGTGCGCGTGGGCAGCCTTGCGCTCGCGACGGACGAGATATTGTACGTACCACGATTGAGGTTGCGACCGGCAGCAAGCGAACGCTTCGCGGATGCAGCCTTTGAGAGTCTGAGGGACCTGGCCGCGGCCGCGCAGCTTGACCCGGCACCTGGGACGGCCGGGCATTTGTCCTGCCGGTTCAGCAGCCGGGCGCGGTACTTCGCATGGCTTGTGGGGCTGTGGCTTGGCGGTTCGGTTCAAAGAGAAGCGGCAGCCGTCGCGACAAAAGCAGGGACGTTGGGCGAGTGGCAGCGGCGTGAGGTGCTTCGGCGTGGTTCGCTGATGATCGCCGTCGCCGGCCACCTTGCGAGAGCTGGACTGGCTGTTAGCTGGATTGGTCGGTTCACGCCCCAAGATTACGCGCTCGCCGAGGTCACAATTGCGCAGAGCTTCGGCATCGAACTCTCCGCAGGGGGATCGCAATCGGAGCGCGACGAAGTGACGTCCGGCGAGGCTCCCTCCGGAGAACCTGGCTCCGCCCAAAAACAAGCCGAGGACAAGGCCCAGGATAATACGCTCGCTGAGATCCTTTTGGTTTCACGGAAGCTGAGCGACCTTGGCAATGAGTGGCGACAACTTCCCTTCGCCGGGCGCCGCCTCTTACTATCTGCCGTAGCCTTGGCGGACCTGCCCGCGAGGCCGTCGCCAAGGGCTTTCGTCGCAGCGGTTGCTGTGACTGCCGCCGGCAAAATGCAACCTGCTCCTGAGGGGCTGGCTCGCGAGATGCGGCGCTACCGGGAGCCAGCCAGTCCTCCGGTGAGTCGGATACGGAAGGCACCGCCCGAACTTTCAACGTCCAAGGTCTGCTCAAGCGCGTTGGTCCGAGGCGTCCCATCGGCAGCTTCCGGGACGTCGCCAAGCAGCGGGGGCGCCGGCACCGCTGTCGAGGGGACGGCCCCGTCGACCGCAAACACATCCGCGAAGCGGGCTCCGCGAGAAAGGCAAATCAGAGTGGCCGAGTCTGCGGTCAGTCAGGCCGTCCTCTTCCTCTCCGACTTCGCCGGTCTCCTATTCCTCCTCAACGCCTTCACCGCGCTCGGCCTCTATCCGGACTTTGCGAGTGCCGGTCCGCCACGTCTGGGCGTGTCGCCGCTTTGGCTGATCGACCGTGTCGGCTGCTTCTGGTTCGGGCGACGTTACCGGCGGGATGCGCTTCATCACTGGATCGCCGCAAACTCCTGCGGTGGAAAGCTGCCGTCCGACTGGTCCGTCGACCCGGCCTGGCGCCGATCGTGGAGGATGGGCGAACGGAAGTTCGTCGTGCAACGCGGCGGGCGTTTGACCGTGTGGGACGGGCGCGGATTCCCGATCGAAGATATCGCGACTGCATTTCGGCACAGGATGAGCACGCGGCATTCGCACCGGCGTGGCAGATGTAGCAGCGGCTGGCGCGGGCTCCGGCTCCCGACAGAGCGCACCGAGCGCTGGATCGCCTGCCTTGCTCATTTTCTCGATGCTCGCATCCGTGTCGCGACCGGCGACCACTCGATCGGCCTCAATGCGCTCGCTCAGTCGGGCGAGTTGATCGTCGACGAGCTCGACGCCACCGCGCGCTTCACCTTCGAGCCGCAAACCGTGCCGCTGCGCCTGGCCGGCCTCGACCGCGACCCATGCTGGCAGCCCGCCGAGGGACGATCGTTCAGGTTCCACTTCGCATGACTCTTGCGTCGGACCTCAGCCGGATCGAGCGCAACGCGGTTACACATTTGCGTCTCTCGCAGCTCGGCGTGATACTGCGCGCGATCGAGCTAGCGCGGGATCTGGACGCATTGCTTAAAGTGCATCCGTTCGTCAGCGACTATCTCGAAGATCTCGCCCGCCTGACTCGCGAGCAAGTTCCGAGTTCGGGTGAGTGGCGGAAGACACTCAACAGGTGGAGCGAAAGACATAACCATCTGCCGCTTCAGCGCCTCAAGGCCGCGGGCCTCAGCGATCTTGCCGTCGACATTTTGCTCACGCTCGGCCTCGCCGAAGAGGACGCACGGTTCGTGAGCCTGTTCGGCGAAACCGACCGGCTGACCCTCGGCATGCTCGTCGCCATGTGCCGCGGCCGCGAGGAAGAGTTTCAGGAAGGTACGGTCGCCGGGGAGGTCGCGCATTTATGCGACCTGGGACTCGTTACTCTGCACGACAGCGCGGGCCTTCGGCACAGCTGGCAATACGGGGTGACCGCGGCGCTATGGGATGCGCTTGCCGGGTTGCAGCGCTTGCCTGCCGGCCTTGAGCTGACGTCGCTCGAGGCGCTTCCGGATGCCCGCTCTTTCATACCGCCGGGCGAGCCGTTTACCGGCCCCGAAGCGATCGCCTCCCTGGTTCGGGAGCGACGGCCGATCCTCTGCCTGCGCGGACCGAGCCGCAACGGACGCCACCTCCTGGCGGGCGCTGTGATGAGGGCGCTCGGGAAGCCGCTGCTGTCGGTCAATACGGCCCTCCCTGAAGACTCGTCGAAATGGGCGCTGATCGGCGTCCTGGCGTGCCTCAACGACGCTGGGTTGGTGATCGAGCTTGCTCCGGGGCCTGGCGAGGAACAGGTCATTCCCGCCTTTCCGCTTGGCGATCCCTACCTCATCGTGATCGCCGGCAATTGCGGAGGCATCCGCAGCGCCAACCGCGTGCCGATGGTGACGATCAGGGTTCCCGCCCCGGATGCGCGCGCCAGAGCAGCACTCTGGCGTCGCGTCGTCCATGTCGAAGAGTCTCTTGCGGACGAACTCGCCAGGACGTTCCGGCTGACATCAGGAAATCTCGTACGAGCGGCGGAAGCGGCGATTTTCCGAAGCGACGCGGTCGAATCGTCGTTTGTGCAGGAAGCAGTCTGCGCGCTCCAGGACGCGAGGCTCGAAACTGTCGCACGCCGCGTCGAGCCGGGCTCCGAGTGCGACCTGCTGGCGCTCGACCAGAACACGTTCGACGAGCTTCACGCACTTCTCAGCCGGTGTCGCCATCGGGAGGAGCTCGGCCGCGACGACAAGACCGGAATGGCCGGCCAGGTCGGCGTTCGCGCATTGCTTTCAGGACCGAGCGGGACGGGCAAGACCCTGGCCTCGCGGTGGCTTGCCCGGGGGCTCGGCAAGGATCTCTACCGGCTCGATCTTGCCGCGGTCGTAAGCAAATATATCGGCGAGACCGAGAAGCTGCTGGATCGCGCGTTGGCAGCTGCTGAAGACCTCGACTGCATCCTTCTGATTGATGAGGGCGACGCGTTGATGACGGGCCGAACGGCGGTCGGCAGCTCGAATGACCGCTACGCCAATCTCGAAACCAACTTCCTTCTGCAAAGAATCGAATCCTTCGACGGGATTTTGATCGTTACGACGAACGCCTTCGAGCGGATCGACAAGGCCTTTGGGCGGCGAATGGATGCGGTCGTCGACTTTCGTGCGCCCGACGAGGTGCTGCGCTATGCAATCCTCGACCGTCATCTGGGGCGCCATGAGGCGTCTCGGCCGCTCCTCGAGGAAATTGCGTGCCGTTGCGCTTTGACCGGCGGCCAGTTGCGCAACATCGCCCAGCACGCCCGCCTGCTGGCCCTGGATGGCCGCCGTTCGGTCGGTGACCCTGATCTGCGGTCGGCGCTGGTTCGCGAGTATCGCAAGATGGATGCTCACTGTCCGCTGAAGCCGCAACTCGCGGCGGTCGGCTGAAATGGCGTCGCGCGCCCCGGCCGAGCTGAAAGGTTCGGGGCCGGAGAGCAGCCCGGCGCCGACCCCTTCACGTCACCGCGAAGCGCCACAAATCAGGACCGCCCTAAAGGTCTCGGTGCCCGGTGACAGCGCCGAGCGGGAAGCCGACCTGACGGCGCGGAAGGTAGTTGCAATGCGGCTTCCGGCGGCGCGTCCGGCGGTTGCCGCCCGCGCATCGGTCATGCCGGCACGCGCACCGGCGATTCCGGTCTCGCGCCCGACTGCACCCGCAAGCTCCGGTGCGCCGCCACTCGCCCGCCCGGCCGGCGAGGCGTCGCCCGAGCTCGAGCAAGCCATCCGAAAGGAGCTGGGCGGAGGGAAGGCGCTGCCGCCGGACGTCGCCGAATTCATGGAGCCGCGCTTCAAGGCGAATTTCGGAAACGTGCGGATCCACACCGACGGCAGGGCGGAAAATCTTGCGACGCGGCTTGGCGCAAAGGCTTTCACTTACGGCCGCGATATCTTCTTCAACGCCGGCCAGTTCAAGTCCGACACGAGCGAGGGCATGGAGCTCATCGCTCACGAGCTCACTCACACCATCCAACAGCGCGAAGTCGTGCAGCGCGAGGCAGAGCCGTTCGCTCCGGTCGAGGTGCACGAGAGCACGTCTCCGCACGTCCAGCGCGGGATCATCAGCAGGGCGCTCGACTGGATCGCGGACAAGGCGAACAACATCCCCGGCTTCCGCCTGTTCACGGTCGTCATCGGAGTGAACCCGGTCAGAATGAGCCGGGTCGAGCGCAGCGGCGCCAACATCCTCCGCGCTCTCATCGAGTTCATTCCGGGCGGTCACCTGATCGTCGAGGCGCTCGAGAACCACAAAGTGTTCGAAAAAGGCGGATTGTTCATCGAGGAGCAGTTCCGCCAGCTCGGCATGGTCGGCGCCGCCTTCCGCGACGCGCTGATGAACTTCATTGACTCGCTCGGCTGGCGCGACATCTTCCATCTCGGCGACCTGTGGGATCGCGCAAAGCGCATCTTCACAGACCCGATCGGTAAGCTGATCGACTTCGGCAAGGGCCTCGTCAAAGGCATCGCCGAGCTCGTCAAGGCCGCGATCATCAAGCCGCTCGGCGCCTGGGCCGCGCGCAACATTCCGAAATGGAACCTGCTCGTCGGAGTGTTCGGCAAGAACCCCATCTCGGACGACAAGGAGAGTCCCGCCTCCGCACTGATCGGCGCCTTCATGGAGCTGATCGGCCAGAAGGAAATCTGGGAAAACATTCAGAAGGGCGGGGCTGTCGGCAAGGCCTGGCAGTGGTTCCAGACTGCCATGAAGGGCGCGCTCGCGCTCGTCCTGTCGATCCCTGGCCGAGTGATGGACACTATCCGCTCGCTGACGATCTTCGACATCGTCACCATCGTCGGCGCCTTCAAGAAGATCATCGGCGCGTTCGCGAGCTTCGTCGGCGACTTCATCACTTGGGCCGGCGGCACGGTCCTCAGCCTGCTCGAGATCATCTTCTCAGTCGTAGCTCCGACCGTGGTGCCTTATCTCAAGAAGGCGGGCGCGGCCTTCAAGACGATCATCAAGAACCCTGGCCGGTTCATCTCGACGCTGGTCAAGGCTGGCAAGCAGGGCTTCAACCAGTTCAAGGCCAAGTTCGTCGACTATCTGCGCGACGCACTGTTCGCCTGGCTGCTCGGCGCCGAGGGCGGGAGCATCTACTTCCCGAAGAGCTTTGCACCGCTCGAGCTGCTGAAGCTTGGCTTGTCGATACTGGGGCTTACTTGGGCCAACCTGCGCAGCAAGCTGGTGGCGGCGACCAACGAGACGGTCGTAGCTACGCTCGAGACCGGTTTCGAGATCGTTAAGAAGCTGGTTACCGAGGGCCCGGCGGCGGCCTGGGAAGAGTTGCTGAAATCACTCTCCAACCTCAAATCGATGGTCGTCGACGCCGCGATCGACTTCGTGAAGGGCGAGGTGGTCAAGCTCGCTATCGAGAAACTGATTTCCTTCCTTACCCCCGCCGGCGCGTTCATCCAGGCCGTCATCTCCATCTATCGGACGATCATGTTCATCGTCGACAAGCTGGCTCAGATCGGTCGCCTGGTCGCGGCATTCATTGATGGACTGGCGGCCCTGGCGAATGGAGTCGTCACCACCGCCGCCAACAAGGTCGAATCCGTGCTCGCCACGGGCCTTTCGCTCGCGATCAGCTTCCTTGCCAACTTCGCGGGTCTCGGGAACGTCCCTAAGAAGGTCATGCAGATTATCAAGAAGATCCGCGACCCTGTCGACAAGGCGATGGACAAGGCGGTCGCGTGGGTCGTCGACATGGCGAAGAAGCTTGGAAAGATGGTCGTCGCCGGCGCAAAGTCCGCGCTGCAGTGGTGGACGGCGAAGCTCGGCTTCACCAACGAGGATGGCGAAACTCACACCTTGCAGTTCATCGGCTCGGGAGAGTCAGCCACGCTTGGGATCGCGACTTCGCTGCAATCGATCAGGACCTACCTCGATAACCATGCCGACAAGACGTCGAGCGACTCTAAGAAAAAGAAGAACTGGGATGCAGCTAACAAGGTATTCGACGATTCATCGAAGGTCATATTCGGATTCGCGAAGAAGACCGCGGCCGAGGCTGAGGTTCGTAAGGGGATCGCAGACAATCTGGCGAAGATCAGCGCCGCTTTTGTGAAGCTGTCCGGCGCGGGGCCCAAAGACCCGGATTACGGGACCAACACTCCACCGACGTACGGTAATCCAGCCCAGGTTGAGATTGCTCACACAACTCCCATGACTGGATCGGCGGCACGTGCATGGCCACAGACCGGTGTCTGGAAGAGGATTCAAGATGCAGGGATAACAAGGCAGGGCTACACTGATCGGTGGGTGCAAATGCACATCATCGCTGACAAGCTTGGCGGAAGCGGCGACCTGGACGCCAACCTGATACCCGCGCCGAATAGCGTCAATCGAGGCCCCTTCTACGGGTTCGAAAACAAAACGATCGCATTGATCAAGGCCCGGTCGGGCGGACAGAAAAACCGAGTTTGGATGTCTGTCAGCGTAAGTGGAAGCAAGTCCGCGCCAACATCGATCACCGGCAAGGCCGGGCTCTACCTTTGGATGTCAAAGAAATGGCAGAAGATGTCCTCGCCCACGTTGACCGTGAGTGTCGACGTGCCGAAGCCGAACCTCACGGGCACCCGCAAGTTCTCACTTAACTTCAGTTCGCCGAAGGTAATGGTGGAGGAGTTGAAAGTACCTGCCGCAATTGCGCCCTTGATCTATCGCGGTCGCCCGTACGCAAGCCGAGCTGCCTGGAGAGCGAAGATGATCGCTGACGGGGCAGCCCAGAAAGACATCGACAAGGTCGAGGCCCTGAACCCGCTCCTCAATGAATAATTGAGAGGCAAGGGCGACTCGCAACCCCAACCATTGCTCGATAGCATTCCCCGTCCTAGCCTTATCGGCATCTCGTCGCTCGGTGAGGTTCGAGGATAATTGCCTAAGATCGTAGTCACCGGCGCAGCGGGTCTCGTCGGGCAGAATCTCCTTCCGCGCCTCAGGGCGAGCGCGGGAACGCGCGTCGTCGCGATCGACAAGAATGAGCACAACCTTGCGATCCTCTCGCGGCTGCATCCGGACGTCGATGCAAGGCTCGCCGATCTCGCCCAGCCCGGCTCGTGGGAGGATGCGCTCGTCGACTGCGATACGCTGGTCGTGTGCCACGCTCAGATCGGCGGGCTTCGGCCTGAAGAGTTCGTCCGCAACAACGTGACCGCGACCGAACGGCTGATGGCGGAGGCGCGCGCGAAGGGCGTCCGCTACGTGGTCAATATCTCCTCATCGGTCGTGAATTCCATGGCGAAGGACAATTATACGGAGACGAAGAAGGCGCAGGAGGCCGCGATCAAGGCCAGCGGGATCCCGCAGGTCGTACTGCGCCCGACGCTGATGTTCGGCTGGTTCGACCGGAAGCATCTCGGCTGGCTCGCAAGGTTCATGAAGCGAGTGCCGATCTTTCCGATACCGGGGAGCGGCCGTTACATGCGCCAGCCGCTTTATGCCGGCGACTTCTGCGCGATCGTCGCCGCTGCAATCGAGCGCCGCATCGAGGGTGAGTATAATATCTCCGGCCTCGAGCGGATCGACTATATCGACCTCATGCGGGCGGTCAGGCGTGCGACGCGCAGCCGCACGGCCATCGTCCTCATACCCTTTGGGCTGTTCCAAGCGATGCTCGGTGCTGCGGCACTTGTCGCGAAGGATCCGCCATTCACCTCGGCCCAGCTGACGGCGCTCGCCACGCCCGACGAGTTCGAGGTGATCGACTGGCCACGCCTGTTCGGAGTGCGTCCGACGCCGCTGAACGAGGCGCTGGATGCAACGTTCAACGATCCGGTCTATTCGGACATCGTCTTGCAATTTTGAGGGATTCAGTGGCGAAAGTGGTGGTCGTCGGAGCCGGCGTCATGGGCCTGGCCGCAGCTTACCATGCTGCCAAAGCCCGCCATGACGTGACGCTGCTCGAGGCAGCGCCGGAGCCCGGCGGGATGGCCGCCCATTTCGATTTCGACGGCGTGTCGATCGAGCGGTTCTATCATTTTGTCTGCAAGCCCGATCACTCGACCTTCGAGCTGCTCGACGAGCTTGGCCTGGGCGACCGGATGCGCTGGCGAGTAACGACCATGGGGCTGTTCTCGGACGGCCGGCTGCACGATTGGGGCAACCCGATCGCGCTTCTGAAATACCCGGGCCTCGGACTGATGTCGCGCCTGCGCTATGGACTGCTCGCCTTCGTTTCGACGAAGCGCGAGCGCTGGGACGCGCTGGAAAAGCAGTCGGCCAAGGACTGGATCACGCGCTGGTCGGGGCGCCGGGTCTACGACAAGCTGTGGAAACCGCTCTTCGACCTCAAATTCTATGAATATGCCGACAATATCTCCGCGGCCTGGGTGTGGACGCGGATCAAGCGCGTTGGCCGGTCGCGCCGATCAATGTTCGTGGAGGAGCTCGGTTATATCGAGGGCGGCAGCCAGACACTGGTCGACCGTCTCGTCGAGCGGACGAAGGAGCTAGGCGGCACGGTCAAGTTCTCGACGCCGGCGCTCGAGGTCGTGACCGAAGAGGGCAAGGTGGTGGGAGTTCGCACGCCGGAAGGGGTCGTGAGCGCGGATCGCGTTATCTCGACAATGCCGACGCCGTTTGTGACCAAGCTCGTGCCCGCTTTGCCCGACGACTGGAAGCGCCGCTACGAGTCGATTGCGAACATCGGCGTCATCTGCGTGGTCTTCAAACTGAAGCGATCGGTCACTCCTCACTTCTGGGTCAATATCGCCGAGCCCGGAATCGAGATCCCGGGGATTATCGAATTCTCCAACCTTCGGCCGGTCGGCGATACGATCGTCTTCGTGCCTTATTACATGCCAGTCACCAATCCGAAGTTCGGATGGCCGGACGAGCATCTGGTCGCCGAGGCATTCGGATACATTCGACGGATCAACGGCGATCTCCGCGACGCGGACGTGATCGCGACGAAGGTGGCCCGGTTGCGTCACGCCCAGCCGGTGTGCGAGCCCGGCTTCGCG
>Ga0134124_10004725_pt1 | contig 10957 bp, 8 predicted proteins | sample KB304_FD_96880 | JGI IMG/M metagenome (GOLD analysis project Ga0134124, IMG submission 96880) | Terrestrial soil microbial communities without Nitrogen fertilizer from Kellogg Biological Station, Michigan, USA - KB3-0-4 | ecosystem: Environmental > Terrestrial > Soil > Unclassified ... | reverse complement strand
AGGCTTTCCGCCTCACGCAGCAGTTGCCCGCCGATGCGACGCCCACTCTGGACTGGTACGAGGAGAACGTCGTCGCGATTCTCGACCGGCTCGCCCGGGAGACGGACGCGAGCGTGGCGGTCGTCGAGATCCCGCCCGCCGGCGAGGACCTCGCGTCGCAGGAGAACCTGAAGACCGCGCGCTACAACGCCGTCCTGCGCCGCCTCGCCGACGCGCGCGCCATTCCTGTCCTGCCCCTGTTCGAACGGCTCGCCGCGATGCTGCCGGCCGGGCACCAGCCGCCGGACCGGCGGAGCATCTCGCGAATCGGCCGGTCGTCGGTGCGCCGCCGGCTGCTGCGCCAATCCTGGGACCAGATCTCGGCCGCGCGCGGGCTCGTCCTGCTGCACGACCACGTCCACCTCAACGACCGCTCCGGCGCGGTGCTCGTCGAGTTGGTCGACCCACTCCTCAACGCGGCGCCACCCGCCCGACGGCCTTGACGATGCGTATCTAGGCTGTCTGGCGGACGGCCTCGGCGGGCGGCAGGCGCGACGCTCGCCACGCGGGGCCGATGGTCACCGCGAGCACCGCGAGGTAGATCAGTCCGAGGAGGCTCCCGACGCTGGGCAGGTCGATGCCGAATCCGGTGCCTGTCCGGTTCTGGCGGTAGAAGAGGTAGCCCACGGCGATTCCGGCGGTGACGCCTACTGCCGCGCCGATGGTGGCGGTGACCGTGGATTCGGTCAGTAGCGCGAGGATCACATTCCGGCGCTTGTAGCCGATGGCCCGCAGGATACCGAGGGCGTGCCGGCGTTCGGTCACGGAGCGCAGGGCGACGATGCCCAGTCCAAGGATTCCGACGACGAGGCCCATCCGGGTGAGCACGTCGAGGACAGACAGGAGCGCCTGCTGGCCCCGGTATTCCTGGTCGAGGAGCCCCCGGACCGGGTCGGCGTCGACACCCTGCGCGAAGAGGGCCCGTTCGATCGTCCGGGCCGCCGTCCCAGCCTGGGCCGGGTCGCGGAGGTCGACCAGCATGGTGACGCCAAGGGGGGCCGCCCGGAATGGAGCGAGCGCGCGGTCGGTGCCGAACAGGCCGGTGGACAAGCCGGCGGGCGGTGACCCGGCGATGGTGAAGCTGACCGCGCCATCCTGGCCCCGCAGCGTGATCTGCTGCCCGGGGCTGCCGAGGCTCGACACTATGAGGGATGGGTCGCGGGCCACCGCCTCCCATACGGCGTGGTCGGTGTCGAACCGGCTGTCGCGTCCCGCCAGCCGCACCGGTGGGTCGTCGGCCACGTCGGGTTCCACCTGGAGCAGAGGGATGGGGGCGGTCCCCTCGGTGCTGGCGAAAGGGTCGCCGCTGGTCAGCGGTCCGAGGTAGCCGCGGGTCAGGAGGGTGGTGGAGCGGGTGACGTCCGCTCGCACGTCCGCCGGCAGTTCGATCGTGGCCATGCCTGTCGAGGAGAGCACCAGGTCATAGCCGTTCCCGAGCCGTTCATAGTCCGGCCGGTCACTGGCGTGGAGCACCGCGAACAGGGTGAGCGTCGCGACGATCACGGCGAACACGCCCGTGGTGAGGCCGGTGCGGACAGGCCGGCGGGACAGGTACGCCAGCGGCGGCCCCAGGATCGCCGCGAGGCGTGCGGACGCTCGGCCGGGCAGACCGATCGCGGTCTCGGCAAGGTGCAGGTTGGCGGCGGTCAGGATGGTCAGCCCGAACACCGCGGTCAGCAGGGCGATCACGAAGACGGCGATGAACATGCCGGGGTTCGCGTCGGGCTTCGAGATACCGATCAGGGCCAGGGACCAGGCGGCGAGAGCCAGCCCGAACAGCGTCGCGTGGGCTCGGGCTGCCAACCGCGCACGAGCCAGCGAGGAGAGCACCAGGCTCAGGACGATCCCCCCGGCCAACCGGGAGACATACGGCTGGGAAAGGGCCGCGCCGCCCACGACGATGAAGATCGCGAGTCCGGCTCTGCGAGGCCAGCCGCCGCGGCGCGAGGCAGCGGTGGGTTCAGGCAGGTCGCGGATGGCCGCGACGATCGTCATCCGCGAGGTTCGGCGGGAGGCGGCAAAGATCACGGCCAGGGTGAGCAGCGTGCCGGCCGCGAAAGCGGTCAGCAACGTCGGGGCCTTCAGCGAGAAGGAGAACGGCGCGTCATAGTCCGACCCGGCGTAGGTCGTGAACACGTCGCCGAACTGGGCGGACACGACCCATCCGCCGCCGACGCCGACCGCGGTCCCTGCCACCCCGGCGGCCAGGCTGTACAGGGCCCCTTCGATGACAGCCAGGCCCACCAGCCGGCGGCGTTTCAGGCCAAGCGCGCGCAGCACGCCCAACCGGGACCGACGCTCGGCCGCGAGCATCCCGATCACGTTGACCACGAGCGCGGCGCCGGCCGCCACCACCAGCACGCTCATCCCGATCGGCATCGCCCGCATGATCGCCCCGGATGCCTTGAGGTTCTCCAAGTCGCGAGCCTTGACCTCCCGCACCTCCAGCGGAACCGGCGGGCCGAGTGCGTCCACCGCACGCCTCACGACCGGCGCGGCCCGGCGACCGGCAGCCACCCTGTCCCGGATCCCGCCCGGCGCGGAGATCCGCACCACGTTGATCAGGTCAGTGCCGGCGATCCGCTGGGCCGTGTTCAGCGGCGCGAACACCACCGAGCCCAGCGTGTAACCGCCAGGCCCTTCTGGCTGCGCGATGCCGGCGACCCGCAGGTCCACCGCGGCGGCACCGGCCGGCCGGGCCGGTCCGCCGGCGGCCGCGGCAACCCGGATCCGGTCCCCCGTCCTGGCATCGAGCTTGGCGGCGAGTACCCGCGACAACAGCACGTCACCGGCTGCCAGGTCCGCCCCGAAGGTCTGCCGCCCGCCGGTCAGGACGTAGGCGCCGAACGGTTCCTGTGCGCCCGGATCGAAGCCCACCAGGGTGATCCCGGCGGCGCCCTGCCGGGTGGTGAGGTCCGCCGCCGAACCGGCCAGGTCGATCCCCGCCGCCACGCCGTCCGCCACGCGGGACACGGCCGGCGTGGCGGCCAGCCGGTCGGCCGTGTCCTCGGCGAAGAATTGGTTCCCGCCGGCCGTCACGGTGAGATCCACGAACCCCCAGTTGCGGTATGCACTGTCTAGCGAGCTGTCCCCGACCGAGTCCGCGGCGATCAGAGCCGCGGTGATGCTCGCGGTTCCCACCATCAGGCCGGCCACGACCAGCAAGGTCTGGCCCTTGCGCCGCAGGGCTTCCCGCAACGCGAGCCGTCCGAGCACCCGGTGGCGGACGGCGAAGCCCGCTACCGCGCCATTGGCACAGGCGAACAGCCCGACCAGTGACCACGCCACGGCGCTCATCCGGGCCCGCCGTCGGCCGAGAGCCCGGGCATTGCCAGTGCGTCACCCTCCGCCGGACTACGGGCGGTGCTTGCGTTCCCGTCCTCGATCCGGCCGTCGCGCATCCGGACGACACGGTCCGCCCTGGCCGCGATCTGTGGGTCATGGGTCACCAGGACGATCGTCTGGCCCTCCCCGTTCAGCCACGTGAACAGCGCCATCACCGTTTCGGTGGATTCGGAGTCCAGGTTGCCGGTGGGCTCGTCCGCCCACATGATCGCCGGCCGGTGCACCAGCGCGCGGGCGAGGGCGACACGCTGCTGCTCGCCGCCGGAAAGCCGATCGGGCCGGTGGCCGGCCCGACCCGCCAAGCCCACCATCTCCAGTGTCTGCATCGCCCTGGCCCTGGCCCGCCGGCCGCCCACTCCCTGCAACATCAGCGGCAACTCGACGTTCTCGACGGCGCTAAGCACAGCAAGCAGGTTGAACGCCTGGAACACGAACCCCATGTACCTGCTCCGATACTCGGTCCGCTCGTTGTCCCCGAGCCCCGCCAGGTCGGCCCCCTCGACCCGGACCTCGCCTCCGTCGATCTGTTCCAGGCCGGACAGGCAGTTCAGCAACGTCGTCTTGCCTGACCCGGACGGCCCCACGACCGCCAGCAACTCCCCGCGCGGAATGTCCAGGTCGATGCCGCCGAGGGCCATCACCTCGCCGCCACCCCGGTACACCTTGCGCACCCCACGAGCCCGAACGATCGGCTCCATCGACCCTTTCCTCGCCTTTCCTCGTCTCATGGCAGCGCGGAATCCGGAAAGACCCAGCGGGGGGCTCGCGAAGTCCGGGCGGTCCGGCGGGACCGCCCGGACGCTGTCTGGCGGGCGGGCAGCAAGGCGCCCGAAGTAATTCGTGACCGCTGGTCGTCGCGGACACGTGGCATCGCCCGCCTGCTCGCCCCCCGAGCGACGAGCAGGCGTGACGTGGCCTTACGAGGCCCGGGCCGAAACGCCGCCCCGCGCGTGTGCGGGGCGGCCGCCGTCTTTCAGGAGCCCGCCAACTCCGCCCGCGGGCGGCGCAGGAACGGGGCGATCAGCGCGATCCCGATCACCATGAGCATGAGGGTCGCGGTGACGATCGCAAGCACCCAGCCCGGCGCGTCCAGGAAGTACGCGGGAACGTCGAGCACGAGGTCGACGACCAGGGCGCCCAGTACGACGAACACGCCGCCGCGGCGCCCCCGCCAGGCGTTGGCGACACCGGCCAGCGTGACGAGGCCGGCCACGGCGCCGATGATCACTACTGGCTTGGGGCTGTCGGAATCGCCGAGGGCGAACAGGAATGTGAGGTCGAGCAGGCCGGTGACGGCCAGCAGCGCGAGGCCCACCCGTGCCCGAGAGGAAGAAGCTGTCAGGGCATTGACGCCAGGAGCGGCCGGGGAGTGAACGGTCATCGGGAACCTTCCTCGAAAATAAGGCCATCAGTTGAAGCCGACGTAGGTAGCGCCGCCGCCTGGTCCCGGGTCCCTTTGTCGCATGACCGGTAGTCGGGTGCCGGTCGGTCGATCGTCTCGGCGATGCGGGTAAACGGAAGCCGCGCCCGTCGGCAGGCCTGCTCGACCAAGGTGGGCGAGCCAGCCGCGAACAGGCAGAAGGCGACCTCGTCGGCGGGCACGAAGAGGGTCAGGAGAAGGTCGATCCTGGTTCCCCCGGCCGACAGGTCCGCCGTGCAACGGTCGATCGTGCTTGCCGTCTGTTCCAGGAGTTCGCCGGTCAGGCCAGGCCGATACCACTCGACGAGGTAGCGGGGCGGGCGGGGGGCTGTGCCTTCGGGCATAAGCCGACGCTAGATCGCCGATTCACCTGGGGAATCGGGTGTTTCCCTATCCGCGGCCCTCGGCCACGCGTTGGCCGAGCTCGGCCCGGGAACGGATTCCCAGCTTCCGGTAGATCCGGGCGAGGTTGGCCTCGACGGTCTTCGGACTGATGAACAGTGCCCCGGCTACCTCACGGTTGGTCATACCGGTGGCGGCCAGCTCGGCGACCCGCCGTTCGGAGGGGGTGAGCTGCGCGGCGCCCACGGGGCTGACGTTGACCCGGTCCAGTTCGGCACGGGCGCGGGCAGCCCACAACGGCGTGCCGAGCTGGTCGAAGACCGCGGCGGCGTCCTGAAGTGCCTCCGCGGCTGCACGCTTCTGCCGGCGCCTGCGTTGAATCTGGCCGACGACCAACTGCGTGCGAGCCCGTTCGAACGGCATGGGTAGCCGTTCATGTTCGCGAAGGGAACGCGTGGCCGCCTCGATCGCACCCTCCAGGTCGCCGTCGGCCGCCAGCAGGAGGCTTCGGCAGCGCGCGCCGAGTGCCAGCGCCCACGCACGATCAAGCCGCCTGCCGTGGTGCTCGAGCTGATCGACCAGGGCGGACGCCTCGGTCAGTCGACCCACCCCGATCAACGCCTCAGCGGCGTCCGGGGCGAACGGCGCGGCCGTCGGTTCTCCGTATCCCATGGCAGCCGCGGCCGCTGCCAGCGGGCCCAACGTCGCGGCCGCGGCACCGTAGTCCCCCAGCGACACCTCCAGAAACCCCAAGGTCACCATCGGCCAGACCGTGACCGCGAGACAACTTCCACGCTCGAAGATCGACAACGCCTCACTGGCCGAGCGACGCGTCTCCTCCACGAGGCCGGCGTAGGCGGCGACGTTCGCCTGGGTCGCCAGCGCGATCGCCAACGGGATGTTCGTGCCCAGCTGCGATGCGCGCTCCATGGTGTCCTCGGCGATCAGCCGTGCGTCGGCGAGGTTGCCGCGCCAGCACTCGAGGATCACGGTGTGGAAGGCGCTGAACATGAGGTCGCTTTCCTCACCCCGCTCGATGCACCGCCGGCGGATGGCCAGCAGTCCGTGCCGAGCCTCGTCGAGCCGCCCCGTCCATCCGAGCAGCAGACTGCTGATCAGCATCGGTCGCAACATCACCGGGGTGGGTATGTCCGGTTCCTCCAGCTCGAGAGCGCGCCGCAGCGTGGACTCGTCGAGACCTTGACCGCTCAGGAAACGGATCATGACCGAAGCGGCGAGCGCCTTGGCCAACAGGTGAGGATCACCGAGCCGCTCGCTGTCGGCCGCCGTGTCGTCGATCAGTCGCAGGGCGTCGGGGATCCGGCCGAGGTTGACGAGCACGAAGAGCAGTTCGATCGAGATCTGCACCCGTAGCCGCAGGTCCGCACCCGCCTGGCCGCGTGCCTGTTCGAGGAGGTCGGCCGACTCCCGGTAGCTGTCATCGTGCAGGCGCACCGTCGCCAGTAGTAGCAGCGCCTCAGCCCGAGTGAGCCCTGGACCAAGTACGGCGAGAGTCTCCTCCAGAATGGTCCGGGCCCGCACCGGGTCGCCCGCGTCAAAATAGTGCTGGGCCAAGCGAATATGGCGCTCTGGGGCATCGGCTCCGAGCCCGACCGCCAGTTCGAGGAGTTCTGCCGCGGCTGCGGGCGCGCCGCGCGACCGTGCTCGCAGAGCGCCCTCGTCGAGCGCCGCGACGGTCCGCCGATCGAGGCGGATCGCTGCCAGAGCCAGATGGCGTGCTCGCTCCTCGGGATCGGCGACGACCTCGGCGAGCCGACCGTGCATACCCCGCCTGCCGGCCGGCGACGCGGCGGCGTAGACGCCGGTGGCCAGCAGCGGATGAGTAAACCGGACGCGATGGCCATCGATCCGAAGTAGGCCGGATTGTTCGGCGTCCTCGAGCAGACGGTCGGTCTCCGGGGGACTGGCATCCGCGGCGAGCTGGACGAGTTCGACCGTGGGCTCGGCAAGTGCCGCGACCGCCAGCAGCGTCCGCTGCACTTCCGGGCGAATGCCCTCGATCCGAGCCTGTACGAGCTGCGCGAGCGTCCTCGTTAGCGGCGCTGTCAGATCGGTCGCGCCACCGTGCCCAACAGCGCGGGCCAGTTCCAGCGCGTAGAAGGGGTTACCCCCCGATACCTGTTGGATCCGGACCATCGTGGGTCGAGGGAACGATCGTCCGAGCCGCTCGGAGATGGCCCTGTGCAAGGCGCCGAGGCTCAGGGGCCGCACCCGCACATGCCGAAGCCGGTCGGGATCCGGCGGTCGCAACGACAGTCCAGCGTAACCGCTCTCGTCAGCCCGCAGGGCCGCGAGCACCCCGACCCGCGAACTCGCCCGCCTGACCGCGAACTCGACGGCCCCAGCGCTCGACTTATCCAGCCACTGCAGATCGTCGATCGCCAGCAACACCGGAACGTCGTCCGCGCACCGCTCGAGGACCGACAACAGGGCGGCGCCGATCGCGCGTCCATCGGTGGCCACCCCCTCGGAGCCCGCGCGGAGCAGAACGAAGTCGATCGCCCGCCGTTGTGGCTCCGGAAGGCTTGCCAGCACCCAGTCGCCCACATCCGCCAGCAGGTCGGCCAGCGAAGCGAAGGACAGCTGGGCCTCTGCCTCCGAGGGGCGGCACGACAGAACACGGAAGCCGCGCCGACGCGCCTCCCCCACGGCGGCCAGCCACAACGTCGTCTTGCCGATCCCGGGCTCACCCTCAAAGAACAGGGCCCCCGACGGCCCATCCAGGGAATCGAGGAACTCCGCGACCGCACCGAGCTCAGCCTCGCGGCCCACGACATCGGCGCACATGCACAAAGACTCCTACTCCCCCGGCGAAACACAAGGATAGAACGCGAGCCGATCCGTGAACGCAGTCTTGATGGGAGTGTGCCGTCGGGGGCCCAGTGCCACCGCGGCGAGCCCAGCTACCCGGGGCGACATTCGTGACAGTCGAATACGTGGGGTTTCCGTTGGACTTCTGGGGGTGATCCCGTGGGGCGGCGGATCTGTGGGTGCCCAATATCCGGCCGCAAGGGGGCTGACCTGGAATTGGCAGGCAGATGCGTGCTGATCAGCTCTCCATGTTCGATGATGTCGACGCGCGGCTCGGCGGACCAGCTGGTCGTGGCGGGCCGGGCGTGGCGGCTCGCTTCGGGAGGTGGGCGGCGGGTAGCAACCGGCGCATGACCACTGAGACTCCCGCCGCCGTCGTGACGGGCTCCGACTCGGGAATCGGGCGGGCCTGCGCGGCGGCGCTCGCTCGGGACGGCTTCGACGTCGGCATCACCTACTCCTCGGACGAGGAGGGCGCCAAGGCGACCGCGGACGAGGTGCGCGAGATCGGCCGACACGCGCACGTCGCCCACCTCGACCTGACCGACCTGCCGGCCGCCGGCGACGTGATCGACGGCCTCGTCCACGACCTTGGCCGGATCGACATCCTGGTCAACAGCGCCGGCACCGGGTCGGCGTCTCTCTTCGTGGAGACCGACTACGAGAAGCTGCGCGAGGCAAGGAGCACGACGGACGGGGGCAGGTGCGGCAGGAGCTCCGGGTAGATCGCGCAGTGGGGTTAGGTTGATCATGAGCGGACCCTGGCGGCATCAACCGCGCGATTCACGGCATCGGCTGGACTTGAGACGGTAATAACGGCGTTAAGCCGCCGACCCCCGATGGCGAGGTCGTCGAAGCCGAGGCCAAACACGGAAATTCCTCGCTTCTTGGCGATCAACGTCTCGATCAACGTTCCTTCATTGCTGCCAACTGCGATTATCGCGTCAGACGAGTCGACGACCATCTCGTTTCGCTTCTCCCCAACGCCAGTACACACGGCAACGCTGAGGTAGGGATTGGCGTCCGCGCGGTCGCCTCCTGGTAGGAGACCAACGCACGTACCTTGAGCTTCGTATACACCGCGGGCGACGCCCTCCATCACCCCTCGGAGCCCGCCACAGATCACCCGCGCACCGCGCTCGGCCAGGAGTCTCCCCACCTCACGGGCGAGGTGATACTGCTCGGTCGTGGCATCGTTGGCACCAGGTCCAATTACCCCGATCTGCATGACCGCCGAGTCAACAGAACCGATCTTGGACAAGGTCCCTCCTAAGCAGTGGTCCCGGGGCCAGAACAGACTAGTGAATGCGTCGTGTCCGCCGCGGCGCCGTGTCCACCCAGCAGAGCCAGAAACGACCAGTAACTACGTTCCGGGCAACAATACCCCAATCGGTTTGACGGATTTCGATGGGTGTGTTTCAAGAAACCGCATCACAAAACCGACCTGACTGGTCCTCAACGAGCCCCGCGACACGTCAGCAGCCCACGCCGAAAAGAGGAACGCGCTGGGCTGGAATCCCGTGCGGTTGTACCCTGCTGGCAGGCCGTCAGGACAATGGCGGGAGGGCCGGTCCGCCCGCGAGGAGCGCGCGGAACGGGTCGCCGCGGGTGGCGAGCCGGTCGAACACCTCGCGAACAGTGATGCCATCGGGTCGTAACGCCGGGTCGTCGAGTTCCTCCCAGTCGATGGGCGCGGACACCGGCGCTCCGGCGGCGGCCCGCGGGCTGTAGGGCGCTACCAGCGTCTTGTTCACCGCGTTCTGCGTGTAGTCGAGCCGGGCATGGCCGCCACGGTCGCGAACTTCCCATTTCCAGCTCACGAGTTCGGGGACGACCGCACCGACAGCACGGGAGAGCTGTTCCACCCAGGCTCGGGTCTCGTCGAATCCGATGCCCGGGGCCACCGGAATCCAGATCTGGATTCCGCGCCGTCCGGTGATCTTGGGCCGGGCCAGGACGCCCAGGTGGTCCAGCGCGGTTCGATGCAGGCGGGCCAGCGTCAGGAGGTCCGCCCACGAGGTGGCCGTCCCGGGATCGAGGTCGACGAGGGCATAGCTGGGGCAGTGTGGGGCCTCGATGGGGGACGTCCACGCGTGCCATTCCAGCGCGCCGAAGTTGGCTGCCCAGACGAGCCCCGCCGGCGAGTCGACGACCAGATAGGTGCTGGTCTCGCCGGGGTCGGCGTCCGGATTGTCCCACCGGGTGAGCCAGCCGGGAGCGTGCGCTGGTAGCTGCTTGTGCCAGAACCCTTTCGCCTGGGCGCCGTTCGGATAGCGGTGCATATTGAGAGCGCGGCCCGAGAGGTACGGAAGGATGGTCGGAGCGATACGCGCCGCGTACCGCACCAGCCGCCGCTTGGTCACCGCCGGGTAGCCCGGCCGGGCCGGGAACATCACCTTGTCGAGGTTGGTGAGCCGCAGCCGTTGGCCGAACACGTCCCAGGTGCCGCCCGAGCCCAGCGCGTCCAGCGTCGCCAGGTCGTCGTCGCTCGGCCCCTGAACGTCCGGTTCGACACGTTCCGCCGCGGGCTGAGCGGTAGCCGCGCGGGTGGATACCGAGGCCCGCGCCGCGGGCAGGTCCGAACGCCACATCCGGTCTGGGTCAGCCTTGACCTGCTCGTTCGTCCGGCCACTGAGCACCGAGTGAGGATGGTCCTCCGGATTCCAGCCCTCGACGGCGTAGCTGTCACGCTTGTGCAGGAGCAACCACTGCTCCTTGCCTTCCTCCTGGCCGCCGGCCCGCCGGATCAGCACCAGCCGGCCCCGCAACTTGTGGCCCAGGACCTCCGCGTGCAGTTCACCCGCGGCGACCGCGGCCGCGGGGTCATCAGTTCCGTGCGGCTCCCAGGTTCCCAGGCAGGGCTCCTTCATGTGTGGGGTCTGTCCGGTTTGTCAGGGGAAGCCGTGGAGATCGAGGGCGGCGGTCGGGGTGGTGTGATCACGCCGGCCGGGTGGGATGAAGGCGTAGCCGGCGCGGCGT
>Ga0134124_10004723_pt1 | contig 10958 bp, 3 predicted proteins | sample KB304_FD_96880 | JGI IMG/M metagenome (GOLD analysis project Ga0134124, IMG submission 96880) | Terrestrial soil microbial communities without Nitrogen fertilizer from Kellogg Biological Station, Michigan, USA - KB3-0-4 | ecosystem: Environmental > Terrestrial > Soil > Unclassified ... | reverse complement strand
GCACGCCGGGCGGCTCGACTGGCGGCGGCGCGGTCGCGGCTTTGCTGGGGTTAGGCCTCGTCCATCTCGGCACCGACGGCGCCGGGTCCTTGCGCATTCCGGCGGCGTTCAGTGGCGTCGTCGGCATCAAGCCGAGCTGCGGCCGCGTGCCGGTCTATCCGGCGGTGCTGCTCGGTGCGCTGTCGCATCAGGGGCCGATTGCGAGGAGCGTCGCCGATCTGGCGCGCGCGCTGACAGTCGTCGCACAGCCGGACGCGCGCGACATGACGGCTTGGACCAGCGCTCCGCCGGATTTCACGCAAGGGCTCGAGGACGGCGTGCGCGGCCTGCGCATCGCTTTTTCGGCCAAATTCGGCCATTCGCACGCGCTCGACCCGGAGATCGAGACGGCGGCGCGCAAAGCCGCGCGCGCACTGCAAGAACAGGGCGCGGTGGTCGAGGAGGCCGATCCGCCGCTCGCCCGCGCGCCGGAGATCATCCGGGCCATGTGGTGGCCGGTGGCGGCGGCAATTGTCGACGCAGTACCGCCGGAGCGGCGCAAGGAGATGGACCCCGGTTTCCTCGCCATCGCCGCGCGCGGCCGGCGGCTCGGGCTCGACGCCTATCTCGCGGCCAACACCGCGCGCAACGCGCTGTACAACGGCATGCGCCGGTTCCACGAGCGTTACGACCTGCTGCTCAGCCCGACGATGCCCTTGACCGCGCTCGAGGTCGGCCGCGAGGGGCCGGAGCAGGGCGATTACGACGACGACTGGGTGAACTGGTCACCTTACACCTATGCGTTCAACCTGACCGGCCAGCCGGCCGCTTCGGTGCCCACCGGCTTGGCCGCCAACGGCCTGCCGATCGCCGTGCAGATCGTCGGGCCGCTTGCCGCCGATCAAGTAGTTCTACGCGCGGCGCGGGCGGTGGAAAAGGCGTTGCCAATGCCGTGTTTGAATAAAATTACAGCAAAATAAGAGTCTTAGAGCAGATGGTTCATAGATCACCTAATATCTGAATCGATGCCCCGAGCCGTTTGAAGGTACTTGCAAGCGCCCATAGCGAAATATTTTTGGAACTCGGACACATCTCGACACCATTCCGCCGTGAACCGAGAATGCGATGAGCGCGACTGATTTGCGCTGCTTGCTTCCAGCCGGAGGTCGTTCCCCCATGTTCACCGCCATCCGCGTCGGCCTTGCTGCCGCGTTGCTTGCCCTTGCCTTCTTCCCGGCCCAGGCCGCCGACAAGGCCTACCAGCGCAAGGAACTCGACGACGCGGCGATCAAGCTGGAGGCGCAGATCAAGAGCGACGCCGGAGCGGTGAGCAAGCCGGCGGCGGTCCTGCGGCGGGATGCCGACGCTGCCTTCCAGAAAAACGATCTGCGCACCGGCATGACCGTGCTGGGCCAACTCGTGACCGTCGCGCCCGACGATGCCGCGTCCTGGCTCCGGCTCGCGCGCACCGTGCTGCAGATCCGCCCGCGCGACGACCGCGAGAAGGCGCTGCTCATCGATCGCGCCGCCACGGCGTCCTACATTGCCTACAAGCGCGCCGGCGACCGCAACGTCGAAGCCGACAGCCTGGCGGTGCTCGGCCGCACCTACGCCGACCGCAGGGCGTGGCGGAGTGCGCTCGACACGATGCGCTTAGCGCTCGACCTGCGCGAGACGGCGGAGCTGCGCGGCCAATACGAACGTATTCGTCTCGATCACGGCTTCCGAATGCTCGACTATTCCGTCGACTCGGATGCCGTTAGTCCGCGTGCCTGCTTCCAGTTCTCCGAGGAACTGCCGGGCAAACGCACCGATTTCTCGCCCTTCGTGGCGGTCGCGGGCCAGGACCGGCCGGCGATCACGGCCAACGACAAGCAGCTTTGCGTCGAAGGCCTCAAGCACGGCGAGCGCTATCAAGTGACTTTGCGCGCCGGCCTGCCGTCGACAGTGCGCGAGACCCTGGCGAAATCAGCCGACTTCACCATCTTCGTGCGCGATCGCAAGCCGTCGGCGCGTTTCTCCGGCAAGGCCTATGTGCTGCCGAAGACCGGGCAGAACGGCATCCCGGTGTTGACCGTCAACACCGCAGCCGTCGACATCTCCGTCTATCGCGTCGGCGACCGCAATCTGATCGACACAGTGCTGGGTTACGACTTCCAGCGCGGCATGAGCAAGTTCGAAGGCGAGCGGCTTGCCTCCGAGCGCGGCGCCAAGGTGTGGAGCGGCCAGCTTGCGGTCGAGCAAAAGCTCAACGCTGAGATCACCACCGCCTTCCCCGTCAGCGAGGCGCTCAAGGATATCGGCGCCGGCGTCTATGTGATGATCGCCTCGCCCAAGGGCTCGCTCGGGGAAGACTACGAGCAACTTGCCACGCAATGGTTCATCGTTTCGGACCTGGGGCTCACCGCCTACGGTACGCACGATGGCATCGATGTATTCATCCACTCGCTCGCCACCGCGCAGCCATCGGCCTCGGTCGAAGTGCGTCTTATCGCTCGCAACAACGAGGTGCTGGCGACCAAGCAGACCGACAAAAACGGCTTCTTGCATTTTGACGCCGGCCTCGCGCGCGGCGAGGGCGGGCAGAGCCCGGCGGCCATCGTCGCCCACGCCAGCGGCGATTACGCCTTCCTCAGCCTGAAATCGCCGGCTTTCGATCTGTCCGACCGCGGCGTCGCCGGGCGCGCCGTACCCGATGGCCTCGACGCTTTTGTCTATAGCGAGCGCGGCGTCTATCGCACCGGCGAGACCGTGCATCTCACCGCATTGGTGCGCGACGCGCGCGGCGCTGCCGCGCAACCGTCGCCAGTGACGCTCGTCATCGAACGGCCGGACGGCGTCGAATATCGCCGCACTGTCATCAACGACCAAGGGCTGGGTGGGCGAAGTTGGAGCGTCGCAATCGTCGCGACCGCGCAGACCGGCACATACCGTGCGCGCGCCTATACCGATCCCAAGCGGCCGCCCATCGGCGAAACGACCTTCATGGTCGAAGACTACGTGCCCGACCGCATCGAGTTCGACCTGACGTCGCCGGCCAAGGCGATTGCGCCCAACGCGGCGGCGCAGGTCGCCCTCGACGGCCGTTTCCTTTATGGCGCGCCGGCCTCCAATCTCGAACTGCAGGGCTCCGTCTCGGTCAACGCCGCCAAGGAGCGCGCGGGTTTCCCCGGCTATGCCTTCGGCGCCTTCGATGACGAAGTGACGGCCGTGCGCCAGGACCTCGACGATCTGCCCAGCACCGACGCGTCGGGTAAGGCCAAGTTCGCAGTCAAGCTCGACAAGGTGCCGTCGACCTCGCGTCCGCTGGAGGCGCAGATCACGGTCAGCATGTCGGAGTCGGGCGGCCGCGCGATCGAACGCCATCTGACGCTGCCGGTCACGCCGGCCGCGGCAATGATCGGCGTCAAGCCGGCCTTCTCGGGCCGTTCGCTCGCCGACGGCGCCAATGCCGACTTCGAGGTCGTGCTGGTCGCGCCGGACGGCAAGTCGGTGGCCAAGAGTGGTCTGAAGTACGAACTGCTCAAGATCGAAAGCAGCTACCAGTGGTATCGCCAGGGCAGTTCCTGGGAGTACGAGCCGATCAAGCGCACCGCGCGTGTCAGCAACGGCACGCTCGATACAACCGCCGACAAGGCCGCGCGCCTGTCGCTGCCGGTGAAGTGGGGCCGCTACCGCCTGGAAGTCTCCGAAGTGGGCGGGCCGCTCACCTCACTTACCTTCGACGCCGGCTTCTACGCGGAGTCGAGCGCCGACACGCCCGATTTGCTCGAGATCGCGCTCGACAAGAGCGATTACGCCGCGGGCGACAGCATGAATGTTGCGGTGACGGCTACCGCCGCCGGCCGCTTGACGCTCAATGTGTTCACCGATCGCCTGGTGGCGACCCAGTCGCAGGACGTGACGGTCGGCACCAACCAGGTGAAGCTCACGGTCGGCAAGGACTGGGGCACCGGGGCCTATCTGGTCGCGACCTTGCGCCGTCCGCTCGATGCACCGGCCAAGCGCATGCCCGGCCGCGCCATCGGCGTGCAGTGGTTCTCCATCGACCGCGGCGCGCACACGCTCGCGCTCGATATGAAAGTGCCGCAGACTTTGCGGCCGAACACGGCGCTCACGGTGCCGATCAAGCTCGCGGGCCTCACCGCCGGCGAGGAGGCGCGCGTCGTCGTCGCTGCCGTCGACGTGGGCATCCTCAATCTCACCAATTACAAGCCGCCGGCGCCGGACGATTATTACCTCGGCCAGCGCCGGCTCACCGCCGATGTGCGCGACCTCTATGGCCAGCTCATCGACGGCATGCAGGGCGTGCGCGGCGCCATCCGCTCCGGCGGCGATAGCGCAGGGGGCGAACTTTCCGGCTCGCCGCCGACGCAGCCGCCGCTGGCGCTCTATTCCGGCATCGTGCGCGTCTTGCCGGACGGCACCGCGCAAGTGACGTTCGATATTCCGGCCTTCGCTGGCACCGTGCGCGTGATGGCGGTGGCCTGGAGCAAGGACAAAGTTGGCAAGGCCACCGGCGACGTCATCGTGCGCGATCCGGTCGTGCTCACGGCGACGCTGCCGCGCTTCCTGCGCAACGGCGACCGCGGCTCGGTGCAACTTGAGTTCGACAACGTCGAAGGCGGGGCGGGCGACTATAACGTCAGCGCCGTCGTCGACGGCGGCACGGTCAAGCTCGACAGCGACAAGCCGCAGACGCTCAAGCTTGCCGCCAAACAGCGCGACCGCGTGTCGTTGCCGGTGTCGGCGCAAGGGGCGGGGTTAAGCACGCTCACTATCAAAGTGGCCGGGCCGAACAATTTCGTGCTCGAACGCAGCTATCCGCTCGACGTGCGACCGGCGACGCAGATCCTCGCGCGCCGCAGCGTGCGCACCTTGGCCAAGGGCGAAACGCTGAACTTGTCGAAAGACCTGTTCGCCGATTTCGTGCCGGGCACCGGCCGCGTCGCTTTGTCGGTCGCGGTCTCCGCGTCGCTCGATGCGGCGACCCTCTTGAATGCGCTCGACCGCTATCCCTTCGGCTGCTCGGAGCAGATCACCAGCCGTGCGGTGGCGATGCTCTATATCAATGAGCTGTCGGCACAGGCGCGGCTTGCGCCCGACGCCGACATCGACCAGCGCATCAAGGACGCCATCGCGCGCCTCTTGGCGCGGCAAGGCGCCAATGGCTCGTTCGGCCTCTGGGCGGTCGGCGGCGATGACGCCTGGCTCGATGCTTATGTGACCGACTTCCTCACCCGCGCCAAGGAACGCGGCTTCGAAGTGCCGCAAACGGCCTATACGCTCGCCATCGACCGGCTGCGCAACTCCATCGGCAGTTCGCCCGATCCGGCGCGCGACGGCGGTCGCGATCTCGCTTATGCGCTCTACGTTCTCGCGCGCAACCAGGCGGCGCCCATCGGCGACCTGCGTTATTTCGCCGACGTGAAGCTTGATGACTTCAAGACGCCGATTTCCAAGGCGCAACTCGCTGCGGCGCTCGGCATGCTCGGCGACAAGGGCCGCGCCGACCGCGTCTATCTCGCCGCGCTCGATGCGGTGAGCCCGCAGCCGAAGCTCGAGATCGGCCGCGTGGATTACGGCTCGGCGCTGAGCGACACCGCGGCGCTGGTGACGCTCGCTTCGGAAGGGCGTGCGACTCAGAAGACCATCGACGACGCCGTGCTGCGCATCGACGCCGCGCGCGCGCTGTCGACGCGGACTTCAACGCAGGAGGACGCATGGCTGGTGCTGGCGGCGCGCGCGCTCGCCAAGCAAACCAACGCGATCTCGCTCGGCGTCGGCAGTGAGACCAAGCAGGGCGCGCTCTATCGCACGCTGCGGGCCGGCGATCTCAACGAGCCGCTGCCGGTCGTCAACCGCGGCGAAGGCAACGTGCAGGCCGTAGTCACGGTCAGCGGCTCGCCGCTGACGCCGGAACCGGCTGCTGAGCGCGGCTTCAAGATCGAGCGCTCCTATCACACGCTCGCCGGCGATCCCGCCGATCCCTCGAAGGCCAAGCAGAACCAGCGCTTCGTCGTGGTGCTCAAGGTCACCGAGCCGAAGCCGCAGTTCGGCCGCGTCATCCTTGCCGACTATCTGCCGGCCGGCTTCGAGATCGACAATCCGGCACTGGTGTCGTCGGGCGAGACCAGCGCGCTGGCCTGGATCGAGGACGGCGTTGCGCCTGTGAGCAGCGAATTCCGCGATGATCGCTTTACCGCGGCCTTCGAGCGCAAAGACGATGCGTCGCCGGTCTTCACGGTGGCTTACGTAGTGCGCGCGGTGTCGCCCGGCCGTTACGTGCTGCCGCAGGCGATGGTCGAGGACATGTACCGACCGGACCGCTTCGGCCGCACCGGAACCGGCGCAATCGAGATCCAGGCGGCCAAATGACCCGGACGCGGCTCCTGACATTTGGCTTGGCCGGCATCGCGGCGACACTCGTCGCCGCGGCCGGCGCCTATGTCTGGAGCCTCGGTCCGACGCCGCTCGGCAGGGATATCCCGTATTCCAATGTTGTGCTCGACCGCGACGGCAAGCTGCTGCGCGCCTACGCCACGGCGGACGGACGCTGGCGGCTGCCGGCGCACGAACTGGATGTCGATCCGCGCTTCCTCGATCTGCTTTTTGCCTACGAGGATAAGCGCTTCCGCGCGCATCACGGTGTCGACGCGCTGGCGCTCGGACGCGCCGGCATGCAGTTCGCGCGCAACGGCCGCATCGTCTCCGGCGGCTCGACCATCACCATGCAGGTCGCGCGGCTGCTGGAGCCGCGGCAGCATCGCACGGTGGCGGCGAAGCTGCGGCAGGCAACACGCGCGGTCGAACTCGAATATTGGCTGAGCAAAAGCGACATCCTGTCGCTCTATCTCGCACTCGCGCCCTATGGCGGCAACCTGGAAGGCATTCGTGCCGCGTCGCTCTCTTACTTCGGCAAAGAGCCGAAGCGGCTGACGCTCGGCGAGGCGGCGCTGCTGGTCGCGCTGCCGCAGTCACCGGAATGGCGCCGTCCCGACCGCAACGCGGAAGCCGCGCGCGCCGCGCGCGATCGTGTGCTCGATCGCGCGGTTGCCGCGGGCGCCGTGCCGCTCGACGAGGTCGAGCGCGCCAAGTTCGAACCGGTGCCGACCGCGCGCAAGCAATTGCCGATGCTGGCGCCGCATTCATCCGATCAGATCGTCGCGGCGGAGCCCGACCGCCGCACGCATCGGCTGACCATCGATGCCTCGCTGCAGAAGACGTTGCAGGAGCTGGCGCGCGAGCGTGCCCGCACGTTCGGGCCCGACATCTCCGTGGCGATCCTCGCGGTCGACAATGCGAGCGGCGAGGTGAGGGCGCGGGTGGCGTCCGCGGATTATTTCGACACGCGCCGCGCCGGCCAGGTCGACATGACGCAGGCGCTGCGCTCGCCCGGCTCGACCTTGAAGCCATTCATCTACGGCATGGGCTTCGAGGATGGCCTGCTGCATCCGGAGACTTTGATCGACGACCGGCCGGCGCGTTACGGCGGCTATACGCCGGAGAATTTTGACCAGACGTTTCAGGGCACCGTGACGGTGCGCCGTGCGCTGCAATTGTCGCTCAACGTGCCAGCCATTGCCGTGCTCGGCCGCGTCGGCGTGAGCCGCTTGAACGCGCGGTTGACGCAAAGCGGCGCGGCGCTGGTGCTGCCGAAGGGCGAGGCGCCGGGGCTTGCCATGGGTCTTGGCGGCGTCGGCGTTCGGCTCAACGATCTCGTCATGCTCTACAGCGGGCTGGCGCGGCAAGGCGTCGCTGCACCGCTGATCGAACGCGCCGGCGTCGAGGCGCCGGCGGGCCGCCGTCTGCTCGATCCGGTCGCCGCCTGGTACATCGGCAACATCCTGATCGGCGCGCCGCCGCCGGAGAACGCACCGCACGGCCGCATCGCTTTCAAGACCGGCACCTCTTACGGCTTCCGCGACGCCTGGGCGGTCGGTTTCGACGGCCGCATGACGGTCGGCGTCTGGGTGGGGCGGCCGGATGGCGCACCGGTTCCGGGCCTCGTCGGCCGCGCCGCGGCGGCTCCCATTCTGTTCGACGCCTTTGCGCGCTCGGGCTTGACGCCATTGCCATTGCCGCGCGCACCGAAGGGCGCGCTGCTCGCAGCCTCCGCCAAGCTGCCGCCGCCGCTGCAGCGCTTCGGGCCGGATGCGGCGCCGGGTGCGCTGGCGCAGCCGCCGCGTATCATGTTCCCGCCGGACGGCGCACGCATCGAGCTCGCCGGGCAGGGCAGCGAACCGGTCGCGCTCAAGATCGCCGGAGGCAGTGCGCCGCTCACCATCATGATCAACGGCGTGCCGCTTGCCTCCGAGGGAAGCCGCCGGACACTGTTCTTCCAGCCAAATGGGCCGGGTTTCGTGCGCCTCACGGTGATGGACGCGTGTGGCGCCGCCGACAGCGTCATGGTGCGCGTGCAATAGCGCCGCGCAGGTGGTAGACGGTGCGCGTTACAGAGCGCTGGGAACAGGGCCACCGTTAACCTTAGCCGATGAGCACGACCGCCGACGACGCGACGCCTTCGATCGCCCCGGGGCGAGGCCTCGTGGCTGCGCTCGATTACGGCGCGGCCTCGCACAAGCGCGCGCTTATCGTGTTGTTGGTCTTTGCGCTGCTCGCATTTTTGCCGGGCTTTTTCCAAATTCCGCCGGTCGACCGCGACGAGGCGCGCTTCGCGCAGGCGACCAAGCAGATGATCGAGCGCAGCGACTATGTCGATATCCGCTTCCAGGACGAGGTCCGCTACAAGAAACCGGTCGGCATCTATTGGCTGCAAGCGGCGGCGGTGAAGACGGGCGAGGGACTCGGCGTGTCGCGCGCGCGCGCCAAGATCTGGCTCTACCGTTTGCCGTCGCTGATCGGCGCCACCGGCGGCGTGCTGCTCACCTATTGGGCTGCGCTCGCTTTCGTCTCGCGCCGCACGGCGCTGGTCGCCGCGCTGATGATGGCCAGTTCGGTGCTGCTCGGCGTCGAAGCGCGGCTGGCGAAAACCGACGCCATGCTGTTGCTGACGTCAGTCGCGGCGATGGGCGCGCTGGCGCGCATCTATCTCACCGCGCGACGTACGCCCGATGTGGCGCAGGGCTGGATGCAGCCCGCGATCCTTTGGACGGCGATTGCCGGCGGCGTGCTGCTCAAAGGCCCTCTCATTCTCATGTTCGTCGGTCTGACGGCGGTGACACTGTCGATCGTCGATCGCTCGGCGCGCTGGCTGAAGGCGTTGCGGCCGCTGCCCGGCATTTTCTGGATGCTGCTGTTGGTGCTGCCCTGGTTTCTCGCCATCGTGCTGAAGTCCGGTGACAGCTTCTTCGTCAAAGCCATCGGCGAGGACATGCTCTCCAAAGTCGGCAGCGGGCAGGAGGCGCATGGCGCGCCGCCGGGACTTTATTTTGCGCTGTTCTGGCTCACCTTCTGGCCCGGATCGGTGCTCGCAGGGCTCGCCGCGCCGATGATCTGGTACGCGCGCCGCGAGCCGGGCGCGCAATTCCTGCTCGCTTGGCTGATCCCGTCGTGGATCGTGTTCGAGGCGGTGATGACCAAGCTGCCGCACTACGTGCTGCCGCTGTATCCCGCCATCGCTATTCTGATCGCCGGCATCCTGGAGAAAAACGGCCTCTATCGTGGGCGTTGGCTCACGCGCGGCACCATCGGCTGGTTTCTGTTTCCTGCGGCCATCGCTATCGGCGTGGTTGTCATCTTCATCGTCATCGGACGCGAGCCGGGCATCGTCGCTTGGCCTTTTGCGACCGCGGCGGCGATCTTCGGCCTGTTCGCATGGTGGCTGTACGAAGCCGACGGATCGGAGCGCTCGCTGTTGCGCGCGATGGTCGCGCAGGTTTTCGTCGGGTTCGCGGTCTACGCCGTGACATTCCCGTCGCTGCCGCAGCTTTTCCCCAGCGCCATGGTGGCGGAGGAGATCCGCGCCAGCGGCTGCGGCGAGGCGCACGTCGCCTCGACCTTCGCCTATCAGGAGCCGAGCCTCGTGTTCCAGGTCGGCACCGACACCCGCTTCACCGACGGCGTTGGCGCTGCCGAATTTCTCCGCTCCGGCGACTGCCACTTCGCGCTGATCGATCCGCGCAGCGAGCGCAGCTTCGTGCAGCGCGCCGATGCGCTCGGTCTGCGCTATACGCGCGTGCAGCGCGTCGACGGCTATAACATCAGCATCGGCAAGCCGGTGAGCCTCACCATCTTCCGCGCGGTCGGCGCGCCATGACGACGATGAACGGCATGCTTCCGCAGCAGACCAAGGATGCGCCGCTGCGCCGCGTCGCCGGCAATCTCGTCGTTGCGCTGAAGCTTCTGTTGCGGCCGGCGCGGCGTCGTGGGCCGGTCTGGCCGGTGTCCTGGCAATATGTAGCCATCGCGGCCGGCATTTGTCTGGCGGTCTTTCTGCTCGGCATGCTGGTCATCGACGGACCGGTCATGCGCGCCGTGCCAAAGCTGCCGCGCTGGCTGATCGATTTCTTCGACTTCATCACCGACTTCGGCAAGTCGGGCTGGTTTCTGTGGCCGCTCGGCATTCTCTTTCTCGCGCTGGCCGCGCTGCCGTCCGGCTTGACGCGCATGTCGCAACGTGTGCACGCGGCGATCATGGTGCGTGTCGGCTTTTTGTTCTGCGCCATCGCGCTGCCAGGCATCTTCACCAATATCGTGAAGCACATCTTCGGCCGTGCCCGGCCGGGCGTCGGCGGCAGCATCGATCCGACTTTGTTCGCGCCGTTCAGTTGGCCGGCCGCCTACGCCAGCCTGCCGTCCGGACACGGCACCACCGCGTTCTCGGTGCTGGTCGCCTTCGGCACATTGTTTCCGCGCGCCCGCACGGCGCTGCTGATTTACGCCGTGCTCATTCTGCTCAGCCGGCTGGCGGTCACCGCGCATTACCCGACCGACGTGCTGGCCGGGGCGCTGGTCGGCGCGGTCGGCGCCATCATGGTGCGGCGGTATTTCGCGCTGCGCGGGCTGGCATTTTCCGT
>Ga0134124_10004720_pt1 | contig 10959 bp, 8 predicted proteins | sample KB304_FD_96880 | JGI IMG/M metagenome (GOLD analysis project Ga0134124, IMG submission 96880) | Terrestrial soil microbial communities without Nitrogen fertilizer from Kellogg Biological Station, Michigan, USA - KB3-0-4 | ecosystem: Environmental > Terrestrial > Soil > Unclassified ... | reverse complement strand
CGTCGGGATGCAGCGTGATTGGGACTTCGGCAATGGATTCACCGTAGAGGCTCGCCTTGAGAATCATTTCTGTGGCGAATTCCATTCCGGTGCACCGCAGACCGAGGCGATGGAACGCGTCGACTTGGAAACCGCGCATCCCACAGTACACGTCATGAACAGGCGTATGAAACCACCATCGCGCGAGCGCTGTCAGGGATGGGTTGCCGAAATATCGGTGGAGAAAAGGCATGGCGTTTGGCAAAACCGTTCCGCCGCCCGAAGGCAACCGGCAGCCCTGCACGAGTGCAAAACCTTCGCGAAGCTTGCTCACGAACTTCGGTGTTTCGGCGAAGTCGTAACTATCGTCGGCGTCGCCCATGATGATGTAGCGGCCGCGTGCCGACTCGATTCCGCCAATGAGTGCGCTTCCGTAGCCGCGCGCAGCGACGCGGACAACACACGCACCGGCATTCTCCGCGCGCCTGTCTGACCCGTCAGTGCTGCCGTTGTCGGCGACGATGACTTCTCCTGCAATTCCCGCCGTGCGCAGGGCAGTGGTGGCCTTCAAGACACACGTTTCAATCGTGTCGGCCTCGTTGAGACACGGCATCACCACGGAAACTTCGCACGAAGGGGATTCTTTCGAGCGTGCCGGAACCGTCATGTGCCGCTAATTGGGCGCATGACGCACTGCCTCAACGTGCTGGCGTCGATGAGACTCAGCCCACGTGGTACCGCTCACGAAATACAGCGGTCGACGGACGACTTCTGTGTAAATCCGGTACAGGTATTCGCCGACGATTCCCATCATCAGAAATTGCAGCCCGAAAAAGAGCGTCATCGGCAGCATCGTGCTCGTCCAGCCCAGGATTGGATGACCGACTATTCGGTGATAGAGGAGATAGCCGGCCATGGGAATGGTCAACAACGATACGGCTCCGCCGGCGACCGTCATGATTCGGATAGGGGTTTGGGAGAAGCCGATGAACGTGTCGTACATCGTCTTTACCATTCGACCGTAGGTCCAACCCGATCTGCCGGTCTGACGACGCTGTCGTCGATATTCAACGATCTTCTCCGCGAACCCGGTCCACGCCACCAGCGCGAACGTCACGCGATTGTGCTCTTGAAACTGCGCGAAGCATTCAGCAACCTTGCGATCGACGAGCAAGAAGCTGCCGGTCGTGAAGTGCGAGTGCCGCGGCATCGCGTGTTTTCGAATCAGCGATTCGAAGACGCGGCTGGTCCAGACCCGCGCCCACGACTCGTCGCGCGAGGTGCGCTTGCCCCAGACGATATCGGCGCCATTTTTCCACTTGTCGATAAACTGGACGACCACCTCTGGAGGATCCTGCAGATCGCACGCAAGCGTCGCCACGGCATCCGCGTCGCCGATATTGGCGAAACCGGCGCTGAGCGCAATGTGCGAGCCGTAGTTGCGTGACAGGCGAATGCCGCGATATCGCTGGTCGCGCGCCGCAATGGCGCAGATCTTCTGCCAACTGTCGTCGGAGCTGCCGTCGTCGATGAACAACACGCGAACGTCGCAATCCGATCGGACCAGCAGCGTTTTTGTCACGGCGCTTTCGTACGCCTCCAGTCCCGCGCTTTCGTTGTAGACGGGCGTCAGGATCAGGACGAGCGGCAGGCGACTCGAATCCGGAATCACAGGTCTTCCCATTCGGCGAACTCGGGTCCGACCAGCGCTGCAAGCTCGCGAATCGAGTCGGTATAGCGTTGACGGAGGCGGTTCATGGCGTCTTGTGGAATCACCTCGTCGCGCTTCTCGGAAGGATTGACGACATCCAGTCCGTCGGCGTCGTGTGGACGAGGGGGCACTCCAATAAAACCATGCAGCCGCCCGGCCAGCTCGCACGGATGCCGAACGATCTCGTCGAACTTGAGACAGAGCAGCTGCTGGCGTGGGAACCGGTTTAGATATGGCCGGAGCAGATCCGCATACAAGCCGCGGGAGAAATACGCGTGGGGCCGGGCGTATTTCAATCGGGCCTGCACGTGGCGCTCGCGTTCATCCTCTTTGGCAATCGCCGTTTCGAAATCATCGGTCTCCAGCCCGTTCATCACGGACCACATCCAGTTTGAATAGGCGCGTCGTGCCGGTTCGCGCAGGATGAACACGAGCTTTACCTCAGGCAGGTGCGCGTGGATCCGCTCGGCTGCCGTTGGGCTTTCAAGGTAATTGGTGCTCTTTTCGCCGGCCGCCGGATACGAGGAGGCATCGCGAAACCAGGTGGAGTAGTAGTGCTGGATTCCCAGAGCATACAGCTCATCGACCAGAAAGAACTTTGGTTCTGGCCGAGGCGGCTTGGCCATGAACACATCAGGGTGTCGATCGAGTAATTCGTACAGCCATGTCGTTCCGGACCGCGGAGCGCCGGCAATGATAAAGGTTGGTCCCTGTCGTGGCATGTTCCGGAGGGCTACGTCCGCGTTGACCGGATCGGCCCAAATGTTACTATTCAGGGGTTAGCCGCGCTTTGGCACACCACACCCACCCGGGTCACAGTCGTCGACCTACCTTCCCGGGGCACGTACGTCAGACAGAGGTTTTCGGGCACCTTATCGGCTAGTGCTCGGGTCTGGGCAAGGTGTGGACAGGCAACGCGGACGATCCGCCAAAATCAGCGGCGCTGTGCGCTGTTTCCGCCTGTACTGTGGGTGACAGGGCGAAGCACTGTCTCCACGTATGAGAATCCTATTTCTCGCACGTCACTACACGTATTTCCGCAACTTCGAGGCGGTGCTGCGCCAGCTCGCACAGCGTGGTCACCTGCTTCATCTTGTGGTGGAGCGCGGCGACACGCTCGGCGGCGTCGCGATGGTCGAGGCGCTCGCCGCCGAATTCCCATCAATCACTTACGGCGAAGCCCCGTCGCGAGCCGCTGACGAGTGGTCATGGGTCGTCCAGCGTCTTCGACTGGGTCTTGACCACCTTCGATATCAGCACCCGATCTTCGATAGCGCGTGGAAGCTCCGTGAGCGTTCGCGCCAGCGGACACCGGGTTTCTTCGTGCGGATCGGCATCGTCACGCACGTCTTGGGCGGCTGGGCCCGTCGTCTGTTCACCCACGTACTACGAGCCATCGAGCGCGCAGTCCCCGAGGATCTTGCCATTCGCAGATACCTCGAGTCGCAACGACCGGATCTCCTCCTGCTGACACCGCTCGTTGACCTTGGATCGTCTCAGATTGAGTACCTGCGTGCGGCTCGAACACTCCGCATCCCGACGGGTTTGTGCGTCTGGAGTTGGGATCACTTGTCCAGCAAGGCGCTGATTCGAGAGACACCAGATCGAGTGCTTGTCTGGAACGAGACGCAAAAACGAGAGGCTGTCGCGCTGCACGACGTCTCCCCGGATCGGGTGGTTGTCACCGGCGCACAGTGCTTCGATTGGTGGTTCGAGTCACGGCCGACGCGCGACCGAAACGCGTTCTGCCGCGATGCAGGGCTTCCGCCTGCGCCGTACCTGTTGTGGGTGTGTTCTGCCTTGATTCACGGCAGCGCTGCCGAGGCGCCGCTGGTGCGGAAATGGATTGAAGCGCTGCGACATAGTGGGTCGCCTCGTCTCCGCGATGTACCCATTCTCGTACGTCCGCACCCTTCGCGTCGGGCCGAGTGGGAGGGTGTCGATCTCTCCGCGCTGAACGCCGTCGTGTGGGGCGGTAATCCGATAGACGGACCGTCGCGAGCCGACTACTTCGACACGCTGTACTACAGCGCAGCGGTGGTTGGCATCAACACGAGCGCGTTCATCGAGGCGGCAATCCTGGGTCGTCCGGTCTACACACTGATGATTCCCGAAACGGCCGATAACCAAACCGGCACTGTGCACTTCACTTACCTGCTGAAAACCGGAGGCGGCGTGCTCGAGGTGGCGCGCAGCTTCAACGAACACATCCCACAACTCGACCACGCGTTGAACGAGCCCAGACAGGTCGTCAAGCCGTTCGTACGCGAATTCGTGCGGCCTCACGGCCTCGACGTTTCAGCCGCCCAGCGGTTCGTCGAGGCGGTCGAATCGATGAATGGCCTGACTGTAAGAGCGCTGCGCCCCAGTCCATTGGTCCCCATGTGGCGTTGGATTGCGCATCGCGCCGCACGCATGCGAGATGACGATCGATACGAGCGCTGGACGCTCTCCGCTCGCGAGCTCGCATCGGTGGAGAAGCTTCGTGGCGCACGCCGTCTCAAGGCATTGCGCCGTGCCGAAGCGCGGCGCGCGCACAACGTCGATGCTCAGGAAACCCGATGAGGAAGATCTGCATCGTCGTCGGCTCCCGCGCGAACTACAGCAGCATCAAGTCGGTCATGTGCGCGGTGCGGGCGACGCCCGGTTTGAAGCTGCAGCTTGTCGTCGGAGCATCGGCGTTGCTGGATCGCTTCGGCTCGGTTGTGGACGTCATTGAAGCCGACGGATTTCACCCTGATGCAAAGGTGACGATGATCGTCGAAGGAGAAACACCAGGCACGATGGCGAAGTCGACCGGCCTGGGGTTGCTCGAGCTGCCGACAATCTTCGGAATGCTGACGCCCGATGTTGTGGTCAGCGTCGGCGATCGTTTCGAGACGATGGCGACGGCAGTTGCCGCGGCCTATATGAACATTCCGCTGGCGCACACGATGGGCGGAGAAATCAGCGGCACCATCGACGAGAGCATCCGCCACGCGGTGACAAAGCTGTCGCACCTGCATTTCCCCGCGAATACCGCCGCAGCCGAGCGCATCGTCCGGATGGGGGAGGATCCAGCTACTGTTCATGTCGTCGGGTGTCCGCGCATCGATCTCGTCGCCGAGATGGCAAGGGCCAATGGGCACCTGGGTTCGCCTGACTGGCTCGATCGCGAGGGCGTTGGCGCGCACATCACGCTCGACAAGCCCTTCCTGCTCGTCAGTCAGCATCCGGTCACGACTGAATACGGTCATGGCGAAGACCAGATCGTCGAGACATTGATGGCGCTGCACGATTTGCAGATGCCGACGATCATGCTGTGGCCCAATGCCGACGCCGGGTCCGAGGACATCTCACGCGGCATGCGGAAATTCAGGGAGCACTATCGTCCTGAATACATCCGCTTTTACAAGAATTTCCCGATCGAGACCTACGTCAAATTGATGCTGAGCTGCGCGTGCGCGGTCGGGAATTCGTCCGCGCCGGTACGCGAGGGTGCGTACATCGGTGTTCCGACCGTCAATATCGGCAGCCGGCAGCAGGGTCGGGATCGAGCGGACAACGTCAGCGACGTCGGATACGACCGGCGGGAGATTGCCGCTGCGGTCAAGAAGCAGCTTGCGCGTGGCCGATACCCGTCGAGCCCTCTGTATGGCGACGGCGGCGCGGGCGCACGCATCGCGAAGATTCTCGTCGACGCGCCGCTGCGCATCCAGAAGCGTTTGTCCTATTAATGAATGTTCTCGGGGTCATCCCCGCCCGCGGTGGATCCAAAGGCATTGGGATGAAGAACCTGGCGCCCCTCTGTGGACGGCCGCTACTTGCCTATACCGCGGATGCAGTCAAAGAGAGCAAGAAGCTGACCCGCACGATCGTGAGCACCGACGACGCTCGCGTTGCTGACTGCGCGAGGTTGCTCGGGCTCGAGGTGCCGTTCATGCGACCCGCGTCGCTCGCCGCAGACGACACCCCGATGCTGCCCGTCCTGCAGCATGCCATTCGCGCAATGCGTGAAGCCGGTTTCGACGCCGATGTGGTCGTCCTGCTTCAGCCGACGTCACCGCTGCGCCGCGGGCAGCACATCGACGCAGCCATCGACTGGCTTCAGCGCGTGCGCGGCGACTCAGTTGTCTCGGTTGTGGAATTACCGCATCAGTTCAGCCCGACATCGGTGATGCAACTCGACGAAGGACTTCTGAAGCCATTCCTGGAAGCTGCCGCGCCGACGCGGCGACAGGACAAACCGCGGCTCTACGCGCGTAACGGTCCGGCCGTACTCGCCGTTCATGCGCGTGTCATCGAACGGGGTTCGCTGTACGGCGACGAAACGTGGCCGTTGATCATGACGCCGGAGGAGTCGCTCGACATCGACACACCATGGGATTTGCGACTCGCCGAGTCGGTTGTCGCCGCGCGTTCGAATGCAGATTCCGTATAGACGCGTCTCTGAATATCAACCAGTGGACGTGAACCAGCTGCGGCCAGGTGCGTCGTACAAGAGCCTGCTCGACAAGCGGACCCACCCGATCGACGAGCTCGTCACGCGCTTCGGCCACATTCCGCAGGAGTTGCTGTCACGCCGGGCGTGCCCCACGTGCGGCAGTGTCGAGGAGACGCTCGAACTCGAAAAAGATCACATGCGGATCGTCCGCTGCAGGGAGTGCGATCTCGTCTTCGTCAATCCGACATTCGACCAAGGGCACTACCAGCAGGTCTACGCCTCACAGGCCTACCAGGACATCGTCCGGGACCTCGGGATCAACAGTCATGACTACCGCGTGAAGCGCTTTGGTGCGGAGCGTGTGCGCATCATGGGCGAGCATTTGCGGATGTCGAGCGGCCGCGCGCCAAGGTACCTCGATGTCGGCTGCAGCACGGGCTTTGTCGTCGAGGCCGCTCAGGCCAACGGTTGGAGGGCGACTGGGATCGATCTGAACCCCTCGGCGATCGAATTCGGACGTTCGCGCGGGCTCGACCTGCGGACGGTCGCGCTCGAGGACGCGGGTCTTGCCGCAGGCACCTTCGACGCAGTGTCGCTGTTTGACGTACTCGAACACCTCCTCGATCCAGGACGGACGCTGCGGGCCTGTGTGGATCTGCTCGCGCCCGACGGCATTCTGTTTCTCTACGTGCCGAACTTCGACTCGGCGTCGCGGTTGCTGATGGGCGCCAACGCGCACTTCATATGGCCGACGCACCATCTCAATTACTACACGCCGACGACAATCCGCGATCTGATGCTGCGGCACTCGTTGACGCCGGAGCTGATCGTCACCGAAGGTCTCGACATCGAGGATTACATCTGGTACCGCCGCGAGGTGCTCCATCGCGACGCGGAGGCGCTGACGGAAATTGCCGATGTCGTCCAGTTCCTCGCCAACGCCGGTTGTTACGGCAAGAACCTGCGCGTTGTCGCGCGCCGGGCGCCCTGAGGGAACGTCGCCGAGCGGGTCATCGATGAAGGTTCTCTTGACGGCGCTGCACTTTGCGAACTATCGCAACTTCGAGTCCGTGATCCGTTCGCTCGCCGCGCGAGGGCATGACGTCCACCTGCTCGCCGACGAGCGGGAAACCTTCGGCGGCCAGGCCTTTGTCGAGAGACTTGCCGCCGAATATCCCAACGTCAGCTTCGGACTGACGCCGTCGCCGGTGGACGAGCCATGGTTCCCCCTCGCCCAGAAGCTGCGCTTCGCGCTCGATTACGTGCGTTTTCTCGATTCACGCTATGCGGCGGCCGAAAAGCTCCGCCTTCGCAACATCGAACGCACACCGCGCATCATCAAGTGGATCACATCGGGTGTTGGAGGCGCGGTCGTTGGTCACCGCAGGACGGCTGCGTTGCTCAAGGCCATCGAGCGAAGACTGCCGCCGAGCCGTGCGATCACCGCGGTGTTCGAGGCTCAGCAGCCGGACGTCGTGCTGCTGACATCGCTGACCTTCTCGCGCTCGTTCGCGATGGAGCAAATGAAGGCCGCGCGGTCGCTTGGTGTTCCAACCGCCGCCTGCATCATGAGCTGGGACCACCTGTCGAGCAAGGCGCTGGTGCACATTCAACCGGATGTGACGATTGTCTGGAATGACGTGCAGAAGCACGAGGCCATCGAGATGCACGGCATTCCGGCATCTCGCATCATCGTGACAGGCGCGCAGTGCTACGACCAATGGTTCGACAAACAGCCGGAGCGTTCGCGGCAGCAGTTTTGTCGCGCCGTGGGCCTCGATCCAGAGCGCCCATTCGTCCTGTACGTCTGCTCCGCGATGAGCCCTGTTCCAGATCCGGCGGAGCCCGTATTCGTCAAGGAATGGATCCAGGCGCTTCGATCGAGCAGCGATCCCGTTCTTCGCACCGCGGGTGTGCTCGTGCGACCACACCCGGAACGGATCAAGGAATGGACGGGCATTTCTCTCGACGGTCTGGAGAATGTAGCAGTAGGTGGACGCAACCCGATCGATGCAGACGCGAAGGCGGACTACTTCGATTCGATCTATTACAGCCGCGCCGTTGTGGGTCTCTGCACGACAGTGTTTCTCGAGGCTGCCATCATCGGACGGCCGGTTCTGACGATGCAGCTGCCGGCGTATCGGATGCATCAGGACGGTATGGTGCATTTCCGGTATCTGTTGAATGTGGAAGGCGGGCTGCTGCACACCGCGCCAGACGTCGTCGCGCATCTGTCGCACCTCGCCGGGGTCATGAAGAGCGATGGATCGCGCGACGAGCGCAACCGACGTTTTCTCACCGCGTTTGTCAGGCCCGGCGGTCTCGAGTCGCCATCAACGCCGAGGTTTGTCGAGACCGTCGAGGCACTCGGACGCCCCGCAGGACATGCGCAGCCCGAGTCCACGTTCGATGAGGTGCCACTCCTGCTGAGAGTTGCGATTGCTGCGTCGAACACGGCGATCGGCAGCTGGCTGCTGATGGATGCCATAGACATCGCGCGCGAGGACAGCGAGCGCGCAAATCGTGCACAGAAGGAACAGATACTCGGCGCGAGGGCTGCTTACCGCGAGCGCGAGCACCGTGAGCGCGAAGCGATCATCCGTGCAACACGCCAGGAACGGGCCGCCAAGGAATGGCGCAAGTGGCGCCGAGGTCTCAGCGCCCGCAAGCAGGTCGCGCGTCTGAAGGCGAGCGTCAAACGGTTGATCGAGGTGGGCCATCACTGACGTGAAGCCGCGCGTTGTGCTCGGCATGACCTTGTACAACAACGCCGGGCACCTCCGCGAAGCGACCGAGTCGCTTCTCGCTCAGGCCGATGGCGGTTTCGCGCTCGTCATGCTCGACGATGGCTCGAGCACGGACAGCGAGCACATTGCGCGCGAGTACGAAGCGCGAGATCGCCGGGTTCGGTACTGGCGTCACGCCGAACGGCGTGGCATGGTGCCGACGTGGAGGGAAGTCGTCCAGATTGCGCGCCGCGAGTATCCATCTGCCGAGTACTTCGCGTGGGTCAGCGATCACGATCGATGGGCTACGCAATGGCTGGGGCGCATGGTCGCGGAGCTCGACGCGCATCCGGAGGCGGTGCTCGCATATCCACAGACGCTTCGTGTCGACGACGCCGGCGCGCTCGTCGACAAAGAGCCGCGCGTGTTCGACACGTCAGGGATTGGCGATCCGCGCGACCGGTGGCGGCATTTCTGCTGGAGCGGCTTCGGATCCGGTGACATGGTCTACGGCCTCATGCGCGTGCGCGCTCTCGAGGCGGCCGGCATTTTCCGCTCTGTTCTCAATCCGGACCGCCTCCTGGTCGCGGAGCTGTCGCGCCAAGGCGAGATCCGGCAGGTCGCTGAGCCGTTGTGGTGGCGACGGCAGTCCGATGGCGCGAGTATCGATCGACAGCGCGTCTCGCTGTTTGCCGGTTCGCCGCCGCCGCGATTCAACTGGCCGCCGTCGCTCCAGCACGCAGTGCTCCTGCGGCGCGAAGGATACGACGTTTCGATGATTGCGACCTATGTCATTGCGTCAACTTGGCGCGCGACCCGAAAGACGGAAACGTCGAAGCGCGTCGGTCGCGGTGTCGATCACGTGCACTTTGCGAAGAAGCTGGTGAAGAAAGCCTTTCACCACGCTGTCTACTACACGCTTGTTGGCGGCAGGAAGCTGGCCGGCAAGAGCCGACGCGCGACCCGCAAGGCCGTGTACGAGATCCTGATGTTCACGCATCGCACGGGGCTGCGAAGACAGAGCCGGTGAAAATTCTCATCGCGGCTCTTCACAACGGCTACTACCGCAACATCGAGTCAATGGTGGACGAGCTGGCGGCACGGGGGCATCAGCTCTATCTCGGCGCGGAGCGCCACGAATCCGCGCTCGGTGGAGCGTCCATCGTGCAGCGCCTCGCGGCAGCACATTCGAACGTCAGTTACGGGAGAGTGCCCACCCGCGAGCAGAAGACCCGATTCCTCGCCACCAAGGTCAGGCTGACGCTCGATTACCTCCGTTACCTCGAGCCGCAGTACGAAGGCACCCCCGCGCTGCGGCAGCGGGCGGAAGTGCGGACGCCGAGCGGCTTCATCACGCTCGCCGAGCATGGCTTGCTGCGTTCGCCGCGGGCGCGCCGCCTGCTTGCGAGCGCGCTGCATGCGATCGATCGCTCGGTTCCCGCAAGTCCGGACATTGAACGTTTTCTCGACGCGCAGGCACCTGACGCGGTCGTAATCACGCCGCTGATTGGTCTTGTCCCTTCATCGCAGCTGGATCTGTTGCGCAGCGCGCGAGCGCGCGGTATCCCGACGGCAGTTTGCGTCTGGAGCTGGGATCATCTGTCCAGCAAGGCCATCATCCGCGACATGCCCGATCGCTTGTTCGTGTGGAACGACGTGCAGCGGCGCGAAGCGACCGAAATGCATGGCGTGCCTGCGGAGCGCGTGGTCGTGACCGGTGCACAATCGTTCGACCGCTGGTTCGACCAGCGTCCCTCTCGCAGCCGTGCGGATTTCATGCACCGCGTCGGGTTGCCCGATGGCCGGCCATTCGTCCTCTGGGTGTGTTCGGCCCTGTTTCCAGGAAGTCCGTCAGAGGCGCAGTTCGTCCTCAGGTGGGCTGCCGCGCTGCGAGATACTTCGGATCCGGCTCTGCGCGATGCAGCGATCCTGGTGCGCCCGCACCCGTCCAGGAAGCGTGAGTGGGACGAGGTCGATTGGCGAAGCGTTCCCGACCTGGCCTTATGGGGCGACAATCCGATCGACACGGAGTCGCGCGCCGATTACTTTGACTCACTCCATTACAGCGCCGCCGTTGTCGGCCTGAACACCAGTGCGTTCATCGAGGCGGGCATCGTCGG
>Ga0134124_10004719_pt1 | contig 10961 bp, 8 predicted proteins | sample KB304_FD_96880 | JGI IMG/M metagenome (GOLD analysis project Ga0134124, IMG submission 96880) | Terrestrial soil microbial communities without Nitrogen fertilizer from Kellogg Biological Station, Michigan, USA - KB3-0-4 | ecosystem: Environmental > Terrestrial > Soil > Unclassified ... | reverse complement strand
TAGCGCCGCTTCAATTCTGTCCACGTCGGCTCAGCCCAATGGCACCAGGAGGAAATGACTTCGAGGTAATAGGTGATTTTCATTGCGCGGCGAAGCTTCGAGAAATTGTTCCTCAATGTCCATTCCAACTATGTGCGAGCGGTTCCGAACTAGCTGGGCCGCCGCTGGAGACAAGACGACAATATAGAGATGGAGACCACGAATGACACGGAGCACACGAAATTCCAAAGCTAAACCACCTCTTTTCATTCCATACGAAGTGATGATGCTGTAGGACAGGCGTCGCGCCTGTCTCTGACGTTTGATCACCAGCTTTCGGGCGCGAATCTCTCAGCTCCGCCCGGGGTGACCAAACGGTGAGTTGGATTTCTTGAAGACGCAGACAGGCGCGACACCTGTCCTACGCTCTGTGCCTTTCAATCACGGTTCTGGTTTACACCGCAGGTCGCTCCTTCTTTGCAAAAAGCGATTGATCCATTGAGAATCGACCTGGACCACCAATCAGCAAGGCGGCGAAGCCGGCGAGATAAATAAAAGCGAGTTCGCCGCTGTGTTCACCGCTTAACGCGCCTTTGTGCGCGATGAAGAAGGCGACGATGAAATTGATCGTCAGCACCAGCGCGCCGAATCGTGTCAGCAATCCGACCACCAGCAGCGCCGCGCAGACAACTTCAGCGAATACCACCAGCGCAAGGCTGGTCGCGTGTCCCACTCCGAGCGGGTCAGGAAAGTTGGACGACATTTGGCTGAAGCCTTTGAGTTTCGTGAGCCCGTGGTTGAGCGACAAAGTCAGGCCGAGCCAGATGCGCAACACCAGCAGCCCGAAACTCGTGCAGGCTGATGCTGTTCCAGGAGCAAAGATTTTTTTAAGCATAGGCGTATGGGTTGAAAATTTCAGCGACGGCCTAGCGCATGAGAAAAGCGCAGGCGGGAATGTGAGCAAGTGGGCACAGGGAATTCCCACTGGCCCCACTTTCTCACCTGCACACCTGCATACTCTCTCACATCAGACTGACGGCGGTTCAATCTGCCTTGGTCAGTTCGCCTTTCTTATAACTGTCGAGCGTCTTCTGAAGGCTCTTCTTCATTTCATCGTCAGCAAGGTTCACGGCTTTTTCCTGCAGTTCAATGGCTTTATCTTTCTTTCCCTGCATGAACAACACGCGGGCGAGTGTATCGAGAATTGCTGGGTCTTTGCTTTTTGCTGCGTCGTTGGCCCGCGTGGCGATCTTATTGGCCAAGTCCAGGTCTGGTTTCTCAATCGTCGAATCAGTGATCATCTGCCAGGCGAGCTGGTTTTGGAGCATGGCGTTGTCCTTGTGGGCGTCGCTCATTTTGGCGGCGAGTTTGTATGCCGTGGAATAGTCCTTCTGACCGACCAGGATGTTGAACCGAGTAGAATCCAGGCTGTCGCGCCCGTCTTCGGGTAACAGCCTCTCCGCCTCGGCGAGTTTGGCAGTGGCCTCTTCCCAGTTTTTCTTTTGCATCGCGCGGTTGAGGTCGGTCCATACGGCGCGCATTTCCATTTCTTTTTTCATCTGCTTCTCGTATTCGACGGCAGCTTTCTTCAGGTCGAATTTTTCCGTTAGCACTAGTTCGATTACTTCTTCCTTCAAGTTCATCGGGTGGCCGATCCAGGCGATGACGCCTTGAGTGTCCACGAGGAACGCGCTGGGAATTCCATTTTGGCCGGCGGCTTCCATCCACGTCTCGGCCATCTTTCCTTTATCACTGCCCGGCTTGTCGTTGGCTTTGTCAGTGTTTTTCTTATCGTCGAGAGCCACGCGATAAGTCATCTGGTCGTCCATCTTTTTGATGAACGGCTCTACCAGACTTTCGTCGCCTTCCCAGCAATCCTGGCCAATCACGATCAGTCCTTTGTCCTTAAATTTGTTGTGAATCTCGTTAAGGTGCGGAATCGACACGCGGCACGGACCGCACCACGTCGCCCAGAACTCGACGATGTAGGCTTTGCCTTCCTGGAATTCTTTGACCGGATCGCCTTGGACCCATTTGCCGACTTGGAGTTTGGGGGCTGGATCGCCCACTTTGAGAGTCGTCTGCGCGGCCGGGGAGAGCGTCGTGCCCAGGGCCAAAGCCGCTACTGTTGCTGTCCACTTGAGTTGAGTTGTTTTCATTTTGATTTGCGATTTTAAGATTTCACGGGCCGGTGTTCACCCGACAACAGCGGCGCGCGGTTTCGATGATAACCTCCACGTATTTGTTGATTCGCGGAACCATAGCATAGGCATTGATGCTTCTGAACAAACCCCAATGCAAGCCTGAAGTCGCGGGAGATTTTGGCTCTTTGGAATTGCACATGCCCAACCTCAAAGGCATCCGCATCGCGCGCCTGGATTGGATCCCGAAGAAGTGATGGGCGCATTTTGACACAGCCGCTTTGCATCCGAGGGCATCTTGCCCCCGGATTTGTCTGAGAGTCCAAGCGGGCTGGTAAAGAGCCAGTTCGTACCAGTGGGCGAGACGGCCTTTCGCTACATTTCAGACGGCTTGCAGGCTCAAGAGGCGCCCTTCTGAGCCCATGGTTGGCTCAATTGACAATCATCAGTAATCGGCTACTATTTCGCGGGATTCGAGGTTCTCCCTGCAACTATTATGCTCAGAGAAGACATTTCTGTCGTTGAGCAGGCTCGCGCCTGCCCGGATGACCATTCAGGAGAACCTCTCCTTTCACTTAACCCTCTGAAGTTTGCTGCCGTGAATGGGCGGAGGGCGACGTTGAATTCGTTGTCCCACGCTCCTCGAGTAAATTGTGACGGCCCATTTCTCCGCGTCAATGGCCGTCGGTTCTGGATCAAGGGGGTGACCTACGGAACCTTTGCGCCGAATCATGAGGGCGAGCCTTACCCGCCTATCGAAGTCGTACGCGCTGATTTTGAGCAGATGCGCGCGGCGGGCTTCAACACGGTTCGCCTTTACACGCCGCCTTCCAATCGTCTGGCGGACGCCGCGGCGGAGGCGGGATTGTATTTGATTCCCGACATTTGCTGGGGACCCCGGCGCTGCGAGTTGGATTCTCGCGGCGACGTGCGGTTCATGCGGGAATGGCTTTGCGAACACGCTGGCCGGCTGGCCGGGCATCCAGCGATTTTGATGTATTCCTTGGGGAACGAAATTCCACCTTTGATGGTCCGTTGGTATGGGCGCCGGCGAGTCGAAGCTTGGCTAAAGGAATTGTATGACACCGCCAAAGACCAGGCGCCGCAAACGTTGGTCACCTATGTCAATCATCCTCCGACTGAGCATTTGAATCTGCCGTTCCTCGATGTTTGCTCCTGGAACGTTTACCTCGAGCGCGAGCAGAACTTCCGGTCTTATTTGGGGCGGTTACAGATGCTGGCGGGTGATCGGCCAGTGTTCCTGGCCGAGCTTGGGTTGGATAGCCGGCAGCACGGCGAGGCGGCGCAGGCGGAATCCCTCACCTGGCAAGTGCGCGCGGCCTTCGAGAAGGGGCTTTGCGGGATTGCCGTGTATTCCTGGACTGATGAGTGGCAGATTTTTGGTTCGCGGATTGACGGCTGGTCGTTCGGACTCACGGATGCCGGTCGGCGGCCCAAGCCAGCGTTGTGCGCCGTTCAGCGGGCTTACACCACTGCCCATTCCGAACGACGATGGCGCTTGCTGCCGAAAGCTACGGTGGTGGTTTGCGCTTACAATGCGGCGGCGACCATCGCGGAATGTTTGCGTTCACTTTTGCGCCTCAACTATCCCTCATACGAAATCATTGTCGTGGACGACGGATCAAGCGACCCCACAGCCGAGATCGCTGAAAGGTGTGGTGTGCGCGTCATTCGCTCCGAACGGGGTGGGCTAAGCCGCGCCCGGAATACGGGAATTGCAGCCGCTCTGGGAAGCCTCGTGGCATTTATTGATTCCGACGCGTATGCCGATCAGGACTGGCTGTTCTTTATGGCCACGACGCTTGAGGAGCAAAATGCTTCAGGAGTGGGCGGCCCCAATCTCACACCGCCACGGGACGGGTTTGTTGCTCGCTGCGTCGGCCGGTCACCGGGGAATCCAACGCACGTGCTCCTCGACAACGAACGAGCCGAGCATATTCCCGGCTGCAACATGGCGTTCCGCAAGGACGCACTGGAACGCATTGGTGGATTTGATCCCACGCATCGCACCGCCGGCGACGACGTGGATGTGTGCTGGAAATTGCTCGCGAGCTTTGAGCCCATCGCCTTCAGTCCGGCGGCCATCGTCTGGCACCATCGCCGGCCAACGGTTCGTAGCTATCTGCGACAGCAACGTGGATATGGTTATGCCGAAGCGCATCTCCATCGGCGGTATCCGGGGCATTACAACTTTTTCGGCCACGCGGTCTGGCAAGGAGGCGTGTACGACGGGATGCGACACGCGGTCAGTCACACGGAGTTACCCGCGCTGTTTCGATCACGCATTTATCAAGGCCGTTTCGGCAGCGCGCAATTCCAGTCCATTTATCCGTCCTTGCGAACCCATTGGTTTCAACTATTCACCACGGTCGAGTGGATGGTCGTGATGCTGTGCCTGGCGGTCTCCGGATTTCTGACCGTCATTCAGTCTGAGATCGTCGGCACGATTTTACTGAGCATCGCTGCCGTCGGCTGGCTGGGAACCGCGAGCGCGGCGTGGGTCGCCGGAAGCCATGCCGCGAGTGCCGAGCGATGGCAGCGGTTCGATTGGTTGCGCGGCGTGCTGCTGATTGGGTTGCTTCATCTTATCCAGCCGATGGCCCGTTGGCTCGGACGGCTGCGCGGCTGGCTGGAACTTTGCCGCCAACCGCACACCTATTCATCAACGCAACGGCTTTACGGAAATCTGGCACAGCGGGAAAAATGGCTGCACCGATTGGAAAGCCACCTCTGCCGTTGTGGCTGGATCGCGCGTCCGAGCTGTCCTTTCGACCGGGCCGATCTCGACATTCTTGGCCCCGGTCCTTTCAGTTTTCAGCTTCAGTCGGTTTGCGAAGAGGAACTGAAGAACAATCAGCATTACGTTCGCTACCGAGTGCTGGCAAAGTGGAAACCCAAAACGCTCGCGTGCTTCGTCCTTTTCGTAACCAGCCTTGTGGCGGTTATTGCCACGGACTTGTGGCCGCTGCTCGTTCCATTGGGCGTGTTTTTTTTCCTGGTACTGCGGGCGCGCTGGACCTTGCCGCGGGCCATATCACAATTGGCCGTGGAATGTGGAGAGGGTTTGGGCATGACACGCGTCCCTGAGCCATGAACGGAGTGCGAAAGCTGTTTCCGTTTTGGCCACGCGTCCGAGCCGAGGCCTGCGTCGGGATGGCGCTGGCTGCCTTCGCCGTAGGAGTGGAACTGCTCCAGCCCTGGCCGATCAAATGGCTGGTGGATTACGTTCTGGGCAGCCACGCGCCGCCCGCCTGGCTGCACCGCTGGTTGTATGTAATGGAGCCAGGAGAAAAGACGGCGGCGGTGTTGATCGTTTGTGTGACGATTGTGCTGCTGGCCTTGGTGCAGAAAACATCTCAGGTCTTGAGCAGCCTGCTGCTGATCCGGGCGGGAGAAAAACTCGTCTGCGAAATTCGCTGCCGGGTCTTCGATCAGTTGCACCGTCTCTCGCTCGCGTATCATGACCGCACGAAGGTAGGCGAATCGCTTTACCGCGTGGCCTACGATGCGCACGCGGCGCAATCTCTGCTAACCGGCGCATTGGTGCCGGCGTTTACCGGCGCGCTGATGTTGATCGGTGTTCTCGTGGTGATGTTGCGACTGGACGTCACGATGACGCTGATCACGCTGGCGACCGCGCCTCTTTTTCTTTTTTTGATCAAAGGATTCGGTGGACGCATCGACGAACGATCGCAGGAATATCACCAGCAGGAAAGTGCGCTGGTCTCCGACGCGCAGGAATCACTCTCTTCCATCCGGGCGGTGCAAGCGTTCACCATGGAAGCGCAATCGAGCATTCGCTTTCGCACTCAAGCCCGGCAGAGTTTGCGCTGTCACCTCCAACTGATACGCACCCAACTTCACTTTTCCGGCTGGGTCGGGTTGGTGATGGCCTTGGGCACTGCGGCCGTCGCCTATGTCGGCGCCCGCTGCGTGTTGGCGGGTGAACTGGCCATTGGCGACATTCTGGTCTTTCTGGCTTATCTGGGCATGTTGTATCAACCCGTGAATGCGTTTTGCCAGAGCACCAATGTCGCACAATCTGCCGGTGCCCAACTTCGCCGGGTGTTTGAAGTCATTGATTCGATTCCCGTGATCCGGGATCGCTCGGAGGCCCGGGTCTTGCCTGCTGTTTCAGGCCGAATCGAATATCAGCGCGTCTCCTTCAGCTACGAACCGGGACAGCCGGCGCTTCGTGAAGTCAGCCTCGCGGTTTCTCCGGGTTCAGTAGTGGCCTTGGTCGGACGATCCGGAGCAGGCAAAACCACGTTCGCCAGCCTGCTCACTCGCTTTTATGATCCCGGCGAAGGTGCCATCCTGTTGGATGGCGTTGATCTTCGCGACCTCAAATTGGAGTGGCTGAGACGCCAGATCGGCATCGTGCTGCAAGATCCCATCCTTTTCTCCGGAACCATCCGCGAGAACATTGTCGTGGGTCGCCCGGAGGCCGCCTTCGACGAAATTGTCGAGGCAACTCGACGCGCGCAATTGCACGAGGACATCCAGAAATTCCCGGCGGGTTACGACACGATCCTTGGCGAACGCGGCGTCAATCTTTCCGGTGGCCAACGGCAGCGGCTCTCGATCGCCCGCGCTCTGCTGAAAGATGCTTCGATTCTGATCCTTGATGAGCCGACCTCTTCGCTGGACGTGCAGACCGAATCGGGCCTGCTGGCAGCGTTAAAGGAACTCATGCGTGGACGAACCACTTTTATCATCGCCCATCGGTTGTCCATGGTGCGGATGGCCGATGTCATTGTCGTCCTCGAAAACGGCAGGATCGTCGAGCAGGGAACTCACGAAGAATTGCTCGATGTCGGCGGCGCCTACGAGGCAATGGTGCGTCAACATCAAATGAGCGTGAGTCAGGAACCTGCCCTCGTGCTTCAACCATGAATCTTTTTCGCGAGACCAAAGCCAATTTTCGGAGTAACGAGACTCGAGGCGCGGTAGGGCGCGTCGCTCCGCGCGCGCCGTCCGCCCTCAACGAAATCGGGCCCATTTTTGAAATCTGTGTCCGTTGCGGCGGGCGCGGAGCGACGCGCCCTGCCATTGATGAGATGAGTTCTCCGAGATATAGTCCGGCTCGGTTATCGGGCTTCACGCTCATCGAACTTTTGGTAGTGATCTCGATTGTCGCAATTTTGGCGGGACTGTTACTGCCGGTCTTGTCGCGCGCCAAAGAAAAGGCGAGAGCGATCCGGTGTGCCAATAACTTGAAACAGATCGGTGTCGCCTTCTTCATCTACGGTGACGAACAGAGAATGTATCCCCCCGGCGTCGTGCCCGGCGTCAGCCAATGGGATCTTTCACTCAGCCCGTATGCTCTGAGCGTTGGCTCGGCGAATTCCTCCGAAAAGCGAAGCAAGATTTTCGAATGTCCCTCGGCCAAAGTCGCCAATCGTGACCGGCAGTTGAATTATTCTGCGAATCCAAACATCTGCAAGGATTCCAACAACAGTCTGCCGGCCCAGTACGACACCGTGTCGCGCCCGGCGGACGTCATCGCCGCCGCAGACGCTGTGCAATACGATGCCAATGGCAGTTCTCACGCGATTCTGTGGGGCGTTCAAAACAGTCTGGGCCGGGAGATCAGCTACAACGATGGTTTGCCCGAACAAGCGGAACGACCGGTGCGTTTGGGGCTGGATGTAGATCGCACCTTCACTGTCAGCGATCCGGAGGGCGCCAACTTTCGTTACCGACACAGCCGCGCTCAAGTCGAGGCGCTGTTCACGGACGGTCATGTCAGCGCTTTGTCCAAAGGCCGAATCAAAGAGGGCAACCTTTATACGAACTACTGACCAGCGATTTTCAGGCATTGCCTCGCGCAGGAAATCTTTGCTTTGACACGCCCCTCTGCAATCCTGATTCGCGCTCATGGCCAGTCGCATCCTCTTCATCACAGGCACGGGCACCAGTGTCGGCAAGACCGTGCTCGCGTGCCAGCTTGTCAGGTTTCTGCGCGCGCGCGGGGTGCGCCTGGCCGCACTCAAGCCGGTTTGCGCCGGCGGGCGGAGCGATGCGCGCGCCCTGTGCGAGGCCGCGGGCAAGGTGCTTTCTCTCGACGAGTCAAATCCGTGGCATTTCCGCGCGGCTTTCGCGCCGGTTTTGGCGGCGCGCCGCGAAGGAAAACGCGTTCGGCTTGGCGATGTCGTGGACTATGTGCGGCGTCTGAGCGAGCAGTTTGACATTCTCGTGATCGAAGGAGCCGGCGGCTTGCTCAGTCCGCTTGGCGAGGGATTCGATTCGCGCGACTTGATTCTCGCCTTGCAGGCCATCCCAGTCGTTGTCACCCCGAACCGCCTGGGCGCCGTGAATCAGACGCGGCTGGCACTTACGGCGCTCCCGAAACAAGCGGCGCAACGCGCCCGCGTAGTGCTCGCTAATCCTGGCCGGCTCGACGCGGCGGCCCACACAAATCCGGCCTTGCTTGCGGAATTCTTCGACCGCCGGCGAATTCAAGTGATGCCCTATCTTGGGACCAACCCGCTCGGTCCGCGAACGCGAGGTCAAGCGACTTTGCGCAAAATGCTGGGCCGCCTTGCCGACGGCGCTGAGCACGGCTCCATTTGCCTTATGAATTAAATTAATCTCAGCGAAATCGCTTTTGTGCGGAAGAAGAAGTTCGGCTGGTTGATGAACTTTGCATTGTTCCCGAGTGCGACAGCTCTTATAGTTCCCGACATGTTCCGAAAGAGCACGTCGATCTCAAGTCGGCTGATGATCGCAGAATTTTTCGTCGTTCTTCTGACCCTGTCTTTCGATGCCTTCGCACAAACGATCGTCCAGGACATTTTCGGCCGCACTTTGAACGAACATGGGATTACTCTGGTGGACTGGGATGGCTACCTGGCAAATCCGTTGATCAAAGTTATTGCTTTCGCGCCTACAAATGGTGTGCTTCCCGGCACCGCCACACTCACCGCCAACGGCAGCCGTTTCTACTTCGACAAGCCCAGCGTCGTCAGTTCCAACGGACCCAGCAAGACCATCTCGCTCATTACCGCTGGCGTGGGGGTTCCGGTGCGCCTGTCCCTTTTCCCCGACCGCGACGGCTTGGGCGAAGATTACACGCTCACGATCGTGTTCGCCGGCGCGAACAACGCGAAGCAAACGAACACAGTGCCGATTCACATCATTGACCAAGATATCCAGCGCACGAACGACTTTGTCGTCACCGCAAACTTCGACCGCGACCTCACAAGCTTCTTTACGAACGCCACGCGCCGCACGCTCGTCAAGCAGGCCGCGGAGGACTGGGCTTACTTTTTCGCCAATACGAACCTCGACTCCGTCGCGGTCGGAAAAGAAAGCACCTACATCTGGTCGAACAATTTCAACGGTGGCTATTATTTCATCAACACGAACAGCTACACGGGCTATTTGCTCTACGCTTACGGCACGACCAACGGCGCCCATCGTTCCGGCGGTGAAGGCAGTTTCGCGGGCGACGTTCAGCACAGCGGTGGTTCACCGCTGACAGTTAAACGGTCGGGCGGCTTCGAGGCGGAAATCTACGGCAACTACAACACTCTCGGCTGGCTGTTGCTTACCAATGACGCTGACTGGCTCGCCACTGGCAACCTGGGAAACGAGACAAATGACTTCTATTCGATTGCCCATCATGAAATCGGCCACGCCCTCGCCTTCAATCCCGCGCATCCAGGCTTCAACACCGCCAAAACCGCGGGCGCCTTCACTAGCCCCGCCGTGACAAATTATTACGGCGCCTCTGTTCCGATTGACCCTTTCGACCATCTCAATGGCGTGATCGATCCGGAAAGTGGACAAGGCGCGTTTGGCTACGAGTATTACGGCAACATCCCGCGCAAACGCTGGATCATAACCAAGCTTGGCCTGCTCTGCGCGCAGGAGGTCGGCCACGCGTTGCGACCCTCCTCAGCGTTCGCCGCGCTGATGTTTCCCAGCAACGCTCTCCCGGCCGCGGCGGTGGGCGTTGCGTATTCCTCATCGTTCAACGCGACCGGCGGCATTCCATTTTATGATTGGGAAATTTCTGCGGGCACGCTGCCTTCCGGTCTCACACTGGATTCTTTCACGGGAGCGCTGACGGGGACGCCGACGACGAGTGGCGTGTTTAACTTCACCGTGCATGTTCGCGACTACCACGAGGCGGGCGTCGGACTGACACAAGCTTTCGCGTTGAGCGTCGCGTCGCCGCCGTCGCCGCGACTCGCCTTGTCCATCGCCGTCCAGGGCGGCAGCGGCGAGGCGCATCTGTTCCTGTTCGGTTCAGCCGGCCAGAAACAGATTATCCAAGCGTCGGGTATTCTCTCAAACTGGACACCCATGGCGACAAACCTCGCCGGCACCAAAATCTTTGAGTTCATCGAGAGCAATCCGCTTGAATTCCCTCAACGGTTCTACCGCGCAATGGTCGTTCCGTGATTTGAGACCTTCGGCGACTAAACGAAATCAGAAGCTAGGGCTTCGGCGAACTGGCGGAGGGGCTAGTCGGCGTCGCGCGTTTCAAGTAGCGGAAGAAGTCGCTGTCCGTGGAAAGAATCAGGGTTGTGTCGTTGCTGAGGGCTTTTCGGTAGGTTTCCATGGAGCGGAGGAATCCGTGGAACTCCGCGGCCGCCGGGCTGCCACCATACGCGTGTGCAAAAATCTCCGAGGCCTTGGCGTCGGCCTCGCCGCGGATTTTTTGGACTTCGCGATAAGACTCGGATTCGATCCGGCGCAAGTCGCGTTCCTTGCTGCCGATTATTTTCGCCGCCTCGCCCTCGCCCTCGGAACGGAAACGCGACGCGATTTGCTGGCGCTCGCTGACCATCCGTTCGTGAATCTTCGAGC
>Ga0134124_10004716_pt1 | contig 10963 bp, 8 predicted proteins | sample KB304_FD_96880 | JGI IMG/M metagenome (GOLD analysis project Ga0134124, IMG submission 96880) | Terrestrial soil microbial communities without Nitrogen fertilizer from Kellogg Biological Station, Michigan, USA - KB3-0-4 | ecosystem: Environmental > Terrestrial > Soil > Unclassified ... | reverse complement strand
GCGGCTGGACGCAATCCGGCATGGCCAACAACATCATGGATAATCTTCTCGCGGACAAGAAGGCTGTGCCCGCGATCATCGTCATGCCCTTTGGCCATGCCACCACCGGCGCCACGGGCAATCAGCCGGAGATCCTCGCGTTGCAGAAGTCGCTGGGCTATACGCCGCCGCCGCCGCCTGCACGCACGGGCGCTGCGGGCGCCCCGGGTGTAGGTGCGGCCGGCGCCGTGACTGGTCCGCCCGTTCTCCTGGTGACCCCGGGCTGGAACATGGAAAAGGAAATGCTCGACTACGTCATCCCGTATGTCGAAAAGGAATTCCGCGTCATCAAGGACAAGAACCATCGCGCCATCATGGGTTACTCCATGGGCGGCGGTCACAGCACCTCCATCGGCTTCGGTCACCCTGAGCTGTTCGCTTATGTGGCCGGCTTCAGCGGCTACGGCTCCACCAATCTGCTCACTGCTGATCCGGCCAAAACCAACAAGAACTACAAGATGATCTTCATCGGTGCGGGCACCGAAGACACCGCCGTCAACAGCGGCCGCACGATGGACCAGGCGTTGACGAAAGCCGGCATCAAGCACACCTGGAGCGAAGACGCGGGCTATGGCCACGATTACCAGATCTGGCGCCAGTATCTCTATCGCCTGTTGCAGCAGACCTTCCGGGACTGAGTGCAGCGGCGCATCTACTCACAAACAAAGGATAACAACGATGGGCACGTCTTCATTCAGAGCGGGGCTGATCGCGGCCCTGCTCGGCGCATCATTGATCGCATCCGCGCAGGTCCCTGCGCCGCAGACCAGCGAGCCCCCTGCCGCCGCGCCCAATGCAGCGCCACCGGCTGCGCCGCGCGCGCCAGCACCGCTCGATCCGCGGGTGCAGCAGCGTACCTACACCTTCAAGGACACGAACGAGGTGATGCCGTATGCCGTCTTCGTGTCCTCGAAGGTCACGAAGAACAAGAAGAATCCACTGATCATCGCGCTGCACGGGCTGGGCGGTGACCAGAACACCATGATGCGCTTCGGTGCGGTGCAGGCCGCGGAAGACGGGGGCTACATCCTCGTGACGCCCATGGGCTACAACTCCTCGGGCTGGTACGGCGCGCCAGCGAGCATGGCGGCTGGCACCGGCGGCGCCAATGGTGGTGTCGGCATGGGTGGTCCGCCGCGAGGTGGTGCTGGTGGTCCTCCCGGTGCAGGTCGCCCACCGGGAGCCGGTCCTGGCGGTCCTCCAGGCGGTCCTGGTGCTGCGCGTCCCATTCCGACCACGCTTGGCGTCTCGAACGAGGTCAGCCAGCGCAGTGAAAAGGATGTGATGACCGTGCTCGACATGATCCGCAAGGAATTCAATGTCGACAACAAGCGCATCTACATCATGGGTCACTCCATGGGTGGCGCCGGCGCCATCTATCTCGGCGTCAAGCATGCGTCGATCTGGGCCGGCATCGGCGCCATCGCACCGGCGCACGCGCCCGCGGGCATCTTCCCCCAGAACTACAGCCTGGCCCCCGCGAAGGACATTCCGATGATCATCGTGCAGGGCGATCAGGATCCGCTGGTGCCCGTGGCCGGTGTGCGGCAATGGATCGACCAGATGAAGGAACTGCACATCACCAACCAATACATCGAGAGGGCTGGCGGTGACCATGGCACCGTGCTCAACGACGTGCCGCAGGTGATCGCCTTCTTCAACCAGCACTCGAAGAAGTAACCGCGACGTTCACGGTCAGCTGCGGGCCGCCGTTCTGGCGGCTCGCGCTGATATTTCGCGCTGGCATCCAGGACCATCCCCGGTCTATCGTGAGCACATGCGCCGTTACCTGCGAAGGCTGTCGACTGCCGTGCTTGCGGGCTTTGCGCTGGCCGTACTCGGCGCTTCCTCCAGCAGCCCACCCGCTGACGCGGAACCCATGCCGTTTCGTGAATACCCGAGCTTCGAGGGAGATGATGCGGCAGCGCCGTTGCCGCCCGACTGGAATGTGCCCGCCGAATTCGTGGTGGGCCGCCTGATGTATCCCAGTGCCGGCGGCCGCGGATTCGGCTACGACTGGCATCAGGGCGGCACCGGCTGGACCGACGACTATCCGCGCGGCGACCGTGCGCTCATCCAGATGGTGAAGCGCAATACGCGCATCGACGTGCGCGCTGTCGAACAGCCGGTGAGCCTGGACGATGGTGACGATATCTTCTACTGGCCATTTCTGGTCGCGGGCATGGCGCAGTCCTGGCAGCTCTCCGATGTTCAGGCGGCGAAATTGCGCGAATACCTGGAACGCGGCGGTTTTCTGTTCTGCGACAGTTTCTTCGGCGATCAGAGTTGGTACTACTTCGAAGAGAGCCTGAAGCGCGTTTTTCCGGATCGCGATATCGAGGACCTGACTGATGAGGAAGCCATATTCCACGTGGGCTTCGAACTGAAGAACATGACGCAGGTTTCCATTCCGCACATCAGCCAGGCGTTTCGTCGCGGCTTTGGCCTGAGCGGCACGCCGCACTGGCGGGGCGTGTTCGACTCCTCGCGGCGGTTGATGGTATTGATCGCCCACAACAACGACGTCGGTGATGGCTGGCAGTGGGCGGATGATCCGCGCTACCCGGCCGACGAAGCCAACCGGGCATTGCGCATCGGCTCGAACGTCGCGCTCTACGCGCTGTCGCATTGACCCGATCGATGTGCGTGCCTATTGCGGCATGTTGAGCTGCGGCCAGCCCGAACCCACGCCCACGGGCACGTTCTTCATGAATGCCTCGACGGCGTGCATCTTCCCGTCATAGACCTTGAACGATTCCCATACCACGAGCTGACTCTTCTGGCTCATGCCTTCGCGGGCCGGGCGGTCGCCGCCCCAGGCGAGCCGAAGCCACACGATTCCCATGCGCTCGTCGACGGCCACCACGCGCCGCTCGATCTTGCCACGGTTGCTGCCGCCCAGCGGCTGGGTGCTGATGTTCTTGCATCCCTCATTGCGCTTGCAGTCCGGACCGGCCATGAACTCGCCGTTTTCCAGCCGAAAGGCTTCCGGCGTGAAGGGGGCGCCGGCCTTGGCCATGCTGTCCGATTCGAGACCGGCCGGGTAAAGGAGCGCGATCCGGATCATCTCTTCGCGCGTGTTGAGCTGCGATTTCTTCGGCGCATAGTTCATCGCCGCGGTGGTGTTCTCGAGGCCATCGATATTGAAGATGGAGCCATCGAGCTTGCTGCGGGTGACGACGGTTTCGATTTCACTGATCTTTTCGCCGTCGATCTTCAGCCGTACCACCAGCAGCACCGGCGCGCCGTTTTCCTCGGCAACCACGTCGGCCCCGGCAATGCCTTCCCGTTCATCGATGAAGTCCTGCCGATAGCCACGCAGCCTGGTGATCGAGCGCACGATCCCCACCTTGTCGATGGGCTTCTCGATGCTGTCTTCGGTGATGCGCACGTTCTCTGCGAGGGGCAGTTGCTTGACGTCATGCCTCACCAGCGCGTCCAGGTACAACGTCATGGCTCCCCGAAGGCACTCGCGGTCGCAGGCCGCGGCCGAAGGCATGGGTGTCTTGGCGGGCTGCGCGGCATATGCCGCTGCTGCCCCTGCCAGCGCCACCGAGAGAATTGTCCAACGTGTCTTCTGCATCATGATTCTCCTGACCTTCAGCGCTGGGGATTGAATTCCACTTTCCAGCGTCCTTCCTTGCAATAGCCGCAATCAGCGCCGACGAACCATTTGCCCGCACCGGCATCTCCCTTGAGCTGCCAGTCGAGCCACTTCACCGCGACGGAAGCCCAGTCGCCGCCATTCGGCTGCGAGAAGGTGCCGCCATGGCCCACGGGCAGCCAGCCCAGGAACACCGGTACATGCTTGATGCGGCTCGCATCGTCCATGGCATTGGGATGGGCCTGGTCAGTCGGTCCGCCGGTGATATAGGCAGTGGGAGCGTGTACGGAATAGAGGTCGAACTTGCTGACCTTCACCCGACTCATTCCGCCGGGCACGTTGTACACACCACTGTCGAAGATCATCGAGGTCTTGATGCGCGGATCGGCCGAGAATTTGATGGTCTGCAGTCCGCCACAGCTGTGACCGGCTACGGCGACACGGGTCATGTCCAGATGGCCCTTCAGTTTGCTGCCCGACAGCTCGTTCATCGCTGCAGCCCAGGCCAGCGCCATGTCCATCTGGGCAACCACCGTGGGATCGGTTTCGGTCGGATCAGCAGGCAGCTCTCCACCTCCACCGATCTGACCGCGTCGCGGTGGCGCACCGGCCGGCGCAGCACCGGGTGGTGGGCCCGGAGGAAGTGCTGGTCCCTGCGCATTTGCCGCGCGCATCACAGGCTCGGTGCGCGGATATCCCAGCGCGATGATGTAGTAGCCGTGCGAGGCGATCTCGCGCAGGAAGATACTGTGGGAAAGACCATTGTCCGAACAGCCGCCGTTACCCCAGATCAACACTGGCAGCGGTGTATCAGGCATCTGCTGCGGGTGATACAGCGTATGGGCACGCAGGTCCTCGCGAGCCTCCGCCACCGCAGGCCACTTTCCTGAACCCGCGGGCGGTCCAATGACACCAACAGGCTGAAGCACGGCTTCGGCCGCAGATGCGAGTGTGGCGGTGAGTGCGAGCAGGCAGGAAGAGGCCATCGCCTTGCCGATGTGGTGCCGCATGTAGATACCCCCAAGCGTTATTCGGGATATCTCATGCGTTCACCGCTGGATTGTCAACAATCCTGCAGCAGTTCTGGATTAGTCAGAGCCTTTACAATCCTCACGAGACCAGCCCCGCCGATACTCCTCAACCAACGGTGGCTTCGACAATGCCCGAATACCCACCGACGGGAATCGCGCGCAGCAGCTTGTAACCCGAGGCGCTGAGCACTTTCTCCCATTCCGCCCTGGTGCGTTCTTTGCCAGTCGTCATCGCCAGCATCTCGATATCGATATCGATCGCCAGGCTGCCGATGGCGCTCTCATCGATGATGGCCTCCACCAGGATGAGCTTGGCGCCAGCGGGCGCGTTTGCCTTGATGTTCTTCAGGATCGCAATCGATTCCTCATCCGACCAGTCGTGCAGCACCATCATCATGATATAGGCGTCGCAGGCCGGGATCTGGTCCTTGAAGAAGTCACCACCGACATAGTTGATGCCCGGATGCGGTGAGCCCCTGGCCTGCCCGATTACTTCTGGCAGATCGAACAGCATGCCCTTGGCGCCTGGTGTCGCATCGAGTATGGCGCCGAGCAGGTGACCCATTCCGCCGCCGATATCGCCGATCATCTTGAAGCCTTTGAAGTCATAGGCGGCAAGCACGGGCCCAATCTGTCCGAAAGACTTGCCGACCATTGCCTCGTTGAAGATGCGGCTTTCTTCCGGTTTGTCGCGCATGAAGTCAAAGAGGCCTCCCTGGACGACATTGCTGATGGCGGGTTTGCCCGTCTTCAAACTATGCGTGAGTTCGCGATAGGTGTCCCAGTGGAAGTCCAGACCCATCATGCGCGAGAGCGCGCGCATGGACCTGGGGTTGTCGCTGCGCAACAAGCGCGAGGCGTCGTTGTGGGAGAACTTGCCGTCCCTCAGCGAGAACACGCCATGTGTCGCCAGGCAGCGCAGGATGCGATGCAGCGCCATGGCATTGGTGCTGGTCTTCGCTGCGAGCGAGGCTGCGGTTTGTGGCTCATCACCCAGCGCATCCGCAATACCGAACTCGGCAGCAACGTGAATGCAGCGCGACGCCCAATAGGCCGTGGACAACAACATGACCGTCTCGGCCGGATTTCTCTCGCTCATTGACGTCCCTTTCTTGTTCGAGTTCGCGCCTCCAGCGTAGCAGCTTCCGCCGGATCGGGTTTGAGGCCCGCGGAACTGCGACTCGCTCAGCGTGCCGCCGCTTCCTGCAGGCCTTCGATGAAGTTGCCGCCATGCGAAACAATGACCGGACTCGACCGGAGGCTTTCGCCAAAAGGCTCGGCACGACCGCCCAGGCATCGAGCCAGAAAGTGCTCAGTGCCCGCCCGCAGAGCGATGATGTTCTCTGGTCTGGTAAATCCATGCCCTTCGCCAGGGAAGACCAGGTAGGTCACGGTCGCGCCGCGCGATTTCAGTGCGTCGACCAGTTGGTCAGACTGAGGCTTCTTCACCTGCGGATCGTTGGTGCCCTGTGCCACCAGCAACGGCCGGCTGATCGCATTGGCGTGAGCAATGGGAGAGCGCTCGACCAGCTGCGCGCGCCCGCTCTGCGTCGTGGGATCACCCATACGACGATAATATTCCGCACGACGGGACTCATTGCGGGCGGCGTCGCTTTCTATCTGGGTCTGAAGATTGGAAGAGCCGAACAGATCCACGCCGCATGCAAATTTCTCTGGTGTGAACACCAGCGCTGCAAGGACTGCGTACCCGCCATACGAGCCGCCGTAGATGGCCACCTTGTCCCGTGTCGCAATACCGTGCGACACGGCCCACTCGGCGACATCTATCAGGTCATCCTGCATTTTTCTGCCCCACTCGCCATCGGCGGCAGAGAGAAAGGCTTTGCCGAATCCTGTCGATCCCCGGAAGTTCGGGGCCATCACCGCATAGCCGCGATTGGCGAGAAACACGGCGGTGGCGTCGTAGCCAAAGTCCGCGCGTTCCCAGGGGCCGCCATGCACGAAGATCACCAGCGGCAGGGGAGCATCGGGGCGGCCGTTGCCATCGCGGTCACTTCCCGATGGCAGCGTGAGGTAGGTCGCCAGCATCAGGCCGTCGCGGCTGCGGATGGAAAGAGCGTGCTTGTCGCCCAGCGCTGCGCCTTCGAGGTCATCACCGCCGTCAGACAGTTCGGTGGTCCTGCCAGAGTTGCGATCGTAAAGGTAAGAGGTAGGCACACGATTGGGGGATTTGAGCAGCACCACCCATTGGTCGTCGGCATTGGTGCGGGAGTTGATTTCGATTTCGCCGTTGAGCTGCGCCAGGCGTTTGAAGTCCCGACGCGTCGCGGCGGTGAGTCCGGTCCATTCGGACCGGAGTGGATTGGTCTCATAGGCGTCGATCTCTCCTGTCAAGGGATTCGCCGTCGTGGCGACGACATCGGCGCGTGCGTTGGCGCCCAGCACCTTCTTCTCGCCGGTGCGCACATCCTGGGCCACCAGGGCAGCGGTGTCGCGGCCACGCGAGTCGCGCCAATACAGCGTGCGGCCATCGGCCGAGTAGCCCAGCACCGCTGTCGTGCGCACATCATCGTAGGGAACCGATTCGAAAGGCGAGGGCGCGATCCGACCCGCATTTACGGCGTAAACATCCGATCCGCCGTCGGCCCGTGCCTTGAGCGCGGCGCGTACGATCAGATTCGGATCGGCAATGAATCGGGTGTAGCCGTCGTTCTGCAGCAACAGCTTGAGCTCACCGCTTTTCACATCGAGCGAATAGATATCCTGCCAGCGCGGATTGCGAATGTTCAGCGAGACGAGGATGCGATCTTTGACGAGCGGGCTGACCAATACGATCTGCGCGCGGGTGTTTTCCGCGGGAGTCAATGCGCGCGCCGGCTCGCCTGCGAGACTGACGCTGTAGATGACGAAATTCTGGTTGCCGCCACGGTCTTTCGTATACAGCAGGGATGCACCGTCGGCAGACCAGGCATAGCTCGAAACGCGATCGACCCTCTCCTGTGTCAGCGATTTGGCATTACCCGGGTTTGTTGTTGGCGCAACCCACAGGTTGATCACTCCCTGCTGCGGCGCCAGCCACGACAGCCACTTACCATCGGGACTGATCCGGCTCTGCTGCCGACCGACATTGCCAACCAGCTTCGCCCGGTCGATCAGTGGCGCCGGGTGGGCTGAAGAGGTCTGCCCCGGTTGAATTCCTGCACAACCCGCAGCGGTGATGCACACCAGAGCGGTCAGAAAGCGCAGCAGCATCGTCATTCCCCTTTTTCTGAGGGCTTGCGAGACCCATAGTACGGACTTAGGCTTCCGTCCTTACATTCCATGAGCCGGGGGAACCATGCGCCGTATCCTGTTGGCCTTGCTGTTTGCGATTCCTTTCGCCGTGCCGCTTTCCGCGGCCACCGTCGACGGCCTCTCCATCAATTCCAGATCTGCCGGCTCCGGTCCCACCATCATCTTCGTGCACGGCTGGACCTGCGACCTGTCGTCGTGGGATCAGCAGGTGCCGGTCTTCTCGAAGAAGTACCACGTCGTCACGCTCGATCTGCCCGGTCACGGCAAGAGCCAGCTGCCGAACGATGGCAAGCTCTCGATGGATTTGTTCGCGCGCGCGGTCGAGGCCGTGCGCATGGAAAACAAGGCCGACAAGATTGTGCTCGTCGGTCACAGCATGGGTGCACCGGTGATACGGCAATACGCTCACCTGTATCCGACCCATGTCGCTGGCCTTGTCGCCGTTGATGGTCCGCTGGACATGCGCGACTTCCCGCCGCCGACTTTCAGCGCTCCACCCAATCTCGCTGGCGCCGAAGGCCTGAAGACTCGCGAGACCATGATCCGCGGCATGTTCGTGCCGACTACTTCGCCGGCAATCCAGGATCATGTGATGAAGATGATGATGGGCGCGCCCGAAGCGACTGCCTCTGGCGCCATGGCCGCGATGTTCGATCCGGCGCTGCGCTGGAAGAACCCGATCAAGGCGCCGAGCATGGAAGTGGTGGCAGGTACCGGGCGGGTGCCCGATCTGCAGAAGACGCGAGAGGTGCTTCCGGGATTCGAGGCATCGCAACTCGCAGGCACGGGGCATTTCGTGATGCTGGAGAAACCCGCCGAGTTCAATCAGCGGCTCACCGCCTTCCTCGACAAGATCAGGTTCTGAGACGACGCGAACATGGGAAGACACGCAGTCCGCGCGATCGTCATGGCGCTGGCTGTTGCGGGCGGTGCAGGTGCGGCGCGAGCTCAGGAGACTGCGCATGCGGCACATGCCATGGGTGCGCTGGATTTTCCGGTCAGCTGCAGCGCGCCAGCGCGGACCGAATTCAATCGTGCCGTTACCTTGCTTCACCACATGACCTATCCGCAGGCGCGGGAAGCTTTCAGGCAGGTAGAGATCATCGACCCGCAGTGCGCCATGGCGCAGTGGGGCATTGCGATGACACTGTTCCAGCCACTGTGGCCCACGCGACCGCGCCCCGCGGAACTTCAGCAGGGATGGCAGGCCGTGCAGAAAGCCCAGGCTTTGAAGCCTCCAACACAGCGCGAGCAATTGTTCGTGGCGACCACGGAGGCATTCTTCCTCGAGCCGGCCTCATCGGATTACTGGCTGCGCATCCGCCGTTGGGAGCAGGCATCGGCAAGTCTGCATGCTGCGTTTCCGGATGACCCCGAGGCGGGGGCTTTCTACGCACTGGCATTGCTGGCCACCGCGCCGTCCGATCGGATCTCGCGTGAGCATTCCGACCAGGCTGCGGAAATCCTGCTGCGCATCTATCAGCGCAACCCGGATCACCCGGGCGCGATGCACTATCTCGTGCACGCCAATGACGTGCCGGGGCGGGAACGTGAATCGCTGGAAATCACCCGCAAGTACGAGTCGGTCGCCCCGGACAATCCGCACGCGCTGCATATGCCCACTCATATCTATACCCGCCTGGGGGACTGGAATGCGGTCATCAAGGGCAATCTGCGCGCCGCGCAGGCCGCGCTGAAATATCCGGCCGGTGACAGCGGGCAATTTGTCTGGGACGAATTTGCGCACGGCATCGAGTACCTCATCTACGGCTATCTGCAGCAGGGTGCCGACAAGCAGGCGGCGGCGCAGCTGCAGCGACTGCGCAGCACTGCCAGGCTGGAACCGACCTTCAAGACGGCCTTTCACCTGGCCTCCACGCAGTCACGCTATGCATTGGAACGGCGCGATTGGCGTGCCGCTGAGGCCATCGTGTCACGCGAGCCCGCGACGCTCGACTGGGATCGCTTCGCCTGGCCGGAGGCGATCACGCAGTTTGCGCACGGCCTGGGCGCCGTGCATCTGGGAAAGGTTGCCGAAGCCGAGTCAGCCGTTGCACGCCTTGCGAATCTCGAAGCCAGCATGCACAAGGCGGGCGAGGATCTTTTTGAGCGCAACATCCGGGTGCTGAGTCTCGAGTTGCGCGCCTGGGCTGCGGTCGCGCAGGGGCAGGCAGCTGCCGGACTGGCGCTGATGGCAGAGGCCGCTGAGCTGGAACGTGCCACACCCAAACATGCGGTGACACCCGGCCCCATATTGCCCGCGGATGAGCAGTGGGGTGATCTTTTGATGCAGCAGAAGAACCCCGCGGAAGCATTGGTAGCCTACAGACGCTCCATGTCGCTGTATCCCAACCGGTTCAATGGATTGCTTGGCGCTGCGCGTGCTGCCAGTGCGCTGGGCGACCGGGCGACGGCACGCGGCTACTACGGGCAACTGCTGACACTGGCGGGCAATGCCAGTCGCAAGCTGGAACTGGCCGAAGCGCAACGTGGATCACAAGGGGTCACGCCATGATCGATCACACAGGCGTCGGCGTGAGCAATCCGCAACGCAGCCGCCACCGATGGCCACAATATCGAAGCCGTCTGCCACGATCCGGCTCCGTAACGGTGCAATAGCCGCATCTGCCGCACAGGCTCGCCGAGTCGGGCTATGCTCGCGCTCAAGCCATAACAAGGATAGGGGGATAGCGATGTCACGGTTCTCGCGATGGGCGGCGACGGCTGCTCTGGTCATCATCGGTTGCGATTCAGCGATCGCGCAGACTGCCTGCGATCGTGCCTGCCTGGGGGGAGTGCTCGACAAGTATCTCGCCGCGGTCATCGCGCACGACCGCAGCAAGGCACCACTGGCCGTGGGCTTCCGTCAGACGGAGAACGCGATCAATGCCGCGCCTGGCAAAGGTGTATGGCAAAGCGTGACCGGGCTCGGCAAAGTCCAGCGCCGCTATTTCGATCCGGTGACCAGCCAGGCTGGTTACTACGGCACGCTGATGGAAGGCAATGAGACCGCGCTGGTCACAGTGCGTCTGCG
>Ga0134124_10004715_pt1 | contig 10966 bp, 7 predicted proteins | sample KB304_FD_96880 | JGI IMG/M metagenome (GOLD analysis project Ga0134124, IMG submission 96880) | Terrestrial soil microbial communities without Nitrogen fertilizer from Kellogg Biological Station, Michigan, USA - KB3-0-4 | ecosystem: Environmental > Terrestrial > Soil > Unclassified ... | reverse complement strand
TTCGCCGTGAAGGGAATTCTCATGGTTACGGTCGGATTGGCGGGAGTGGCACTCTTCGTCACCCGCCAGCTGGAGAAACTATATGTCCGCGTCCTCGAGAAAGGACTGGTGGACCGAGCCATCGAGATTGATGTCGCAACCACTCCGGACCTTTTGACTCGATCGGTGCTCCTGAAAACTCTTTCTGTCGGACAAAGCCTGGTGCCCCGGCCGCCTGCGCCGGCTAATGCCGACCTCGCTCAGAAGCACGCTTCCCGGTCTACCGATCCGGTTCTGCAAGAGCTGGCCGATCTGAGGTCGGGTAGCGCCGAGCTCGTGCGTCGCAAGCTGGCCGGAAGGGATCGCCTGGACGCGCTCCTGGCGCCGCAGTTAATCGTGCTTCTCGCCTGGGACGAGATTGCCCCGGACGCACTGCGTACCCTGGGCGCCAACGTAACTCAAATCTCAGGCCAGTTGGTTGACGCCCTGCTCGACCAGGAGAGCGACTTCGCCATCCGGCGGCGGATCCCGCGGGCACTGGCCTACTCCGATGATCCGCGCTCGGTCGAGGGGCTCATGCGGGCCATGGATGATTCGCGCTTCGAAGTGCGCTTTCAGTGCGCCCGCGCGCTTGACGTCATTCTGCAACGAAGACCGGAATACCAGCCTCCCCGGGAGAAGGTGTTTGCCATCATCGAGCGCGAGCTCTCGGTCGGCCGCCAGGTCTGGGACAACCGGCACCTGCTCGATCAGAGACAGAGCAACGAGCAATTCCTTTTTCTCGATGAACAGTTGCGCGAGCGCGCCAACTTGAGTTGGGAACACCTGTTCAGCCTGCTGGCGCTTATCCTGCCGCGTGAGCCGCTGAAGGTCGCATTCCAGGCCCTGCACACGGATGATCGCCAATTGCGGGGACTGGCGCTGGAGTATCTGGATAGCGTGCTTCCGCCATCACTTCACCGTATGCAAAGCATCTTCGAAACTGTCGCTGTCAACGCGCCGGTAGTCGGAGCAGCGAAAGACGTCGCCGCGCGGTTATTGGACGCACGGCAGTCCGTCTCTTTGCTGCTGTCCAACGTGGCTTCCCCGGCCGCGCCGCAGAATACTCGCACCGAGACTTAGGCGACTTCCGGAATCCGCCGCTTGTGCTCGCGGTAGATGGCAACCGTCACCAATAGCCAGGCCAGCGTCAGCACAACGCTAATCGCCGCAAATCCTGAGATCGAGAAGGCCAGCTTCGTCCCCACAAAGACGATGCCTGCAAGCAGGACATCGCCTATACGGACGAAGAACGTGTCTACTGCCTGTTTGGCTTTATACTTCCCTTCGCGGCTGGTCGGCAGAAACAGCGCCTGGCGCGCCGTATTCTGCACCGAGTAGTCCGTGCTGTTTTCCAGAATCTTGATCAAACGCACCGCCCGCAAAGCGGGATGGATAAGGATCAGGGAATATCCCGTCAAGGCAATGCTGGGCAGGATGAAGAGCGACCCGCGAACCCCTATATAGCGGAAGATGCGGGAAACGAATACCAACTGCAACACCAGTCCGAGCAGGTTCACCCAGCCGAAAAAATGGGCGTAGAATTCGCCCACGAACGCTTTCTGTGCCACTTCGGCTCCGGGACCGTACAACTGGTCCGCCTGTTGCACTACCAGTTTGCTCAGCAAAAACTCGCCCGTACTGTTGACCACGTTCAAGAGGACAGTCAATGTCGCGACCAGCATCAAGTATCGGTCGCGAAAGATAAGTTCGAATCCACCTTCTTTTCCGAGCGGAGCTTCTGCCTTTGAGGCTTCCTGTTCGTTGCCCAGCCGAACCGTCCACCGGTCGGCCATTGCGGTCAGGGCGATGCAGACGCCGATGCCGCCTGCCGCGGTAAGCAGCAAACCGTAGGGCCCTAGCACATCGAGTAGTCCAGTCGCGGCCCATGCGCCCAGGACCGCGCCCAGAGACCCTCCTACGCCTATCAGCGGAAATAATCTCTTGCCTTGGGCTTCGCCGAACAGGTCGTTGGCGAAAGCCCAAAACTGGGCGACCACAAATACGTTGAAAATTCCCACCCAAACAAAGAAAACAATTCCCTCGTGCGCTCCGGCCTTTCCCGCGAAATAAAAAGCGATCAGTTGCGCGATAAAGAAAATTGTCACCCAGGCGATCAGTTTGAGCCGGGGCACACGCGACGCGAAAGCGCCGTAGGCCGGCACAATAAACACCAGCAGAACGGCCTGGGCGGCGGCCGAGTAGCTTTTCACCTCAGCCCCGCCCTCGGTGAGGATGAGGGCTTCGCGCACCGTCTTAAGCAGGTAGTACGAGGCCAGCAAGAGAGCCAGGTTGACGGTTAAAACCACTACCACGCGGCCTTCGCGGGGGCGTACGTCGGCGAAGAGAGACAGCAGCTTCTCCAGCCAGTTTTTACGGGTTTCGTGCAGAGTGCGGAAAATAGGAAATGACTGGACCGACTCGTGCTCGATTCTCGGTGTCACCGGGCTCGTCCTCTCCTCACGCCGGAATCCGTGCTACCACGTGCGGTCAACGCCCACCACTTCAGCCTGGGACCCTGTGATCCGGAGAAATACCGTGATGGCTTTTGCGGTATCGTCCCCACGCCAGATGTTCGCGGAAAGATAGGAGTTGCCCGCCGTGTCCTGGGGCACATGGAAGCCCTGGGCTGACGGAATCGTCGTTTTTTCGTTGGTCTGGTTGTTGAACTGTGCCCAGGTGACGTGCAACGGGGCATTGGCCTCCAGACCGTGTTCTTGCGCAAGGTCGTGGAAGACGAGTTGCCCGTTATCTACGGCGAAGCGGTCGAGAGGCAGCACTTTGGCGAAATATACTTTTCCGATCTTGTCGCGGCGCGCAATGAGGGTGTCGGCTACGTAGCGCTCGGCTGCGGGATCGGAGAACTCCGCGGCTTTGACGATGGCGCGGATCTGCTCATTGGTGAAGGCCATGACTTGCTTGGCCGCCCAAAACTCATCATCCGGCAAACGATTCAAGAAGGACGGATTCGGGTAGTCGGGCAACCACTTGTCGGGCTCGAAGGTCGCCGCCTCAAATCCGCCAACGGAAGAATAGCCGGGATAATGCGCATGGGCCCAGTGGGGCACCGCGAAACCAAAGGTGAAAGCCTGTTTGGGAACGGGTTTGAAGTCGAGGTAATACTCCCCTCCGGAGCGCGCCGTCTTCGCGGAAGTGCTGAGGCTTCCAAGGGTCGAGCCAAAGTCAATCAGGTGGTGGCGTACGTAAGTGGTGCCATTGTCTGAAACCAGTGTGTCCAGGCTATTGATAGACCGGGCGTCGTTGTGGTCCAGCCAGGCGGCAAAAACATCCAGGCCGCGAAGTACGCGCCGGTGCTCGTGCAGAACGATGTCGTTGGGATCGTCGCCCCGGGTCCCGAAATATTTGAATGGTCCCACGGGCTTGCCACGAAGATCAACGCTGACGATGGCTCGAATCCGGCCGTCGCTGGTTCTGGGGACCCTCGCCAGCAGACTATCCAAATCTTGACGCGTCATGACGCGTCTGCGTGCGATGGCATCGCGAAAGATCACTCCTTTTTGCAGAACGAGTTTTTGCGGCGTGAAGTGAACCAGATAATAATCAGGGACGTGGTAGCCAAGCGCGTAAAAGAAACGCGAGCAGATCATCTCTGCTCCGGTGGCCAGTTCCGGATTGCTGAGGGGATCGAATTTTACGAAGTACTCGTCGTTCTTGGAATCTTTCATCACAAAGCCGGGAGTGATGCCCTCGCTCTTGGCGGAAATAACCGTCCACGACCCTTCTGCCGAGGGTGGATTCTTCCCGCCGATACCGAGTTGCAGTTGCTCCTCGGTCATCGGACTCCAGTAGTGCCGGTGCGTGTACCAGGCCCCATCCATCGGCTCGCCGAGAGTGTTCACATCGCGAGCGCGAATCGTAACTTTCTTGGTGTTGCGCTCACCCCTCTTTTTGAACGAGTTTTCCAGCAGATCGTAGTAGTCATTCAGCTGGCGATTTGTGACGCCGGACGCATCGCGCGGACGCGGTTCGTTTTGCAGCGGATCGTCGGAGTAAAACTTGTCGGCCGCCGTCAGTCGAGCGGCCATCGCAAGCAGCAGTGGCAAGATCAGAAATGTTTTTTTCATGACGATCTCTCTAGTAAATGGGTTGAGCACTAGCGGTTCCCACGGGATGCCGAACGAAAATGTCGTTAAACTTGATCCAGAACTGAAAACCTTCGTGGCTGCCGGCAATGTCAATGCGCATAAAGGGGCGGCCCTCATAGTTGAAGCGGAATCCGATTCCGCCATCGCCCTGCAGGTGGCTGAAGTTCAGTTCGCCGCGCCGCGGAAACACCTTGCCGCCATCGGCGAACAGCGCCATGTCCAGGATGCTCATGAGGTGCCAGCGGTATTCGGCATTCAGCACCAGACTGTTCTGGTCATAGAAGCGGAAAGGAAGGAAACCGCGAAGATCTTCCGAGCCGCCCAGGATCGGCTGCATGTAAAAGGGAATGGTCTGGCCAGTACCGGCGTCGGTCAGCGTAGTCTTCGCCCGAAACGCCAGCACCCGCGTCTTATTGAAGAAGCCAAAGTATTGCTGGATCTCAGCGTCAATGCGCTGAAAATCGTGCAGATGCAATTTCTGGTCCTGGTACCACGTGTACTCGAAGGTGTAGAGGCCTCCCTTGCCGGGATTCCCCGGGTTGTCGAGGTAATCCAACTGCGCGTACGGACCATATCGCAGGAAGTTGGTTTGATGATCGATTCCAATCGCGATGCTGGGAGGAAATACCTGATCGGTCGAGGGGAAACTATCCGATGATCCGCGACCAATATTCATCCAGAGATACCCGACCGAGCCGCCCAGATGCAAATGTTTCATGGGCTTGACGCCTAAAGAGGCATCCACGGTCGTATCCTCGAGGCGATAATCGGTCCGTGCATCTCTTGAAGATCTGGGTCCCGGCCCGAAGTAATCAATCTGCGAGTAGTTGCGGTGTACACCGTTGACGTCGAAGGAAATGCGTCCGTGCGCCAGGTCTGGCATTGCCCATCCTGTGTAGTACTTCTGATACAGCTTGGTGGAAACTTGTCCGCCCACCAGAAAATTGCTGCCACCCAGAAGATCGGTGTGCAGGCGGTATTCCGGACCCAGGGCAAAACCGCTTCCCTGGACAAGGCCCCCCAGTCGCAGATTCCAGCCGTGATAGCCGGACGTCAGACGCTCCAGGATGTCTCCATCTTTGATATAGTCGAGAGCTTTCTCCACCTTGCCGGGTTCGTCAGGCTTGGCTTGTGCCAATTTTTTGTCTTGCTGCTGCTCGATTTCCGCCGTGCGCGTTTCCTGCGCCTCGCACACCAGCCCAAAAATCAGCATGAACGCGTTTGCCAAAAGGAGATACTGCTCCCTGCAAGTTCGACGTCGATGGCTGTTCATAAAGCCCCTTCTTTAGGATTGCCCATCGGCTCTTCTGATGGCACTGCCCAGAGCCGCTATCGAGGACCTGACCGTATTCGGAAATAAATTTCCATGCATAGCTCTTTTCCAGCAACTCCAGTTCCAACACACCGAATGATTTCCCATTCCGTATGACACTGTTTGCCTGCTTGCGCCAGAACTTTTTCAGGTTTCTGCCTCCGGTGCCGACGATGAATTGAGTGATGCCGCGTTCCGGATCGGCAACACCGTCCGGATTCTGGGGTGCAAAGCGCTCATAGTGGTGCGAGTGAGCGTTCAGGATTACGTCGGCATTGGCCTGGTACAGATCGCGCCAGAAAGGTCTTACCTCGGTCGCATTTCGATGATGTCCCGATGTGACCAGAGGGCGGTGCCAGAATGCGAGGATGCAGGACGATGTGCTCTTTCCCAAATCTTCCCGCAGCCATTTTTCCTGCTCGGATCCCTGCTCGCACGAAACCGGTCTGCATTTGTCGTTGCCGCCCGTGTTCAGCGCCACGATGTGCCACGTGCCCAGAATGAAGCTGTAGTATCCCTTGCTGCGTTCCCCGGCCTGGGCGCCGAAAAAGTCGAAGTATCCGCGCGCGTCTTTGGTGTGGTATTCGTGGTTGCCGGGCGACGGATGAGTGATGTCTCTCAGTTCCTTGCGTCCCCAGTTGAGCGCCCAGGACTGTTGGTATGCGTCAGCGGTGCCTCTCTCGTATTGGCTGTCCCCGAGGACAAAAACTGCTGCCGGCTTCAGCGAAATTGCAAGATCCGAGGTCGCCAGCATGTGGCAATTCTCCGCCGTACCGCGGCCTTGGTTGAAATCCCGGCTTTTCGGGTCGCAGGCGATGTCGCCCGCTGCAACTATGACAGTGCCGTCCTTGCCGCGAGGTATCGTCGGCGATAGGGGTGCCGGGCGCGCAGGAGTGACATGTGCGCAGCCTGCAAGTAACAGGAGAGCGAATGCCTGTGTATATCTGAGGGACCCGAGCCTCATATGACTTCTGTCGCCCTCAAGAACTCCCGGCTGCCCAAGTCGCCGGGTCAATCTCAATGTCTCGAGAGCCTTGAAAATGTTATAACCCAGCGAGGCTCCTAGTAGTCAAGACCTCGAGCACCGTCCGCCTCCGAAGCCCCTTGGCGATTGGGCCGGCGGCTGATCGCCGATTCAGCCTTCACCCCGTTACACTCTGAATCTTTGCAGAGCCCAGCGTGGAGCACGTCACCAAATAGAGGATTTTTTTCTACCCCGAAGGTGGTAGCCACGGGTAGCGCGCATTTTTGGGTACGTCGGGTCCAGGAATGGAATAGTGTCAACGACACCCGCTCCGCTTCACTCGCCTATTCTGCGGAGCCGCTGTCGCCGCCGCCGAACAGGGATCCGATTTTCCGGAGCGAGCGGCCCATTCGCGGAAGGTCCTTGCTGGGTGTGAACATCACGGTCAGTCCGTAAGTGTGCTGAGCGTCGTCGATGATTGGCATCACCGTGTAGCTTGTCTCTGCCTGACCCGTCGAGGAGTGATGGCGGATGACATAGCCGCCGATGAGATAGCCGAGGACACCACCCACCACAGCGTCAGAGGGAAAGTGCCGGCGCGCCATAATGCGGGTGGCGCACATCGTGGTAGCGAAACCATAGGCCCCCAGCCGCGTGATCCAACCGGGATACTCGGCTGAGATGACCCGTGCCAGCGCCCAGGAGGACGCTGCATGACCCGACGGGAAGGACCCGACGGCGGTGTAATCGCCGGGTCCACGAGGCCAGAACCCTCCGGTTCCGTCGCCATGGTCGGGGCGTTCCCGGTTGCTCACCAGCTTGAAGGCTCCGGCGACGATTGAAGCATCCACCACAGCTACAGCTCCCAGCACTCCGGTCTCGCGCAGGTGGTCGTTGTGGGTGAGGAGGCCCGTCAGATACAAGACTCCGGCCTCGCCGAATGTTGCGTACCCTGATCCGAACTTCGATATGATCTCGCTCCGGTCGGTCAGGGTCTGGTTCGTCGTCCCAACTTGGCGAAGCGCGTCCTGATCGTAGGCAAAAGCGGCACCGGTAGCACCGGCGAAGGGAACAAGCCAGAGCGCGTCGTGGCTCTTCAGCCGGAGCGGACTGGTCCAGATGCCGGCCTGGTCGTGCGCCACATCTTTAAAACACTGGCCAATCGTCTTGAGATCACAACGCGTTGGTTGATGTGTGCGGGCAGCGGGACTTTGAGACGCCCCAGCGGTAGAGTTCTCCGGCGGCTCTTGGCCGAAGAGCCCGGCACAAGTCAAGAAAAGACCCGCGATCGCGCTCGCTCGCCTCATATTCGCTAAGGGTTAATCTCCTCAGCAGCGGGCGGCCCTGCAAACCCTGAGTTAAGAGCGCCCACGCTTACGTTCTCGAGTTCGGCGGGGTTCACATTTCCAACACCGCAACTAGTCTGCCTCCGCCGAAACAACGGACATAGTACTCCAAAACTAGACGGCCGTTGCTGTGCCCACCAAACGAACTGGTCTCCCGGGGTGATTGGCGTAAAATTGCCATCGTGCTCACGGCTTGCGCCTTCTCTTTTCTCCCTGGTGAAGAATTGTGACTGACCCCCAATTCATAGGCCCGCTCGACGGTCGCACGCCGGCAGAGCCAGGAGTGTCGCGGGGCCGCGTCCGCTCCCTTCCCTATGACCTGCTCAAAGAGGCATCGCGGCGGTTGGAGATCATGTGCCTTCTCGCCGTGGCGCTCTGGACGGTGGGCACGGCATTGGATCGCTTTGCGCTTGTGACAATAGGGAACCAGATGTGGCGCCATTGGCAAGCCACCGATACCATCGCCGCAGTATGTGTGCTCGCCTCTCTGGCGCTGTTTTTTTACATTCGGACAGGCGATCGGGATCCGAGGTTGATCCTTGACCTTGGGCAGGCCTACATGGTGATCACGGCGTTGGCGCTCGGTTTGATCATCCACTGGTTCCCGGTGTGGCAAAATGTGCCGCACTTGCCGGTGATCACTTGGCTCGGTGTAGTGGTTCTGATGTTCGCGGCGATCGTGCCCAACTCCCCGATGAAGACGCTGGTCGCCGGGCTCATCGCTGTTTCCATGAACCCTCTCGGAATGCTGATCGCAAAAGGGCGGGGAATCTGGGACTTCGGTCCCTTGAGCAATGTGCTTCTCATGCACTATCCCGACTATCTGATGGTGGGGGTTGCGGTTGTGATCTCGAGGGTAGTGATGAGATTGGGCCAAAAAGTCACGCAGGCCCGTGAAATGGGGAGTTACCGGCTGGTCGCGTTGCTGGGGAAGGGTGGAATGGGAGAAGTGTGGCGGGCCCGGCATCATATGCTGGCTCGCGACGCGGCCATCAAGCTAGTCCAACCTGACATGCTGAGTCGAGCATCAGGAAACGCCCCGCTCATACGGCGCCGGTTCGAACAGGAGGCAAAAGCGACGGCTTCGCTACGCTCTCCTCATACCGTGGAGCTTTACGACTTCGGTGTTACCAAGGATGGTGTCTTCTACTATGTGATGGAATTGTTGGATGGGATCGATCTAGAGACTCTGGTGAAAAAGTTTGGACCGCTGCCTCCGGCGCGAGTCGTGAGTATCCTGCGTCAGGTGTGCCGGTCGCTCGCAGACGCTCACCGTCATGGCTTGATTCACCGTGACATCAAGCCGACGAACATATTCCTGTGTCGGATGGGAAACGAATATGACTTTGTAAAGGTCCTCGATTTCGGTCTGGTCAAGGTGTTGAACGAGACTGAAACCAAACTGACCGTCGAAGGTGCGACGACGGGGACCCCCGCATATATGGCGCCGGAACTGGCTTCGGGAGGCTCCCGTGTGGACGGGCGCACTGATCTCTACGGCCTCGGCTGCGTCGCCTACTGGCTGACTACCGGCAGCCTCGTCTTCGAGGAGAAAACCCCCACAGCCATGATGTTGGCTCATCTGCAGAAAGTTCCAGATCCCCCCTCAAGGAGATGTGAGTTCAACGTGCCAGCCTGTCTTGATCGGGCCATCATGATGTGCCTGGCCAAGGAACCGGCAGAACGCCCGGCCGGCGCGGACGTGCTAGCGCGCACCCTCGAAAGCTGCGACCAAGCCAGCTCCTGGACTCCGGAAGATGCGGAACGCTGGTGGCGAATCCACTTGCCCGAAGGTCTCGTCCAGGTGCGTGATGATGCCCCTCCAATGCCCGCAGATCCAAACAGCCTTCCCACCTTGTGACCAATTACATCGTTTCCTCGGTGACCTAAAGAACCCTGTAGCCTTCCGTGCGGGCATACGTGGAGGGAAAAGATGCTATATAGGCGAAGAAAGTATTTTCATTACGACTTTGCGGTCGCCGGGAGGCGTTTTGGTGGTTCCCCTCAGCAAACCTCGAAGTCGAAGGCCAGGAGGGTCGAATCCAAGCTGATCGACAAAGCAGAGAAGAGCGGCCCGTCAGCAATTCTTCGGCGTGCTCGGTTGCTTTCAGTTTTCGGACCGCGCTCCGTGAGTTGGCAGATCAACGGGCGTGGCTTGGCTGCGAAAACGCTCCGCCACTATCGCCTCGGGTGGCAGCGGATCAGCGAGACCGGGCTCATGGGAATGTCGTTGGATACCATAACGACACAAGAGGTAGACGGGTTGCGTCTGTCTGGCTCTCCTATCTACGTCAATCAGCTTCTGCGCACACAGCGCAGGCTTCTTGGAAAGGCCGTCGAGTGGAAAGTGAATCGCTAGTGCACCGAACAGGTTGCTCGACGAACCAGAGCGAGAGCAAATTCTCGACCCTGAAAGCGAGTTGGCAAACAGCCGCTCAACGATGTGTTGGTAAGCAGTCAGGATGCTGGATTGCGCCCCGATGAACTATTCCGTATTCGGATCGAGAATACGGACTTCATCAGGCGTCGGATTTTCAAATCCCAACGGAAAGACCAAGGCTTCTCTTCGTTACGTTCTGATGTGTCAGCGGATGGTCGATAGGCTCTTTTGGATGCGCGGGAAAAACCGAGGGGTGGTGCGAAGGCGAAGAGCGGTCATCTGACGACGGTGGCTACGCAATTCCGGGAGGCACGCCAAGAGGCTGGCTGGTCGGCATCCCTCGTGCTCTACTGTGCTCGACATGCGTTTGGCACGGCAGTTTAGGAGGACACTGGGAACCTGGCGATGGTGATGAAGGTGATGGGGCACGCCAATGTCAGAACAGCGCTGCGCTACCAGCACCCAATTCCCGATCCGGTGCGCGAAGCCATCGATCAGCGTTAACTTACATCACAACTCACGGCACAGTGAATTGGGGTGCAATGAAGCTGGCAGGTAAGCTGTTGAAAACTGGAGCCGACGAGCGGACTTGAACCGCTGACCTGCCGATTACGAATCGGCTGCTCTACCAACTGAGCTACGTCGGCTTGCTCTCGATTCTAACAAAGGCAGTCGTTAAAGGCAGTCTTCAGTCGTTGGTCTTCAGTCGTCAGCAAGTTCAAAGTCTTATTTAACGAAGGTCGCGTGAGCTGACGACTGATGACTGACGACTGCCTGAAACAAAAAGGCCGCCCTGGCATAGGCGGCCTTCTCTTTTAAGGGAGAATAGTTCCAACGGGG
>Ga0134124_10004712_pt1 | contig 10970 bp, 9 predicted proteins | sample KB304_FD_96880 | JGI IMG/M metagenome (GOLD analysis project Ga0134124, IMG submission 96880) | Terrestrial soil microbial communities without Nitrogen fertilizer from Kellogg Biological Station, Michigan, USA - KB3-0-4 | ecosystem: Environmental > Terrestrial > Soil > Unclassified ... | reverse complement strand
GGGGTTTTCACTTACAAGAAATATGATCTGATTGTCCGACAATAATTCCATGACGCATGAGCTTGTCCTGGAACGCCGTTCTCATGACGCCCCCGTTCGGGGCTCTTTGGACATGCAGGCACTTGTCGGATGGCTGGCCCCGCGCATTCCCGGGATGGACTCGGGCCTGCGCATTGCGCGAATGGACGGCGGCCAGTCCAATCCATCCTGGTTGCTCCAGGGACCAGACCAGTCATGGGTACTGCGCGCCAAACCGGCCCCTGCAGCCCGCCTGCTCGCCTCGGCCCATGCGATCGAACGCGAATACCGCGTCCTCGCGGCCTTGCAAGGCAGCGCTGTGCCTGTGCCGCCGGTACGCACACTGTGCGAAGACGAATCCGTCATCGGCGTAGCGTTTTATGTGATGGACTTTGTCGAGGGTCGCATCTTTCGCGACCCCACGTTGCCCGAGGTGCCGGCATCGCAACGCAGCGCCTATTTCTTGGAGGCCAACCGCGTGCTGGCCGCCCTGCACCTGACTAATTGGCGGGCCCTGGGCCTGCAGGATTTTGGCCGCCATGACGGTTACTACACCCGCCTGATCGGCCGCTGGACGCAGCAATACCAAGCCACCGTGCACGAGCCGAATGCGGCGATGGCGCACCTGATCGAGTGGCTGCCGCAGCACATCCCGGCCGGTGCCGATGAGGCCGAGTGCACGTGCATCACGCACGGCGATTTCCGCATGGAAAACCTGATGTTCCACCCTACGCGGGCCGAGGTCGTCGCGGTGCTCGACTGGGAACTCTCCACGCTGGGCCACCCCTTGAGTGACCTGGCGTACAACTGCATGGCCTGGCACATGCCCGCGGGGATCTTGCGCGGCTATGGCGATCAGGATCCGGCCGCGCTGGGCTTGCCGCTCGAGCTTGACTATGTCGCCCGTTACTGCGAGCGCACCGGGCTTGACCCGGCCAGTGTGGTCGAAGACTGGCCGTTCTATCTTGCCTTCAACCTGTTTCGCCTCAGCGCCATCCTGCAGGGCATTGGCCAGCGCGAGCGCGAAGGCACGGCATCTAGCGCCAGCGCACGCGAGATCGCTCGGATGTCCGCTCCGGTCGCGCGCTGGGGCTGGGCGATTGCGCAAGGCCGCCGGCCCGAGCCAAGCGCGTGAACCGATCACTCACTGATGTACACCATGACGTTCTATCAAGAATCCGACAAAGCGCGCTTGCTGCGGGAAAAGCTCCTCGAGTTCATGAAGGAGCACATCTACCCGAATGAAGTTCAGGTCTGGAAGGAAGCGCACGCGCAGCGCTGGAATTCGGCCGAGGGCTGGACCACCTGCCCTACGGTGGCGCGACTCAAGCACCTCGCGCGTGACCAGGGCTTGTGGAACCTGTTCCTGCCGCATTCGCCCCGAGCACCCGAAGGCCTGTCCAACTTTGAATACGCGCCGCTGTGCGAGGTCATGGGCCGGGTGCACTGGGCCAGTGAGGTGTTCAACTGCTCCGCCCCCGACACCGGCAATATGGAAACACTGGAACGCTATGCGAGCGACAGCCTCAAGGACCGGTGGCTGGAGCCTTTGCTTCGAGGCGAGGTGCGCTCGGCATTCCTGATGACCGAGCCGGCTGTCGCTTCTTCGGACGCGACCAACATCCAGTGCGACATCCGCCGGGAAGGCGATGAATATGTCATCAACGGCCGCAAGTGGTGGTCCACCGGAGCCGGCAGCCGCCACTGCAAGGTATTCATCGTCATGGGCAAGACCGACCCGCAGGCTGCGCGCCACCGGCAGCAATCCATGATCGTCGTACCTGCCGATACGCCCGGCGTGAAGGCATTGCGCCCGGTACCGGTGTTCGGTTTCGACCATGCGCCGCACGGCCACATGGAGGTGCTGCTCGAAAACGTACGCGTCCCGCTGGATAACTTGTTGCTCGGTGAGGGCCGAGGATTTGAAATTGCCCAGGGTCGCCTGGGCCCGGGCCGGATCCATCACTGCATGCGGTCGATTGGAGCCGCGGAACGCGCGTTCGAATTGATGTGCCAGCGCCTGTCGGCGCGCTGGGCGTTTGGCAAACCGATCAGCGAGCAGGGCGTGTGGCATGAGCGCATTGCCGAGTCGCGCTGCATGATCGAGCAGGCCCGCCTGCTCACCATGAAAGCCGCCTGGATGATGGACACGGTCGGCAACAAGGCCGCGAAGGCCGAGATCGCGATGATCAAGATCGTCGCGCCGACCATGGCCTGCAAAGTGATCGACTGGGCGATCCAGGCCCATGGGGGTGCCGGTGTTTCGAACGACACACCGCTGGCCTTCTCCTATACCGACCAACGCACGTTGCGCCTGGCCGATGGACCCGATGAAGTGCACCGCCAGTCGCTGGCCAAGCTGGAACTGGCTCGCCTCGGTCTGCGCCGTCCGGTTGAAGTGCCGGCAGCACGCTCCTGAGCGTGGCAAGTGCACGGGTTGGATGTCATGAACCACAACACCGACTTGTTCCAGCCCGCCCACTGGCGCTCCTGGCCGCAGGGCGTGCCGCACTCGTTGGATTTGCCTGGCGAGTCGCTCTGGTCGGGACTGCAAACGCGCGCCGAGAAGGCGCCTGATGCCGTAGGTCTGGACTTTCTGGGTCGCTCCTTCACCTGGGGCGAGCTGCGGCAAGGTGCCGATCATCTGGCCGGTGCCCTGCAAGCCCTGGGAGTGCGACCCGGTGACCGGGTGATCCTGTTCATGCAGAACTGCCCGCACTTCATCATCGCGTTCCATGCGGTGGTGCGTGCCGGTGCGGTGGTCGTGCCGGTCAATCCAATGAACAAGTGCGATGAGCTGGAGCATTTCATCCAGGACACCGCGGCGCAGGTGGCCATCGCTTCTTCGGAGATCGCGCCCGAGCTGGCCGGTGCCAGCCAAGCTCCGGCGGCAGGCCGGCAGCTGAAGCACCTGGTGGTGTTCGATCTGGCCGATGCCTTGCCCGGCGATGCACATGATCGGATCGCGCAATGGCCCGCCCTGTGGCAGGCCTGGTTGCCCCAGCGCCACTCCTTGCCTGAGGCGCCGGGGGTGTGGGTCCACCGTTGGAACGACTTGCTGGCGCAAGCCCTGCCGCCTGCCGGCGTGGAAGTCCAGGGGACCGACCTCGCGCTGCTGCCGTACACCAGTGGCACCACTGGGGCGGCCAAGGGCTGCATGCACACCCACGACACGTTAATGCACAACATCCTGGCCGCGGCACCGTGGCTCGACATGCGTGCGGGCGATGTCACGCTGGTCGTGGTGCCGATGTTCCACATCACCGGCCTGGTGATGGGCATGCTGGCGACGATTCGACACGGCGGCAAGCTGGTGCTGCTGCCGCGCTGGGACCGCCGGCAGGCCGCCCAAGCCATCCAGGAACACCGCGTCACGCACTGGCCCAACATCCCGACGATGGTGGTCGACCTGCTCGGAGACCCGTCTCTGAAATCGTGGGACTTGTCCAGCCTGCGTTACATCGGCGGCGGCGGAGCGGCGATGCCCGATGCGGTGGCAGCCGATCTGCAGGACAAGTTCGGACTGCAGTATGTGGAAGGCTACGGCTTGACCGAAACAGCTGCGCCCACGCACACCAATCCACGCCATGCGCCACGCCGCCATTGCCTGGGCATTCCCTACATCGGCACTGAAGCGCGGATCATCGATCCCGAAACCCGGCAACCGGTGTCCACCAATGGAGTGGGAGAGATCGTAGTGCGCGGCCCGCAGGTCTTCAAGGGTTACTGGAACCAACCCGAAGCGACCCGAAAGGCGTTCGTCATCGTCGAGGGCCAATCGTTTTTTCGCACCGGCGACCTGGGCCGCGTCGACGCCGATGGTTACTTCTACATGACCGACCGCCTGAAACGCATGATCAACGCCAGCGGCTTCAAAGTGTGGCCGGCCGAGGTCGAGGCGCTGCTGCATCGTCACCCCGCCGTGCAGGAGGCCTGCGTCATCGCCGCGCGCGACGCCTACAGCGGCGAAATCGTCAAGGCTGTCGTGGTGCTGCGCCGCGGCCACGCTGATCGGGTAAGCGAAGCCGACCTGATCGCCTGGTCGCGTGAGCACATGGCTGCCTACAAATACCCGCGCATCGTCGAATTCGTCGATGCCTTGCCCCGCAATGCCTCGGGCAAAGTCATGTGGCGCACCTTGCAGGATCAGCAAGCCGCCCAGGATCCAGCTCTTGCCTGAATGTTTTCCATTCCAAAGCCGAGGAGACAACCATGAACTTTCCGAACCGCCGACACATCGCAGCCACGATGCTGGCCAGCTTGCTGGGCCTGTGCGTCATTTCGCCGGTCCAGGCGCAGGACAGTCCCGCCAAGATCATCGTGGGTTTTCCCGCTGGGGGATCGTTCGATGCCATCGCCCGCATGCTCGCCGAAAAGCTCAAGACCGAGCTCAACCGCCCCGTGGTGGTTGACAACAAGACCGGTGCGGGCGGCCGCATCGCGGTCGACGCACTCAAAGGCTCCCCTGCGGATGGCAGCGTGATGATGCTCGGCCCCGACGCCCTGACTGCGCTCTACCCCTACACCTTCAAGAAGTTGAACTACGACCCGAGGAAAGACCTGGTTCCGGTCGGCACAGTGGCTGAATTTGCCTTCGGGTTTGCCACAGGCACCGCGCCCAAAGTGAACTCCTGGGCCGAGTTCGTGGCCTGGGCCAAGAAGAATCCGCAGCAGGCCAATTACGGCATCCCGGCGCTGGGGGCGCCGCACCATTTCTACGGCATGATTCTGGGCGACGCCATCGGCGTGCCGATGCAAAACGTGCCGTTCCAGGGCAGCGCGCCCATCGCACTGGCGCTGATGGGCGGCCAGATCACCTCGACGATCGACGTGGCCAGCAGCCTGGTGGAAAATCACCGCGCCGGCAAGATCAAGATCCTGGCCGTGACCTCCGAATCGCGCATTCCCCAGGCGCCCGATGTGCCGACCTTTACCGAGCTGGGTTTTCCTGCCGTCAGCGGCATGGGCTTCAACGCCCTGTACGCACCGGCCAACACACCGGCCGCAGCGGTGGCGACCTGGAATCGGGCTCTCGTGAAAGTGCTGGCCCTGCCGGATGTGAAGGAAAAGCTGGTCATCATGGGCTTCCTTCCGGTAGGCAAATCCACGCAGGAGCTGATCGATCGCCAGAACGCGGCGGCCAGGCTGTGGGAGCCTGTGATCAAGGCGTCGGGCTTTGCGGCCGATTGAGCCAGAATAGGCCAATGCACATTGAAAAACTGCAGATGACGCCGGCCTACCGCGTGGTTTCGGCAGACCTGCGTCAACGGATCGTGCGAGGCGAAATTCAGGAGGGGCAGGCGTTTCCCACCGAGGGCGAGCTGGCCACACGTTTTGGCGTGCATCGCTCCACCATCCGCGAGGGACTGCGGCAGCTTGAACAGGACGGCCTGGTCAAGCGTGTCGGCAAGCGGCTGATCGTCACCATCCCGCAGCATCGCGATCTCGCCAGGGCGGCCGAGCGGGCCTTGCGCATGCACCAGGTGACTTACCGGGACGTGTGGGAAGTCGCCTCGAACCTCGAACCGATGTGCGCCCGGCTGGCGGCCGAGCGCATCACGGATGAAGAACTGGCAGGGCTGGATCGCAATCTGGCGGAAACCCAGCGGCTGGTGCAAGCGGGCGATTCCCCCATTGCCGCGACGATCGAATTCCAGTCCCTGGTGGCGGAGGCCGCCCACAACCAGGCGCTGCTGCTTGCGCGAGCACCGATCAGCCTGTTGATGCGCTCCGGTTATGCGGCCATCGCGCCAGCCTTGCCGCAGTCGGGCCCGCGCCTGCTCGAAGCCCACCGCCACGTATATGAATCGCTCAAGCAGCATGACGCGGAGTCCGCGGTAGCCTGGACACGCAAGCACCTGATGGACCATCGCCGCGGTTTCGAAGTGGCGGGCGTCGATTTCGACTCTCCGATCTCCGAGCCCCGGTAGCTCAAGGCACGGGCTTCGGCAATGGCGCCCTCAGGACTTCCCATCGTCGTCGACCGAAGCACTCCAGCGGTCACCCCAGCCGCGCTGTGCGTCGTCGAGTTCGCGGCGTCCGCGCTTGGTTGGCCGGCCCTGTTCGATCGATAGTGCCGGCTCGGGCGCGTAGCGGCGCTGTTCGGCCGCCTGCTCGCGCGCCTTCACGCTCTCGGCCGTTTCCTCATAGAGGCGCTGGGCGACCGGCGCGGGGCCGCGCACATTCGACAGCCCCTTGACGATGACGGTACGCGCGACGGCTGCTTGCCGCAGCGAAACGGTGTCGCCCACCTTCACTTCGCGCGCGGGCTTGACCTCCTGGCCGTTGACCTCGACCCGGCCTCTGCCAATCTCTTCCACCGCGAGCGCGCGGGTCTTGTAAAACCGCGCCGCCCATAGCCACTTGTCGATGCGGAGTTTTTCGGTCACGTCTCATTCTCCGCCGGCGCAGGCCCCGGTCAAGCCGACAGTACCGGCCTTCGCGGGTTGCCTGCAGGTGGGCAGCTTCTATCTACAATCGGCGCAACCGCGGCCTGCCCGCTCCAAGGAGAAAAGACAAATGAAACGTTTCTGCACTCCTGTCACCTGCCTGCTTGCCGCGCTGGCACTGGTTCCCGCGCTCGGGTTCGCGCAGGTCCCGGCCGGCTATCCCGCGAGCTATGCCGACACGATCGCGGCCGCCAAGAAGGAAGGCAAGGTGGTGATCTACAGCACGACCGACACCGCCTCGGCCAATCCGCTGATCAATGACTTCAAGACGCTCTACCCCGGCATTTCCGTCGAATACAACGACATGAATTCAACCGAGGTCTACAACCGTTTCATCAGCGAGCGCGCCGCGAGCGCCGGCTCGGCCGACGTGCTCTGGAGCTCTTCGATGGACCTGCAGATCAAGCTGGTCAACGATGGCAGCGCCATGGCGTATGCGTCGCCCGAAATCCCGAACCTGCCGGCGTGGTCGGTGTGGAAGAACGAAGCCTACGGCACGACCTACGAGCCGATCGCGATCGTCTATAACAAGCGCCTGCTGTCGGGCGACGAGATCCCGCAGAGTCACGCCGACCTGGTCCGGGTTTTCACGCAGAAGGCCGACAAGCTCAAGGGCAAGGTGACCACCTACGACGTCGAAAAGTCAGGCGTGGGCTTCATGCTGATCACGCAGGACAGCAAGCAAAACCCGCAGTTCTGGGATCTTGCCAAGGCCCTCGGCGTTGTCGGCCCGCGTTTCCAATCCAGCGCCGGAACGATGATGGAACGCATCAGCTCCGGGGAGAACCTGCTCGGTTTCAATATTTTCTATTCGTACGCGGCGCTGCGCGCGAAGAAGGACCCGTCCATCGGCATCGTGCTTCCCAAGGACTACACCCTGGTGATGTCGCGCGTCATGTTTGCGTCGAAAACCGCGAAGAACCCCAACGCGGCCAAACTGTGGGTGGACTATGTGCTCTCGAAGCGCGGCCAGACGATCATCGCCAACGCGGCAGAGCTCGGGTCGACGCGCAGCGACGTCCAGGGCGAAATGACAGTAGCGGGATTCCAGAAGACACTTGGCGCCGGGGCCAAACCGATCCCCGTCGGCCCGGAGCTGCTCGGGTTCCTCGACCAGACCAAGCGGCTCGAGTTCATCAAGCAGTGGCAGGCGGCGATCAAGGGAACGAAGTAAATGCGCGGATCGCTGCCGCGCGCCGCCGTCATCGGGCTGACGGCGCTGGCGGTGTTCCTGCCGCTGGGCCTGATTTTCTATCAGAGCGCGCTCAATGCGCCATTTTTCATGCCGCCGAGAACGCTCGGGAGCGGCGCCTTCGAGTTCATATTCGCGGATAGCGATTTCTGGGATTCGTTCAAGAACTCGATGATCATCGCCGCTTCGATGGCGCTGATAGCGGTGCCGCTCGGCGGAATCCTTGCCTTCCTGATGGTGCGCACCGACCTGCCGGGGCGGCAGTGGATCGAGCCGCTGCTCCTGATCCCGGTGTTTGTCTCGCCGATGGTGCTCGCCTTCGGGTACGTGGTTTCGGCGGGTCCCGTCGGCTTCTATTCGGTATGGGCCAAGCAGTTGTTCGGCGGCGTGCCGTGGAACGTCTATTCGCTTACCGGCATCGCCATCATCGCGGGGCTGACGCACGTGCCCCACGTCTATCTGTACTCGTCGTCCGCGTTGAAGAGCCTGGGTTCGGATGTCGAAGAGGCGGCGCGGATGGCCGGCTCGAGCCCGTTCCAGGTCGCCCGGGACGTGAGCCTGCCGATGGTCACGCCGTCGCTGCTGTTCTCGGGTGTGCTCGTCTTCTTCCTCGGCTTCGAAATCTTCGGGCTGCCGCTGGTGCTTGGCGACCCGGAGGGACACCTTGTGCTCGCGACCTATCTGTACAAGCTCACCAACAAGCTGGGCACACCGTCGTATCACCTGATGGCAGCGGTCGCGGTCTGCATCGTGGCGGTCACGTTTCCCCTGGTGATGCTGCAGCGCTACCTTCTGAAGAATGCCGGCAAGTACATCACCGTGAAGGGCAAGGCCGGTCGTCAGCGGCCGCTGCCACTTGGTCAGTGGCGCTGGGTCGCCGCGGCACTTCTCGTGCTCTGGCTGTTCCTGACCGTCGTCGTGCCGCTGTCGGGCATCGCGCTGCGCGCTTTCGTCAGCAATTGGGGCGAGGGGGTCAACATCCTGGAGGTGCTGACCACCGAGCACTTCCGGGAGGTGTTCAATCAGCCGACGCTGGTCCGCGGCATCCTGAACACGGTGCTGATTGGCGTCATCGGCGGCGGGATCGCCGTCGTCTGCTACACCGCAGTGGGCCTGGCCACGCACCGCAAGCCGGACGGCTGGTCCCGCTTCGTCGACTACCTCGTGCTCGTGCCGCGGGCGGTGCCGGGGCTGCTGGCCGGCCTTGCATTCCTGTGGGTGTTCCTGTTCTTCCCGCCGCTGGCCCCGTTGCGCTCGACGATCTTCAGCGTCTGGATCGCGTACACGGTGGTCTGGCTCGCTTACGGCATGCGGCTGGTCTCCAGCTCGCTGCTGCAGGTGGGGCCGGAGCTGGAGGAGGCGGCGCGCAGCGCCGGTGCGTCCCGCGGGCGGGTCAGCCGCGACGTGACGCTGCCCCTGATCCGCTACGGCCTGCTCGCGAGCTGGCTGCTGGTCTTCATGATTTTCGAGCGCGAGTATTCGACCGGTGTTTATCTGCTCGGTCCTGGCACCGAGGTGATCGGCTCGCTGCTGGTCTCGCTGTGGGGCACCGGCGGCGCCGACATGGTCGCCGCGCTGTCGCTGATCAATGTTGTGCTGGTGGCCGTCGGGCTCACCGTGGCGCTGCGCTTCGGAGTGAAACTTCATGACTGAAACGACGACAGTCCGGGTGCGTCCCGGCAGCGCAGAGACCACCTCCGTGAAACTGGCGGTCGACGGCCTGCACCTTTCCTACGGCGACAACGCGATCCTCAAGGGCGTATCGATGCAGCTTCGCCAGGGCGAGGTCGTGTCGCTGCTGGGCCCTTCGGGCAGCGGCAAGACGACCTTGTTGCGAGCCGTAGCGGGTCTGGAGGTGCCGCATCGGGGCACCATTCGCATCGAGGACAAGCCGGTGTTCGACGGCTCGTCGAAGCTGGAAGTGCCGGCGGAGCGGCGCAACCTCGGCCTCGTGTTCCAGTCCTATGCGCTCTGGCCGCACAAGACGGTATTCGACAACGTCGGCTACGGCCTGAGGCTGCGTTCCGTGCCCTCGGGCGAACTGAGTGCGCGTGTCGGCGCCGCCTTGAAGAATCTGGGCCTGGGCGACCTGGGCGACCGGCTGCCGCACCAACTCTCCGGCGGCCAGCAGCAGCGCGTGGCGATCGCGCGCGCGCTGGTGTACAACCCGCCGGTGATCCTGATGGACGAGCCCTTGTCCAATCTCGACGCGAAACTGCGCGAGGAAGCGCGTGCCTGGTTGCGCGAGCTGATCCTGAAGATGCAGCTGTCGGCCCTGGTCGTGACACACGACCAGAACGAGGCGATGGCGATGTCCGACCGGATCCTGCTCCTCAACAACGGTGTGATCGAGCAGCAGGGAACGCCGGAGGAAATGTATGGCCGCCCCCGGACGCTGTTCGCCGCCGATTTCATGGGCAGCAACAACCGCATCGAAGGCAAGTTGAGCGAACTGCGGGGCAGTGCTGCCTTGCTGGCCGGCGAGGGCTGGAGCTTATGGGGCGAAACCCGCGGTGATGCGAAAAGCATGGGCGGCGCGGCGACGGGAATGATCCGCCTGGAGCGGGTGGTCGTGGCCGAGGGGCCCGGTGAGAACCGGGTCAAGCTGCCGCTGGTCACGTCCATGTATCTCGGTGATCGCTGGGAGCATCTGTTCCAGCTCGGCGAGATGCGCCTGCGGGCCTACGGCAGGATGCCGCTGGCCGGCGGCGAACATTGGCTGGAGATCCCTCGCAGCGATCTTTGGGTGTTTTGAACGGGCCATGCGCGCCGACGACAACCTGCCGCGCGACGGCCAGAGCATTCTGGAGCTGGCCGCGCGGTCGATGTTCCAGCTGTTCTCCAGCATCAGCCAGGGTATGTTCCTGGTGGATCGCACCGGCCGCATCGTCTGGCTCAACGAAGGCTACAAGCGGTTCCTGCCCGCGCTGGGCTTTTCCTCGGTGGACCAGGTGGTCGGCCACATGGTCGAAGACGTCGTGCCGAACACCCAGATGCGCCGCGTGCTGGAGACCGGCCAGGCCATCCTGATCGACCTGCTCACGAATCGCGCCGGCACATTCGTGGTGAGCCGCCTGCCGCTGCGCGACGAACAAAGCGGCGAGCTGATCGGGGCGATCGGCATTGTTCTCTTTGACCATCCCGAAACCACATTGCAGCCGCTGATCAGCAAATTCGCCCACTTGCAGCGCGACCTGGACGACGCCAGGCGCGAACTGGCCACCCAACGCCGCACCAAGTACACGCTGGCCAGTTTCGTGGGCGGCAGCCCGGCGGCGGTGGAAGTCAAACGGCAGGCGCGCCGCGCGGCC
>Ga0134124_10004710_pt1 | contig 10973 bp, 9 predicted proteins | sample KB304_FD_96880 | JGI IMG/M metagenome (GOLD analysis project Ga0134124, IMG submission 96880) | Terrestrial soil microbial communities without Nitrogen fertilizer from Kellogg Biological Station, Michigan, USA - KB3-0-4 | ecosystem: Environmental > Terrestrial > Soil > Unclassified ... | reverse complement strand
CGCGTTCTCTCGTTGGGTCCAGAGCTACCGGGACCTGCCCCTGCTCATCAATCAATGGGCGAACGTCGTGCGCTGGGAAATGCGCACCCGTTTGTTCCTGCGCACGACCGAGTTCCTCTGGCAAGAAGGCCATACCGCGCACGCGACGCGCGAGGAGGCGGTCGAGGAAACGATGCGGATGCTCGACGTCTACGCGACGTTCGCCGAGCAGTGGATGGCTGTGCCCGTGATCAAAGGCGAGAAGACGGCGGGCGAGCGGTTCCCAGGCGCCGAGCGCACGTTCAGCATCGAGGCGATGATGCAGGATCGCAAAGCGCTCCAAGCCGGCACGAGCCACTTCCTCGGCCAGAACTTCGCGCGCGCGAGCGGCATCCAGTTCCTCGACCAAAACGGCGGGCATCAGCACGCGTGGACGACGAGCTGGGGCGTGTCGACGCGGCTGATCGGCGGGCTCTTGATGACGCACTCCGACGACGATGGCTTCGTGCTGCCGCCGAAGCTCGCACCACAGCACGTCGTGATCGTGCCGATCTTCCGCGGCGACGACGAGAAGCCGCGCGTGCTCGACTACTGCCGCAGGCTCGCCTCCGAGCTGCGCGCGCAGCGCTTCGCCGATGCGCCCGTGCGGGTGCTCGTCGACGAGCGCGAGGAGCGCGGCGGCGAGAAGGTTTGGGGCTGGGTCCGCAAGGGCGTGCCGCTGCGGCTCGAGGTCGGGCCGCGAGACATCGAGAAGGACTCCGTGTTCGCGGCGCGTCGCGACCGTCCGCCGAAAGACAAAGAGAGCGTGCCCCGCGTCGAGTTCGTCGCGACGATCGAGAGCCGTCTGACGGCCATTCAGGACGGCTTGTTCGACCGCGCGAAGGCGTTTCGCGACCAGCACACGCGCCGGATCGACGACAAGGACGAGTTCTACGCGTACTTCACGAGCGAGCGCGAAGAGGAGGGCAAGCCGACTCCGATACATGGCGGCTTCGCGCTCGCACACTTCGGCGGCGACGTCGCGCTCGAGCAGAAGATCAAGGACGAGCTCGGCGTAACCGTACGCTGCATCCCGCTCGAGAAGGGCGAGCCCGGCAAGTGTCCGTTCACGGGTAAGCCGAGTCCGCAGCGCGTCGTTTGGGCGAAGGCCTACTGAACGCGTGAGCCCGCGCGCGATAGTCGTCTCGCTGGCCGCCGTGCTGATCGCGGCGCTGGCCGGTGCGGCTGCCCTGGTTTGGATCGGGAGCGAGACGGGAGGTCCGGAGGCGGCGCGCGAGGATTACCGCGCGGATGCTGGTGAAGCGCCGCTGCGCTACGACACCGAATATCCAACGATGCACTACGCGAGCGCGCCGCGCACCGACGCGATCGCGAAGCTCGAGACGCGCCTCGCGAGCGGCGCGCTGAAGCTAGAGGCAGGGCCGCGCGGCTATCTCGACTCGCTGCTCGCGGCGCTCGACGTCGACGCGTCGTCGCAGACGCTCGTGTTCTCGCAAACCAGCTTGCAGAGCCGTCGGATCAACTCGCGCACGCCCCGCGCGATCTATTTCAACGACGACGTCTACGTCGCGTGGGTGCAGAACGGACCGCTCGAGATCGCATCGCTCGACTCGAACCTCGGGCCCGTGTTCTACACGCTCGACAACCCGCCGCCGACGGACAAGAAGCCGAACCGGCCGAGCTTCGCGCGCCAGGTCGGGCGCTGCCTCGGCTGCCACGACTCGTACTCGCTCTCGGGCGGCGGCGTGCCGCGCTTCATCGTCGGCTCGGGCTACACGGGGCCCGCCGGCAACCTCGTCTCGCACGAGGGCTGGATTCTCGTCGACGACAGCACCCCTCTCGAGGACCGCTGGGGCGGCTGGTACGTGACTGGCAAGAGCGGCGAGCAGAAGCATCTCGGCAACGTGCTGATCCGTAACCAGCAAGACTTCGATCGGCTCGACGAGCTGCGTCGCGGCAACCTCGAGACGCTCGACGCGCTGTTCGATACGCAGCCGTACCTGACCGACAAGAGCGACATCGTCGCGCTGATGATTCTCGAGCACCAAGTCAACGCGCAGAACGCGATCACGCGCGTGAACTTCGACGTGCGCACCGCGATCGACCGCGAGCGCGGCGCGAGCCGCGCGAAAGAAGGGTACGAGCTCGCCGCCGAGCAGCTGTCGGCGGAAACTCGCAAGGCGATCGACGCCGCCGTCGAGCCGCTCGTGCGGACGCTGCTGTTCGCCGACGAGACGCGGCTCACCGAGCCGGTCAGCGGCGATCCGCACTTCATCGAGCAGTTCATGAGCCGCGCAATTCAGGATCCGAGCGGTCGTTCGCTGCGCGATCTCGACCGACGGACGCGGATGTTCCGCTACCCGTTGAGCTACGTGGTCTACTCGCCTGCTTTCGACGCGTTGCCGCGCGCGGCGCGCGAGGCCGTCTACCGGCGGATTGCCGCGCTGTTGCGCGGCCCGCAGGACGACGCGATGGTCGCGCGCCTTCGCCCCGATGAGCGACAAGCGATCCTCGATATCTTCGCGGCCACGAAGAAGGAGTTCGCCTCGCTCGGCCAATGAGCCGCTCGAGCGATTTGAGAACGCCATGCGAATCGAGGCGCTGAAGGAACAGTTGCGCGCGGCCGGCGCGAAGCCGCGCCACGAGACGCTCGTGCTGCGCGCGTGGGCGCGCGGTCTCGCGCTCGACGCGTTCGCCTACCTCGCCGATTTTCCGGCGCGCCTCCGCGCGGCGCTGCCCGAGATCTCCGCTTCGTGGTGCACGCTCGTGGCGGTGCGCTCGGAGCATCCGAGCGCGGACGGCTCGGCGCGACTGCTGCTCGCGCTGCGCGACGGCCGAACGATCGAGAGCGTGCTTTTGCCGGGTGACGGCGTCTGTGTGTCGACGCAGGTCGGCTGCGCCGTCGGCTGTCTCTTTTGCATGACGGGCCGCGACGGGCTCGAGCGTCACCTCGGCAGCGCCGAGATCGTCGCGCAGGTCGCGCTCGCACGCTCGCGGCGAGCGGTGCGGCGCGTCGTGCTGATGGGAATGGGCGAGCCCGCGCACAACCTCGACGAGGTGCTCGACGCGCTCGAGCTGCTCGGCACTGAGGGCGGCCTCGACTCGAAGAACCTCGTGTTCTCGACCGTCGGCGATCGGCGCGTGTTCGAGCGGTTGCCGCTCGGTCGCGTGAAGCCCGCGCTCGCGCTATCGCTGCACACCACGGACCCCGAGCTCCGCGCGCGCCTGCTGCCGCGCGCGCCGCGAATCGAGCCAGCGGAGCTCGTCGAGCTCGCGGATCGTTATTCGCGCGCGACGGGCTACCCGATTCAATACCAGTGGACGCTGCTCGAAGGCGTGAACGACGGCGACGACGAGATCGAGCGCGTCGCCGCGCTGCTCGCGGGCAAGTACGCCGTGCTGAACTTCATCCCGTTCAACTCGGTGGACGGGGCGGTCTACTCGGGCGTCGAATTCAGACGGCCGGCGCGCGAGCGCGCTGAAGCCATCGCTCGGACGCTGTACCGGCGCGGCGTGCTCGCGAAGCTGCGCCGCTCGGCCGGCCAGGATGTCGAGGCGGGTTGCGGTCAGCTTCGCGCCAGAGCCGTGACGGTCTCCACGTAGGAACTGTGCGACCTGTGACTCATTTCAGCGCCGCCGTGGCCTTGCGCGGGCACACTCTTTCGTCGAAATTTAGCGTCTGCACTATGTTTAAGAGAAAAGAGCCACCGCCGGGCAAGGCTGGCCGCGAGGCCGCGGCGGCTCCCGCGTCCACCGTTCCCGCCGCGCCCGACGAGCGCGACCTGAAGATCGAGCGGCTCGAGCGTGCGCTCGCCGAGGAGAAGGCGCACGTCGTCGCGTTGCGTGAAGCTTCCGACGCGCAGAAGTTCAAGCTCGAGACTCTCGAGAAGGGCTACTCGAAGCAACTCGCCGACGCGCGTCAACGCGCCGACGCGGCGACGAAGGAGCTCACGGAGCTCAAGGCGAAGCTCGCTCAGTACGGCACCGGCGGCGAGGAGACGCTGAAGAAGATCGAGGACATGCACTCCGAGCTGGTCAACATGACTGCGGAGCGCAACAAGTTTCGCGACCTGCTTGCGAAGTCCGACGCACGCAGCGGCGCGTATGGCAACAAGACCACCCGCAGGCCGCTCGATGAGTCGTCCGACACGATCAATTCGCTGATTAAGAATGCGGGCGTCGATCCCGGGCCAGAGAAGCCGCGCGCGGGTGACTCGAACACGAATCAGCGCGTGAAGCTCGAGCAGGGACCCGCGGAGATCATGGTCTCTCCGGACTTGATCTTTACCGAGAAAGACAAAGACGACGGCGGGAAGGCGGCGTAGGCCAGAGGCCACCTGCCGCTTTTCTCCTCCTCGCGCGTCTCCAGTCGATAAAGACCTCGTGCCGCCGGCCGCGGCGCGCTCAAACACGTCCCTCGTAAACCATCGCAAGCGCGAGAACGCCACCGCGGCCGCGCATTCGACGCCACGGGACTGCCAGGCATACCGGCGCTGCATTTCACACCGTCCGCGCTACACTGGATCCGCCGTCAACGTACCGAGGAGCGTGTCAATGCGTGCGTCAGCGTTATGGACCGTCATTCTTGCGACTCAGCTCGCGGGGTGCGGCTACAACAAGTTTCAGAGCCAGGACGAGCAGGTGAAGGCCGCGTGGTCCGAGGTCGTGAACCAATACCAGCGCCGTGCGGACCTCATCCCGAATCTCGTGGAGACCGTGAAGGGCTTCGCGCAGCAGGAGCGCGACGTGCTGCTCGGCGTGACCGAGGCGCGCTCCAAAGTCGGGAGCATTCAGGCGACGCCCGAGCTCATCAACGACCCCCAGGCCTTCCAACAATTCCAAGCGGCGCAGGGGCAACTCACGAGCGCGCTGTCGCGGCTCATGGTCGTCGTCGAGATGTATCCCGAGCTGAAGTCGGATCAGAACTTCCGCGACCTCCAAGCTCAGCTCGAGGGCACGGAAAACAGAATCACGGTCGCGCGCAATCGCTACATCGCGACCGTGCAGGACTACAACGTGACCGTGCGCAGCTTCCCATCGAACCTCACCGCGATGATGTTCGGCTACAAGACGAAGCCGAACTTCACGGTCGAGAACGAATCTGCGATCTCGAAGCCGCCGCCGGTGAGCTTCGAGCGCAAGCCGCCGCAGTAGTCACGAGCCTCGCTTCGATCCGACGATGAGCGAATCGCTCGCGATGCTCGGCGGCGCGCTTGCAAGCTTGGCGATGTGCCGCACGCGCTCGCGTCGAGGGCTCGCGGCGCCGCCGGCGTTTGCGCGCGTGCTGCTCGCCGCGGTGCTCTTGCTCGTGAGCTTACCGCTCGCGGCACAGCAGCCCGTGCCGCGCCTCACGGGCCGCGTCGTCGATCTCACGTCGACGCTCACCGGGAGCGAGCGTGCGGCGCTCGAGCAGAAGCTCGCGGCGCTCGAGCAACGCAAAGGCAGCCAGGTTGCGGTGCTGATGGTGAAGAGCACGCAACCCGAGGCGATCGAGCAGTTCTCGCTGCGAGTTGCGGAGGCGTGGCAGATCGGGCGTGGCAAGACGGACGACGGCGTCGTCGTGGTCGTCGCGAAAGACGATCGCCGCATGCGCATCGAGGTCGGTTACGGGCTCGAGGGCGCAGTGCCGGACGCGCTCGCGAAGCGGATCATCGCCGAGCAGATGACGCCGCACTTTCGCGACGGCGACTACGCGGGCGGCCTGAACGCCGGCATCGACGCACTCGCGAAGCTGATCGACGGCGAGCCGCTGCCGCCGCCGGCCGCGCAGCCGGCCCGAGGCGGTGGGAACAACGGCGGCAAGAGCTTCGAGTCGTTCTTCGGATTGTTGTTCGTCTTGGTTCTCTTCGTCGCGCCCGTGCTGCGCCGCATCTTCGGTGCGCTATTCGGTGGTTTGGTGTTCGGCGGTGTCGCGGCGTTGATCGTGTGGGTGGTGAGCAAAATCTTGTTCTTGGCGATCGGCATCGGCTTCGTCGCGTTCATGCTGACGGCCGCCGGTATCGTCGGCGGGCCGGGCCGCTGGTCATCCGGCGGCGGGTACTGGGGCGGCCGCGGCGGATTCGGCGGCGGCTTCGGTCGTGGAGGCGGCGGCTTCAGCGGCGGCGGCGGGCGGTTCGGCGGCGGCGGCGCCTCGGGAGGCTGGTGATGCGCTGGACACGCCATCTCGCCGCGACCCGCTGGACGCTCTCACGCCGCTTTCCGGGCGCGACGCTCGACGCGATCGAGCGCGCGGTCGCCGCTTCCGAGGCGCAACACCGCGGCGAGATCCGGTTCGCGATCGAGGCGGCGCTAGACGTTGGCGCTCTGCGCCGCCACGAGACGCCGCGCGACCGCGCGCACGAGGTATTTGCGGACCTGCGCGTTTGGGATACGCACGAGCGCAACGGCGTGCTGATCTACATCTTGATCGCCGAGCGCGACGTCGAGATCGTCGCCGATCGTGGCTTCGAGGGCCGCGTGAGCGCCGAAGAGTGGCGCTCGGTCTGCGCCGCGATCGAGGCGGCGTTTCGCGAAGGGCGTTGGCAGGCCGGCGCTCTGCTCGGCATCGACGCGGTCACGCAGCTCTTGGTCCGCGAGTTTCCGCGCACCGGCGCGCCGGACGTCGACGAGCAGCCCAATCGGCCGCAGCTTCTCTGACGCGCGCGTCGCGCTCGTTGTGCTAGCGTACGTCGCCGCATCGCGACCTGCGCCGCGAGCGGGTGCGCGGACGACACTACAACGAGTTGCGGGGAGAGCCGAATGTTCGGATTCAGCCGGTCGGGATCGAGCTTCACTGTTTCGAATGCGGCGCGTTACGCGCTCGCCGTCGCGCTCGCGTGCGGCGCCGCGTCGCTCGGCGCGCAAGAGCCGCGCGCGCCCGCGCCGCCAGGCGACGTGATCGGCGTCGGCAACTTCGCCCACATCGTCGCGAACGTCGATGAGTCGCTGAAGTTCTATCACGACGTGCTCGGGCTCGAGGTCACAGTCACGCAAGGCTTTGCGCCGAACCCGGCAATCGAGAAGCTCGGCCACACCGAAGGCGGTCAGTCGCGGATCGCGGTCGTCAAGTTGCCGGGCATCGCGCTCGGCATCGAGCTCATCGAGTACAAGGACATCGCGCGCGAGCCGCAGCGGCCCCGATTCTTCGATCCGGGCGCCGCGAATTTCGCGATGCGGATTCGCGATCTCGACGGGCTGTTCCCGAAGGTCGCGGCGTTCCCGGGCGTCAAGGTCATCACGGCGGGCGGCAAGCCCGTCACGCTCAAGACGCCGAACGGCACGCTGCACGCCGTGTTCGTGCAAGATCCCGACGGCTTTGTCGTCGAGATGCTCGACGCGCCGAATGCGCCGGCCGGCGAGGGGCACGTGCTGAGCGGATCCGCTTTCGAGGCGACCGTCGCGAACAGTGAGGAAAGCGTGAAGTTCTACAAGGAGCTGCTCGGCTTCGATATGAAGCTCGGCGCCGCGTTCAACGACAATCAAGAGATGTCCTCGACCGCCGGCGCGCCGGGCGCGAGCTTCAGGCAGAGCACCGCGACGATCCCGGGCACGTCGGTGCCGTTCACGCTGATCGAGTTCAAGAACATCGAGCGCAAGAAGCTGAGCGGCCGCACGCAGGACCCCGGCACCACCGTCCTCCAGCTCGTCGTGAAAGACGTCGCGGCGCTGACCGCGAAACTCAAAGCGGCGGGCGTGCCCGTGGTCACGACCGGCGGCGGCCCGGTGCAGATCGTTCCGGGCCTCGACATCGCGATCGTGCGCGATCCGAACAACATGCTGCTCGAGCTCGTGCAGCGCGCGCCGCGCTGACGAGCGTGTCGGTTTGAGCGCACCTCCACTGGTGAACGGCAATGCCGCGCTGAACGCGGCGCCGCCATTTCGGCGCCGCACGCCTTCGACGTTCCGATCGATCGTGATGACGCCGCTGTTCTGGGGCGTCGTCTGGCCGATGTCGAAGATCCTGTCACGCCGCTGGCCACTCATGATCAGCCGCGGGCTCACGCGCGCGCTCGGCACGTTCCCGAAATACGAGCCATCCGCGGCCGACGTGTTCATCTGCTCGTATTTCAAGAGCGGTACGAACTGGACCATGCACATCGCGCTGCAGATCGCGTTTCGAGGCGGCGCGCGTTTCGAGCACGTGCACGACCTCGTCGCGTGGCCCGAGACTCCGCTGCGGATGCGAATTGCGATCCCGGTCGACGACGGTCGACCGCGCGCCGCGAGCCAGACGGGCCTACGAGTGATCAAGACGCATCTCGCGCTCGGCGCCGTGCCGTATTCGCCCGCGGCGCGTTACGTCGCCGTGGTGCGCGATCCGAAGGACGTGTTCGTGTCGAGCTATCACTTCTTGCGCGCCGTCGGGCTCGGCCGTGCGATGCCGTCCGTGAGCCGCTGGCTCGACGTGTATCTATCGCCCGACACCACGCTCGGCTCGTGGGCCGCTCATCTGCAGAGCTATTGGAGCGCTCGCGACCGGCCGAACGTATTGTTCCTCACGTACGAGCAGATGCGCGCCGACCTACCCGACGCGGTCGACAAGATCGCGAAGCTCATGGGCGTCGACCTCGAGGCCGAGGAGCGCGCGGCCGTGATCGAGCAGTGCACGTTCGAGCACATGAAGAAGATCGGCGCGAAGTTCGATCCGGCGGGCCCGCCCTGGGCGTCGTCGCAGGGCTCGATGATCCGGCGCGGCGAGCGCGGCAAGTCCGGGGAGCTGATCTCGTCCGCCGATCAGAGGCGCATCGACGACTACTGGCGCGCCGAGCTAGCGAAGCTCGGCAGCGATTTCCCGTACGACGACGCGTTCACGAAGGCAGACGCTAGGTCGACGTAACGTGCGGGCGATCAGCGACGCGAATCTCGATACCCCTCACGGTCGCGTGCCCGGGATCGGGATCGGCGCGGCCGCGGGCAGGGTGTAGCGGCGCTCGATCGCGGTACGCAATAGCGGCAAGCTCTCCGCTTTCGCCGGGTTGTGCGAGCGCTCCACGCGCTCGGCCTCTTCCGCGAGCTCCTCGTCGTTGATCGAGTCGCGAAACCAACGCGAGTAGTCGCCGAGCCGGAAGTGATACGCCCACGTGTCGTCGTCCACACCCTCGGCGAGCTCCAGGAACTGAACCAGGTTCTTCGCGCGCAAGTTGAGCTTTCCCTGCTCGCCGCGGAAATAGAAGCTGCGGTTCGGCGAGAGATTGCCCTCGGCATACTTGCGCGAATGACGCCGGTGCTCCTCGGTAGGCTGGAGCGTCTCGATCAGGCTCACCCTGTCCTCATCCGTCGACCAGAGAAGGGCCTCTCCCGGCTTTTCGGGCGCGGCGGACCCGGTCGCGATCTCGATGCCGCGCATCTCCGCAATGCGCGCGAGCGTGTCGCGAGCGGTGGTGCCCACGGCGATCACTTTGGTCACGCGCTTGAGGATCTCGAGGGAAAGCAACTCGGGATGCACGGTGATCATCAGCACGCTCTCGAGCCTTTCCGGCAAGAGAGCGTTCGGCGGCTGCCAATCGGCGGGCATCACGTGGTGCACTTCGTCGATCACGAGCCAATGCGGCCGGCCGTAGCGCGTGCGCATCTGCAAGAGTTTCGACAACAGCTCGACGAAGAACGGCGGTCTGTCCGACAGCGGGGTGCCGGTGAGCGACACGATGCCGTTGACGCCGACATCATCGAGGAGCTGCTCGACTTCGTCGAGCTTCGGCGCGGCGTCGGGCTTGCCGATGACGACCGCCCCGCCGAAGACCTCGTAGTCGCCCTCCGGGTCGACGAGGCAAAACTGGTAGCCGCCGTCACGGATGGATTCGACGATTCGTTTCGCAACCGTGGACTTGCCGCTCGCGGACGGTCCGCAAATCAGCACGCAGCCGCCGAACGGCTGCAGCGCGACGGGTTTGCCGTCGCTCGTGCCGAATTCGAGGCTCCGGCGCTCGGGCCTCGCGCGCGGCCCCGCGAGATCGTTCTCGATCAAGCCCGCCGCGAGCTCCGCGACGCCGGCGCCGTGATCGGCCTTGGTGACGATGTCTGCGGCGTCTTTCACGGCCGGCAGCGCGTTCGCGACCGCGGCGGAAAGCTCGCAAAGCTTCAGGAACGAATGATCGTTCTCCGCGTCGCCGACGGCGACCACGTTGCGCGGCGACAGGCGCAGCTCGCGAAGCGCCGCCGTCAAGCCCGTCGCTTTGTTCACGCCCGCCGGCAGCACCATCACCGCGCCTTTGTTGAAGATCACCTGGAGCTCGAGACCGAGATCGCGGATCGTATCGAGCACGGTCTGCGAGTGCGGCTCCCACGTCGCGATGATCGAGGCGCCCGTCGTCAGCGGCGCGACGCCGCGTCGCTCGAGCTCGGCGACGAACCCGGGCGGAGGCGGGTCGGCGAGCACGGTCTGCGTCTTGTTCGATGGGCGGTAGAGCAGCGCGCCGTTCTCGGCGACCACGAGTTGGAAAAGCTCGAGGTGCGGGCACGTCCGCTGTAGATCCACGAGCTCGCGGCCGGTCACGAGCACGAGCTTCCGCCCGGTCCCGAGCAGCTTGCGCAACGCGTCGACGGTCGGCTCGTCGAGCACTCCGTCCGTGGCGATCGTTCCGTCGTAATCCGGCGCAAGGACGTGATAGCGCATCGATGATCTCCCTCGCTTTCTGCGGCACGCGTCCGTGCCAGCAGGGGTGCAAGAAGTGTTCCTTGAATGCGCCGCGGGACGTACCTCAGGTGGACGAGCCGGCGGTTAGGTGCGCGCCGTCGCCGCCGCGCACGAGTCTTGCAAACCTTGCGAGTCGTTTCAGGAAGGCGAGGCTGCCGAAGGCGAGCTGTCGAGCCGCGAGAGGCGTCTTTTTCGGGCGCGCCTTGCAGAAGACCGGCCGGTATGATGGCGCACGCGGCGCTTTACGGACGGCCGCGGTTCGTGAACGCGGAGGCCGCGAGCCGCGCCCACACCGCGACGCGGCGGCGTCGAGCTCACAAGGATTTCTCTGGTGGAATGGCTGACTCCTAACGCGCTCCTCGAGCTATTCGAGGTGGTGCTG
>Ga0134124_10004709_pt1 | contig 10976 bp, 13 predicted proteins | sample KB304_FD_96880 | JGI IMG/M metagenome (GOLD analysis project Ga0134124, IMG submission 96880) | Terrestrial soil microbial communities without Nitrogen fertilizer from Kellogg Biological Station, Michigan, USA - KB3-0-4 | ecosystem: Environmental > Terrestrial > Soil > Unclassified ... | reverse complement strand
GTCGGGCGCCATCCGCAATCATCGCCCCGAGGTGATGAAGAAGGCGTTCGCCATCGCCGGCTATCCGGAAGAGGTTCTGGAGCAGAAGTTCGGCGGCATGTTGCACGCGCTCTCGCTCGGCGCGCCGCCGCACGGTGGCATCGCGCCCGGCATCGACCGCATCGTCATGCTGCTGGCGGGCGAAGAAAACCTGCGCGAGGTCGTGCTGTTCCCGATGAACCAGCGCGCCGAGGACCTGCTGATGGGCGCGCCTTCGGAGGTGACACCCAAGCAGTTGCGCGAACTGAACATCCGCCTGGACTTGCCTAAGAAGTAAAACTCGGCTCGCATAGGGCGGTCGGGGAGGATCGTCATGCGGCTCTGGGGCAAGGTTCTGTTGGCGGCGTGCTGCGCCTTTGGCGCGGCGGCGCAGGCGCAAACGCAAGACATCAAAATCTTCGACGCGCACCTGCACTACAATCAGGAACCGAAGCCTTTCTACGAGCTCGACAAGGTGCTCGAGCTGTTCCGTCGCAGCAATATCACCGGCATCGTGGCGACCAGCCGCCCGAACAAAGGCACGCACCAGCTCGTCGACGCCAAGGCGCCGGGCCTGTGGGTGGTGCCGTTCATCCGGCCGTATCGCGTCCGCCCCGATATGCAGACCTGGTTCGACGATCCGACGATCTTCGACTTGATCCAGGAAGAATACAAACGCGGCTACTACCGCGGCATCGGCGAATTCCACATCTACGGCAAATCGGCCGCCGGTCCCTGGGTCAAGAAGATGGTCGACTTCGCCGTCGCGCACGATCTTTATCTGCACGCGCATTGCGACGAGGAGGCGCTGCTGCTGTTGTTTGCGCACAACGCGCGCGCCAAGATCATCTGGGCGCATACCGGCTTCAGCGTGCCGCCGGCGCGCGTCGCCGAATTGCTCGACAAGTACCCGGCGCTGTGGGGCGAACTGTCGTACCGCAGCGGAATCACCCAGGGCGGCACGCTCAGCCCGGACTGGCGCGCGCTGTTCGCGCGCTATTCCGAGCGCTTTCTGCTCGGCTCGGACACCTGGATCAACGAGCGCTGGTTCGCCTACGAAGGCATCATGAAGGAGTATCGCTCGTGGCTCGTGCAATTGCCGCCCGAGCAGGCGCAACGCATTGCGTCCGGCAACGCCGAAAAACTGTTCGGTCCGCGGCCGGCGAACTGACCCAGTTGATTCGCCCTCTGAATTGCGATTGGATTTGAAGCGTCGTTCGAGAGACGGCTGATTAAGCGCACAGCAAGCCGCAAGAACGACTTCAGCGTACAGGGAGGATGCGATGTCCGAGATCGAGCGGCGCACCCTGATGAAGGGCGCGGCCATGGGTGCGCTTGCCTTTACGGTGGGTGGGGTCGAGGTGCTGCTGTCGCCGCGCCAGGCCTTTGCGCAAAGTATTCCGTTCAAGACGCTCGACGCCGGCCAGGCCGCGATCCTCGAAGCGATGGGCGAGACGCTGGTGCCCGGCGCCAAGCAGGCCGGTATCGCGCATTTCGTCGACCAGCAACTGTCGGTGCCGCCGGGCGAGGCTTTGCTCGAAGCCCGCATCCTCAATGTGCGGCCGCCTTATGTGAATTTCTATCGCGCGGCGCTCGGCGCCGTCGACCGCGCCAGCAAGGCGCGTAATGCCGACCGTGGCTTCGCCGCGCTTAGCGACGATGAGCGCACCGCCTTTGTAGACTTGATGCGGCAGAACAAGGTCGACGGCTGGCAGGGCCCGCCCGGCGGATTCGTCTACCTCGTGCTACGCAGCGACGCGGTCGATGTCGTCTACGGCACCATGGACGGCTATGCCGGCCTCGGCATCCCCTACATGCCGCACATCGCGCCGGACAAGAGGTGGTGACATGGCAAACGAGAAAGTCGATGCCGTCATCGTCGGCGCCGGTGCTTCCGGCTCGCTCTACGCGTCGGTGCTCGCCAAGGCCGGCAAGAAAGTCGTGATGCTGGAAGCGGGGCCGGACTGGCAGATGTCCGGCCTGATCAGCTCCGACATCTGGGGCCGGCGCGTGAAACCGGCCGGTGTGCCCTTCACCTTCGAAGGCAAGAACCCGTATGGCTATGCCTATCAGGCCGGTTGGGGCGTGGGCGGCGCAGCGCTGCACTATTTCGCGAATTTCCCGCGCCTGATGCCGAACGATTTCAAGGTCAAGAGCGAGCACAATCGCGGGCTCGACTGGCCGATCTCCTACACGGACCTTGCGCTGTATTTCGACAAGGTGGCGGCCGAGATCGGCGTCTCCGGCGACGCGCAGGCGGAGGAGATCTGGCGGCCAAAGGGTGCAGCCTATCCGATGCCGCCGATGAAGACCTTCCGCCACGGCGACGTCTGGAAGAAAGGCTGCGAGAGCGTCGGCATCCGCATGGTGCCGGCGGCGGTCGGCATGAATTCGACCGACTTCAAGGGACGGCCCGCCTGCATCTATGACGGCTGGTGCCATGTCGGCTGCCCGATCGGCGCGCTGGCCAATCCGCAGGTCACTTATCTCGGCGACGCGAGGAAGGCGGGCGCCGAGGTGCGCGCCTTCGCGACCGTCACTCGCATTCTCACCAGTACGGACGGCAGCAAGGTCACCGGCGTCGAATATTACGACGCGAAGAAAGAGAAGCAGGTGCAGGAGGCGAGTGTCGTCATCCTCGCCGCCTGGGCCGCGCAGAACCCGCGCCTGATGATGATCTCGTCGACCGACAAGCATCCGAACGGGCTCGCCAATAAGAACGGCCTGCTCGGCAAATACATGATGGCGCACTACGCGTCGGGCACCTGGGCGCTGTTCGACGAAGACGTCGAGAACCACATGGGCACGGTCGGCGCGCAGTACATGTCGTACGACCGCTATGGCAAGACAGCCACGAAAGGCGCCTTCGGCAGCACCTATATCGTCGCCGGCACCGCGCTGAAGACGTCCGACCTCGGCGGATTCGCCAATGCGCGGCTCGACCTGTTCGGGCCGAAGCTTGCCGAGTTCATGAAGCGCGCCAAACGCGGCATCACACGGCTCACAGCCTTCGGCGAGGAATTGCCGAACCTGGAGAACCGCATCGAGCTGTCCGACGCCAAGGACGAGTTCGGCATGCCAATGGCGAAGATCGTGCACAGCTTCGACCAGGACGCGGTGGCGCTGTGGAACGCCAATTTCGAGGAGGGGCTCACCGTCGCCAAGGCGACCGGCGCCAAGGAGTTCTGGTCGGCGCGCGGCAATCAGCCGACGATCCATCTGTTCGGCGGCACCATCATGGGCGAGGGCGCCGGCAATTCGACCTGCGACAGCTACGGTCAGACGCACGAGATCGGCAACCTGTGGGTCGCGGGACCGGGCCTGTTCCCGACCGAGGGCGCGTCCAATCCGACGTACACAATCTTCGCGGTGTCGCAGCGTGGCGCCGAGCAACTCGTGGCGAAGTGGGGCAGCGTGGCGGGCTGATCGCCGAATCGGTCACTTCTCCGGCAGCGGGATGAACTCGATCTCGTCGCCCGGCACTGTGCCGAAGTGGCCGGCCTTCCATTCGGCCTTAGCTTGCTCGATACGGTCTTTCCGGGACGAGACGAAATTCCACCAGATGTGGCGCGGACCATCCATCGGCGCGCCGCCCAGAATGACGAAATGCGCGTCGGTGGAAGCCTTTAGCGTGATCCGATCGCCCGGCTTGAACACCAGCAGGCGGCCCGGCTCGAAGATATCTCCGGCAATATCGAGCGCACCATCCACCACATAGAGCGCGCGCTCCTCATGCGTCGGATCGATCGGCAGGCTCGCGCCGGCGCGCAAGGCGATGTTGGCAAAGAAAGTCTCGTGCACGGTCGGCACCGGCGACGACTTGCCATAGAGCGAACCGACCACGACGCGTACGAAGGCGCCGTTGTCGTTGACGAAGGGGAATTCGTTGGTCTCATGATGCGCGAAGCCGGGGTCGATCTCTTCCTTCGCTGACGGCAGCGCCACCCACATCTGTAGCCCGTGGATCGGACTGCCGGTCGCGCGTAGTTCGGGGCCGGTGCGTTCCGAATGGACGATGCCCCGCCCGGCGGTCATCCAATTGACCTCGCCTGGCTTGACCGGCGCCGCGGTCCCGAGGCTGTCGCGATGCATGATCTCGCCGTCGAACAGATAGGTGACGGTGGCAAGCCCGATATGCGGATGCGGGCGCACGTCGAGTCCTTTGCCGGCACGGAATTCCGCCGGGCCGAAGTGATCGAAGAAGATGAACGGTCCGACCATGCGCGAGCGCGCCGAGGGTAGCGCGCGGCGCACATAGAACTCGTCGCCGAGATCGGCTGTGCGCGGCACGATCACCTGCGCGATGGCATCGCAGGCGTAAGTGTCGCCGGCGTTCGGGTCCTTGCCGGGAAAGAAGCTCATACGGCCTCCTTAATGTTTGGCATCATGCCCCACGTAAGCGCGGCAGCAGCTTGAGCGCGGTCTCGCGCTCGATCGAGCGCAGCTCGGCGGCGGCAAAGCCGTAGTCGGCGACGCCGGCACTGACCTCGGCACCAGGCCTGAACGGGAAATCCGTGCCATAGAGCACTTGTTCCACCGGCACCATTTTCAACAGCGCGGCGATCTGGCCGGGTGTGTTGCCCTGCGCCAGTTCGTAATGAAATTTACGGAATTCCGGCAGCGGGCCGTTCGGCAGATGCGCCGGTTTGCGCTCTTGGGCGAGACGGATGAAGCGGCCGGTCAGGAAGGGCAGGGTGCCACCGCTGTGCGAGAAGATCCAGCGGATGTCGGGAAACCGCGCCGTCGTGCCGCTGAAGACCAGATGTGCGATCGTCCGCGTCGTGTCGGTGGCGTATTCGATCGAGCCGACCGGGATGCCTGGCACCAGGTTCTTGCAGCAATTGGGCGAGAGCGGATGGACGTAGACCACCGACTTGCGGCGGTTGAGCTCTTCGTAGACCGGCGCAAACGACGCATCGCCGAGATAGGTCGTGCCGTAGCTGGTCAGCAACCCAATGCCGTCGGCTTTGAGTGTGTCGAGTGCGTAGGCGATCTCCTTCAGGCTGCCCTCGACATCGGGCGGCGCGATGGTGGCGAACAGGCCGAAGCGGCCGGGATGATCGCGCACCAGCGTCGCGGCGTAGTCGTTGAGTTGCCGGTTGAGGCGGCGCGATTCCTCGGCATTGCCGAACCAGGTGCCGGGCTGCACCACCGACAGCATGGACGTTGCGACACCGTTCTTGTCCATGTCGTCGAGCGACATTTGCGGCGACCAGGTCGGCCAGCGCAGGCTGTCGCGGCGCGAGCCGATGGCGTCGCGGTGGAAGTTCGGCGCGAAGTGGTGATGCACGTCGATGCGGCCGGGAGTGCTGGCCGCCGCCGCCTTGGCCAGCGGAATACCGGTTGCCGCCGCCGCGGCGGAACCGGCCGCCCGGGTCAAAAACGCGCGTCGGGTGAGCGGGCAGCAGCCGCAGGACGAGAACACTGCCATAGCCTGGCTCGTTATTTATCGCAGACGCTGGTCACGACTTCGCACGACTTGCGGCGGCTTTTGCCGGCACTTGCGCTGCAGATGGCCATGGCCACGGCTTTCGCGCTGTCCTCGGTTTCGCCGAGCGCAAAGCCGAAGCCGGGTGTGCCGGGTTTCGGATCCTGAGCCTCGGCCGCGCAGTGCTTATGGAAGACGACCAGCACCTCGCATTGGCTTTGGCTCTGCTTGGCGCCGTTTGCGCGGCAGCGCTGCATGGCCCTGTCGCGCGCATCCTCGTCGCCGTCGATACCGCCGCTGATGCCGATGGAATAGCCGTCCGTGACGATGTCGCCGGTGGAGCCGAAGGCGATGGCGCCGGCTGCGGCGGCGGGGCCGCAAGCCGCCAGGGAAAGGGCAAGGGCGGCAGCATAAGTTTTCATTGTCACGATTGTCGTTCCCGATGTTTGTCTGGGCCGAAACCTAGTTCAGCGGCGGCCGCACCGCTACTCCTTCTCGGTGGTGAAATAGAGAGGATAGCCCTTGCTCTTGCCGAGCTCGGTTGCCTCCTTGGCCTTGGTCTCCGCCACGTCGCGGGTAAAGACCGCGATCACGCAGGCGCCTTTCTGATGCGCCGTGATCATCACGCGGTAGGCCTGGCTCTCGTTCATGCGGAAGACGGCTTTGAGCACCAGCACGACGAATTCGCGCGGCGTGTAGTCGTCATTGAGCAGGATGACCTTCCACAACGGTGGACGCTGCGCCTTGCTGCGCGTCTTCGTTTTGGGGGTGAGGACGGTCTGGCTCAAATCTGGCCTACGGCTTTATTCGTTGGCGGGATGATTCCGCGCCCCTGGGCCCGCGGCAAGCCTGACGAAGGACGGCAACAAGGGGCCGGTTTCCATCGCCGCGCCCGTCAGGAGTTTCGATTACGTCAGGGATGCTGCTTCATTACCGGCCGAGGCCGGCTACAGTTGCCGCGACATGGGGTACGGGGTTCGAACCGCGCCGCGTTCTAACGCGGCGTATCCGTACGGTGCTTTAGGCGCCTGAAGTGAGGAGACCCCATGGAACTCCGTCGCCCCGATACCGCGAGATTTGCCCGCGCCCGGCCGGTGGTCGAGTGTGTCCAATGCGGCGAACAGCTTTTCGTACCGGAGTGTTCGGAGTTCGTGGACGAGTGGCGGGTTCGCCATGTCTGGGAATGCGAGGCTTGCGGCCACGCCTTCGCGACGACCGTCCACTACGCGGCGGCGTAGCGCACGATCCCGCGGACCGAGCAACCGGTTCGCGCCTGCTATCGCGCGCACGCAAAAATGGAGCCGGCCCGGCGCACGCGCCCTCGCCAGATCATTAAATGGCGCAGCAGCACGGGCCGGCTCCCCGCCGGCCAATCTGAGCGGGACGTTCACGAACATTTTGCGCGCGAGAGGAACGGCGGCGGGCTATAGTCGCCGCCATGATCGATCGCCGCACTCTGCTCGCCCTCGGCGCGCTGGCGCTCAGCCCGCGCGCTGCTTTCGCACAATCCAATCGCGTGACCGCTTACGCCTTCACCTTCAAGGGCCTCGACGGCGATGAAATCCTGCTGGCCGCCCATGCCGGCAAGCCGATCCTCGTCGTCAATACGGCCTCGCTGTGCGGATACACCCCGCAATACACCGGGTTGCAGACGCTGTGGGCGCGTTATCGCGAGCAGGGGCTGTTCGTGCTTGGCGTACCGTCGAACGATTTCGGCGGGCAGGAACCGGGCGGCGCCGGCGACATCCACAAGACCGCGCATGACGCCTATCACGTGACCTTCCCGCTGACAGAGAAGGTCGTGGTGAAGGGCCCGAGCGCGCATCCGTTCTACAGATGGGCGGCGATCGAGCGTCCGCTGGATACGCCGCGCTGGAATTTCCACAAATATCTCGTCGGCCGCGACGGGCGGTTGAAGGCCGGCTTCTCATCCGAGGTGGAGCCGGGCGATCCGCGCCTGGTCGGCAAGATCGAGCAGGAGCTGGCCGCGAGCTAAAGCCGCGCTCAGGCTGTTTGGGCCAGCGCGGGGGGCTCGGCGGGGGCTGCGGCGGTGCCGATCGGGTCGATCGCCTCGACCAGTTGCAGGAAGGCCGAGCCCGGCAGCGGCGGCGCAAAGACGTAGCCTTGCGCCGAGCGGATGCCGAGGTCGCGCAGGTGCATGACCTGCTCGAAGTTCTCCACGCCTTCCGCCACCACGTCCATGCGCATGTTGTGCGCGAGGTCGACCAGGGTCTCGACGATGGTGGTGGAGTTGCGGTCGGTGCCAATGGCGTCGACGAACATCTTGTCGATCTTGATGATGTCGACGCCGAGCTTGAGCATGTAAGACAGGCCGCTGTGGCCGGTGCCGACATCGTCGATGGCGATGCGGACGCCGAGCCCCTGCAACGCGGCGATCACCTGCCGCGTCACCGTGAAGTTCTCGATCGGATCGCGCTCGGTCAGCTCGAGCACCACCTGCGACAGCTTGATCGGCGAGGCCGAGAAGATCTTGCGCACGTCCTTGACGATGGCCGGATCGCTGAACAGTTGGCCGGCGAAATTGAACGAGATCTTGAGCCCTGGCCGGCGGCCGAGCGCAGCGCCCGCTTCGACGCAGACGCGGCGCATCAGATCGTGCGTCATCTCGCAGATCAGGCCGCTCGATTCCGCGAGCGGGATGAAGGCGCCCGGCATCACCAGCGAGCCGTCCGGCTTGCGCCAGCGCACCAGCACTTCAGCGCCGCGCAACTGGCCGGAGCGGATATCGACGATGGGCTGGTAGTAGGGGACGAATTCGCCGTTGGCGAGCGCGTGCTCGATGTCGGCCACCGGGTTGCCCGTGCGCCGGCGCGGCATCTGCCAGGCGAACACCGCCAGCGCCGCGATCATGGCGCCGACCAGCAGTACGCCGATCCAATGCACGCCGATATGACTCGCCGGCACCAGAGCGCGCGGCGCGCTGAGCGAGACCTCGACGCCGTATTTCTCCGACACGACGCTTGCCGCGAAGGTAGGGTCGTCCGCGGCGGGGCGAACGCCGCCGCTGCTGACGATCGCGCCTTCGGCGGTGGCGACCTGGGCGTAGGCGCTGAACGGACTTCCTTCCACCGACACCTGCGGCAGGAACAGTGCGGGCGGCACCAGCGCCGTGACCGCATTGCCGTTGGGCAGGCTGCGGCGGAGGCGCACCATCTGCGCGCCGCTACCGAGCTGCACCAGTTCGATGACGTAGCCCTCGCCGCCTTTCAGCGCCCCGGAGGCGATGACCGAGCGCGGGCCGAGCGAGATGCTGAGATGCGAGCACAGCGTCTGTCCGTTCGGACCGACGATCGCGACCTCCTTGATCGGCATCGCGGTGAACGCGGCCTGGCGCATGGCATCGAGCGTGGCCGGTGTGCAGGCCGTGACGCCGTTTGCGGCCAGCCCGTCGAGCGCCTCGACCACCATGCCGAGACGGGCATTGACCAACGTCGTCGCCCGGCGCGCCCCGGCGGCGACTTCCGCCTGGCCCTGCCGGTCGATGAGGCCGTTCAGCCAGAAATCGAACGCGATCAGAGGCACGGCGGCGAGCAAGACGCCGACGATGACCGCAATCACATTCCGCTGCGAGAAAACGCGCAGGCCAATCCCCATGCTGCCGTTCCGGCAAGCTGCCCCTGTGTCGGAATAGAGCCATAGCCGCCGTAAAGGGCGGCTTAAGCTCGGCGCCGGACACACCCGTTCGGCCCGATGAGGGCATCAGGCGGGCTTTATGGTTAGCAAAGGGTTAATGCGCGGCGCGCTCGCTACGGGCTTACCGTATGGCAGATAAAGAGCCGCGCGCTACCGCCGCACCTTAAGCGGGCGGAAAGGCCGCTGTGTTAGCACCGAACAAATGCCGCGCCAGGCGACGCGGCCAATAATAAAGGTGCAACATGGGTTACTCCGCGAGAAGCACAACCGGCGACGCGTACGTCGTCGAGATCGACGGTCGCATCGATTCCGAATACCGCAGCATCACCGCCGCGCTGAACGCCGGCCTCACGGCTAAGCATGCGAACGGCGCGCGTGAGGTGCGGGTGCACGAAGCGCTGAACGGCAAGAAAGCCGAGCCGGTGTTTCACTGGTGGATGATGCTGGACGAGGCGTCGGCGGATGCGCCCGCGGAATTCCACTGGGGCTGATGCGGGCAGTCGCGACGGTGCAACGCCGTCGCTTGGGCTGAAGCTCTCTACTTCAACGGCCAGACACCGGGCGGGCAGACGATCACGTCGTAGCCCGTCGGCGTGCCGTTCATGCTGCGGCCGTAGGTGATGCCGCACTCGCGCGGCACCGGCATGCAGCCGAGCACGGTGCAGGCGATGCGCTCGGGCGTCGCGGTGCGCGCGGAGCGTGGCGCGGCTTGCGTCGTGTCGGCGGAGACGATGCCGAACGCGAATAGCGCAGCGGCGGTGATGATTTTCGAAATGGTCTTTGCCATGGGACCCTCACTGGCTAAGAGAGCGGTCGCCCATCAGGCTGCGCTTTTTTGGAATGTGAGGCAACCCTCGCACGCACGACCATGGCGGCGGAGTAGGGCGCGGTCGCGCTAACGCGGTTGCTCCTACCCCCGCTTCTTCTTCCCCGCCGCCGGCTTCACCGGCGTCGCAGCCTTCATGGCGGCTTTGTTCGCCGCCGCCACGCGCTCCTGCTCTTCCTTGGCAAGCCGTAGCGCGCGCAGACGCTCGGTCTTGCTGCGCTCGGCCGACACCTGCGCCTTGTATTCGGCGGTGGCGGAGGCTCCTTCGCGCGCCTGCATTTCCTTCTTGTGGAAGGCCGCCTGCGCGCGCTCGAGGTCTTTCGTGCTTTTTGATCCGCTCATGAGCATCCCGTCGTTGAGCCGCAGGTGTCGCACTTCATGCAGGTGCCATTGCGCACCAGCGTGAAGTTGCCGCATTCGCCGCAGGCTTCACCTTCGTAGCCCTTGGCGCGCGCCTCGGCGCGTTTCTCGGACGCCGCAGCCTTGGCGTGCTGCTTGGCGTCGTGTTCGTCGACGCGAAGCTCGAGCTGCTCCGTCGGCGAGAGCTTGGCTTCCGGCTCCGCCTTGAGCGCGGTGGTGCCGGCGACTTCGGCGCGCGGCGCACCGCTGCCGAAGGCAGTGACGTTGCTCGCCGGCGAAGGGCTGCGTACGACGGAGAGGCGGTCCGTGCGCGAGCGGGTCAGGCCCTTCGACACGTATTGTGACGCCGAGGTCGGCTTGCCTTCCGCTTCGCCCTTGCCGAGCGCGTCGAAGTTCGACTCGCTCGGGTCGACATGCGCGAGGTCGAAGCGCGACAGGTACGACACCGCGAGCTCGCGGAACACGTAGTCGAGCATCGAGGTCGCGTACTTGATCGAGTCGTTGCCCTGCACCGGGCCGGACGGCTCGAAGCGCGTGAACGTGAAGGCATCGACATATTCGTCGAGCGGCACGCCGTATTGCAGGCCGAGCGACACCGCGATCGCGAAATTGTTGATGATCGAGCGCAGCGCCGCGCCTTCCTTGTGCATGTCGATGAAGATCTCGCCGAGCCGGCCGTCATCATATTCG
>Ga0134124_10004708_pt1 | contig 10976 bp, 10 predicted proteins | sample KB304_FD_96880 | JGI IMG/M metagenome (GOLD analysis project Ga0134124, IMG submission 96880) | Terrestrial soil microbial communities without Nitrogen fertilizer from Kellogg Biological Station, Michigan, USA - KB3-0-4 | ecosystem: Environmental > Terrestrial > Soil > Unclassified ... | reverse complement strand
CGAAGCTTTGCGCAAGGAGCTGCTCGGTCACGCGCGCCAGCGTCTTGGGCCGGCGGTGGCGCCCAAGGACATCGCATTTCGGAAAAATCTCCCAAAGACGCGCAGCGGCAAGATCATGCGCCGGCTGTTGAAGGCGCGCGAACTTGGCCTGCCGGAGGGCGACATCTCGACCCTCGAAAGCGAGGAGAAATGAGCGCGCTTTCCGACAAGCCGCATCTATCGCGGGCGCACATGCTCGATCTGTTGCGACACATGATCCGCATCCGCCGCTTCGAGGACAAGTGCGCCGAGCTCTATACGCAGGAGAAGATCCGGGGCTTTCTGCACCTCTATGACGGCGAGGAGGCGGTCGCGGTCGGCATCATCCCGGTCCTTGAGAAGCGCGATCGCATCGTCGCCACCTACCGCGAGCATGGGCACGCCCTGGTACGCGGCGTGCCGATGTCGACGGCGCTTGCCGAGATGCTAGGCAAGCAGGAAGGCTGCAGCCGCGGTCGCGGCGGCTCCATGCACCTGTTCGATCGCGCGACCAACTTTTACGGCGGCAATGCGATCGTGGGTGGCGGCCTTCCGCTCGCGGTTGGGCTCGCGCTCGCCGATCACATGCAGGGCCACGACATCGTCACGGCCTGCTTCTTCGGCGAGGGCGCCGTGGCCGAGGGCGAGTTCCACGAGAGCCTCAATCTCGCGGCGCTCTGGGGGCTGCCCGTTTTGTTCGTGTGCGAGAACAACCTTTATGCGATGGGGACGGCGCTGGCACTCTCGGAGTCGGAAACGGACATCCAGCGCAAGGCCTCCTGCTATCAGATCAGCTCGGAGGCTGTCGACGGCATGGATGTCGTGGCGGTCGAGGCGGCGGCGCGGCGCGCGATCCATAAGGTGCGCGAGACTGGGAAGCCATATTTCCTCGAATGCCGGACCTACCGGTTGCGTGCCCATTCGATGTTCGACGCTCAGCTCTACCGCGACAAGGGCGAGGTCGAGGCTTGGCGGCAGCGCGATCCGATCACGCGGTTTCGATCCTGGCTCGAGACCAATCACATGATCCATGCCGACGACTTGACCCGTATCGAAGCGGAGGTTGCTTCCGAGATCGCAGAGGCCGTCGCCTTCGCGGAAGCCGGGACCTGGGAGCCGGTCGAGGAGCTCACCCGCTTCATCCATGAAGACAGGGGCGTACGATGAGCCGGGGTCGGACTACCCCAAAAGCTGCAGCCGAGCCCGCAGCGGCGGAACTCACCTATCGCGATGCGGTCCGTGAGGCGATTCGCGACGCCATGCGCCGCGATCATCGCGTGTTTCTCATGGGCGAGGATGTCGGCCGCTACGGCGGCTGTTATGCGGTGAGCAAGGGACTGCTGGCAGAATTCGGTCCCGAGCGGATCCGCGATACGCCGCTGTCGGAATCCGGCTTCACCGGTGCCGGCATCGGCGCCGCGATGGCGGGCATGCGCCCGATCGTGGAACTGATGACGGTCAATTTCAGCCTGTTGGCCCTTGACCAGATTCTCAACACGGCGGCGACCGTGCGGCACATGTCAGGAAACCAGTTCGGCGCGCCGCTGGTCATTCGCATGGCGACCGGTGCGGGGCGCCAGCTTGCCGCCCAGCATTCGCACAGCCTGGAAGGCTGGTATGCGCACATCCCGGGCATCAAGGTATTGGCGCCGGCGACGCTCGAAGACGCGCGCGGGATGCTATGGACCGCCCTGCAGGACCCCGACCCGGTCCTGATCTTCGAGAACGTCATGCTCTACAACATGACAGGACAGCTCGCGGCGGACGCCGGTGCGGTCGAGATAGGCAAGGCCGCGGTCCGGCGCGCCGGGCGCGACGTTACCCTCATCACTTATGGCGGCTCGTTGTGGAAGACGCTCGACGCCGCCACGGCGCTTGCGGCCGAGAACATCGATGCGGAAGTCATCGACCTGCGCAGCCTGCGGCCGCTTGACGATGCAACGATCATGGCGTCGGTGAGCAAGACACGCCGCGCGGTGATCGTCGACGAAGGCTGGCGCAGCGGCAGCCTCTCCGCTGAAATCGGGATGCGCATCGTCGAGCAGGCCTTCTGGGAGCTCGACGCCCCAATTGCTCGCGTGTGCAGCGAGGAAGTGCCGATCCCCTATCCCCGCCATCTCGAAAATGCAGCGATCCCGCAAGTGCCGAAGATCGTTGCGGCGGCCAAGGCCGTGCTCGGACGGGCGTAAAGGAGCCCCTGTGGTCGACTTCCGAATGCCCTCGCTCGGTGCCGACATGGAGGCGGGCACGCTGGTCGAATGGCTGGTCAAGCCGGGCGACAAGGTCAATCGCGGCGATGTCGTCGCCATCGTGGAGACGCAGAAGGGCGCGATCGAGATTGAAATCTTCGACGCCGGTGAGGTTGAGCAGATCCTGGTCGATTTGAACGCGAAGGTGCCGGTGGGCACTCCACTGGCGCGGATCCGAACAGAGCGCGAGCCCGCAGCCGGCCCGCCGAAGGCTGCGCCTGCGGCCGCCCCACCCACTGCGCCAGTGCCACCTCCGAGCGCCCGGCCGGTGCCGCAGCCCGTGTTGTCCGTGCCCGCTGTCTCAGTCCCAAGCGCCGCGGGCCGCAGGCGAGCATCACCGGCCGCACGACGGCTGGCGGAGCAGCGCGGGATCGATCTCGCGTCCGTCGCCGGCAGCGGGACAGCCGGTGCGATCCTGCGCGCTGATGTTGAACGCCACCCCGGGCAGGCTGCACCGCCAACTGTAGCCAAGCGGGCGATCGGACTCGATCTCGACGCCATGCGCACCGCCATCGCTGCCGCCATGGCGCGCTCGAAGCGGGAGATCCCGCACTACTATCTCGAGCATCAGGTTGACGTCACCGGCTGCGAACAGTGGCTTGCTCGCACCAACGCAGCTCGGCCGCCCGAAACCCGGCTGCTCCTTGGCGCCGTTCTGATCAAGGCCGTGGCGCTGGCGACACGCCGGTTTCCGGCATTCAACGGCTTTTATCGTGACGGCAAGTTCGAGCAGTCGCCGGCGGTGCACGTCGGCGTCGCGACCGCCATCCGCGGTGGCGGACTGGCGGCGCCGGCGGTGCATGACACCGATCGGCTCGCGCTCGATGACCTGATGACTCGCATGCGCGACCTCATTCAACGAATGCGTGCCGGACGCATCCGCGGCTCCGAGCTGTCCGATCCGACGATTACCGTCTCCAGCCTTGGCGAACGTGGCGTCGAGACGCTCTATGGAGTGATCTATCCACCGCAGGTGGCGATTGTCGGCATTGGCAAGGTCGTGGTGCGGCCATGGGTCATCGACGGTGCCATCGGGCCACGCTCCATCGCCACCGTCACGCTTGCAGGAGACCACCGGGTGAGTGACGGCCATGCCGGAGCGCTGTTCCTGGCTGAAATTGGACATCTGCTGCAGGAGCCCGACAAGCTATGAGTGACCTCGACATCCGCGCCGCAATATTGGAAGAGCTTGGCAATATCGCGCCGGAAGCCGACCTTGCCACAATCGATCCCACGACGGACCTGCGTGAAGCCCTCGACATCGATTCCATGGATTTCCTGAATCTCGTCATTGCCCTTCATCGGCGTCTCAGCGTCGACATTCCCGAGATCGACTATCCGAAGCTTGTGACGCTCGACGGGGCAATGACATATCTGCGGGCAAAGATGGCGCCTCGCTGACCGCTGCTCAACGCGCTCGCGTCGGCTTCTCGTGGCGATGGGAGGCTCCTTGATATCGGCTTCCCAGCAAGTCCTCGACCCCTTGGAGCAGAACCTCCACGTCGGCGTCGATCGTGTACGGCGCCAGGCTCGCGCGAGCGACACCATCAACCCCGAATGCACGCACAAGCGGCTGAGCGCAATGGTAGCCGCCTCGTAGCGCGATCCCTCTCTCATCCAGAAACCGACAAATATCGTCGGCGGAGAATCCCTCGATCGAGAATGAGACGACGCCCCGGCGATCGCGGGTGTCAAGCGGACCCAACACCCGCACGCCGGCGAAACGCGTCAAGCCGGCGATCAGCCGCTGCGTCAAGCGCTCCTCGTGCGCTTGGATTGCTCGCCAGTCGTACCCTTGCATCCAATTGAGTGCAGCACCCAGGCCGATTGCCTGGGCGATCGGGGGCGTGCCGGCTTCGAACCGGCGGGGCGGAGGTCTGAAGGTGGTGCTGGTCAGCGTGACCGTCTCGACCATCTGCCCACCCGTCATGAACGGCGGCATCTGATCGAGGAGCTCCTTGCGGCCCCACAGCACGCCAATTCCAGTTGGGCCATAGGTCTTGTGACCCGAAAAGACATAGAAATCGACATCGAGCTTGCGCAGGTCGACCGGCCCATGCGGAGCGCGCTGGGCACCGTCGAGCATGATCTTCGCTCCCGCCGCGTGGGCCGCTGGCACCAGGCGAGGAACATCTGTGAGCGCGCCGGTGACATTCGAACAGTGCGTGAGAGCAACGAGGCGGCAACGGTTGGTGAGATCCGTCTCCAGACGGTCGAGGTTGAGCCGACCGTCATCCGTCATGGGCAGGAAACGGAGGATGATCCCGCGTCGCTTGGCGAGTTCTTGCCAGGGAATCAGATTGCTGTGGTGTTCAAGAACCGAAAGCAGGATTTCGTCGCCGGCCTTAAGCAACTCTCCCCAGGCATAGGCCAGCAAATTGATCGACGATGTCGCGCCATAGGTGAAAACGATTTCTTCGGCCGACGAGGCGTTGAGGAAACGCGCTACGCGGGCACGCGCCTCCTGATAGGCCTCGGTCGCGGCACGTGCCCGCTTGTGGACCACTTCATGCACGTTTGCGCGCGCCTCGAGCTCGAAGCGACGCAAGGTGCTCAGCACAACGTCCGGCATTTGCGCAGTCGCAGCGCTATCCAGGTAATGCAGGCTCGTGTCTGCCAGACTCGGAAATTCGCGCTTGAGTGCTAAGGCATCAAACATTTGGCCGCGTCTCGGCTGCTTCTAACGGCCGCGACTGCATCGCCGCCGACTATGGCCTTATCTCCGCAACCTTCCCGAACCGGGGCTTTGACCCAGGTCAAGGTGCGACCGGCGTGACCGGATATTTGTGCAAATGGGGCACAAGGTCGAACGAGTGCAGGATGAACGAACGCGTGGTGCCTGGGTTGGCGCAGCAACAAGACCAAGGCCGGCCAATCCAGCCTCCGTTAGCGGCCCCAACTCCAGCCCGCAACGCCAGGACATATTGGCTGATTGGCGGTCTCCTGGCTTTTCTGCTCGCGGCCGCCATAGCCGGTGGGTGGTGGCTGTTCGGGATGGGCGGCTCGGTTCAATACACGACCGCGCCGGTGACGCGAGGTCCAGTCACTCGCGCGGTGACCGCGACCGGTACGGTCAATCCCGAGCTCACCATCATCGTAGGAACGTATGTCTCCGGCGTCATCCAACAGCTCTATTGCGATTACAACACCGAGGTGAAGAAAGGACAGGTCTGCGCCGAAATCGATCCTCGCCCGTACCAATCCACTGTCGATCAGGCGAAGGCAAATCTGGCGGTCGCCAAGGCGCAGCTTGAGAAGGACCGAGCACAACTCAACTACGCAAAGTCTGCCTTCGACCGTGCCACGAGGCTGATCCAGACAAACGCGATTTCCCAGGACGCTTTCGAAACTGCGAAGAGTGCCTACGAGCAAGCGCAAGCTCAGATCATCTTCGACGAGGCGACGATTCAGCAGCGGCAAGCCATGCTCGACGCCGCGCAGATCAATCTCGACTACACCCGCATTGTCTCTCCCGTGGACGGGACGGTCGTTTCGCGAAACGTGACGATGGGGCAAACCGTGGCGGCGAGTTTCCAGACACCGACATTGTTTCTGATCGCGACCGACCTCACCAAGATGAAGGTCGATACCAACGTGAGCGAAAGCGATATTGGAAACATCGAAGTTGGTGACAAGGCGACCTTCACGGTCGACGCGTTCGCCAGACGCGTTTTTCGCGGCGCCGTGAGCCAGGTACGCCAGTCGCCGCAGACCGTGCAGAATGTCGTGACTTACGATGTCGTGGTCGACGTCGGCAACACGGACCTCGCGCTCAAGCCCGGCATGACGGCCACGAGCCGCCTCATCGTCGACGAGCGCAATGACGTGATCCGCGTGCCGAACCAGGCTCTGCGCTATACGCCCGGCGGCCTCGCCGGCGGCAGATCGCGTGACCAAGCCCGAGTCTGGGTGCAGCGCGAGCAGGGGCCGGTTGCGGTTCCTGTTGTCCCCGGTCTGCAGGACGACAGCTTTACCGAGATCGTCAGCGGTGAGCTCAATCCCGGTGATCAAGTGATTGTCGCGGAGCGATTGGGATCGACCGGCAGATCCACCGCGCCGAAATTGCGATTGTGATGTCGGCTGCTTCCAGCCTAGCGGAAGGACCTGGATTGTGCCGGAGCCCCTGATCAGAGTTGAGAACACCACGCGGACATTCCGCGTCGGTGACGTCGATATTCACGCGCTGCGCGGCGTAAGTCTTGTCGTCGAGCAGGGTGAGTTCGTCGCCATCATGGGCTCATCGGGTTCCGGCAAATCGACGCTCATGGCGGTCCTCGGCTGCCTCGATCGTCCCACAAGCGGGAGCTATTATTTAGAGGGCATCGATGTCGCCAAGCTCAAAGAGCCGGAGCTGGCGCGCATCCGCAGCGAGCGGCTGGGCTTCGTGTTTCAGAGCTTCAACCTGCTTGCCCGCACGAGTGCAATTGAAAACATCGCGTTGCCGCTGTTCTATGCGGCCTCCGGCCCCACCGGCCGGACGCTGCGTCTGGAGCGCGCGCGCTCGGCGCTGACTCTCCTCGGCCTTTCTGGACGCGAGCGAAACACGCCTGGCAAGCTCTCCGGGGGCGAGCAGCAGCGCGTTGCGATCGCACGGGCTCTCATTAATTCGCCAAGCCTGCTGCTTGCCGACGAACCGACCGGCAACCTCGATTCGCGCACGTCGCACGAGATCATGGAGACGCTGCAACGACTCAATCGCGAGCAGCGGGTCACCATTGTCGTAGTCACGCACGAGTCCGACATCGCGGCATTTGCCGATCGTGTCGTGACCATGCGTGACGGCCGGATCATATCGGATGTCCGGGTCGAGAAGCCGACACAGCCGGTGCGGGCTATTGCGGCCGAGCCAAGCCCCGCCGGCGCGCCCTTGCTCGGGCGGCAACAGGCGGGTGAGGGTGCCGCGTCGCGCTCCACCGCCTTGGGTGCATTTGCGACGATGGTGACGGCCTCAGCTGTGCAAGCACTCGCGCGCAACAAGATGCGCTCGGCGCTCACCATGCTCGGCGTGTTCATTGGTGTCGCCGCGCTCATCGCTATGGTCGCGGTAGGCGAGGGCGCCAATCAGGCCGTGCGCAAGCAAATCGAAAGCCTTGGAACCAACTTGGTCGTGGTCATGCCGGGTGCCGCCCGCATGGGTGGCTTTCGCGGTGGATCCGGGAGCGCCTCCACGTTGACCGTCGCGGATGCGGAAGCGATCAGGCGCGAAGCGCCTGCTGTCAACAGCGTCAGCTATACCATCCGTCAGAACGGGCAAACCCAGTACGCCAATCGAAACTGGTCCACGGGCATTCAAGGCGTCAGCGCCAACTACCCGCCCATCACCAATTGGCAGATTGCTGCGGGGCGCGGGGTTTCGGAGGAGGACGACGACAGTGCCGCCCTCGTCGCGGTCCTCGGTCAGACCGTCTATCGACAGTTGTTCGACGCCAATGAAAATCCGATCGATGCCACGATCCAAGTCAGGAACGTACCGTTGCGCGTGATCGGCCTATTGGCTTCCAAAGGGCAGACGCCGTTCGGGATGGACCAGGACGATCTCATCATGGTTCCGTTCACGACGGCGGAGCGCAAGGTCCTCGGCGTTGCCGCGCCCAGCCAGCAACAGGCTCCGATGAATTGGGTTTATCCGCCGGCACCCAACCCCTACAACCTGCAGCAACGGCTGACCGGGTTCGTGAACCAGATTTATGTCCAAGCCGTCGGTCCGAGCCAGATTGAGCCTGCAATCGGGCAAGTGACCGAGATTCTCGCGCGCCGACACCGGATCCGGCCGGGCGAGACGAACGACTTCTCAGTCCGAAATCTGAGCCAGATTGCCGAGACCGCCGAGAGCAGCAGCCGCATCCTGGCGCTCCTGCTCGCCGCCGTTGCCTCGATCTCGCTGGTCGTCGGCGGCATCGGGATCATGAACATCCTGCTCGTTTCGGTGACGGAGCGGACCCGCGAGATCGGCCTGCGTATGGCGATCGGCGCCCGCAGGCTGCATGTCCTGCTTCAGTTTCTGGCCGAAGCCATCATCCTCAGCGTGACCGGTGGCATTGCGGGAATCCTTATGGGAGCCGGTTTTTCCCAAGCCCTCTCCCTGATCGCCGGCTGGCCTGCGCCGATCTCGCTCGCCGCCATCATTGGCGGGTTCGTGTTCTCGGCCGCCGTCGGAATATTCTTCGGCTATTACCCGGCACGGAAGGCCGCCCGTCTCGATCCGATCGAAGCTTTGCGGTACGAGTGAGGCTCTGCTCTTAGGCGCCCACGTGGCTCTAGGCGTGCGGGGTTCGGGCGTCTTCGCCAAAGTCATGGCTTGGGCTTTCGCGGCGCGCCCCGCGCGCTCGAGGGGCCGTACTGCGGTGCTTTGATTACGCGCTCATGGATCATCTCCGCGCCTGCCGACGGACTGGCGCGCAATCCGGTTCATGGCCGCAGGCCATGTTTGCCAAGCAACCGCACTGTGCTCGCCTGCGGGCCCTTTTCGCCCATCTCCTCCGCAAAGCTCACGCGCGAGCCGACGGACAGGCGATCAAAGCCGTCCAGCACGCTGTTGCGGTGAAAATACACTTCGTGGCCGTCGCTCGCTTCGAGGAAGCCGAATTCGCCGGATTCGTCCAGCCGCACGACGGTTGCGGTGGGTTGAGCTTCGTGCGTTTTGACCTGTCCCTGCAGAGCGCGGACTTGGTCCTGCAGTTGCCTGCGGGCCCGTTTGAAGGCGTCATTGATGGCGAACGTCAGGTCGGAATGGCGCTCGTCGTCCTGCGCGGTGCGTCCGATGTTGACCTCGCGGCCATCGGGCAGCGCGAGCCGTATGTTGACCTCATAGAGCCCGCCGGTTCGGTGATGGTCTCCGGGCCCCTTGAGCACGACCCGGCACGCGGTCACTCGGCTGAACCGCCGTTCAAGGTTCGCCACATGCTTGGCAATGGCATCTCGGAGCTCCGGACTCCCCTTCATGCCTTGGAAATCGATTTCGACAGATGTCTCCATAGTTTATTATCGCACCAATTGGGCAACAGGTTTTTTGATGCATCTCAATGCGCCTCACGATTGCTTGGCCGAATTGATATCATAAATTTGATAGCGTCTGGAGGCTTGCATGACGACCACTAACGATAAAGCGGCGCCTCTCACGGCGCTCAGCTGGGTTCCTGAAACATTCGGCAATCTGGGCAAAAAGCAACACGAGGCGGCATTCGCAATCCAGAGAGAGCTGCTCGATACGTTTGAGCAGATGAACCACGCCTGGTTCGCTCGCGTGCAGTCGGAAATCGATCTTGCAGCCGAGTTCATCGGCAAGGTGGCGGAAACACGGTCGATTCCCGATGTCGCGACAGCATGTCAGGAGTGCATCAGCCGGCAACTCTAGATGTTTACCGAGGACAGCCGGCGGATGCTGGCGGATGGGGAGAAGCTCCTGCGGGTGGGCACGCGCAGTCTGGCCGAGGGCACTACCGCTAACTAAATTTTAGCGCCCGCCAATTGGCGTCGCGCTATCCTTTCACGCAGATCAACGGCCGCAGGCGAGCCACCTTGCGGGCCAGACCAGCGCGCTCGGCGGCGTTCACGACTGCGCCCACATCCTTGTAGGCGCCGGGCGCCTCCTCGGCGACGCCACGCGTCGACGGGCTGCGAATGAGGATGCCTTCGGAGGCGAGATCGTCGACGATCTTGCGGCCGCTCCAGCGCTTGAGCGCAGCATGCCGGGACAGCGCGCGGCCGGCGCCGTGGCAGGCCGACGAGAACGCCTGTTCCTCGCCGCTCGCCGCGCCGACGAGGACGTAGGAGCCCGTGCCCATGCTGCCGCCAATCAAGACCGGTTGGCCGAACGGCCGCAGCGCATCTGGCAGGCTGGGGTGATCCGGCCCGAATGCCCTGGTGGCGCCTTTGCGATGAACGAACAGCTCACGCTGCTTGCGATCGACCACGTGCAGCTCGACTTTGCAGGTGTTATGCGAGACATCGAAGAGAAGATGCAGGTCGCAGCTCGGGAAGAAGTGTGCAAAGACCCGGCGTGCGTAGTGGCCAAGGATCTCGCGATTGGCGAGCGCGCAATTGATCGCGGCCCGCATCGCGCCCAGGTAGCGCTGGCCAACCTCCGAATTGATCGGGGCGCAGGCAAGCTCGCGATCCGGCAGCACGATGCCGGAGGCGTCCGCGCCCAGTACCATTTTCTTGAGAAACTCGGTCCCGATCTGGTGACCAAGCCCGCGCGAGCCGCAATGAGTGGTCACCACGACCTCGTCTTGTGCAAGGCCGAAGCCCTTGGCGACAACCGGATCATAAATCTCGGCAACGGCCTGGACTTCAAGTGGTTGCCCGAACCCAGCGTGCCCATCTCTCGGCGTTGGCGTTCCTTGGCGCGATCGGAAACAAGCTCAGGCTTCGCACCTGCCATCATGCCCCCCTCCTCGATCCGACCGAGGTCCCGCGCTTCGCCCCAGCCGCGCTCAACCGACCAACGGGCACCGCCGGACAACATCGCATTCATCTCGGTCGCGTCGAGGGTGATTGCGCCCTTGCTGCCGACTCCGGCCGGGATCTGGCGGAAGAGCGAGTCGGCAAGCGATGTCTGCACCGGAAGAATGTCGGCGACGGTGAGACCGGTCAGCATCGTGCGTACCCCGCACGAGATGTCGAATCCGACGCCGCCTGCAGACACGATGCCCCCATGAACGGGATCAAACGCCGCGACGCCACCGATCGGGAAACCATAACCCCAAT
>Ga0134124_10004707_pt1 | contig 10978 bp, 8 predicted proteins | sample KB304_FD_96880 | JGI IMG/M metagenome (GOLD analysis project Ga0134124, IMG submission 96880) | Terrestrial soil microbial communities without Nitrogen fertilizer from Kellogg Biological Station, Michigan, USA - KB3-0-4 | ecosystem: Environmental > Terrestrial > Soil > Unclassified ... | reverse complement strand
CGATGGCCAGCGCGCGGATCTCCACCGACTCGAACCAGTCGCGCTCCTTGCCCAGATCGAGCATGAGCTGCAGCGCGCCCACGAAGACGATGAGCAGCACGAGGCCCACGCGGTCGATCGGCGCGCGCAGAAGCGCCGTTTCGTAGCGCTTGAGCATGCGCCAGGCCACCACGCTGCACACCGCGGCGAGCGGCACGTTGATGAGGAAGATCACCGGCCACGCATAGCTGTCGCACAGCCACCCGCCGAGGATGGGCCCGACCACCGGCGCCACGAGCGTGGTCACCGCCCACAGCGCAGTCGCCGCCGGCGCCTTCTCCTTCGGGAAGATGCGCAGCAACAGCGTCTGCGACAGCGGCATCAGCGGCCCGCCCGTGAGGCCCTGCATCACGCGCCCGGCCACCAGCATGCTCAGCGAGCCGGACATCGCGCACACCGCCGAGCACATGCCGAACAGCGCCATCGCGCTGGTGAACACGCGCACCGTGCCGAAGCGCGAGGCGAGCCAGCCGGTGAGCGGCACCACGATGGCCTCGGCCACCGAGTAGGAGGTGATGACCCAGGTGCCCTGGCTGCTGCTGATGCCCAGGCTTCCGGCGATGTTGGACACCGACACGTTGGCGATCGTCATGTCGAGCACCGCGATGAAGTTCGCGGTGGCCAGCACGACGGCCGCGAACCACAGCATGCCGCCCGACAGCGGCGCCTGAACGGCTTGCGGCGAGTGCGAAGAAGACATCTCCGTGTCTCCTCAGCGCATCGCGTGCAGCGACACGGGCGCGGCGCTGGTGTCGATGGTCGCGTTCATCGAAAGACCCACCTGCAGCGGGTTCGCAGCGAGCTCGGCCGGATCCAGCCTGATGCGCACCGGCAGGCGCTGCACGACCTTGATCCAGTTGCCGGTGGCGTTTTGCGCCGGGATGGTCGCGAACGCCGAGCCGGTGCCGCCCGACAGGCCGCTCACCACGCCGTGGTAGGTGACCGCGCCGCCGTAGAGATCGGAAGTCACCTCCACCGGCTGGCCGATGCGCACATGCTCGAGCTGCACTTCCTTGAAGTTCGCATCGACGTGCATCTCGCGCACCGGCACCACCGCCAGCAGCGCGGTGCCGGCCTGCACCTGCTGGCCCACCTGCACCGTGCGGCGCGCGATCACGCCGTCCACCGGCGCGCGGATCACCGTGCGCTCCAGGTTCACGCGGGCCTGGTCGCGCTTGGCGCGCGCGAGCGTCACCTCGGGGTTGGTGTCCTCGGTGGCATCGGCGATGAGGACCGCGTTGGCCTCGCGCGAGCCGAGCGCCGCCGCATGGTTCGCGCGCGACTGCGTGGCCAGCGCCTGCGCCGCGAGCAGGTTCGCGCGGGCGTTCTCGTGGGCGTTGCGGGCGCGGGTGAGCTCGTCGCCCGACACCGATCCGGACTCGGCCAGCGCCTCGCGGCGGCGCAGGTCCACCTGCGCGCGCTCCAGGTCGGACTGCGCCGAGGCGACCTGCGCGGCCACGCGCTGCTCCTCGAAGCGGCGCGACTCGATCTGCGCCGCCAGGCTCGCATCGGTGGCGGTGTAGGAGCGCACGCGGCGGATCGAGCGACCGAGCTCGGCCTCGGCCTGCGCGAGCGCGAGCTTCGCGTCGGTGTCGTCGAGCACCACGACCACGTCGCCGGCCGACACCGACTGCGTGTCGGCGACGCGCACGGTGCGCACGATGCCCGCGATCGAGGGCGTCACCTGCGCCACCTCGGTGGCGGTGTAGGCGTTGTCGGTGGAGACGAAGCGCGAGGCATAGAGCCAGTCGTACAGGCCATAGCCGGTGCCGCAGGCGAGCACAGTGGCGGCCAGGGCGATGAAGAGCTTCTTGCGGCGCGCGTGGCTGGGCGCGTCGGCCTCGTGAGCGGCGGCGTCCAGCAGTTGGGGCTCGAGTTTGGACATGGTGTTTCCCGGGAATGCGTTGAGGTGTGAGGGGGTCAGGAAGCGCTCGCGCCGTATCCGCCGCCGAGGGCGCGCACGAGCGCGACGTCCAGCGCGAAGGCGCGCGACTGGAGGTCGCTTTGCGCGCGCAGGTTGGCCAGCAGCGTGTCCTCGGCGTTCAGCACGTCCAGATAGGTCGACAGCCCGCCCGAATAGCGGTTGTTCTGGATGCGCCAGGCCTCGCGCGAGGCCTCCACCGCCTGCGTCACGCTGTCGAGCTGGCCGCCGAGCGCGCGCTGGCTGATCGCGGCGTCGGCCACTTCCTGCAGCGCCTGCTGCAGCGTGCGGTCGTAGTTCGCGACCGCTTCCGCGTACTCGGCATTCGCGCCGCGCAGCTGGCCGCGCAGCCGCCCGCCATCGAAGATCGGCAGCGAGATGGCCGGCCCGACGCTGGCGACGGTCGAGCCGCGCTTGCCGAGCACGTCCAGCCCGAGCGACTGCACGCCCACGAAGGCCAGCAGGTTCACGTTCGGATAGAAGGCCGCGCGCGCGGCGTCGATGCGCTGCGCGGCCGCCTGCGCGCGAAGGCGTGCCGCGCCGATGTCCGGGCGGCGGCCGAGCAGGTCGGCGGCCAGCTGCGGCGGCAGCGAATAGGGGCGGTCCAGCCGCACGCCCGGGCGCTCGATCGCAAGGCCCCGGTCGGGCCCGGCCCCCAGCAGCGCCGCGATGCGATTGCGCAGCAGCGCGATCTGCTCCTGCACCGACAGCAGGTCGGCCTGCGCGGAGGCGCGCCGCGCGTCCACCTGGCGCACGCTGGCGAGCGTCTCCAGGCCGTTCGCGTAGCGCTGCTGGAAGAGATCGGCCGTCTTGCTGCGCACGTCGAGCGCGGCCTGCGCGGTGTCCAGCGCGGCGAAGGCGCGCGCGAGATCGGCATAGGACGAGGCCACCGAGGTGGACAGGATCAGGCGCGCCTGGGCGAGGTCGGCCGCGGTGGCATCGGCCTCGGAGGTGGCCGCGGCGAGCGAGGCGCGCGTGCGTCCCCACAGGTCCAGGTCCCAGGCGAAGTCGAGCGTGGCGCGGCCGTAGTCGTGCATGCCCTGCGGGGTGACGCTCGGCGGGCTCAGGTAGTTCTCGCTCTGGCGCTGCTCGGTGATGGACGCATTGGCGCTCACCTGCGGCAGCCCGTTGGCGCGAGTGACCTGCGCCTGCGCCTGCGCGCGCGCCAGGCGTGCCTGCGCGGCGGCGACGCTCGGGGAGTCGGCGAGCGCTTCGTCGACGAGCCGCTCGAGCTGCGTGTCGCCGTAGACCGTCCACCAGCGCTCGACGGGCCAGCTCGCGGCCGGCGCCGCGAAAAGCTGCGCGCTGGCATAGGACTGCGCGGGCTTGGGCTGCGGCAGTTCTTCGCGCGGCGGCATCTGCGCGCAGGCGCCAAGGAGGACGGCGCATGCGAGCGCGACGCCGCGAGGCAGGGGACGAAGGGCATTCATGACGCGGCTTTTCGGAAGGGGCGGTGGCAGTGCGCGAAGCATGGGGGCCACCCCCTTTCCGGTGATGACGCGTGGTCGCCCCTGTCATGTCATCTGAAATCCCGGCGCGGGCGGCCGCTCGCGCCCGCCGCGCTTCAGGCCTGCTGTGGCGCCGCGTCGCGCGAATACCGGCTGAGCGCCGCGTGCGCGATCGCCTCGGGGAAGGGCACGGCGCGACGCAGCTTCGTGTCCAGGTGCACGCCCACGAGCGTCATGGAGGCCGCGACGTGCCCCAGCTCGGCGTTGAACATCGTCTGGCTCACGTGGATCACCTTCGGCGCAATGTCGCTCACGCGCGATTCGATGCGGACCACGTCGCCCGCGAGCAGCTCGCGCTCATAGCGGATGTGCTGCTCGAGCGCGGCCATGCCGCGCGAGTGCTCGCGCAGATAGCCGGGCGTGATGCCGATCTGCGCGAAGAGGTTCCACAGGGCTTCATCGAACTTGCCCACGTAGTGCATGACGTTCATGTGGCCCATGTGGTCGCAATGCCAGGGGTACACGGCGCCGCGGTAGGTGATCAGGTCTTCCATGCCTCTCACTCTAGGAAGCGCGCCGGCTGCGCGCCAATGACGAGTTGCCATCGCGAGGCATTCGACGCGCCGATGGCCGGCCCGACTCAGCCCGGCGCGTCGGCCAGCTCGCGGCACATCTGCGACACCGCGCCCTGGCGGCCCTGCACCGGCCACTGCAGCCCGATGCGCCGCTCGACGCTCACCCCGTCGATCGACACGAATCGCACGCCCTCGGGCGCGAAGGAGTCCGGCATGAAGCACGCGCCCATCCCGTGCGCGACGAGCGCCACGGCCCGCTCGTCGCTGCGCGTGCGGCACAGCACGCGCGGGCGGATGCGATGACGCTCCAGCAAGCGACTCGTGCGCGAGAGCTGCTCGCAGTGGGTGCGCACCACGAGCGGCCAGCGTGCGAGCTCCTGCATGTCGCTGCCGTGCGCCTCGCTCGCGCCGCGCGGGAGTGCCAGGCGCAGGCAATCCGTGAACAGCTCCCGCTCGTGAAGCCGCGTGGGGTCGGCACCGAGCACGTTGATCGCAAGGTCGATGCGACCGAGATCGAACAGCCGCCCGATCTCCGCGCACCCGGCCTCCATCAGGCTCAGCCGCAGGCCGCTGCGATGGCTGTGCATGCCCTGCAGCGCGGGCGCGAGGCGGCTCATCGGCACCGTGTTGAGGACCGCGACGCGCAGCCGCGGCGCCGCGCACGCGCGGCGCTCGCGCAGTTCCTCGCGGGCGAGCGCCACCTCCTTGAGGATGACGCGCGAACGCGCGAGCAGGCGCTCGCCCGCGTGCGTGAGCGACACGCCGCGCGGGGAGCGCACGAAGAGTGCCGTGCCGAGCTCGTGCTCGAGCCGCGCGATGGCCGAGGACAGCGTGGACTGCGTGGCGAAGGCGAGCTGGGCGCCACGGGTGAAGCCGCCGCTGTCGGCAACGGCGACGAAGTAGCGGATCTGCTGCAGGTCCATGAACGTCTCACCCCGGGCACGCGACTCAGCCGTGTCGTTCAGCGCCCGCTTTCGACCTCGGACGCAACCGCGCTCGCATCCGCTCGCGTCTGCGAGGCCGCCAGCGCCGAAGCCAGGGAGCGCGCCACGTCGCGCGCGACCAGCGGCTTGGACAGCACCTCGCGCACGCCGGCCGCGCGGGCGCGCGCGCTGAGCGCCGGGGTCACGTAGCCGCTCACCAGCACGATGGGAATGTCCGCGCGGATCTCGCGGATCGCCTTCGCCAGCTCGGAGCCGGTCATCTCCGGCATCGCCTCGTCGGTGACGACGATCTGGAATCGCCCCGGGTCGGCCCGGAAGCTCTCGAGCGCCGCGACGCTGGAGGTGAAGCCCACCGGCTCGTAGCCGAGCTCGGCCATGGTCTCCTCGCCCATGCGCACCAGCGCCTCCTCGTCGTCGACGAGCAGCACCGTCTCGCCGCTGCCCGCGGGGACGGACTCGTCGACCGCGCGCAGGGGTTGCACGAGCTGCTGCCAGGGCAGGTAGACGGTGAAGCAGGCGCCCAGGCCCTGCTCGCTCTTCACCTCGATGCCCCCGCCCAGGTCGGTGACGATGCCGTGCACGAGCGAGAGCCCGAGGCCCGTGCCCACGCCGACCTCCTTGGTGGTGAAGAAGGGATCGAAGATGCGCTCGAGCACCTGCGGCGCCATGCCCACGCCGGTGTCGCTCACGCGCAGCCGCACGTAGTTGCCCGGCGGCAGCGTGCTGGTGGCGACGACGAGCGACTGGTTGAGCTCGACCGTATCGACCGCCACCGAGAGCACGCCGCCGTGCGTGCCCATGGCCTGCAGCGCGTTGGCGCACAGGTTCATCACCACCTGGTGGATCTGCGTGGGGTCGCCCAGCAGCGCCACGTCGCCCGTCTCCACGCTGCGCACGAGCTGCACGCAATGCGGCAGCGAAGCCTCCACCAGCTCCAGCGCCTCCATGACCACCGAGCGCACATGCACCGGCACGCGCTCGCCCACGCCGCTGCGGCTGAACGCGAGGATGCGTCCCACGAGCGACTTCGCGCGCAGCCCGGCGTTCACCGCGGCGTCGATGTGGCGGCGATGTGCGGTGCCCTCGGCGGCTTCCTTCTGCGCCATCTCGCCGTAGCCGAGGATGGCCGCGAGGATGTTGTTGAAGTCGTGCGCGATGCCGCCGGCCAGCGTGCCGATCGCCTCGAGCTTCTGCGCGCGGCGCAGCTGCACTTCCAGCCGGTCGCGCTCGGCCTGCGCGAGGTGTCGGTCGGTGATGTCCTCCATCGAGCCGGCAAGCCGGTAGGGCGTGCCGTCCTCGCGCCGCACGGCCAGGCCGCGCTGGCGATACCAGCGCCACTCGCCGCTGGCGTGGCGCAGCCGGTACTCGACCTGGAAGTGCGGCGTGTCCCCGCGCAGGTGCAGGGCGATGGCGCGGCGCACCCGGTCGATGTCCTCGGGGTGGTAGGTGGACAGCTCGATCCACTCGCGCCGCGGGCGCAGGGGCTGGCCCGGCGCGCGGCCCATGAGGCTTTGCGCGCGCGGCGAGAGAAAGAGCATGTCGCTGCGCAGGTCCCAGTCCCACAGGCCTTCGTTGGAGCCGGCCACCGCGAGCGAATAGCGCTCCTCCGACTGCCGCAGCGCCTGCTCGGTGCGCTTCTGGTCGTCGATGTCGCTCAGCGAGCCCGCCCAGCGCACCGCGCGCCCGGCCGTGTCGCGCACGCAGGTGCCGCGCACGCGCACCCAGCGGTAATCGCCGTTGGGGTGGCGCATGCGGTAGTCGCCCTCGCGCACCGGCGTGCGCCCCTGCAGGTGCTGGTTCACGTCCTCGTCGAAGCGCGCGCGGTCGTCCGGATGCACTTTCAGCAGATCCAGCCACTGCGCGCGCGTGCGCAGCGTCTGCTGCGAGTCCACGCCGGCGATGCTCATGGCGCGCAGCGAGGAGAACATGCGGTCGTTGACGATGTCCCAGTCGATGATCCCGTCGTTGGAGCCGGCCACCGCCAGCGCGAAGCGGCCCTCGCTCTCGCGCAGCGCGTCCTCGGCGCGGCGGCGCGCGTCGATGTCGGCGATCGAGCCGGCCATGCGGTGCGGACGGCCCTGTGCATTGCGCACGAGCACGCCGCGCACGCGCGCCCAGCGGTACTCGCCGTCCGGCTGGCGCAGCCGCAGCTCGATTTCATAGGCGGGGGTCTTGCCGGCGATGTGGTCCTCGAAGGCCACGCGGCGGCGCGGCTCGTCCTCGGGATGGATGTCCAGCGCGTCGAACCAGGCCTTGGCCGGCAGCGCCTCGGGGATGTTCGGGATGCCGAGGATGTCGCGCGCGCGCTGCGAGGAGAACAGCGTGTCGCTCGGCTGGTCCCAGTCCCAGATTCCGTCGTCCGAGCCGTGCACCGCCAGCGCGAAGCGCTCTCGCGCGCGCTCGAGCGACTCGCGCGTGGCCTCCAGGCGCGCGAGCTGGTGCACGCCCAGCCACAGCAGCACCCCGGCGAAGGCCGCGAGCACCACGGTGCGCAGCACCGATCCCGTGACCTGCGAACGCCACGGCGCGAGCGCCGCATCGACGTCGCGGGTGACGATCACCGTCATCGGGAAGTCGGGCACCGGGGCCAGCGCGCCGAAGCGCTCCACGCCGTCCACCGGGCTCACGCTGCGCGTGGGCACGCGCCCGGCGGCCTGCGCCGCCAGCATTTCGTCGAAGAGATCGAAGTGCTTGCCCAGCGCCGAATCGGCCGCCGGCCAGCGCGCCAGCAGCGTGCCGTTGCGGTGCATCAGCGTGGTCTTGGTGGCGGCATCGACCTGGGTGTCCCGATAGAAGTCCTGGTAGTAGTCCACCCGCCCGCGCGCGCCCACGATCCCGGCGAACTCGCCGTCCGGTCCTTCGAGGCGGCGCGACATCGGGAACACCCAGCGATTGCCGACCGGGCTCTCCACCGCATTGGCCAGGAAGAAGCCGGTGTCGTGCGTGTCGCGCATGTGCGAGAAGGCGCTGTTGCGCGAGACGTTCACCTGCGGCACCTGCTCCGGCGGCAGCACCGAGGTCGCGCGCAGCGACCCGTCGGCGCGGGCGATGATCAGGCCGTCGATCTGCACCAGGCCCACCGCCTGCTCGCGCAGGTATTCATGCAGCGCCTGGGCGCTCATCGTCTTCAGCGGCCCGTCGCGGTACTGGCGCTGCACGTGGCGCAGCACGACGTCCACCGCCTGCATGCTGCGCGCGGTCTGTTCCGCCACGATGCGTGCCTGCGTCTGCAGCTCGCGATGCGTCTGCCGCACCGTCGCGTCGTAGCCGCGCACCGCGTCCAGCACGGCCAGCGCCACGATCGCCGCGACGAAGACGAAACCCAGCCACGGCACGAGGTGGCGCATCCGGCGCAGGCCGGCGGGGGCGGCATCCAGGCTCATTGGTGCACCCTCCCGCTTCGCGGGGTCCCTCCGAGCGCGACATCGCGCCCCCCTCGCAGCGGCCGTGCGGGGGCGCTCATGACACGCGCGCCGCCGGCAACACGAGGGCCTTCACGGCAGCAAGGAGGGCTTCGCGCTGCAGCGGCTTGGGCAGCACGCCGGCCACCCCCAGCGACCGCGCGGCCTCGCCGCGCAGCTCGACGCTTTCATGGAAGGTGGCCGACACCGCGAGCACGGGCGCGCTGCCCGCCTGTGCGGCCAGATCGTCGAGCACCGCGCCGAGGCCCTGGCGCGGGTAGGGCACGTCGACGATGACGAGCGCGGCACGGGCGCAGGACGCGGCGGCGCCCTCGTCCACCTGGATGTCGCTGCCCGAGAGCCATTCGCTCAGCAGCTCGAGCGTGGCGCGATCGCAGCCGAGCACGCAGACGCGGCGCGTGGCCGTCGATGTCATTGCCCACCTCGCGAGACGCGCACGCGCGGGGCGTCGCAGGGGGTACGCATGAAGCAACTCCGCAATGCCGTTGGATGGGCTCATTTCGGCGCCTCCAGCTTGCGCCGCCATGTCAGGCGGGGAGCAAACAGATTACATCTGCAATGGATAAGCGGGGGGCAGTCCAGCATGCCGTTGCTACGATTTCGCCCGCGCCTCCGCGTCCCGAGGGGCGCCAAGGAATGGGTCATGGAACTGGTGCCGAACCTGCCTCCCCATGTGCTCGCGCTCGACGACGACCCCACCGTGCGCGATCTCATCGCCGAATACCTGGGCAACAACGAGCTGCGCGTGACGGCCGTCGCCAACGGACGCGAGTTCCACGAGGCTCTGGCGCACGAGACGATCGACGTGGTGGTGCTCGACGTGCGCCTGCCTGGCGAGGACGGCATGCAGATCGCCCGCCGCCTGCGCGAGGAGTGCAACCTGCCGATCCTCATGCTCACCGGCCGCGCCGACGAGGCGGACCGCGTGATGGGCCTGGAGCTGGGCGCCGACGACTACCTCACCAAGCCCTTCAGCCCGCGCGAGCTGCTGGCGCGCATCCGCGCCCTGCTGCGCCGCTCGCAGGCGCAGGCCACGGTGGCCGACGCCATCGCACGCGTGCGCGCCTACCGATTCGGCGGCTGGGAGCTCAACGTCGGGCTGCGGCGGCTCAAGTCGGCCAGCGGCGAGGCGGTGGAGCTCACCAATGGCGAGTTCAGCCTGCTCACCGCCTTCCTCTCCTCGCCGCAGCGCGTACTGACCCGCGACCAGCTGCTCGAACTCTCGCGGCTGCACAACGCCGAGGTGTATGACCGCTCGATCGACGTGCAGATCCTCAGGCTGCGCAGAAAGATCGAGGTGGATCCGGCGCACCCCGAGTACATCCGCACGGAACGGCGCGCGGGCTATGTCTTCAGCGCGCCGGTCCAGGCAATGAAATGAGCATTCCTCCCTCTCCCTGCGGGAGAGGGTTGGGGTGAGGGTCTGCGCAGTGCGCGGTATCACCGAGCCCGACCTGCACCCTTGGCCCCTGCCCTCTCCCGCAAGCGGGAGAGGGGGCCAAGACGGCATCATCCGCACCCATGCCCGCGCCCATCACTCTTGACGCCCTTCGCCGCTACGCCGTCGCGCGCACCCTCTTCAAGCCCACCACCCTGCCGCGCGCCATCGAGCGCCTGGGATTCGTGCAGGCCGACCCGATCCGCTCACCCGCCCGCGCGCAGGACCTCACGCTGCGCCATCGGGTGAAGGACTACCGCGCGGGCGACCTGGAGCGCCGCTATGCGCGCCTGAGCATCGAGGAAGACTGCTTCGTCAACTACGGCTTCCTGCCGCGTCGCCACCTGGCCCTCATGCATCCGCGCGCCGCGCGGGACAAGTGGGACGCCGCCACGCGCCGGCGCGCGCAGGAGGTGCTCGATTTCATCCGCAGGCACGGGCCCGTGCATCCGCGCGAGGTGCAGGTGCATTTCGAGCACGGGCGGGTGAAGAACTACTGGGGCGGCTCGTCCAACGCCGTCACGCATCTGCTGGACGGCATGCACTACCGCGGCATGCTGCGCGTGGTGCGGCGCGATTCGGGCACGCGGGTGTATGCCGCGGTCGATCACGCCGAGTGCGACGACTCTCCCGCCGCCCGCATGGAGCGTGCGCGCGCGCTCGTGAACCTCATCGTCGCGAAGTACGCGCCGCTGCCGGCGCAAAGCCTGACCTACCTGTGCCATCTGCTGCGCTATGGCGCACCGCACCTGCGCGAGGACGTGCAGAAGGTCTTGCGCGAGCACAGGCTGGCGCTGCCGCAGGCGCGGGTGGACGGCACGCTGTGGCTGTGGCCCGAGGGCGAGAACCCGGCCTCCGCGCGCCACGCCCCCGACGAGCGCGTGCGCCTGCTCGCGCCCTTCGACCCGGTGGTGTGGGACCGCCGCCGCTTCACCGCCCTGTGGGGCTGGACGTATCGCTTCGAGGCCTACACGCCCGCACCGAAGCGCCAGTTCGGCTACTACGCCATGCCACTGCTGTGGCACGACCGCGTGGTGGGCTGGGCGAATGCGAGCGCCACCGAGGGCTACCTGAGCTGCGAGTTCGGTTATGCGAGCGGGCGTGCGCCGCGGGACGCGGGCTTCAGGCGCGCGCTCGACGAGGAACTCGCACGCATGGTGGAGTTCCTGAATCTGGAGTGACGTGCGACCT
>Ga0134124_10004703_pt1 | contig 10979 bp, 8 predicted proteins | sample KB304_FD_96880 | JGI IMG/M metagenome (GOLD analysis project Ga0134124, IMG submission 96880) | Terrestrial soil microbial communities without Nitrogen fertilizer from Kellogg Biological Station, Michigan, USA - KB3-0-4 | ecosystem: Environmental > Terrestrial > Soil > Unclassified ... | reverse complement strand
GGCCATGACCACGTCCCGGCACCTCGTGCTGGGCGCCGGCTCGGTCGGCACCGCCGTGGCCGAGCTGCTCGCCGCGGACGGTTCCGAGGTCGTCGTGCTGACCAGGTCCGGCGCCGGGCCGGACCGTCCCGGGGTCGAGCGCGTTCGCGGCGACGCCGGCGACGCGGCCGCCGTGACGGCGGCGGCGCGCGGTGCGGCGGTCATCTACAACTGTGTGAACCCGCCGTACGACAAGTGGGCCGAGCGGTGGCCGCCGATCGCGTCGGCGGTGCTGGCGGCGGCCGAGTCGACCGGGGCGGTGCTGGCCACGGCGGCCAACCTCTACCCGTACGGGCCGGTGACCGAGCCGATGCGGGAGGGCCGTCCGGACCGGCCGGCCGGGCCGAAGGCGCGGGTCAGGGCGGAGATGACAGCGCAGGCGCTCGGCCGGCACCGGGACGGCCGGGTCCGCGCGGTCGAGGTGCGGGCATCGGACTACCTCGGCGCCGGCGAGCAGTCGGTGCTCGACCGGGTGCTGCCCCGGGCGCTCGCCGGCCGTGCGGTCCGGGTGATCGGCGCACCCGACCAGCCGCACTCCTGGACCTGGGTCCCGGACATGGCCCGCACGCTGGTGGCCGCGGCCGCGTATGAGCCGGCGCTCGGGCGGGTCTGGCACGCGCTGACCAACCCGCCGCGGACCCAGCGGGAGGCCGTCGCGGACCACTGCCGCGCGGCCGGCCTGCCGCCGGTGCGGGTGCGCGCGCTGCCGCACCTGGGGCTGCGGGCGGTCGGGCTGGTCAACCCGGTCGTGCGGGAGCTCGAGGAGACCCGCTACCAGTTCGTCCGGCCGTTCGTGCTCGATTCGACCGCGACCGAGCGCGAGCTGGGGCTGGCGCCGACGGACTGGGACGACGTGTGCCGGGCCAACGTCGCGCTGGTCCGGGCCCGGTCGGCGGGTTGACCCTCGAGCGGGTCGAGGGACCAGGGTGCTCCGGCGTGGAGGACTCCCTGCTGGCGATCGGCGCGGTCGCCCGGCTGTCCGGGTTGCCGGTCAGCGCGCTGCGGTTCTACGACGGTGCCGGCGTACTCGTGCCGGCCTCGGTCGATCCGCGCACCGGGTACCGGCGGTACGCACCGGGCCAGGTCGCGGCCGCCCGGCTGGTCGCGCGCCTGCGCCGGGTCGGGATGCCGCTGGACTCGGTGCGGGCGCTGCTGGCCGGTGCCGACCCGGGGCCGGTGCTCGACGCGCACCTGGCCCGGCTCGAGGACGGCCTGACCGCCGCCCGGCGGGAGCTCGCCACGGTCCGTGCCGTCCTCGACCGATCGGAGCCCGCCGTGCAGATCACCGTTCCCGCTGCCGCCCTCGACGCCGTCCGCTACGCGGTCGGCACGAATCCCTCCTTCCCCGCTCTGCACGGCGTGCTGCTCGACGCCGACGGGGAGACCGTGCACGTGGTCGCCAGCGACCGGTACCGGCTCGCGGTGGCGACCGCGCCCGCGGCCGGGGCGTCCGGCCGGATCGTCGTGCCGGTCGCGGTCGTGGACGAGCTGCGCGGCCTCGGTGGCACCGTCACGGTGCGCACGGCGGCCGGCGAGCTGGTCGCCACCGCCGGCGACCGGACGGTCCGGACCCCGGTGGTGGCGGACGAGTTCCCGGACTGGCGGCGGCTGGAACCGGCACCGGCCCCGCACCGGGTCGCGCTCGACGGCCCGGCGTTCCGGGCAGCACTGGCCGGCGGGCCGGCGATCCGCAAGGACCGGGACGGGACCCCGTACGACGCGGTCGTGCTCACGCTCGACGCGGACGGCGAGCTGACCGTCGGCGGTGACGGCGACGTTCTGCAGGTCGGCGTGAACCGCGACTTCCTGCTCGACGCGCTGGCCGACCACGCCCAGCTCACGCTGGAGCTCGACGGGCCGATCACCCCGCTCGCGATCCGTGTCCCCGACCGCCCGGACTGGTCGCTGCTGATGCCGGTCGACCTGACCGGGTGACCGGCCGGCACCGGCGCTGACCCGCGCGCCCCGCCGTCCGGACCGGGCGGCGGGGCGAGGAACCCCTCACATGTCGGCGACGTCGGCCTGCTTGGCGCGGACCGCGTCGGCGGCCTCCTTGAGCGCGGCCAGCTCCCGGTCGGTCAGGTCGCGCTCGACGATCCGCTTCACACCACCGGCGCCGATCTCGGCCTCGACCCCGAGGTACACCCCGGAGACGCCGTACTCGCCGTCCACCCAGGCGCAGACCGGCAGGACCGCACCGCTGTCCTCCTTGACCGCGCGGGCCATCCGGGCCGCCGCGGCGGACGGCGCGTAGTAGGCCGAGCCGGTCTTGAGCAGCGCGACCACCTCGGCCCCGCCGTTGCGGGTGCGGGTGACCAGCTCCTCGATCTTGTCCGCCGGCAGCAGCTCTGCCAGCGGCTTGCCGTCGACCGTGCAGGCCGAGGGCACCGGCACCATCGTGTCGCCGTGCGAGCCGAGCGTCAGCGTCATCACCGACCCGACCGGGACCGAGAGCTCCTCGGCGACGAAGGTGGAGAACCGGGCCGTGTCGAGCATCCCGGCCTGGCCCATCACCCGGCTCTTCGGCAACCCGGAGGCCAGCGAGGCCAGCGCGGTCATCTCGTCCAGCGGGTTGGACACCACGATGATCACCGCGTCCGGCGAGGCCGCGACGACCTTCTCGGTGACCTCGCGGACGATCTTCGCGTTGGTCTCCAGCAGGTCCATCCGGCTCATGCCGGGCTTGCGCGGCAGGCCGGCGGTGATCACGACGATCTCCGAGCCCTCGGTCACGTCGTAGTCGTTGGACCCGAGCAGCTTCGTCTCGAAACCCTCGATCGGCCTGGACTGGTTGATGTCCAGCGCGATGCCCTGCGGCTTGCCCTCGATGATGTCGACCAGCGCGACGGCGTCGAAGATGTCGTACTCGGCCAGCCGCTGGGCCGTGGTGGAGCCGTAGAACCCGGCCCCGATGACGGAAGCCTTGCCGGAGCGGGTCACTTGGCGGCCTCCAGCTTCTCGATGATGGCGTCCGCGTACTGGCTCGTGCCGACGGCGGTCGGGTCGGTCCGGGTCGGCTTCATGTCGTACGTGACCGACTTGCCCTCGGCGATCACCGCCGCGACCGCGTCCTCCAGCCGCTGCGCCGCCGCGTCCTCGCCGAGGTGGTCCAGCATGAGCTTGCCGGACAGGATCATCGCGGTCGGGTTGACCTTGTTCTGGTCCTTGTACTTCGGGGCCGAGCCGTGGGTCGCCTCGAACACCGCGGCGGCGGTGCCGATGTTGGCGCCCGGGGCCACCCCGAGCCCGCCGACCATGCCCGCGGTGAGGTCGGACAGGATGTCGCCGTAGAGGTTCGGCAGCACCAGCACGTCCCACTCCTCGGGACGCTGCACCAGGCCCATGCAGGTGGCGTCGACGAGGTTCTCCCACGGCTCGATGTCCGGGAACTCCTTGGCCACCTCACGGAACGTCGACAGGAACAGCCCGTCGGTGAACTTCATGATGTTGGACTTGGTGATGCAGTGCACCCGCTTGCGGCCGTTGTCCTTCGCGTACTGGAACGCGTAGCGGGCGATCCTGGCCGAGCCCTCCTCGCTGATCGGCTTGATCGAGATGCCCGAGTGCGGCCGGATCTGCTTCTTCTGCAGGCCGTTCAGGAACGCGATGACGTTGTCGGCGTCGGGCGTGTCGTGCTCGTACTCGATGCCCGCGTAGAGGTCCTCGGTGTTCTCCCGGACGATGACCACGTCCACGTTGTCGAACCGGGTGCGCACGCCCGGGTAGGTCTTGCACGGCCGCAGGCACGCGTACAGCTCCAGCTCGGCCCGCAGCGCGACGTTGACCGAGCGGAAGCCGGTGCCGATCGGGGTGGTGATCGGGCCCTTGATCGCGACCTTGTTGCGCTTGATCGACTCGAGCGTCTCCGGCGGCAGCGGGGTTCCGGCCGTCTCCATGACGTCGACCCCGGCCTGCTGGACGTCCCAGTCGAACGACGAGCCGCTCGTCGCGGCCGCGGCTTCCAGCACCCGGCGGGTCGCCTCGGTCAGCTCCGGCCCGGTGCCGTCGCCGGGGATGAGGGTTACGCGGTGGGTGGTCATGAGCCGGACCTTACCCGGCGGTTTCGGCGCAGGTCGCAGCCGCCTCAGGCGTCCTTCGTCACGCCGGCAGGGCCAGGCCCAAGGTGGTGATCGCGACCGCGAGACCGACGTAGCACACCACGTCGGTCAGCCGGCTGCGGACCGCCAGCAGCCCGGCCTGGCGGACCGGCAGCAGCAGCCGGAACGCCCCGGCCACGCCGCACGCGAACGCCAGCAGCAGCACGCCGCGCAGCCAGTGCCTCGGCACCGCCGCGGAGTAGGCGATGCCGGTGGTGCCGAGCGCGATCACCAGCAGGATCGGCAGGTTGCGCAGGTCGACCGCGCGCAGCCCGGCGTTGCTCTGCCGGGGTGGCGCCGCGTGACTCACCCGGTCAGTGTCTCATCCGCGCTGCTGCCCGCCGGCCGCGTCCAGCGCGGTGAAGATCTTCACCATCTCGACCCGGACGCCGTCGTTCTCCGGGTCGGCCAGCCACCGCTGGAAGGCGGCCTTCTGCCCGTCGGTCATGGTGCCCGGGTCGAGCACCTGGCCGCTGCCGTCGGTGAACCGGTCGGCGGTGCCGACCCCGTGCGCGGACATCCAGCTGCCGGCGTCGGCGGGCGTGCCGGCGAACCCGCCGCCGTCCTGCATGTTCGTCACCATCGTGCCCAGCGTCGCCGAATACCACCGGTCGACCTGGGCCACCGCCGCCGACCGGTTGGCCGCGGCCTGCGTGTCGGTGGTGGCCGCCTCGTACAGGAACGGCATCGTGGCCGCCTTGCCCACGTTGAGCACGGTCGCCGGCACGGCCGCGGGCGGGAACGCCGGCAGGATCGTCAGCAGCGAGCTGGACACGGCGTCGGCCACCCGCAGGTCGTGCAGGTTGCGGTCGTCCTCGAGCTTGCCCATCGCGACCTGGGTGTCGATGTGCGTGTCGAACAACTGCTTGAGCACGAGCCCGTGCCCCCGCGCGTACGCCTGGAGCAGCTCGTCGCGACGCTCCGGCTGGACCCGGGCGGCAGCCAGCTTGTCCCGCAGGAACTCCTGCGACGCCGACAGCTGCGCCTTGACGACGGACTTGTACGCCGCGGAGTCGTGGTCGACCTGCGCCAGCGTGCCCTCGAGGTCGGCGGCGGAGAACTCGACGCCCCAACCACCGGTGCCGAGCTCGGGCTGGCCGAGCCGGGGCGCCGTGGTCGTCGCACTGCCGTAGTCGGTGCGGGACAGGGAGTAGTACACGTCCTCCTGGTAGCCGTTGAGGATGGTCGCCACGTGCGGCAGCACCTTCGCCCGGTCGTGGTCGGCGAGGAAGTCGTGGTCCTGCGAGCCGAGCAGGTGCACCAGGTCGCTGGTCACCTGGGCCGAGCCCTGGCCGCGGAAGCCGCTGTCGTGCACCGAGGTCGCCGCCTCCAGCGCCCGGCCCAGCGACTCGCCGCCGTCGCCGAGGTAGTCGTCGGTCCGCCGGTCGGCCAGGTAGTAGTGCAGCCGGTCGGCGTGGCCGGCAAAGAACACCCGGGCCGCGTCGGCGTCCCTGGCAACCGCGTCGAAGTATGCCTCCATCGCGTCGTCCGGGACGAGATCGTTGGTCAGCGGGCGGTTGGTCCACCCGCCGACCATCGTGTACATCTCGCTGTCCGCGCCCTCCTTGTCGAGCGCGTAGAGCTTGTCGCCGGCCTGCTGCAGGAAACCGGTGCCGAACGTGCCGCCGAAATGCAGCAGGTTGCCCAGGTGCCAGGCGTACTGCAGGCCGATCCCGTTGTGCTGGTCGAGCGGTTCGAGGAACTGCCGCACGTACGAGTCGGACAGCCGGGCGTCGCCGACCTGCCGGGTGGACAACGCCAGCAGCTGGCCGAAGTCGGTGATGACCCGCTGGTTGTAGTCGGGCGGGAAGCCGTTGCCCTCCATCACCAGCATCGCCCAGTCCGGCGCCTGCGGGCCGAGCGTCTCCAGCAGTGTCTTCGCGAACCAGGGGTTGTCCTTGTCCGCCTCCAGCTGCGCCAGCAGCGCGGCCGGGATCTGCTTGCCGTGCTCGAGCAGCGGCTGCAGCTGAGCGGCCAGATCGCGGGCGCGCTGCTGGCCGTCCTGCCGGAGCACGCTCGGCAGCCGCAGCGCCACCGCGTCCCGGGCGGCAAGGGAGAGCTGGCCCGGCGTCATGCCCGAGCGGTATTCCGGCACCGCGGCGGTGAGCCGATCGGCGGCGGTGCTCGCGGCCCGGTCGAGCGTCTCGATCACCGCGCGGTAGTGCATCCGCAGCGGGGCCAGCGCCTGCGACCGGATTCTCCCGTAGATGGCCTGCCGGTCGTCGTAGGAGAGGCCCTGGCCGGACGTGGCCGCCTCCGACCGGGCGTCGACCTCGGCCTGGTCGGCCTGCCGGCGGATCGCGGTGACCTCGGCGACCGCGGTCTCCAGCGCGGAGCCGTAGTCGGACAGAGCGCTCACGCCGTCGCCGACCCGGCCACCCTCGTCGGTGGCGATCGAGGCCAGGGTGGCGGTCTCGGTGCCGGCGGCGGCAGCGGCGTCGCCGTGCCAGGCGGCGGCCATGCCGGCCTGCTCGCGGCCGATCCGGGTGCCCAGCGCGGACAGGTCCGTCGACACGTCCTGCAGGGCGCTGCCGGCGGCCTTGACCGCCCCCGGGTCCCCCGGTGGCAGCGGAAACTCGTCGGCCGCGCTCATGCCCGCTCGTCCGCGGCGCTCTCCGCCCACTCCTCAGACAGACCGTCAGGCGCAAGCGCCGGACGGTCGGCCCTCGTCGCTCCCCGCACGCGCTGCGCGCCCTCGCGCGTGCTCATCGGGCCGGCACGGCTCGGCGGTCGACGGCCTCGTAGGTCACGCCGGCCTGCTGGACCTTGTCGGCCAGCAGCCCGGCGTCGTCGCCCAGCGCGGCCAGCACCGCGGTGACGCCGGCGCCGAACGCCTCGGCCGCGGCGGCGACCCTGGCGTCGCCGGCCGCGGCGCGCGCGCTGCTCGCCGCCGACCCGGCGCCGGACCGGGCCGAGTCGAGGTCCGCGGAGATCTGCTTCAGCCGCTGCGCCGGCGCCGTCAGGGCGCCGACTCCCACCTGGAAGCCGGACATGACGGGCAGACTACGCCTTTAGGAAAAAGGGGGTCAATGGGCGAAGTGCCGCGTCCCGGTGAGGTACAGCGAGATCCCGGCCGCCTCGGCCGCGGCGATCACCTCCGGGTCCCGGACCGAGCCGCCCGGCTCGACCACCGCCCGCACCCCGGCCTCGGCCAGCACCTCGAGCCCGTCCGGGAACGGGAAGTAGGCGTCCGAGGCCGCCACCGCGCCGACCGCCCGGTCACCGGCGCGCTGCACCGCGAGCCGGGCCGCGTCGACGCGGTTGACCTGGCCCATGCCGACCCCGACGCTCGCCCGGTCGCGGGCGAGCAGGATCGCGTTCGACTTCACCCCGCGGATCGCCCGCCAAGCGAACAGCAGGTCGCCGAGCGTGCGCTCGTCCACCTGCTTGCCGGCGGTCAGCCGCCAGGCCGCGGCGTCGTCGCCCGCGGTGTCCAGCCGGTCGGCCTGCTGGGCCAGCACCCCGCCGCTGATCTCGCGGAACTCCACCCCGGACGGCCGGGGCCCAGCGACCACCAGCAGCCGCAGCGACGCGCGCGCGGTCAGCACGTCCAGGCTGCCCTCCAGGAAGCCCGGCGCCACCAGCACCTCGGTGAACACCTCGGCCACCTGCTCCGCCATCGCCACCGTGACCGGCCGGTTGACCGCGATCACCCCGCCGAACGCGGACACCGGGTCGCACGCGTTGGCCTTGCGGTGCGCGTCGGCGACCGGGTCGGCGGCGTCCGGCGCCCCAACCGCGATCCCGCACGGGTTGGAGTGCTTGACCACGGCGACGGCCGGGTCGGTGAAGTCCGACACCATCCGGTAGGCCGCGTCGGCGTCCACGTAGTTGTTGAACGACATCTCCTTGCCGGCCAGCTGGCGGGCCGTGGCCACCCCGCCGCCGATCGACGGATCGACGTAGAGCGCGGCCTTCTGGTGCGGGTTCTCCCCGTACCGCAGCACGGCCGCGCGCTCCAGCGCGAGTCCGGCGTACCGGGGCCACCACTCGGGGTCGGGTGCGAGCTCGTCGTTCATCCACGTCGCGATCGCGGTGTCGTACGCGGCGGTGTGCGCGAACGCGGCCGCGGCCAACCGGCGGCGCTGCTCGTCGTCGAACCCGCCCGAGCGCACCGCGTCCAGCGCCCGGTCGTACGCGCCCGGGTCGACGACGACCGCCATCCCGGCGTGGTTCTTCGCCGCCGCCCTGATCATCGCCGGCCCGCCGACGTCGATCTGCTCGACCAGCTCCTCGCCGCGGACCCCGGCGACCAGCGCCTGCCGGAACGGGTAGAGGTTGGCGACCAGCAGCTGGAACGGCTCGATCTCGCGCTCTTCCAGGGTTGCCGCGTGGGCCGGGTCGCGCGGGTCGGCCAGCAGCCCGGCGTGCACGTGCGGGTGCAGCGTCTTGACCCGGCCGTCGAGGATCTCCGGGAAACCGGTGACGTCCTCCACCGTGGTGACCGGGACGCCGGCCTCCGCGATCCGGGCCGCGGTGCTGCCGGTCGAGACCAGCTCGACGCCGGCCGCGTGCAGGCCCTGGGCCAGCTCGGCCACGCCGGTCTTGTCGGACACGCTGACCAGCGCCCGGCGTACGGGAATCCGGCTCATCTCGGGCAGCTCCTTCAGCAGCCGGCGGATGGTGGCGACGTACAGCGGTTTCTCCACTGCCTGGATGCGCTCGCGCAGGCTGTCCTCGTCGTCGCCGGGAAGCACGTCGACGGGTTGCTGGGCGAGCACCGGTCCGGTGTCGACACCGTCGTCGACCCAGTGCACGGTCACGCCGGTGGTGGGTACGGCCGCCGCCAGCGCGTCCCGGATCGCATGCGCGCCGGGAAAGTCCGGCAGCAGCGCCGGGTGCGTGTTGACGATCCGGAACCGGTGCACCACCGACGGCCCGAAGACCCGCATGAACCCGGCGCAGACGACCAGGTCGGGCCGGTGGTCGGCGAGCGCCCGGGCGAAGGCCAGGTTCCAGTCCGCGCGGTCGGCGAACTGCGACAGCGGGACGGCGAAGGTGGGCACCCCGGCGGCCTCCGCCCGGGCCAGCGCCGGGCAGCCCGGCCGGTCCGAGCCGACCGCGACCACCTCGGCCGGCAGCTGGCTGGACGCCACCGCGTCCAGCACGGCCCCCAGCGTGCTGCCGGCGCCCGACGCGAGGACCACCAGCCGCGCGCTCACGCGGCAGAGCCTATTGCCTCCCCGAGTGCCCGCCCGGGCGCGGGTCCCGCTCCTCCGCGTCCTGCTCGTCGGCCGGACCGGCAGCGGCGCCGGAGCCGGCGGCCGGCGCGGGATCGGCCGGCGCGGGCGAGCCCGCGGCGCGGTCGCGCTCGGGGTTGGGGACGAGCGCCGCGGTCACCGCCGCCGGGACCGCGACCTCCACCGCGAGCGCGGCCGCGACCTGCCAGCCGGACGGCCCGACCGCGGCCAGGTAGCCCGGGCCGAGCGCGCCGCCGGCCAGCACCGCGAGCACCGCGGTCACCAGCGCGACCAGCCCGCCGGCCAGCAGCCCGCACGTGGCCGGCCGGGCGATCCGACCGGTCGGCAGCGCCGGCAGCCGGCCGGGCCCGGACGCCGCGGGCAGCCGGCCGGGCCCGGACGCCGCGGGCAGCCGCCGGCCGACCACCCAGCCGGCGAGCACGCCGGCCAGCACCGGCAGCAGCAGCACCGCCCGCACCACCGGCGCCGGGACGCCGTCGCCGGGCAGCGCGGCCAGCAACGGGAACGAGGGCACCGGTCCCAGCGTCACCCCGAACGGCGAGACCCCGGTCCCGGCGCCGACGGTGAACCCGGGGCCGGCCACGTACGCCACCGTCCACAGCGCGCCGTTGGGCAGCAGCAGCACGCAGCCGAGCAGCAGGATCACGCCGCCGACGAACCCGGGCTGCAGCGCGCCGACCAGCTCCGCGAACCTGCCGGCGCGCCCGACCAGCACGACCAGCAGCAGCGCCAGCCCGGCGGCGACCAGCGCGGCGACGCCGGCCAGCACCGCCCGGCCCACCGCCGGCAGCCAGGACGGCACCCGCCGGACCAGCGCCGGCCCGAGCCCGGCCGCCCGCAGCACGCCGCGGCCGCCGGCCGCCGCGGCCAGCAGCAGCGCCCCGATGCCGGCCAGCGGCGCGGACGAGGCCGCGGTCGCGGTGCCGGCGACCGCGGCGACCGCCGCGGCCAGCAGCGCGTACGGCACGGCCAGCGCGGCGACCGCGCGGCCGGCGGCGGCCAGGTCCGGCACCTCGACGGCCCGGGCCAGCGACGCGCCGGCCCGGTGCAGCACGACCGCGGCCAGCACCGTCAGCCCGAGCGGGATGCCGCGGAGGTGACCGGCCGGCACGGTCAGCCCGCCGCCGTGCGCGAGCAGCCACGCGTCGGCGGCGGCCCGGATCGCGTCGGTGCCGGTCGAGCCCGGGCCGGCGTCCGCGACCCAGGCGACCAGCACGACGGCGGCCAGCGTCGCCAGCCCGGACAGCGCCGCCGCGGCGGCGACCAGGCTGCCGTGCAGCACCACCGACGGGCGGACCGCAGGAGGCCCTGACGCCGGCCCCGCACCGCGTCGCTGCCGCACGTCCGTCACGGCGACCCACTCTTACATCGCGCCGGCCCTGACCAGGGCAGGCGCGCCGAGCAAGGGCGGGTTAGGGCGTGTCCCGGGGAGCTTGGTGGATGCGGACGGCGTCCCAGTCACCGAGCGCGCTTCGCGCGGGCGGGCGCGGGGCAAGGCGGAGGTGTCGGCCGATACCGGGGTTGTATCGGTCGACCCCGACAACGCGGCCGGTCGTCGCCTGGGCGCCGGCCCGCGCCGCCAGATGGTCGGGAGACACGGCCTCAGGGCACGAGGATGGCCCGACCGCGGACCTTGCCCGCG
>Ga0134124_10004702_pt1 | contig 10980 bp, 8 predicted proteins | sample KB304_FD_96880 | JGI IMG/M metagenome (GOLD analysis project Ga0134124, IMG submission 96880) | Terrestrial soil microbial communities without Nitrogen fertilizer from Kellogg Biological Station, Michigan, USA - KB3-0-4 | ecosystem: Environmental > Terrestrial > Soil > Unclassified ... | reverse complement strand
GCCCGCAAGGGCGGCGCCAGCGGGCGCAAGGGCTTCTTCCGCATGCTCACGGCGCTGGTGAAGAGCCCACCCCGGCCGGTCGCCGCCGACCAGGCCACGCGCTACATTCCCATCGACGCCACCGTCGACCTCGACCTGAGCAACCCCGTGGCCCAGCTCGGACCGGGCGACCTCTTCGGCGAGATGACGTGCCTGAGCTTCTACCCGCGCTCGGCCACCGTGCGCGCCGTCGAGGACACCGTCGTCCTCGAGATGCTGCGCAACGTGCTGCAGATGCTCCAGAAGGACAAGGTCTTCAAGGCCGACCTCGATCGCCGCTACCGCGAGCGCGCGCTCGACACGCACCTGCGCACGGTGCCGGTGCTGGCCGGGCTCAGCGACGCCTTCGTGGCCCGCCTGCGCGACCGCGTCCAGCTCGTCCGCTTCGAGCCGGGCCAGGACATCTGCAAGCAGGGCGAGGTGGCCGACAGCTTCTTCCTGCTCCGGATCGGGTTCGTGAAAGTCACACAGAATTTCCCGGGCGGGGATCTCGTCGTGCGCTACCTCGCCCGCCCGGACTACTTCGGCGAGATCGGCCTGCTGGGCGAGGGCGTGCGCACGGCCACCTGCACCGCGCTCGATCACGTGGAGGTCGTGCGCATCGGCGCCGACGACTTCCGCGACATGATCCACGAGTTCCCCGACATCGAGGCCGGCCTGGCGAAGGTGGCGCGGACGCGGATGCAGAGCGACGAGCAGCGCCAGGACACCGCGAGCCCGGTCGCGCTCGACGACTTCCTGAGCCAGGGGCTGATGGAAGCGCAGAACCTCCTGGTGATCGACCTCGAGCGGTGCACGCGCTGCGACCTCTGCGTGCGCGCGTGCGCCGACGCCCACGAGGGCGTCACCCGCCTGGTGCGCGACGGCCTGCGCTACGACAAGTACCTGGTGGCGACCTCGTGCCGGTCGTGCCGCGACCCGCTCTGCATGGTCGGCTGCCCGGTCGGCTCCATCCGGCGCCACCCCAACTCGCTCGAGATCGTCATCGAGGACTGGTGCATCGGCTGCGGCCTGTGCGCGACCCAGTGTCCGTACGGCAACATCAACCTGCACCCGTTCAAGGTCGTCGCCGAGGATCCGGAGCATCCCGGCGTGATGAAGGCCCAGGTCCGGGAGAAGGCGACCACCTGCGACCTGAGCCGGGACTACCACGAGCCGGCGTGCGTGTACGCGTGTCCGCACGACGCGCTCAAGCGCATCGAGCCGATCAAGTTCTTCGGGATCCAAACCTGAATGGGGGGCCCGGGCATGGCCCCCCAGCCCCCCAACGCTCGTCACGCCCCGGCGCAGCCGGGGCGCTCCTCGGCCACGCGATGACTCCGCCGCCGCGATGCTGATCGACTCGGGCCATCGGCGGTGGATCGGGGCCAGCCTCGTCATCCTGGCGGTGGCGACGGCGTTCTACGTGCCGTACGTGCGGGCCGCCCTCAACGGTCCCAGCGGCGGCAGCGTGCACGGACTGGTCTACGGCATCGTCGGCTTCGCCTTCATGATCTTCGCGGGGCTGCTCGGCGCCCGCCGCCGGGTGCCGACCTGGCGGATCGGCCGCGGCACGCTCTGGCTGCGCGGCCACATCTGGCTGGGGCTGGTGAGCTTCCCGCTGATCCTCTTCCACGGCGGCTTCCACTTCGGCGGCGCCCTCACCACGGTGCTGATGATCCTGTTCATCGTCGTGTTCGTCAGCGGCATCGTGGGCGTGATCCTGCAGCAGACGCTGCCGCGACTGATGCTCACGCGCGTGCCGCTGGAGACGGTCTACGAGCAGATCGACTCGGTCGTCGATCAGCTGCTGGCGGAGTCCGACGGCCTGATCACCGCCGCCTGCGGCCCGCTCCCGGTGGCCGCCCACGCCGTGACCGACGAGCGGCGGGCCGGCGGCGGTGTCGCCCCCGCGCGGCCGGGCCAGCCGCGCTCGAGCCCACGCGCGCGCCCGGTCGCGCTCGCCCCGGTGCCGGAGAGCCGGGCGCTGCGCGAGACCTACCTGCGCGACATCCGGCCGTTCCTGGACTCGCGTGACACCCCCAACGGCGTGCTCGGCACCTCCAGCCGCGCCGCCACCCTCTTCCGGAATCTCCGCACCACGCTGCCGACGCCGTTGCAGGACACGGTCACCGAGCTCGAAGGGATCTGTGACGAGCGACGCCAGCTCGCCGACCAGAAGCGCCTGCACCACGTCCTGCACGGCTGGCTGCTGGTCCACGTGCCGCTGTCCATGGCCCTGCTGCTCCTCGGGGCCGTGCACGCCGTGATCGCGCTCAGGTACTGATGGCCCCTCCGTCACGCTACTCGACGAAGATCCGGGCCAAGCGCATCGCGCTGCAGTACTTCAAGCGGCTGCACCCGTTCCGCCGCTGGAAGCTGATCCTCTCGATCGCCGCCCCCGTGCTGGCCGCGGTGTGGGTCGTGGTCGCGGCCGGCCGCGGCGATCAGCGGCTCTACCTGGGCGGCCCGGTCTCGACGGCCCACGCGATGTTCGAGAGCGATTGCCGCCTCTGCCACGGGCCGGGTCCGGCCCCGGGGGCGCCGGTGACGCAGGCCTCGCTGGCGGCGACGGCGGCCGCGGCGCCGAGCGGATTCTTCCTCACCGTCGCCGACAACGCCTGCACGTCCTGTCACGCGGGGCCGCAGCACCATGCCAGCGAGCAGTTCACGCCGCGCTGCGCGACCTGCCACATCGAGCACCTCGGCCGCTCCGTGCTGGTGCAGATCGCCGACCGCCACTGTGTGCAATGTCACGGAAATCTGGAGACGAAGGACGGCAAGGCGCCCGGGTTCCACCGCTCGATCGCCACGCTGGCCAAGCATCCCGAGTTCGCGGTCACCGTGAAGGATGCGGACAAGGTCGCGCGCGTGCGCCTCGACCAGGCGGCCGAGCTGCGCGACACCGCGCAGATGAAGCTCAACCACACCAAGCACCTGAAGGTGAATCTCAAGGGCATGGAGGAGCTCGAGAAGGCGCAGGGCAAGAGCGCGGTGGTGAAGGTCAAGGACGGGGCCCAGATCGCCTGCACCTTCTGCCACCGTCCCGACGAGCGCGGGCAGTACCTGCAGCCGGTCGCCTACGCCCAGCACTGCGCCTCCTGCCATCCGCTCGACTTCGACGGCCGCTTCCCCGACGCGGTCGTCCCCCACGACAAGCCGCCGATCGTCCGCGCGTTCCTGCGCGGCACGCTGAGCGAGGCCTACGACCAGTGCCAGGCCATTCCGGGGGGCGAGGCCGGCAAACCCATTCGCGATCGCTGCGTCGAGCTGGAGCTGGCCAAGGCCCCGCCGGCGCCGGCCGCGGACGCGCCGCGCGGCATGCGGCGCGGGGGCGGCGCCGAGGCGGAGGCTCCGCCCGCCGACGAGCCGCGTGGCGGCCGCCTGCGCGGCCGCGCGGCCGAGCCCGAGCCCGCGCCGGCGCCGGCCCCCGATACGCCGCGCGGCGGCCGCCTGCGCTCGCGCGGCGCCGAGGAAGAGGCGCCGGCGGCGGACACGCCGCGCGGTGGTCGGCTGCGACGCGGCGGCGACGAGGAAGCGAGCAATACCCCGCGCGGCCGCCGGGGCGGTGGTGGCGGCGAAGCGCCGGCCGCGACCGGGTGGGTGGCGACCCAGATGGCGGCGATCGAGCCCGGCCTGTTCAAGCAGCGCTGCGAGTACTGCCACACCGTCAAGCGCGAGGGCGAGACGCTACCGCAGGTGGTGGCGACGGCGATCCCGGCGCGCTGGCTGCCGCACGCGCGCTTCGACCACGGCGCCCACCGCTCGGTCGGGTGCGCCGAGTGCCACAAGGCCGCGGCCAGCACCGAGACCAAGGACGTGCTGCTGCCGTCCATCACCACCTGTCGTGAGTGCCACCAGCCGAAGGTCGGCGCCCGCACGGGCTGCGTGGAGTGCCACCGGTACCACGACAAGGCCCTGGAGCGGAGTCCGGACGGGCCGTTCAGAGTTCACCAGCTGCTCGACAGAATTGGGTCCCCGAGCCTCGATCGAGTAAGATAGCGGCCGCTATGCTGCGTCGTTGCGTCGCTGCTTGCTCGATGCTCGCCGCCCTCGTCCTCATCGCGCCCCACTCCGCGCACGCGCAGGCCTGCGGGACGACCACCACCGTCGCCTGCCTGACCGCCGCCGACGTGATGAACGCCGTGCAAGGCGCGGCCACGGCGATCAGCCCCGACACGATGGTGATCGCCGTCGTCGACCGCGCGGGCACGCCGCTGGCCGTCTTCCGCAAGGCGGGGGCGCCCGCCACCGTCGTGGGCAACTTCGGCTTCCCCGGCGTCGACACCCAGGACTACGCGGTCGGGCTGGCCCGGACCGGGGCGTTCTTCAGCAACGATCAGGCGCCGCTGTCCTCGCGCACCGTGCGGTTCATCAGCGGCATCCACTTCCCACCCGGCGTGACCAACAAGCCGCCCGCCGCGCTCTACGGAATCGAGAACACCAATCGTGGCTGCGCGCTGAATCCCGTGCTCGATGCCATCGTGCCGCGGGCGACCAGCCTGGCCGGCGGCGCCTGCACCGGTGGCGGTGCCACCGCGGGCTGCGGCACCGGCATCGTCACCGGCAAGGCCGACCTGTTCGACAGCAATCCCGCGGCGGTGGATCCGGGCGGCGTGCCGATCTTCAAGGACGGGCGGGTCGCTGGCGGCATCGGCGTGGCCGGCGTGTCGCGCGACGCCGCCGAGTTCGCGGCCCTGTTTGGCAGCGTTGCCGGCGGTCCCCGTTTTGGACCTCGGCTGACGTTCCCTGATGCGGTCATCCTGGACGGCATCCGGCTACCGTTCGTGAACAACACGGTGCGGCCGGCGGGCGTCGGGCCCGGAGTGTTCGCCGGCGCCTTCGTCGTCGGTCCGATTCCGAGCCCCCGCGAGGCCGGCGTGCCCAGCGGCTATCTCGTCGGGCCCAATGCCGGCCCGACCCTGAGCGCCGCCAGCGTCAACACCATCGTGCAGAGCGCGAGGGCGCAGGCCGACCGGACGCGAGCGGCCATCCGGCTGCCGCTGGGCAGCCCGACCAGGATGGTGATCGCCGTGTCCGACCTCGCAGGCACGATCCTGGCTGTCTTCCGCATGCCGGACGCCACCGTCTTCAGCATCGACGTCGCGGCGACGAAGGCGCGGAACGTGGTCTATTTCAGCAGCGCCACGCGTAACCCCGGCGACATGCCCGGGTTCCCGCTCGGCTTCTCGATGACGGCGCGCACGATCGGCTTCGGCGCGATGCCGCTCTTTCCCCCCGGCATCGATGGCACCTCACCCGGTCCATTCTTCGGCGATTTTCGGCGTGACGTCCTCAACGTCTGCACCCAGGCCCGCGATCCCAACAACCTCGGCAACCAGAGTGGCATCGTATTCTTCCCGGGGAGCATCGGGATCTACTCCGGTGGCACGCTCGTGGGCGGCCTGGGGGTGAGCGGCGACGGCGTCGAGCAGGACGATCTCGTGACGGCCGCGGGGGTGACGCCGAACTTCGTGGCGCCGCCGAGCATCCGCGCCGACCGCGTCCTCATCGGCGGCGTTCGACTCCCCTTCTTCAAGTTCCCACGCAACCCAGAGATCCGGTAGCCCGGAGGGGACTTCGTCCCCCTTCCAGCGGTCGCCGCGCGCCTGACGGCGTGCTCCTCCCTGCTCGACTCAGCGGCTACTTGCCGAAGCGCTTCAGGAGGTCCTGGATGCCTTTCTGGGCTTTCTGGGGGTCGACGTCCTTGAGGATGCTGGCGGGGGAGACGCTGATGTTGGGCGAGGCGGCGGTGCCGGAGACCTTGGCCTTGAGCTCGCCCCGGCCGTGGTTGACGGTCATGTCGAGGTTCATGCGGCCCGACGGCAGCGCATACTCGCCGGCGATCGCGACCTTCATCGAGCGGCTCGTGTAGAGCAGGTCGCGCGTGGTGGCCACGCCGTTGGTGAGCGTGTAGGTGCCCGTGATCGACTCGAACTCCAGCGGCGAGTCGAAGACACGCGAGGGCACGTCGGCCGAGAGGATCGAGGACACGGCGCCGCCCACCCGCACGACGCTGGCGAAGAGGGCCAGCGCCTGGGCACCCACCACCTTGCCGCTGCCGACGCGCAGCTGGCCGGGCCCGGAGAGCGTGTTCAGCAGGTCGTGGGCGTCGAACGTCAGCCCGCCCGTGAGCTCGAGCGGTCCGGTGATCGCGTAGCCCTGGCAGAGGTAGTCGACCAGGACCTTCTCCAGCGGCAGCGCCTTGATGACGAGATCGGCCAGCTGCACGTGCACGCCGCGGTCGAGCGCGACCGTCAGCTGCGTGGTCACGGTACCGCCGGCGAGGCTGGCGGTCACCGGCTTGCCGGCGAGGCGCTGATCCTGCCACGCCGCGTTCATCTTCACCGTCGACACGGTCAACGTCCGCCGCTTGGGCTCCGGACAGCGCGGGTTCGTCTGCGTCGACGTGAGATCGGTCAGCGTGATCTCGCCGGCGGCCGTCGGCGCGGCAACGGTGCCGCCCAGCGCCAGCGTGCCCTTGACGCCGCCACCGAGGGCCGGTGACGGACCGATGGCCGCGGCCGCCAGCGGCCCGACGTCCTTGCCGTCGATCGCGACCTTGCCCCGCATCGAGGCCTCCGTCAGCGACTTACCGCCGGTGAGCGCGACGACGCCGTCGCTCAGCGTGAGGCGCACGTCGCCCGGCTGCAGCCGCGTGTCGCCCTTGAACGTGATCTGCGTGCCACCACCGGTGAGCGTGACGTTCGCGTCGCTCAGCCGGTACTGCGACACTCCCTCGCCCTTGGCGCGGGCGACGTAGGTCACGGTGCCGCCGTCCACCAGCACTCGCGCGACCGCCACGGTGCTGGCCGCCGCCGGCCCCCCGGTCGAGCGCCCCGGCCGGGGGGGCGCGGGTCGCGGCTCCGTCGTGGCGCCCAGCGAGGAGATGTTGAGGCGGCCGTCGGACGCCTGGATGATCGTGACGGCCGGCCTGCGGAGGACGATGTCGCCGAGCTCGACGCGCCCCGTGAGCAAGGGCAGCAGCCGCAGCCGCACCCGGCCGACGTCGAGCTTGAGGAACGGCGCCGTGCCGAACTTGGGATCCTCGGCCACCTCGAGGTCGTGCAGCTCCACGGCGGGCAACGGCAGCACGCGGAGCGTCACCGCGCTGAACTTCACGGGGCGCCCGAGCGTCTGGGTCGCGCTGGCCGCGATGTAGGCCTGGATCCGCGGCGTGTCGACCAGGTACGGCAGCGCCGCCGCCGCGGCCGCCACCAGCACGACGAGGGCCGCGACAACGCCGAGCAGCCACTTCACCCAGCGCGACATGGCGCCTGCGCGCGTCCGTTCAGCCCGTCTGGATCGCCGTCAGCGTCCAGGCGTTCGGGCCGACGGCTCGCGTGAACGTCCAGAAATCCTCGAACCGCTCGGGCCCCGTCCGCGAGCCTGACACCACCGAGCCGGCCGCGTCGACGGTGTAGTCGATGAGGCTGCCGCTCAGCAGCACGGTGACGAAGTCCTGGCCGCGCTCCTGCCACGCCTCGGTAACCTCGGCGCGCTCGATCTGGATCCGCTCGATCCGATTCGTGCGCCCGGCCCGGCGGAGCGCGTCCGCCTGCCCCTCCAGGTGCGTCAGCATCTCCGGCGACAACCGCGAGCGGACCGGGCCCAGGTCGGCGGCGGCCAGGGCGGTCTGCACCGCGCGAAACGTCTCCGCCGCATCCGAGGCCAGCGCGGCGGCGTCGAAGCCCGGATCCATCTGGCGGATGTGGCTCAGGCCGCGATCGAGGTCGTCCGGCATCGCCGGCTCTTGCATGGTCGCGCCACCGGCGGGCGCGTCCCACGAGCGCCCTGCGCCCCCCGCGTACCCGGCGGCGCCGGCATAGGCCGGCTCGCGCCGCCGGCTCTGCATGAGGCGGAAGAGCAGGAACACGCCGCCGCCGATGAGGAGCAGGTCGAACAGCCCGAAGCCGAACCCGCTGCCGAGGCCGCCGCCCAGGCCACCGAAGAGCAGGCTGCCGAGCAGACCGCCGAGCATGAAGCCGCCGATGGCGCCCATGATGCCGCCGAAGGGGCTCGGCCGTGGCCCGGGCGTGGGCGTCGGGCTGCCGACCGAGCGCGAGGGCGCCGCCGGTGTGGACGGACTGCTCGGCTCCGGCCGGGCCGGCGACGAATACGAGCGCGAGCCGCGACTGCCACCGCTCCCCGCGCGCGCCCACGCCTCGCCGGCGGCGCCCGCGAGCGTGAGGACCGTCACCAGCACGACGAGGAGGCGCATGCCGTCTACCCTCATGGAAGGAGCAAGACCTTCCCGGTGGTCTGGCGACCTTCCAGCGCTCGATGCGCGGCGCCGGCGTCCTTGAGCGGGAACTCGAACTCCATCCGCATCTTCAGCTTGCCCGCGCTGATCCAGCCGAGCACCTCGCCGGCGCGCGACTGCAGCTCCTCGCGGCTGGCGATGTGGTGGTTCAGGCTGGGGCGCGTGAGGAACAGCGAGCCCTTCGCGTTCAGGATCTGCGGATCGATCTGGCCGATGGGGCCGCTCGACTGCCCGTAGAGCGCGATCAGGCCCCGCGGCGCCAGCGAGTTGAGGCTCTTGTCCCACGTGGTCTTGCCGACGGCGTCGTAGACGACCTGCACGCCCTTGCCGTCGGTCAGCCGCTTGACCTCGGCCTCGAAGTCCTGGGTCGTGTAGTTGATGGTCTCGTCGGCGCCGGCCTCGCGCGCGAGCTTGGCCTTCTCGTCGGTGGAGACGGTGCCCAAGACGCGGGCGCCGCGCATCTTGGCCATCTGGCAGAGCAGCAGACCGACGCCGCCCGCTGCCGCGTGTACCAGGCAGGTATCGCCCTTCTTGAGCGGATAGGTGCTGGTGGCCAGGTAGTGCGCCGTGATGCCCTGCAGCATGGCCGCCGCGCCCTGCTTGGTGCTCACACCCGACGGCAGCACGACCAGCCGGGCGGCCGGCACCGCCGCGTACTCGGCGTAGGCGCCGGCGACGCCGGTATAGGCGACCTTGTCGCCGACCTTCACCTCGGTCACGTTCGGGCCGACGGCGGTCACGGTGCCCCCCGCCTCGAGACCGAGCGTCAGGGGGTACTCGGCCTTGTACATGCCACTGCGGAAGTAGACGTCGATGTAATTCAGTCCGGCGGCGTCGACCTTCACGACGGCCTCGCCGGCTTTGGGTGTGGGCTGAGGAATATCGTCTAGCCTCATGACCTCGGGGCCACCGGCAGCGTGGATGCGAATCGCTTTCATCACAGGCCTCCTCGCAGCGTGCGTCACGCGGCGTGCGAGCGGATTATAGCATCGGGCTCGGCGCGTCAGGTCCGAGCGTCCCCCGCAGCCAGTTGTACATCGCGGAGCACTCGAGCGCGAACGCGCCGCGGCCGTGAAGAGCGCGGGGAAGATCGCGGCGAACGACCAGTCGTAGCCCCACCCGGCGCAGCCGGGAATCGGGCTCGAGGCCGGATACTGCCGCCAGAGCCCGAACGCCGCCCGTCAGGCCTGGAGCAGACCCCTGAGGTGCTCGATCACGCCCCGTCTCCACTCGGGCGAGCGCGGGGCGCGTCGCAGCTCGGGGGCCGGGGCCGGCAGCCGTTCGGTGAAACGCGCCACCTCGTTCATCGCCTCGTCCAGGAACGCGAAGACCGGGATCGAGCGGTACCGCCCGTGCTTCAGGAACTGGTCCATGACGTCGGGGTTCCTGTCGCGCAGGAAGACCCGCATCCGGATGTTCGGGTGGCCCTCGACCATCCTGGCCAGCACCGGAAAGTTGTCGAGGGCATCACCGCACCAGTCCTCCGTGATCACGAGCACGTTCAGCCGACGTCCCAGCCGCTGCAGCGCCGAGCGGTCCTCGGATGTCAGCGCGACCTCGCCGAGGAACTGGACGAACCGCTCCCTGTTCGCCCCCATCTGGTCCACGTACTGCTCGAGGGTCATCCCCTGCTCGAAGCGCTCCCTGGTGACCACGCACGCCTCCGGGCTATCGCATGCCGGACAGATCGATCGTGAACCGGCTGATGTCCCGCCCTTCGATGTCGGCCACGATCAGGGCAAAGCGGGCGCGGTCGTCGAGGTCACGCACGGGGAAGCCGTAGGCGCAGCGGGCCAGGTAGGCGCCGTCGTCCTGGCGCAGGGCCGTGCGCTCGTTCTGCACGAAGGTGGCCTTGATCTCGCGGGTGCCGACCATGAGCCGCGGCACGTAGTAGCGCGCGAAGTCCTCGCTGCGGCCCCGCAGCTGCACCCACACGACCAGCCGGCCGGCGTCCTTCTTGACCGTGCGCTCGACGTCCACCGGCTTGAGCGGCTCGTTCTTGAAGGCGGCGTGGCGGGCGGCCACGACCAGTCGGTGGAACGGCGTGAGCACGGTGACGTCGCCCCCACCGCCGCCGCTCACGCGCCACTCGCGGTCGAAGTCCTCGACCGTGGTGCTGCGCTCCCCCGCCTGCACCGCCGCGCGCTTGTCGGCGTCGCTGAGGGTCAACGAGGCGGCGGCCGCCTCGCCGGTGATGACCAGCGCCGCGGCGGCGAGCACGACCAGGGCCCGGATCACTTCGTCGCGCCCACCACGACCCGGCAGAAGGTGTCGGGTCCGAAGAAGCGCGCCGCCGCCCGCTGCACGTCGGCCGCCGTGACCCTGGCGATGCCGGCCTTGTACCGGTCGGCGTAGTCGAGGCCGAGGCCCTGCTCCTCGATCGCGACGACGAAGTCGGCGACCTTGCCGGTGGTGTCCAGTCGCAGGGGGAAGCTGCCGACCAGGTACTCCTTGGCCAGGCGCAGCTCGTCCTCGGCCACGGGATCGCGCGACATCCGCCCCAGCTCGCCGCGCAGGATGTCGATCACCTTCGGCACCTCGCCGTTGCGGGTCTGGGCCGAGACGGCGAACGAGGCGCCGTAGCGTCCGGGCGAGACGTAGGCGTAGACGGCGTAGGCGAGGCCGCCCTCGTCGCGGACGCGCGAGTAGAGGCGCGAGGCCGAGCCGCCGCCCAGGATGTAGGAGGCCACCGACAGCGG
>Ga0134124_10004700_pt1 | contig 10983 bp, 5 predicted proteins | sample KB304_FD_96880 | JGI IMG/M metagenome (GOLD analysis project Ga0134124, IMG submission 96880) | Terrestrial soil microbial communities without Nitrogen fertilizer from Kellogg Biological Station, Michigan, USA - KB3-0-4 | ecosystem: Environmental > Terrestrial > Soil > Unclassified ... | reverse complement strand
GCACGTAGCGCTGCTGGTTATAAAGCCAGAGCGGGCTATACCACTCGTACAGGGAGTAGTAGTAACCCATGCGCAGCCCCTGGCGGCGAACCGCGTCGGAAAGGTTGCCAAGCAAGTCTCGCTTCGGCCCGATTTCAACCGCGTTCCAGGGACGTCCCCAGGTTAACGAGGCTTCCTTGCTGGGCCACAATGCGAAGCCTTCATGATGCTTGGAAGTAAGCACAACATACTTGGCGCCGGAACCAGCCAGGACTTGCGCCCACTGGTCGGGATCGAACAATTCCGCCTTGAACTGAGTCGCGAAGTTCTGGTAGTGAAAATCAGGGCCATAAACTTTCTGATGAAAAGCCCAAGTCCGCTTCTCAAGCTCATCGGCATTCGGATCGGTTCGTCCCTTGGTCAGGGCATGCCAGTACCACTCGGCGTAGGCAAGTTTGCCGGGGATTACCGGAGCATAGGCCGGGACCGAATAAGTGCCCCAGTGAATGAAGATTCCAAACTTCGCGTCGCTGAACCACGCGGGCGTGGGGCGTTTGTCAACCGACTCCCACGTGGGCTCGTATGTTTGTGCAAACAGACGGCCGCCGAGACAATAACACAAGAACAGGGAGACAATAATAAGGTTGCATTTCCTCATTAGATCCTCACTAACGATGAAGACTGCGTTTAAGGTGGCGTCGAGATCGCCTTGCCGCCCCGTCCCCGCACGACTTTTCCGATAGAACAAAGCCCGCTTCCATTGGGAACAGAAGCGGGCATCATTTCGCTTACGTCAATGACACTCAGAACATAAACCTTAGTCCGAACTGGAGAACCCTCGCGGAGTTCGCGGTATCGGTAACTTTTCCGAAACCACCGCTGTTGCTAACGTCGCCGTTGGGAGCAGCCCAAATAACCGTGTTGAAGAGATTGAATGCTTCAGCGCGAAACTCGAGTTTCCGTCCTTCACCCATAATTGGAAATCCTCGAAAGATAGAGAAGTCGGCGTTCCAGTATCGCTGTGCATGAAATGCGTCGGGGCGAATGTTGCCAAAAGTTCCCAACGCCGGGGCTTGGAAGGCATTGGTATTGAACCAACAGGTTTGCGTGTGTACGGCTGCTCCACTCGTGCAGCTACCTGAATCGGGGTTACCGACTAGATTCGCCTGCTCATACCCAGCCCAACCCACGTTGCCGGTGTTTGCCGGATCTCCGTTTTGGTCGGTCACACTGTAGCGCTGACCCGAACGAATCGTAATGATTCCGTTAACTTGCCAGTTCCCTACAATGTAATCGACGGCGTGATTTCCGCTTGAAAACCGCTTTCCCTTACCAATCGGCAACTCATAGGTAGTGTTGACGACAAAGTTGTGTGGGATGTCAAACCCCGCAGGACTCAAACTTGCCCGGGGATTGTAAGGATCCGCCACATTTTTGCCTTCCGCTCCGAACCAGCCATCGTTCTCATCCAGTGCCTTCGAGAAAGTGTAGGCCACCTGGTACGACAGACCGCTCGAGAGTCTCTTGTCCAGAGACAATTGGAACGCATGATAGTCGGCAAAACCGACGCTGCGATCATAAAAAGTTGAAATCATGTAGGGGTACAACGAGCGCGACTGCGGGTTCGGTAGCGGACTGGGCTGCAAAGCGGTGTTGTACATGCCACCGATATTGGCGCGATGCGTCAGCGCACTGACGTAGCTGGCGGTGAGGGTGGTTGTTTTGTTGATCTGGTGTTGAATCCCAAAATTGAACTGATACGCATAAGCGTTCCTGATATGCGGATCATAGTGCCAGTTCACACCGCCTGCGAAGAAGGGCGTGGGAGCGGGCAACCCAGCGCTACCGCTTCCCGCGAATGGATCCTGCGCCGAAACCAACGGCTGGCCCTGAGAGTTGGTTGTAGAGCCGCCTGGCTGGTTGAGGTTATTGGCGATCAGTTGACCGATACCCGGCCAGTCGCCTTCGATGTTTTGCGACATCTGGCTGACCGCTGCCCAGTTGTCGTAGACGATCCCTGCTCCACCGCGAACCACGGTGCTTTCAGTGGCGCGGTACGCGAAGCCAAGGTGTGGTCCAACGTTGGTGTAGGTGTTGTGAGAGATGCGACCGCGCGGATCGATTACCACATGAGGCGGTAGTGTTCCCGCAGGCAAGCAGGCCTGGGTTGATGGATCACAAGCAAGTGCGTTCCCTTGGGCGTCGAGCATGATGCTGGGAATGCAGGGAGCCGCCAGCCGCACGGTGCAGGGTGGCGGGGGATACTGCAGAACGTAAGTTCCGTTGGAGAAGTCAAAGTCCCCGGTTTCAATACCGCCCTGTTCGCCAATTGTATCCTTGGTGCCATAGGGAGGTATCAATGTGAGGTCGTAGCGAACGCCGTAGTTCACCGTCAGTTTCTGTGTGGCCTTCCACGAATCCTGGAAGAAAGCGCTGAACAGCCCACCTAGTCGGGTTTTTTCGTTCACATCCCGACGATTGGCGTTGTTAACAACCCCCAACAGGTAGGAAGCTAAGCTAAATCCGCCATGGCCGGTCGCGGGATCGCCCGTTTCCGTGTCTGCGAATCCGAGACTGTCATAGGCGATAGGGCTCGAGAACCTGCTGCTGATATAGTTGCTGCCAAACGAGAAGGTGTGGGTCCCCTTGAGCTTATTGATCGTAACTGACCACTGCCAATTATCAGTCGCTTGCGGCGTATTCTGGAGAATCTCGCCGCCGTTAGCGAACCCATCAGCAAGACCGAGAGAAGGAAGTAAGCATCCCTTGGTTCCCGAGAAATTACAGGCAAAGCCAGAAGCGAACCCTGCACCGGGGACCACACTGTCTGCGTCCACGCCATTCATTTTTGTAAGGGCGTTATCGGATACCTTGGTGCGCGAGAACAGCGCCTGCAATTGCAGGGTCGGACTGAAAACATGCACCCAATTTCCGCCCCAGTTGATGCCGGGAATTTTGTCGTTCTTCAGCAGCCCTGGCAAATCGCCATTGGGCGTCGCCGTTATGCTGTCGATTTGGCTCCAACGGAACCAGACCGAATCCTTATCGCTGAAGGTGTGGTCCAGTCTACCGTTGAACTCATTTTGATGCTGGGTGTTTGGATCATTGTTGAAAGCGTTGCTGTTAGTAGCTGGATCGTAAGTCCCAGCCTGCGGATAGACAGCCTGGATGAATCCGACCAAACCCGGATTGATGAGGTTGGAAGGAATGATATTTCCAGCAAAGGGCTGTCGGGTGAAAGTCGACCCGGACGGGGTAGTGGTGAACGGATTGTAGATTTGCTGGGCCAGATTATTACAAACTCCGCTGCCATTGAAGCCTGCCGTACACAAAGCGCTGAAGTCACCGCTGAGCTGCGCTGCGGTTGGCACGAGGATGTTATTGCCAATTGGTTGCGAGTAGCGAAATCCCTGGTAGGCGAAGTAGAAAAACGTGTTGTTCCTCATACCATGCAGAGGAATTGGACCGCCGATCGCCCCGCCGAACTGATTCTGGTGAAACAAAGCCTTACGTTGGCTGGCGGGCAGGAAGTGAGGGCGCGAGTCGAACGCGCTATTGCGCATGTACTCCCAAGCCGAACCATGGAAGTGGTTCGTTCCAGACTTGGTCACGACGTTCACCACTCCTCCAAGGACCGATCCGAATTCGGAGGAGTCGGTGTGCGAAACCACCTTGAATTCCTGAATGGCATCCACGATCGGAGGTACGGCGTAGGTGCTGAGGAACGCCGCGAAGTTATTCATGCCGTCGGTCAGGAAGTAATTGCTACGGTTGGTCGCACCGTTGATCGAAGGGAATGAGAACGCCGCTCCTTCGGCGATCGGTGCCGCGAAACCGCCCGTCCGGCCGCCCATCGCGTTTTGTCCCACGCTGATCGGCGCGACGCCCGGTGTCAGCGAAAGCAACTGTGTGAAGTTGCGGCCGTTCAGAGGAAGATCATTTACTTGCTTCGTGGCGATAACCGTCCCAAGTTCCGCACTGGATACCTGCAACTGCTCTGCCTGGGCCTCCACGCTAACAACTTCGGTTTGTGCACCAGCGACTAGCGAGATATCGATCGTAGCCGTTTGGTTTACGGCTAGCACGAAATCATTTACTTGCTTAGTGCTGAAGCTCGAGGCGCTCACTCTCATGGTGTAACGGCCGGGGTTGACATCGAGAAAGGCATAAGCACCGCTGTCGTTGCTGACAGTAGTGTGCTCGACGGCGGTGTCAGAGTTGCGAAGCACCACCGAAGCTTTGGGGACCACAGCACCGGTTGAGTCGCGCACCACGCCATTCAGTGACGCTGTCGAAAGCTGAGCGAACAAAGGTGTGGTTGCGAGGGTGAGGACGGCGCCAAACAACAGCAAAGAAAAGAAGCGGCTATCCCGCCTGTCGAGAGCAGTCATGGATTTCCTCCGGCCGATTCGTGCAACAGCTTTTGATAAAGCGTTCCCAACCATTCACGAATTGGCCGCCATTCTGCGTGGGCGAGTTGGTACTTGTCAAGAACTATTTGAGCGCTTGACAATCAAGCTTTAGCGGTTACTTACCTTGATTTCCGGGCGTGGGGCTGAGGATACAAGCGCTCAAAATGCAACTTCAATGTATTCTGTGGCTTGTCCGAGGCCGGGGGCAAAAACCCCGGGGAGACAGGAATCAAATCGTGAACTTCTGGGGTCTACCAGCTGGTAAACTGCCGTCCCTTTGGCTTGACGGTGCCCAGTTTTTCACAGACATTAGGCCACGACAAGTTATGAGACGTGGTCACGTAACATTGCAAGCTCCCGACGCTCGCTCAAACGTGTGGCTGGTCGGTTCAGCATTCATCGCCGCGATGGTTCTCTGCTCGGTCTCCAGTGGGCAATCCGCGGCGACACCCCCGTCCGATCGGACTGCTGTGTCCGAGTACGTTGGCTCTCGGGCATGCGGGGAATGTCACAAGGAGATTTATGCCAGCTACTCCCATACTGCCATGGGAAGATCGATGTCGACGATTACGCCGGACTGGTTGAACTCAAATCGAACGTCAGGTTCGGTCGAGGACAAAAATACCAGTCTGAACTTCGAAGTGTACGCGCGTGACGGAAAGCTCTACCAATCCGAATATCAGACGGATTCAGACGGCCATGGGCTGTTCCGGGACGTCCGACAAATGCAGTGGATCATCGGCGCGGGCGAGAACGGATTGGGTGCGCTTCTCAAAGACGGAGATTTCATTTTTCAGGCGCCATTGTCGTTCTACTCGAAGGCACAACGATGGGAGCTTTCGCCAGGCTATGAACTGGGCAATGCTGGTTTCAATCGTCCAGTTTTGCCCGGCTGCATTTCCTGTCACAGTGGTCGCCCCAATGCCCTGCCTGAGGGAAATGGTCATTTCGGGAACCCAGCATTCGCTGAACTCGCCGTTGGATGTGAGAATTGCCATGGTCCCGGACTCACCCATGTGACGTCTGCCCAGATGCACACCGAGAATTACGAAGGACACGACCATACGATCGTGAATCCCGCCTCCTTATCGCCCGTGCTGGCGGACAACGTTTGCATCTCATGCCACCAAACTGGCGACGTTCGCGTGCTGAAACTCGGAAAGCAGATGAGCGATTTCCGTCCGGGCACTGCGCTCGATGACACTTTGACAATTCTGATGGTCCCTCCCCGACGCGAAGATCCACCCCATCAGGACCTGCTCGAGCACTACTATTCGATGACCTTGAGCAAGTGCTATCGAGCCAGTGGTAACCGTCTGAGATGTATCAGTTGTCACGACCCTCACGTTGAACCGACACGCGAACGGGCACCTGCGTATTTCAAGGAAAAGTGCCTGGCGTGCCACAGCGAGAAAAGCTGTTCTCTGCCATTCGAGATCCGGCAGCATCGGCTACCAGCGGATGATTGCGCCGGATGCCACATGCAGAAACGGGAGGTCACGGAAATCTCGCATTCAAGCATTACCAATCATCGGATTCTAGCCAAGCCAGACGAACCGTTCCCCGACGTTGCCTTTCAACAAACAACCTCTGCATTACCCGATCTAATTCATCTGAATCCTGCTCCCGGAAAAGAACACACCACGCCCCCGCCGATCGTGCTGCTTGAAGCATACGGTGAGTTGATGGAGAGTCATCCAGAATTCGCGAGCCGCTACTTCGCGGTGCTCAATGAATTGGAACGCTCGGACCCCGCGAATGCTGTTGTTCAGGGTGCAGCGGGCAATCGCGATTTGCATCAGGGTAAGTATCAAGAGGCGGCCGATCAGTTGCGACACGCAATCCAAGGCGGACTGACGAAGACGATCCTGTATACCGACCTCGCGGAAGCATTGATCAAGTTGAATCAAAGGAGGGAGGCAGTTCAGGTTCTTCACGACGCAACCGCCGTGGATCCATACAATGCGGAGCTTCGGAAACGACTAATCGTGGAATTGATTCAGGTGAAGGATTACGGTACCGCGAAGGCAGAAATGGAAGACTACGTTCACCGCTTCCCGGCTGATGGATTCATGCGTGCGATGTTGACGCGAGTACAGTCGATGGAGCGATCGAGATGAACCATGCAACTGGTCGGAAAGGGGTTGAGACACTTCTCTCAGCCGCCTTGATGGTGCTGCTCCTTCGGTCAACCAGCGTGTGGGCTGCGGAATCGGACCACATTCAATTCGAAAACCGGCAACCGAGATCCGGAGTCGATTTCGTTCTCGACAATGGCACTCTTCCCGACAAGCCGATGATTGACGGGATCCCGGGCGGTGTGGCGTTGCTGGACTATGATGGTGACGGATACCTCGACATTTTCTTCACCAACGGCGCTCATCTTCCGGACCTGGTGAAGCACGAGGGCAAGTTTTCCAATCGGCTCTATCGCAATAATCACGATGGAACATTCATGGACGTGACGGATCGCGCGGGGGTGAGTGGAGAGGGCTACAGTGTGGGTGCGGCGGCTGCGGATTACGACAACGACGGCCATACGGATCTTTACGTCACCGGCTTCAACCGCAATTTTCTCTATCACAACAACGGAAACGGCACGTTCAGCGATGTAACCGAAAGAGCTAGGGTGAGCGGGACTTTCACCACCGGGAAGAAACTCTGGGGAATTTCCGCTGCCTGGCTCGACTATGATAGCGACGGGAAACTCGATCTGTTTGTCACAAATTATCTCGACTGGTCGTTCGCCACTTCGAAGGTCTGTGGCGCGCCCGGTAAACGCCTCTCTTGTTCCCCGACCCTCTACAAAGGCCAGCCAAACATTCTCTACCACAACAATGGTGACGGGACATTCAGCGACGTTTCGGAATCCATGGGGATCGCCCAACACATTGGTAAAGGGATGGGGGTAGCGGTCGCGGACTATAACGGGGATGGCTGGATGGACATTTTCGTGGCTAACGATAACGATCGAAATTTCCTGTTCAGAAACCGCGGCGGGAAAGGCTTCGATGAAGTCGCGGCTGAGTCGTTTGTGGCGTACACCGACAACGGTGTGCCAGTTTCCGGCATGGGTGTGGACTTTCGTGATTGGGACAACCATGGCCAGCCCAGCCTGATCGTCACCGCTCTCGGAGGGGAGACATTTCCGCTATTGCACAACGAAGGGAACGGATTTTTTAGCGACGACAGCTATAAAGCTGGCATTGGATTCAGCAGCTTCAGAATGAGTGGATGGGGAACCGGCATTCAAGATCTTGATAACGATGGCTACAAGGACCTTTTCACGGCGAATTCCCACGTTAGCGAAAATGCCGACATCGAGGGACAACAACGTTATCGTCAACCGAATGCTGTCTTCCGCAATATGCACGACGGGAGCTTTCGCGATGTAACCAGCGATTCGGGCTCGGCGATGCAGGTTCGCGCTGCTCATCGCGGATGCGCTTTTGGCGACCTTAACAACGATGGAAAAATCGATGTCGTCGTCTCAGCGATTGGCGGCCCTGCTGAACTGCTGTACAACACCACCGCCGGCGATCGCCACTGGATTCTAATTCGCACCGTCGGTACCAAAAGCAATCGTGATGGAATCGGTACTCGCGTTAGGATCGTCGGCGCTTCTGGTTTTGTGCAGTATAACCATGTGACCACCGCCGGGAGCTATGCAAGTTCGAATGATCCACGCGTTCATTTCGGCCTGGGCGCTGACGCAGCGATCCAGGAAATTGAACTGAGATGGCCGAGCGGAACGGTACAGGTGCTGCATAACGTCAGGGCCGATCAGATTTTGACGGTTACTGAGGAATAAGCGATGAGAGTCGCGATTTTATTCATGCTATTCGCGAGCTGTGGCTCGGTGGAGGTATATGCCGCGCCTTGCACTGGCGCAGAGACGCAACTGGCGCAAGTCTCGCATCAATTGACTCTGAACTCTCCCGAGGCTGCGGAGAACAGTCTTCGAGCGCTCAGCCTCTCCTATCCTGACTGCCCTGAGATCATCCTGCAAAGGGCGAGGCTTGCGCAGGTGAAAGGCGACGCCAATCAGGCTGCGGAACTCTACTATCGCTATACGGACGGGGATCCTGACGATTCGCGCGGACTCGCGTACTTTGGGCGTTTTTTTCTCGAGCAACGCGATTACATGCGCGCGGATGCGTTGTCGGCTGCAGCAGTTCAAAAGAATGCAGTTGATCCTGTGGCGCTCTCCTTACGAGCACAGATTCTGGTCATGAAAGGCCAGCCGCACGAAGCACAGGAGCTGCTGGAGAAAGCGATTCAAATTGATCCAGATGAGCCCGAGGCCCAGTTTCAATTGGGAGAGATTTACGACAAGGCGAAGTTGTCGCCCAAGGCGGTCTCTTATTTCCAGAAGGTCGTAGCGCTGAATCCGCGCGACGCGCGCGCCTGGGATTATCTGGCGCTGAACCTCGAACCCCTGGGTGATCTAGACGGCGCAGAGGAGGCCTATCAACGGGGGCTGCGGGTTGATCAGCCCGGGAAATATTACGATGCGTTTCTCGAGTACAACTATGGGCGCTTCCTGGCCAAGCGCAACAGGCTTTCCGCAAGCAAACGGCATCTCGACACCGCGGTCGCATTGACCCCTCAAATCCGTGCGGTATGGTATGAGCGTGCCAGATTGGACATGCGGATGGGTAACTATCAGCAGGCTCAGGCCGACGCAGAGAAGGCCGCAGCTTGTACTCAGCAAGGCGGCATTATTGACCTACAGATCTACAGTCTGCTTAGCCAGGTGTATGCGAGACTGGGGAACACAGTTCTTGCAAAAAAGTACATGGATCTCACTCGCGAAACTCCGCCTCCGGTTCGTACCGAGTCGCGTTGATCTTAACCAGTGCAGTGCAAGGCCGGGAGTGAGGCGGCACTCTGTGATCAGTAGCGTCCCTTTTGGAACGCATTACGTCACTCCAACTTTGAAGCGAGGTCTATTCCTTCTAACGTAATCCCGGTCCATGACTGGCGGACCGTCGCAATCAATGACGAGGACAGTTGCAGGTTCATCGGGAGCAGACACCGGCAACCCCGTGATCCGCAGGCAGAGGTCATCCTGGGCAAATGTGAGGGGCTTGTCCCCCACCAGAGTGCGCACTGACTTCACCTTCGTTCGAAAACCGCCAAAAGAGATAACCGAGGACGGCTGATAAAAAGTGAGCCATTGCTCGGCAGGAGTGTCTCCGGGCCACTTGTTCACGTGAGCGTAGACGGTATTTCCGCGTTGCGTAAAGCCAGCATAAACGTGCCCGTGCAAGTCACATCGCTCCGTTCCATAGATCGCGGAACCATTTGCGTTCGTCCATTTCCCCACGGCTTGCAGAATTTCCGAGGATTCTTCCGGGATTGAACCGTCTGGTTTCGGGCCGATGTTCAGTAAGTAGTTGCCTCCCCCGTGGGCACATGTGATCAGGTTGTCCACTACCGTCTTCGGAGACTTCCAATTGTCGTCTGCCTTGTGGTATCCCCAACTGTCATTCAAGGTCATGCATGCCTCCCATGCTCGGCCCCTGTCTGCAGCGCGGATTTCCTGCTCTGGTGTGGAGAAATCACCGGGCAGCCCGTTGCGATTATTCACGATGATGTCAGGCTGGAGGTCGAAAACCATGTCGTTCATCTTTTGCGAATCCCACTGCTCAGGCGTGAGCGGCCAATCAACGTCGTACCAGAGGATGTCGATCTTGCCATAGTTCGTCATGAGCTCACGGATCAGACCATGGGTATAGGCAACGAAACGCCCGCGAGCAGCTTCATCGCTGGCGCATTTCGCCCCATCGGGATGGTGCCAGTCCATGAGGGAGTAATAGAAACCCACGCGCAAACCCTCCGAGCGGGCAGCTTCGACAAACTCACGCACCAAATCGCGGCCTGCAGCCTGCTTCGGAGCACAGTAGTCGGTCAGCTTCGTATCGAAGTTGCAAAACCCCTCGTGGTGCTTGGTGGTCATCACCATATACTTTTGACCCGCCGCTTTTGCCAATCGCGCCCAATCCCGCGCTGCATTTGGCTTGGGGTTGAAATGCTTGGCGAGAATTTCATATTGCGGAACCGGTATTCCTTCCATCTCCATCGCCCACTCATGACGACCAATCAGGCAGTACAGCCCCCAGTGGATGAACATGCCAAATTTCGCCTCTTGCCACCACTGGATTCGCTGCTCATGCCGCGGTGGCGCACCAGACGATGGTTCTGTTTTCAGATGGCCTCCCTGCGAAAACGCCAAGGGTGCGGCAGTGGCTAATCCCGCCGTTGTGGCCATAAACTTCAAATAGTCACGTCTTGAGGTCCCTCTATCTCTCATGATGTTTGCTGCCTCCGCGCGCATCCGGTTTGGGACTTGCGGGAAAAGATTGTACTCCGTTGATCAAGTCCTTCGCAGTTGCTTGCCTGCGACTTACTTGAGGGCTCGCGGACTGACGGTTGTGCAGGCCGTGTTACAGTACAAACTTATGCAATCGGAACCGCAACAGGACTCCGTTGGAATTTCACGTGGCCTGTTGAAGGAAAACGTTGCGCAACGCTTGCGGGAAGAAATCCTCTCGGCGAGGATCGCACCGGGCGAAAAGATTGTGGAAGG
>Ga0134124_10004698_pt1 | contig 10984 bp, 10 predicted proteins | sample KB304_FD_96880 | JGI IMG/M metagenome (GOLD analysis project Ga0134124, IMG submission 96880) | Terrestrial soil microbial communities without Nitrogen fertilizer from Kellogg Biological Station, Michigan, USA - KB3-0-4 | ecosystem: Environmental > Terrestrial > Soil > Unclassified ... | reverse complement strand
GCCCTGCGCTACTTCCAGAGCGCCGAACGGATCACCGCCCAGCGCGCCCTGGCCATCGGCCTGGTCGGCGAGGTCGTCGAACCCGAGGCGCTCGATGCCGGCATCGGCCAACTCGCCGACGCCCTGCTGCAAGGCGGCCCGCAGGCCCAGAAGGCGGCCAAGGACCTGATTGCGGCGGTCGACGGGCGGCCGATCGATGAAACGATCAGCGAGGAAACCGCCCAGCGCATCTCCCGTCAGCGCGCCACCGACGAGGCAAAAGACGGCATCGCCGCCTTCCTCGACAAGCGCCCGCCGGGCTGGCTGTAGGGCGTTGGCGCTGGCCGCCGGTGCGCAAAGTCAAACCTTTATGCCCCGGCCAAGTCTCATCCAGGGTGGCGACCGTCCCGCTTTGCCACCCAGCGACAACCCATCGGATGAACGCATGAACCCACCCAGCCACCACAATTCCACCCGCCAGGCGGCCAGCCCCTGGCCTGCCCGGCTCGTCGCCGGCCTGCTGCTGATCCTGGCCGGGCTACCGCAACTTGCCGTCGGCGAGGACGCCGACGCCCTGCCGGTACTCGAGGTACAACGGCTCGACGGCAGCCACCAGGCGCTGAGCGACGGCCGGGGCGTCGTCACCGTCGTCGTCATCTGGTCGCCGGAGTCGCTGGCCTCGCGCAAGAGCCTCGGCGAACTGCAGCGCTTCACGGCCCGGCATCCGCCGGGCGAGATCAACGTCATCGTCGCCGCGACCCAGGGCGACGCCGCCGAGCTCCGGGAATTCGCCAGCGCGCGGAAACTGGACCTGCCGCTGAGCAGGGTCGGCGTCACCAACCTCGGCCCGTTTCCCGAGGCCACCCTGCCGCATGTCCTGGTGATCGACCGCGACGGCGGCCTGCAAGCCGCCCACCGCGGCCTGTTCCGGCTGCAAACCCTGGAGCGGATGGTCGCCCCGCTGCAGCGGCCCTGACGCCGGGAACGGGCGCCCGACGTTACCCGCCGAGGGCCGCCAGTCGGGCGCGCAGGGCGCTCTCCTCCTGCCGACGCTGCGTCGCATCCCGGGCCACTGCCACGGAACCGATGGCCTTGGCGTTGGCGTCGGTGACCACGGCGAAGCTCATCTCGACGTAAATCGACTCCCCGGCCTTGGTCAGCGCCCGGGTTACCGTCGCCCGGCCGTGCAGCCGGGTCGTGCCAAGCGCCATGGCCCGGTTAAAGCCCGTCCAATGCGCCGCCCGCAAGCGTTCCGGAATGATCAGGTCGAGGCTCTGGCCGATCGCCTGCTCGCGCGGGTAACCGAACAGCGCCTCGGCGGCGGCGTTCCACTGGCGGATGACGCCTTCGGTGTCGGCGTAGATCAGAGCCTCGGCCATCTGTTCGGTGATCAGGCGAGCGATATCGGTCGGCGTGCTGTCGTTCATGGGAACCTCGATTCGTCAGGCAAGGGGTCGTCCTCTTTGGACAGGATGCGCCAGGCGTACATCAGGCTGGCTTCGTTGAATTCGCGTCCGCTTTCCAGATCGCGCCACCAGCGCGTCGCGTCGCCCGGCCGGTAAGCCAGGCAGCGCCAGCGCCGGCGCTCGCCGCTGCACAACTCGATCAGGTAGATCGCGTTGGCCTGGGGCTGGGTCATTGCGCAGCGCTACCCAGCATCCTGACCTCGCATTGCGGCACGGCCAGGACAATGTCTCGCGCCAAGAAGGTTTCGAGGATCGCCTTGTTCACCTCGCTGATCGCCCCATCGTAATCCGGCACCTTGACCCAGGGGCAAACGCCGATGGTGACGCTCGATTCGGCAAGTTGGGTCACCCCGACGATGGGCGCCGGCTCCTTCAGTATCCGGGGGTTGGCACTCAAAATCCCGGCGATCAGTTCGAGGGCGGCACTGACATCGGTGCTGTAGGAAATGCCCACCGAAATACTGGGACGCCGGATCTGTCCGTAATTGTGAAGAATCTCGCCGACGATCTTGCGGTTGGGGATCACCACCCGCGAAAGATCGGTGTGCCCCAGGGTGGTGCTGAACAGGCTGATATCGAGGACTTCACCCTCTTCCTTGGCGATCGAGATGTAGTCGCCGACGTGAAAGGGTCGGGTGAAAATGATGCTCAGCCCGGCCACGATATTGCCGAGGATGCCCTGCATGGCCAGGGCGACACCGGCGCCGGCCACGCCCAACCCGGCAATCAGCGGCAAGAGCTCGATGCCGAGATTCTGCAGCGCCATGATGGCGAAAATCGCCAGGACGCAAACCTGGGCGATACGAACGAGCAGCGAACGCACCGGGGCCTCGAGCTTCAGGCGCACCAGCAGACGCTCCAGGCCGCGCCCCACCCAGCGCCCGACCATGTACCCGGCACACAGGATGAGGATGGCGACGACCACTTTGGGGCCAAACCGAACGGCCATATCGAGGGCGGAAGCCCTGATTTGATCGAGCGACTGCAATGAAGTGTCCATGGCACGGTTCCTTTACAGGAGATGAGCTTGAGAGAGGGGCCGCCAACGATGAGTACAGTACCGCGCGACTCGAAAAAATGCTGCCTTCAAGTAATGCCTGATGCGACAGACTCCCCATGCATTTTCAAGCGAATCGTCATGTCAGTTTATCCGACCGTCTTGAAAGTTACAGCGAACCGATCAAACCCCTAAAGGTCCAATTGGAATAATGAACGCGGAAGAAACTGGGAGCGGACGCGTAATGATGAGGTTTCAATCTTCTGGGAAGAACCTTTAGGAGATGACCATGAAAAACCGTCCTTACTTGAAAGCGCTTTATTGGAGCATTGTTGTTGGATTTGCAAGTGTTCCAGCCACGATTGCTAATGTTCAAGCTGCGGATATCGGCATGCCGGTACTCATGAATTCGCAAGCTCAAAGCCCGGCCAAATCGCCAACGCTAATTTTGAGAAACGCCACGCCTGCGAAAGGTGCACAGGGGCCAATCCGCACTGAAACCTTCAGCGATGAGAAACCGAAGGTCGACAGTGAAATGGTGCGTCGCGATCTGGAGTTACAGCGCTACCCAATGGCCAATAATGCAGGCATCCCCTGACTTATCGCCCTGACTTATCGCCTATTCCAAGCCGCCACTTTCCGAAGCCCAAGCCCCCCTTGGGATTCGGGTTCGGTCGCGAATAAACACCGCTACGTCAGCCTGGAGAGCGATCACGCCACCGCGACCCTGACAATCCGCTTGGCGCTACGGTTCTTCTGATGGGCAGGCTGACAAAACCGAAACGCTCCATCAGAAGCGGTATCTTGGCATTTGACGCAAACCCGTTGCCGACCATGGTCCGGTAGCCGGCTTGGCGGGCCTAGTCGATCAAGACGGCCATCGGGCGGCGGCCCGAGGTCGCGTTGTTGCCAGTCGTCGGCAACAGCTTAGGCGAATCTGATCGCTTCACCGTCCGGTAAGAGCGGGCACAGGACGGCCGCAATCGCTTTGAAACCAAAGCGGACAGCCATATCGAGGGTGGAAGCCCTGATCTAAGCGCCACGTTGCACGAGACCACCCTCCCCGAACGAGCGCCACCCGTCAGAACGCTTCTCCACCAATGACAATCTTGCCGATCATATCCAAAAGGCGTACAACTATTTGTCATTGAGCGGCGCGTTGCGCTGCCTGTACGAGGAGAAGACGATGAAAAAATCTGTCATTGCACTGAGCCTGGGGGTTTCGATCTTCGCTATCGGCGGCGCCCATGCGGCCGATCCGGCCAAGATCGACTGGAACAAGATCGCTGCGCATGACGTGCATCTTTTTTACCCCGGTCAATCGACCTACGAATGGCTGCGTAGCGACGCTCACAAGGGGGCCAGCAAGGAAGTTCTACGCGGCGACTCCTGCGTCTCCTGTCATGACGAGGAAGGCGCCGAGCAAGACCTGGGAAACAAGCTGGTCAAAGCCGGCCGGCTGGAGCCGACACCGGTCGCCGGCAAGAACGGCTATATCAAGTTGAAGGTTCAGGCCGCCTACGACGACAAGAATGCCTATTTGCGTTTCCAGTGGAAGACCAACAACCCCTATCCCGGCACGGAGCACCAGTACCTGCGCTTCGATGGCAAGGAATGGAAGGTCTGGGGCTTCCCGAAACTCGACAAGGTGGTTCAGGAAGGCAAACAGCCCGGCATCTACGAGGATCGCATGTCGATCATGATCGACGACGGCAAGGTGGCGGGCTTTGCCAAGCAGGGTTGCTGGCTGACCTGCCACGACGGCCAGCGCGACAATCCCAAGCAGTTCACCAAGGACGAGGTTGCCGGCAATGCCCTGCTGACCGCGATCAAGAAGGGCGATGTGCGCAAGTATCTGCCCGATACCCGCAGCGATCCGGCCGACTGGAAGACCGGCAAATCCGTCGAGGAAATCGCCAAGCTCAAAGCCGAAGGCAAGTTCGTGGACCTCATCCAGTGGCGCGCCCACCGCAGTCATGCGGTCGGGATGACCGATGATGGCTATGTTCTCGAATTTCGTTTGAGCGACGCCGGCAAGGACATGTTCGGCGGCAACGCCGATGCCAAGACGCATGCGCCAAAGTTCATGTGGGATGAAACGAAGGTCGGCTTCAAGTCGATCCGTGCCGACAGCCAGACACGCCGGGGCGAGCTTTTCCTGGTCCGCGAACAGAATGCCGTGCCCTTCGATCCCAACGCCGACTGGAAAGAGGGCGACATGATTCCCGACTACATCATCAGTCGCGCCGACGCCAAGGGCTCGGCCGCTGACAACAACGCCATCGCCGCCTGGCAGGATGGCCTGTGGACGGTCGTCATGGTGCGACCGCTCGGCTTGACGAACGACGACGACAAGACGCTCAAGGCGGGCGGGGTGTACAACATCGGCTTCGCGGTCCACGACGACAACATCACCACGCGCGGTCACCACGTCTCGTTTGTAAAGACACTCGGGCTGGGCGCCAAGGCCGACATCAAGGCCACCAAACTGCGCTGATTCTTGCCCCGTCAGTGCTCGGGCCGACCCTCACCGGCCGGCCCGCCAGGCTTCACATACCGATCCCGGCGGCGCGAACGGTTAGTAATTCATCAGATACCGGCCGCTCGGGTGTTTTGTCGCCAAGAAATCAGGCTACCAAGGGCTGCTGGGCCGACGAGGCTTGTTCCACGCAGTTCCTGCCGTTTTTCTTCGCCAAGTAAAGCGCAAGGTCGGCCCGGGCAAAAAGGTCCGAGCCTGATTCCGGTGCTTGAAATTGAGCCACGCCGAGGCTGATGGTGACCGCCAGCCCGGCATCCCCGAGTCCGAAGTCGTGCTCGGCGACCGCCTGGCGGAGCTTCTCGGCAACATCCATGGCATTTTCGAGCGGACAGTCGCGCAGGGTAACCAGGAACTCCTCGCCGCCCCAGCGCGATACGGCGTCACTCTCGCGCACCGATGCCTTCGCCAACTTGGCCAGATCCTGGAGGACCCGATCGCCGGCCAGATGGCCCAAGGTATCGTTGATCTGCTTGAAGAAATCGGCATCGAACAGGATGACCGACAACGCTTGGCCGTTACGCTCGGCTTCGAGCATCGACTGGCGAAAGATCAGCTCGCAGGCCTGGCGGTTGACGAGTCCGGTCAAGGCATCGGTGGCGGCCATCTGCTCCAGGCGGCGCTGATAGCGGTTGACGGCAAACAAGAGGATGACCAGGACCAGTCCCGTCACCCCGGCACTCACCGCGAGGTTAAGGAAAAAGACTTCCTGGACGGGCTGGACTTCCTCCCGGTCGCTCTGCTCCACCACCAGATACCAGCCCAGTTCCGGGATCAATCGGGAGTTCACCAGGACCGTCGCCTTGTCATGCCGATAGCTGGTCTGAGTCGGCGTCGTGGCCTTTTGCAGGATAGCCGGGGCGACGTCCCGGATCCCGGGCAGATTCCGGATCGAACCCGTCAAATCCTGCATCGACTTGCCGGCGAGCACGATGCTGCCGTCCTGATCGACGAAAAAGATCCGGCGATGGAAACGCGCCTGGTAGTTTTCGATGAGTCGGGACACGGCGTCCAGCGTCAGGCCGACGCCGATGGCACCGATGAAATTGCCGCTATAGTCGAACACCCGATGGTTGATGAAGACCGTCATGGCGCCCCGGTTGGCCATGTCCGCATCGACGTTGGTTTCGTAAAGCGCCGGCATGTCCCGGACCCGGAAGAACCAGCTGTCCCTGGGCTCTTCAGCTTTGACCGTCTTCAGAATGCCCTCGCCGTAGTAGTAGCGTAGCGTTCGGCCGGAAACCAGAAAGCTGCTGATCGTCCCGTATTTCTCTTTCACCTCGCGCAGGTAGCGGACAATCTGGTCCGTGTCCTGCTCGCCGTTGATGATCCAGTCCCGGACGAAGGTGTCGTTGGCCATCAAGGACGAGATGAATACCGGGCGCAGCAAATCCTTCTGGATTTCGGAATAGATGTTGTCGCTGGTCAGCGGCAGTGCCTGGTCGGCGATGCCCTGGCGAATGGTGTTGCGCGAGACCACATAGCTGGCAATGCTCGTGGTCAGGAAGCCGGCCACCAGAATGAAGCTCAGCCAGCCGAGCAGACGGAATTTTTCCGGTAACGAGCGCATGCGTATTGATTTGAGTTTTAGTATGGCCGCGTATTTTATGCGTTTGTCGAGTGCAATGCCCGCCAGGCGTCAGCGCCGACAGGCCGGTGCCGCCAACCCGGCAGCAAGTAGAAACCGCCTCGGATATGATTTCTGCTTTTGGCCCGCAACCGGGAAGTCGGCTTTAGATGCAGATGACACATATTCTTAACATGCTCCGATATAAACAGTGGGCTGACAATCGCGCGCTTGCTGCTGTGGCCCGGATTGATTCGGAACGGTTTCCTTCGGAAATTGCATTTGCTCTTCAACAACTGAACCATATGGTTCGCGTGGAAGAAGTGTTTCGGGCAAGACTGCTTGGCAAAACAGAGCCTCACTTAACATCGAACTCCGATGTTGTGCCCGCCTTGGAAGAACTGGGCAAGAGGCTGACAGAATCAAATGATTGGCTGCAAACATATGCCAAATCTTTTTCGGAAGAGCAGCTTGTCGACCAAATCCACTTTCATTTCCTAGATGGGAAGAGGGGTACGATGACCCGCGAAGAAGTGTTCTTCCATCTCGTTAATCATGGCACCTACCATCGTGGGGCTGTTGGTCATGCATTGGACCTGGCGGGAAATATCCGCCCAGCGGATACCTACACGGTTTTTATCCATTCAGCGGAACCGGGCCGAAGAGGGACTGGCTGATTAACTATCCGATATGTCGTACTGCCAAAGACAATCAAATTTCCGTAGTAGGGAACGGCTGCTTCCAGGCATCGGAATTTGACTGACTGCTTTTCGGTTTACCTGCCACTCGGCCGGGAATCGCGTTGAACGGTCGCTTTCTGATCTGACGAACTCAAAGTCCGTGTGCATAGCGGTCAGCGGGTGTTCTAATGACTCCGGTCCCTTATTGACTGTTATTTGAGGATAGACATGGAAGCACTGGCCGCACTGAGGCTTGCAACGGAACTCAAACTGATTAACGAGGACGATGCCCGTTTGGCTGCTGAGATGTTATCGAAAGGAATCAGCTTCCATGCAGATAGCCGTCAGTGGCTTACGGAAATCGAAACCAAAATTAAAGAGCAGGTAACAAGGCTAAAGGCCAATCCCTACCAGCGATACCTAAATGGTGGTCCTAAGCCAAGGCGCACTGATGGAAGGCCTGACTGGGAGGCAAAGGACCAGCACCAGCTACTGTCCAAACAACTAGAGGAACTGGAGTCATTCTATAAGGAGGCCAAGGATCGAATAAACCCCGAGTCTCCCAAGACTTATTCGCCCGCTTTCGAGACAGCGATAAAGTTGATGGGGGTAATCAAGGCACTTCTGGCTTTGCCAGTATCTAGCCAATCCATCACATTTACCGAGGGTGCTGATGACTTACGCCTCTGTCTTGCTTGGTCAAATACCTCTGAGCCGAAACAGGGAGACGTGACCACATCATACTTGATACAACTGATCGGGGATTTCGAGGCTGGGCGGCTCATATCGGCCCGGCTTGCAGAACGTAGTGCCGCAAACTATTACCGCTTACTGGATTGTCAAGTTGACGATGTTTCGATACTGCAACTAGACCATGCTGACGATCGATGGAAGAAGTTCGACCTGTTGGTAGATGGTTGGCCAATTGATGTAAAGAACTCCCGCCGCTCTTTCACAAGTCCAGAAGCTTACGTTCAGCATTGTGTTCCCCAATTCAAGACTCTTCGAGAGGATGGGGAGGAGGTCATCATCGTTGGAGTGCTGTCTGATTACATTCAGCCTGAAGAACTCGTAAGTAGTCACAGCAACTGCAGGATTCTCGGGGAGACAAGTTTCTCAAAGATTTCTAAGCTGCGGTCGTGGGCAGCCAATCGCTTTGGAAGGCTTCTCAGCCTGGAGGGGATGTGGAGGCCAGATTATCAGCCGGGCTGGGTTTTCGAGTATCCGGTTGCTCATTACAGAAGCCGGAACCAAGCAATTAGAGAAATTTCAAGTCTGCTGCAAAAACTACAAGCCTATGGCATCCCGAAGTCTAAGTTTCCAAGTTGGTTGCTCACTCTTTGTCCGGATCGTTCCTTGGCACTTTCCATGGCGCGGCCAGGACTTGAGTCTGCCGTTCTGACAGATCTGTACTCACTTGATGATGTGGTAGGCCTAACGCGTCCCGCCCTCTTTATTCTAATCATCGGGCTTTTTGCCGAGGCAATGGCCCATCGGGACTCTGCGGGTGCATTGGAACTCACATTGAGAGAGTTGATCCTGGTAAGAACCAAACCCGATTACCGGCCGTTGGGACTGGAAGATCCACAAAGCTATATTTCAAGTGTGATCGCTTGCCTAGCGCGAGTATGCGGCGAAGCTGTTCGGCAGGGAATGCAGTTCCAAGCTTTCCGTATTACACATCCAGCGATCCTTCGAGGAGAGCGGGAGGACGGTCGTTGGATGACGCTTATCGCCTACTGCGGAGGGTGGATTGAGCAACCTTTTAAGGTACGGTGTGGTGCAAGTCCACTTTTCTTTGGGGAACACGAGGCCTGCCCGGAATGTGGTTATTTGGTCTGCAACACTTGTGGTTTTTGCTCTCAGCAATGCCAGCGGGGCTGCCTGCGGAAACGGCAGATCGCAGCACAAAACCGTTCAATAAACGACGAAGAGTATTACTTTTAGAGTGTGAGTTCACCAGATTGGTTAGCAGATGTTCGACGAGATTACGCACGGGCGGCAGCTAACGGGCACATTGCCGACCGCGACTGACAGGCAAGCGAATGGCCGGTTTGGCCGAGTTGTGTGAATTGGCCTAGCTAGCAGCAGGGCTCCGAACACAGCCGACGTTCCAACGACAGGAATTTTGGCGGAGGTGAATTTCCGCAACTGGCCGGAGCCTCTCATTGAGCTTTCAACGAAAGCGGCCCTTCAGAGATTCGCTTTGCCCTGATCACCAACATCCGCAGCCTGTAGCGGAGCTTCCTCGGCTTTCTCAAGCAGCGGACGGCTCGGCGCTCCGCAGCGGCCCCGCTTGCAACTCCCCGGTGCTGCAATGTCGATGCCCTCTTCACTCATATTCTTCAATATCAGATAGATAGCCGCCACGCCGGCGGAAAGAAGGACGAGGGCGACGAGTACAGCGAACATGGCTAGTGCTCAAATGAGTGGCGGTCTTCGACTATACCGCGGCGAAGCGCATTTGCCGACGGACCGCACACGCCCCTACCTGCTTGTATAAATCCGAATATCATTTTCTCCGTTGAGCTGAATGTCCAATGAGTTGCAACCTTGTATATGGATATCTGCCCAATGGAATTAAACGACTGTAGTAAGGAATGTTTATGCCGAATTCACCGGGCCATCAGCCCATAGAGCCCGACACGCCCAATCCCAAAGACCCTATCCATCACCCCCATAAACCGGACCACCCTTTTCATGATGAACGTGAAGAAGAAGGGATCGAAACGGATGACGATGAAGATACCGGGTCAGACCCCTGGTGGATATAGGGCTACATTTCGTGAGAATTGGTTTTGGTTGACCGGCCGGTCTCAAGAAAACCGGATCGCCGTAATGGGCACAGCTACGACCTAAAAACCGCTGCCCCGCCACTCGAAGCTACAGTGCGCCTCACCGCAACATACGAAGCGCCGATCGGTCATTGAATACCACCCCCCGATCACCCCACCAGCATCTTGACGATCCGCTTGGCGCTGCGATCCTCCGGATGGGGAAGGATCGAGAAGCCGAAACTCTCCATCAGGCGCAGCATCTTGGCGTTCGACGAGAGCACGTCGCCGACCATGGTCCGGTAGCCGGCCTGGCGGGCGCAGTCGATCAGGGCGGCCATCAGGCGGCGGCCGAGGCCGCATTTTTGCCAGTCGTCGGCGACGGCCAGCGCGAATTCGACCGCTTCGCCGTCCGGTGACAGGGCGTAGCGCGCGCTGCCGACCAGACGCTCCTTGCCGTCGTCGTTGATGGTGGCGAGCAGGGCCATTTCGCGGCTGTAGTCGATCTGCGTGAAGCGGGCGAGCAGGGTCGGCGGCAGTTCGCGGATGGAATCCATGAAGCGGAAGAAACGTGACTCTTCCGACATGTTGGTGACGAAGGCCTGTTCGAGCGCCGCATCTTCCGGACGCACCGGGCGCACGAAAACCGCGGTGCCGTCGATCTGCCATTCCTGAAGCAGATGCGAAGGATAGGGGCAGATCGCCAGGTGGCCGAAATCCCCGTGCTCGGCACTGTGGGCATGGTCGATGACGATGCGGGCATCGGCGGCGATGGCGCCGTTTTCATCGACGATCAACGGGTTGATTTCGAGTTCCTTGACCCAGGGCAGTTCACAGACCAGTTCGGAAATGCCGATCAGCACCTTCTCGATCAGCGTGCGCTCCAGCGCCGGCGTCTGGCCGGCCTGGCCGAGCGCCTGGCCGATCCGCGTCGATTCGATCAGGTCGCGGGCGAGGAAGGCGTTGAGCGGCGGCAGCGCCAGCG
>Ga0134124_10004697_pt1 | contig 10986 bp, 11 predicted proteins | sample KB304_FD_96880 | JGI IMG/M metagenome (GOLD analysis project Ga0134124, IMG submission 96880) | Terrestrial soil microbial communities without Nitrogen fertilizer from Kellogg Biological Station, Michigan, USA - KB3-0-4 | ecosystem: Environmental > Terrestrial > Soil > Unclassified ... | reverse complement strand
GATCGCCGAGACGTCGCTGGAGCAGGCGTTCTACGAATGGCAGGTGCGGTTGAAGGGCGGCAAAAGCTTGTACAGCGAGCCCGTGGAGGCGGCGCGCGGCGAGGTGCCCGGGGACCCCATGTGGAGCTACGTCGACAGCTACGGGCGGACGATTGCGGGTGGAACCAACGAGATTCAGTGCAACATCATTTCGGAGCGCGGGTTGGGCATGCCGCGGGGGTAAGGCACCGCTCCAAGAAAGAAGGGGCCAAGGGGGACCCAGGACCCAGGACTCAGGACTCAGGACCTATGGTCCCTTCATCGCTTCAGGAATGAAGCTCGGGCAGCGCCGGCCGGGGCGGCGCCTGCCACCGCTTATGCGGCGCTCGCCAGGGCGTCGGAATCGGCGCGGCTCGGTCCAGAACGCACGGCCCGCAGCGGCGCCCGTCCGCGCAAAGGAATCGTCACCGGCAGGGCATCCGGGGTCGGGTCGCCCAGCCGGCTGCTCGCATCGGCCAGCTTGTCGCGCATCCATTTCTGCGCCGGCGAACGGTGGGCGCGGTCGTGCCAGATCAGGCGCATTTGCGCTGGCGGCAGTTCGGCCGGCGGCGACATGACCACCAGCGGTTTGTGCGCGCACAATGTCTGCGCCACCCGCTCGCTGGTGATCAGCGCCAGATCGGTGCTGGCCAGCACTTGTGGAACGGACAGGAAATTCTGGGTGACATACACCACCTCGCCGCCCAGGCCGGCCTTGGCAAGTTGCCGCTCATAGAGCGTGGACGCGGCGTCGCCCCCGCTCGCGATGGCCAGCCGCGGCACCGAGCTGAACTCGGCCGCGGTCAAGCGGCGGCCGGCGAGCGGATGGCCTTCGCGCACCACGGCCACCATGCGAAGCGGGGCGAGGCTGCGTGAATGGATGCCGGCGCCCGCGGCGTCGAAAATTCCCAGCGCCATGTCCAGTTCGCCATCGGCGAGGCTGGCCTCGAGCGAGGCGGCTTCGGGCGCGCTCACCATCAGGCGGATGTGCGGCGCCTCCTCGGCGATGAGCCGCGAGAACATGGGGGCGATGAGGTATTCGGCGAAATCGACCATGGCGATCTTGAAGGCCGCCGTCTCCAGCCGCGGATCGAAGCTTTCTCCCACCAGCACCGAGCCCAGTTGCTCGAGCATTTTGCGCACGGCGGGTCCGAGGGCCAGCGCCCGGGCCGTGGGCACCATTTCGTTCCCCGAGCGCACGAACAGCGGGTCGCCGATGGCCTCGCGCAGGCGCGCCAGCGCGTGACTGGCGGCGGGCTGGGAGAGGTGCACGCGCGGCGCCGCGCGCGTGACGTTGCGTTCGATCATCATGGCGTCGAACACGCGCAGCAGGTTGAGGTCGAGGTTGGTGACGTTCATGTTGTTTCCTCGTGTTTCTTGGGCGGGGCCTCCTCCAAGGATCCGAGCAGCTTCTTCAGCAATTTTTCCAGCGCGCGCATCTCGGCCTCGCTGAAGGCGCCGTAGACGCGCTCCAGCAGGGCCCACACCGCCGGCTTGACCTTTTTGACCACGGCCGCGCCGGCCGGGGAAATGCTCAATTCGATGCGGCGGCGGTCGGCGGTGCTGGGCCGCCGCTCGATCCAGCCGCGCGCGAACAGCTCGTCGGTAAGGCGCGTGATGCCGGCCGGCGTTTCGGTGACCACGCCGCACATCTGTGTGGGATTGGAGGGCTGCCCCGGGTGGTTGGACAGCCACATCAGCAACTGCCAGTGCGCGAGCGTGATGCCGAAGCGCGACAGTTCCCGGTTCATTCCGTCCGTGAGCAGCTTGCCGAGGTGCGCATGCAGCTTGGCGAGCACGATCTGCTGCGCCGGCATGCCCGGCTCCGCCAGGGCCGCCTTGCGCACGCCCTGGTCGAAGAAACGGAAGCTCTCCGGGCACATGTCTTTCATGGCGGTATATTTCCATATGAAAATATACCTGTCAAGAAATTTCTATTCTGAAATAACCCTGCATCGGCAAGGGTCCGGCCCACGCGCTAGGCCGGAGCGGTCTCCGCGGCGGCCTCCCGCGCCGCCTTCAGCGCCTTGGTCCACCATGCCAGCTCGTCCAGCATCAGGTTGGCGGCTTGGGCGAGGTGCGGCATGTCGTCGAAGGTTTTACCCTGCATGAGCATGCCCATGAAGTCGGCGCCGCCGATGTGCACGGCCGAGCGCAGCGGGGCCATTTTCAATTCCACGTTGATGAGCCGCAGTTGCTCCACGGCGCGCGACGCGCCTACCCCGCCGTAGCCCACGTAGGCCGCAGGCTTGCGGTCGTATTCGTGGTAGGCCCAGTCGAGCGCGTTCTTCAACACGCCGGTGATGGAATGGTTGTACTCGGCGGTGACGAAAATGAACCCGTCGAGCTGCGCGAGCTTGGCTCCCCAGCGCCTTGCCGTCTCGTCCTTCACCGGCGCCCTCGACGGCGACATCCCGTCGAAAAAGGGCAGGGGATAATCGCGCAGGTCCAACAGCTCAAAGCGCAGGTCGGCGCGTTTTTTCGCGAGGCCGTGGATCCAATGCGCGGCCTTCTCGCCGAAGCGGTGCTCGCGCGTGGAGCCGATGACGATGCCCACCGTGGGCTGTGGCGTGTGAATGTCCATGGTATCCTTAGGGGTGTCAGTATAAAAAAGGTACTAACACTGTAATGGAGACCGTCGCCGCCGTGAAGGAGGCACTTTGTTGAAACCAAGGCACTTCGAAGTTTCCAAAGGTGAAGCACCGGACTCGTGCCGCGCCGTGACCGAGATGCTCAACCGCATCGGCGACAAGTGGTCGGTGGGCGTGGTGCGACAGCTCGGCGTGCGCACCCTGCGCTTCAGCGAGCTGCGTATGGCGCTGGAGGGCATTTCGCAGAAAATGCTCACCACCACGCTGCGCGGCCTGGAGCGCGACGGCTTCGTCAGACGCACCGTCTATCCCACCATCCCCCCGCGGGTCGATTACGAGTTGACCGAATTGGGGCGCGACCTGTGGCAGCCGGTGGCGGCGCTGGGCGAATGGGCGCACCGCAACCGCGCCCGCGTGGAGGCGGCGCGCGCGGCGTTCGACACGCGCGCGGCAAAGCAGGCGTTGGCGCAAAAGAAACCTGGCGCGGGGCGGGAGCCTGTAAATCCTCGTAGCTAAGGGCGCGATTCGCTGCGCCCTTTGTCGCGGCCCTTAGGGAATGATGCACTCCTGCGCCACGGTGGCGATGCGCCGCCCGTCCTTGGCGTAAAAGGCCGCCTCGATCATGGCCAGGCCGCCGCGGCCGACGGGGCTGGACGAGGCGTACAGCAGCCAGTCGTCGAACTTCGGCGGCTCGTGCCACCAGATCGAATGGTCCAGGCTGGCGGGATATTCGGCCTGGTAAGCCAGGCCGACAGTGTGGATGAGGGCGGTGTCGCTCACCGCCAGCACCGCCGCCGCGTGGATGAGCGGATCGTCCGGCAGCGGCGCGCGCGGGCGCGCCCAGGTGGTGCGGCGCGGCGGCTCGCCGGCCGGCCGCGTGGCCGCCACCGAGCCGTGCGAGCGCAGGTCCCAAAAGGTGCGCTTCGAGCGGTTGCCCGAAGGCAGCGCCTCGTGCAGTTCTTCCCACCAGTCGCGCAGCGTGTCGGGCGCGGGCGCCGTGGGAGCCGGCGCCATGTGCGCCAGCGGCCCGGGCGTGTCGCCGAAGCTCGCCGTGCAGGTGAACACCACCTTGCCGTCCTGCAGGGCGCGCACCAGGCGCGTCTGCAGCCGCCGCCCCGTGCTCAGCGCCTCGACCGTGAAGGTCAGGTCGTGCAGCCAGGTGGCGGGGCGCACGAACAGCGCGCGCAACGACAGCGGGTTGCTCGACTGGGCGTGCCGCCCGGCGATGATCAGCGACTGGGCCATGACTTCGGGGCCCCAGCGCCGATGCTTGCGCCCGTCGGTGCGTGAAACGAAGGTGTTGTCGTCGAGCCTTTCAACCGCGAACGGTGCGAGCCAGGCCTTGCGTAATTCCAAATCGCGATCGGTGGAGATGATGCTTCCTCGTTGGGGTCCTTTTTGGTGCGCCGATTATAGTGGCCCCTTCGGAAGGCGGGCGCCGCCAGACTCCTCCACCCAGCTAAACGATGCGGCCTGAGCGCAGCATGGACATGGCCACGCCGAGCAGCGCCAGCGCGGCGCCGAGGCCCGCGAACACGGCCGTGATCTCGGTGGTGCGGCCCTTGCCGAGGGCAATGCGCGATCCCAGGCGTTCGTACACGGCCTTGAGGTCATTGGCGCTGCCCGAGCGGTAATACTCGCCGAGCGTCATGTCGGCCACCTTGCGCAGCGCGCTCTCATCCAGGCGCACGCGCATGGACCAGCCCTCGGCGCTGACGGTGGTGCCCTGTGGCGTGCCCATGCCCACGGTGTACACGCGCACGCCGCGCTCGGCGGCGAGCTTGGCGGCCTCGATCAGGTCGGGGCCGGTGTTGCTCTCTCCGTCCGACAGCAGCACGATGGCGTGGGCGGTGTTGGAGCCGGGGGGCACGGGCTTGAAGGCGGCGATCTCGGCGCGGCGCGCCCAGTCCTGGGTGCGGGATGGCGTTTGCATGCCGTCGGAGAGCAGCTTCTCCACGTCGATGCCGCCGTCGGGCATGAGCGTGGAGAGCGCGATGACCAGGCCGCTGCCCAGCGCCGTGCCGCGCTGCGGCTGGAGGCGGTCGATGGCCTTGGCGAGGTCGGCGCGGTTGTCCGTGGGCGATTGCGCCACCGCCGCCGTGGCCGCCATGGTCACCAGGCCGACGCGCACGCGTCCCGGCTGGCTGTTCACGAAAGCCTTGGCGGCGGTTTTTGCCGCGCTCAGCCGGTCGGGCTTGAGGTCGGTGGCCTTCATGCTGCCCGAGGTGTCGATGGCCAGCATCACCGCGTCCACCTGCTCGGGAAGCATGATGACGGCCTGGGGGCGGGCGGCGGCGAGGATGAGCAGGGTGATGCCGATGAGCAGCAGCGCGGCCGGCCCGTGGCGGTTCACGCCCGCCCGCGCCCGGGTCCATCTGCCGGCCTTGGCATTCGGCGCGGCGTGGTCGGTCTGGAGGGCGGACAGCGCGGCGAAAACGGCGCCGGCGCGGCGGTTGCGCGCCTGCAGGCGCAGGTACAGCGCCACCAGCAGCGGTGGGATGACCAGCAGGCCGAGCAGGGCCGGCCAGATGAAGGTGAAGCCGCGCGCGGCGATGAAGGGTGTCATGAGGGTTGCGCCGCCCGCGTGGCCTGGGCAGCGGCGGTGGCATGGGCGGATACCGCCTGATGGCCCCCGGCCTTGCCGCGCATTTTGCGCAGGTGCGCGAAGCGCAGCAGGGCCGCGTCGAGGCGGTCGTGGGTGCTCAGCTCCAGGCAGTCCACGCCGTTGCGCGCCAGCACCTGGCGCAGTTCCTGCTCGCGGCGCGCCGCGGCCTCGGCGAAGCGGCGCCGGAACCCGGCGTCCAAGGTATCCACGAAAATCTGCTCGCCGGTCTCGGCGTCCTCCACCAGCGCGAGGCCCAGGTCGGGCAACTCGGCCTCGAGCGGATCGTGCAGGCGCACGGCCACCAGTTCGTTGCGCCGCGCCAGCAGCGCGAGGCGGCCTTCCCATCCCGGACGGCTGATGAAGTCCGACACCAGGAACACCAGCGAGCGGCGGCGGATGATGTTCTCGGCGCGCGCCAGCATGTCCCCGAGGTCAGTTTGCCGCTTTTCGCGCGCGGCGTCGCGCGCGGCGGCGCGGTTCTGGAAGCGCAAGACGGCATCCAGGATGCGCAGCACCTGCAGTCGTCCTCCCGCCGCGGGAACCACCGCTTCGGCCAGGCTGGCCGAACTGCCGTCGTAGAGCAGGGCGCCGACGCGGTTGCCGTGCGCGGTCAGCATGCGGCCGATGGTGGCCGTCACTTCGGCCGCGAGCTCGCGCTTGCGCAGGCTGCCCGAGCCGAAATCCACCGAGGGGGAGAGGTCGAGCAGAAACCACGCGAACACTTCACGGTCTTCATGGAACTCGCGCACGTACGGGGTCTGCATGCGCGCGGTGACGTTCCAGTCGATGTGGCGCACGTCGTCGTGCGCCTGGTATTCGCGCAGGTCCGCCAGGTCCAGCCCGAACCCGCGCATCAGGCTGCGGTAATCGCCGTGCAGCATGCCGTCGAGGCGCTTCAGCACCGTCCATTCCATGCGCCGCAGCAGGGTCTCGGCGTCGACGCGCGCCGGCTGCGGCGCCTCCGCCGGCGGCGATGTGGCGGTTGCGGCCTTGCGTCTAAGCCTGAGCAGCGACTTGAACATGGGCGGCCAGGGGTTTGTCGGGCGCGGGAATGGCGCGCATGATGCGCTTGATGAGGTGGTCGGGCGTTTGCGCCTCGGACAGCGCGGCGTACGACAGCACCAGCCGGTGCCGCAGCACGTCGGGCACGATGTCGATCATGTCCTCGGGCACGGCATAGGGACGGCCGCGCAGGAACGCCAGCGCCCGCGCGCCCTCGACCAGGTTGATGGTGGCGCGCGGACTGGCGCCGAAGGTGATGAAGGGCGCGATGTCGGCCAGGCCAAAGCGCTGCGGCTCGCGCGTGGCCGCCACCAGCCGCACGGCGTACTGCGTGAGCAGGGGGTCGACGAACACCTTGCGGCACTCGCGCTGCAGCGCCGCCAGCCGCTCGGTGGTGGTGACCGAGGTCACGGTGGGCGGCGGCCCGGTGACGCGCTCGACAATGACGAATTCCTCCTCCTCGGTGGGATAGCTGACCAGGATTTTCATCATGAAGCGGTCCACCTGCGCCTCGGGCAGGGGATAGGTGCCTTCGGTCTCGATGGGGTTCTGCGTGGCCATGACCAGGAAGGGCTCGGGCACGCGGTGGGTCTCGCCGGCGATGGTCACCTGCCGCTCCTGCATGACTTCGAGCAGCGCGCTTTGCACCTTGGCGGGGGCGCGGTTGATTTCGTCGGCCAGCAGCAGGTTGGTCATCACCGGCCCCAGGCTGGTGCTGAACTCGCCCGATTTCTGGTTGTACACGCGCGTGCCCACCAGGTCGGCGGGCAGCAGGTCGGGCGTGAACTGGATGCGCTTGAAAGAGCCGCGCAGGGTCTGCGCCAGGGTTTTCACCGTCAGCGTCTTGGCCAGACCGGGCACGCCTTCCACCAGCAGGTGTCCCTGGGCCAGCATGGCCACCAGCACGCGCTCCAGGAAGCGGTCCTGGCCGACCACCACGCGCTTGACTTCGTACAGCAGGCTTTCCATCAGCGCTGCGCTTTCGGTGCTCACCGCCGGCATGTCGTTCATGAACTTCCTTCCAGGTTGCGGGGCGTGACGAGGGTTGCGTCTTGATGAGGACGATTCAGAAAGGCGACACGCCCACGGCATTGCCGGCCACGGCAATGGTGACCGCGAAGCCCAGGCCGGCGAAGGTGCCGGTGCCGCTGGGGTTGTAGATGGCGGTGACAATGCCCACCACGTCTCCATCCGCGTTGACCAGCGGCCCGCCGGAGTTGCCGGGATTGGCCGCGGCGTCGAACTGGATGAGGCGGCTGAGCACGCGGCCGTCGCCTGGGACCTTGAATTCCCGGTTCAGGCCGGACACCACGCCCGCCGACACCGAGGGGCCGATGCCGAAGGGAAAGCCCACGGCCACCACCGTGTCGCCGGGCCTGAGGGCGGACGGGGAGCCCAGCGTTGCCGCCGGCAGGTCGTCGGGGATGGACTTGGCTTTGAGCACGGCCAGGTCGTTTTCCGGGTGTACGCTCAGGATGACGGCCTCGGATTCCGAGCCGTCGAAGAACGTCACCATCACGCGCTTCATGTTGGCGACTACATGCAGGCTGGTGAGGATGATGCCGCTGTCGACAATGACCACGCCTGAACCGACGCCGGTCAATTTCTTGATTTCGGGATTGTCGTCCGGCCCGTCCGGCTTTTTGCCCGCCGCCTTGGCCTTGTCGGCGGCTGTTCCGGCACTGCCGCCATTCGGCTTTGTCTTGTCGACATTGGGCCCGGCCTTGTCGCCATTGGTCCTGGCATCGCCGCTGTCCGCCTTGGACTTGGAAGCGTCCTTGCCCAGGTCCTTGCCGGCCTTGGCTTGCTCGGTTTCCGCGTCCTCATCGAGGTAGCCGCGGACCAGCACCACCGATTGGCGCACCGCCTCGGCCGCCTTGGCGGTTTGCGCCGGCAGGGACTTGGTTTCCAGGGTGTTCATCACCGCGGCGTCGATGTCGTCCTGGCTGATCTCCGGCGGTTTGGCCTGAAAGGCCTTGTAGCCGAGCAGCGGCAGCGCCGCCACCAGGATGCCGACCAGGAAAGGCAATGCTAGCGCGCGCCAGCCGCGCCCAGGGCGTTTGGCGGAAACGTCCGTTTGCGGGGACGCCTTGGAGCTGTTCTCGGTGCGGGTCGGGCTACTGAGCGGCATGTCGTTCTTCATGTACCATGAGCAGAACGGAAGCAATGCTCGGTAAACGCCACCGGGGCGGGTTTCCTTCCGAGGAAAGCATCCCGCGTCCTCGCCCGGAGGGCGGCGTCCAAGCGTTCGCTTTCACTATACTACGTCGGTCCTCACGCGTCCCTGACCCATGCGATTCCTCTGGCCGGACATGCTGTGGCTGCTGTTGCTGGTTCCGGCGCTTGCCGCGGGCTATGTGCTCGTGCTGGCGCGCCGCAAGCGGCAGGCTTTGCGCTATTCCAGCCTGATGCTGATCCGGCAGGCCCTGGGGCCGGGGCAGAGGTGGCGGCGCCACGTCCCGCCGGCGCTGTTCCTGGCCGCCGTGGCCGCGGCCATCCTGGCGGCGGCGCGGCCGAGCGCCGTGGTCACCCTGCCCTCGCAGTACATGACCCTGATCATGGCCATGGACGTGTCGCGCTCCATGCTGGCCACCGACGTGGCCCCCAACCGCATCAGCTCGGCCCAGGCCGCGGCCAAGGCCTTCATCGACGGCCTGCCGTCGAATGTGCGCGTGGGCATCGTATCGTTCGCCGCTTCGACGGCCGTCGTGCAGACCGTGACGGACCGCCACGAGGACCTGATTGCCGCAGTGGATCGCTTCGAGCTGCAGCGCGGCACCGCCACGGGCAATGGGCTGCTGGCGGCGCTGGGGCAACTGCTGCCCGATGCCGGCATCGAGGTGGAGCCGACTTACGGCTATGCCTTCGCGCCCTACGGCGATACTCCCGCCCAGCCGCGCGCGCGCCAGCAGGCCCCCAAGGACTTTGTTCCTGTGGCACCCGGGTCCTACACCGGCGGCGGCATCGTGCTGCTGTCCGACGGGCGCCGCACCGTGGGGCCCGATCCCCTGAAGGCGGCGCGCGTGGCGGCCGACCACGGCGTGCGGGTGTTCACCGTGGGGTTCGGTTCGAAGAACCCCAATCCGGCCGACCTGCAGGGCATGTCGTTCTTCGCGCTGCTCGACGAGGACACGCTGAAGGGCGTCGCAGCCATCACCGGCGGCGAGTACTTCTATGCCGGAACGGCCGAGGACCTGAAGCAGGTTTACAGTTCCCTGCGCGCCAAGTTCTCGCTCGAGGCCAGGGAAACCGAGGTGACCGCGCTGTTCAGCATCCTTGCCGGAGCGCTGCTGGTCGCGGCGGCGACGCTGTCGCTGTTGTGGTTCCGCGCGCCCGTGGCGGACACCGCGCGCACGCCGGCCTAGGCGGTTCGTCCCGCAGTCTCCCGCTCAGTCCTTCGGCCGGATGTTCATCCCGCCGAACGTTTACCGCGGGTTTCGCGGGCTTTGTACGGTGAACTTTCTGCGTGCTATCGTGGTTCGGCACTTCCGCAGCGGTGTCGGAGCAAAGGAAACAGCATGGACTACGAGTGGTCGGCCGAACACAATGCTTTCAGGGCGCGGCTGAAAAAATTCCTGAACGCGCACCTGCCCGAGGACTGGGAAGAAAAATCGCAGCTCGACGCCAGCGAGCCCTACGTGGCGGATTTCGCCCGCACTTTCTGCCCGGCGCTGGCCAAGGAAGGGCTGCTCATCCCGCACTGGCCCCGCGACGTGGGCGGCGGGGGCCTGGACGCCTATCACCACTGGGTACTGGGCGAGGAAATGATTTCGGTGGGCGAGCCGCGCGCCTACCAGTACATGAACGTGAACTGGATCGGCCCGGCCATCCTGCAGTTCGGCACGCCCGAGCAGATCAAGACGCTCGTGGGCGGCATCACCCGCGGCACGGATTTCTGGTGCCAGGGCTTTTCCGAGCCCAATGCCGGCTCGGACCTGGCCGCCATGCGCACGCGCGCCGAGAAGACGGCCTCGGGCTGGGTGATCAACGGCTCCAAGATCTGGACCTCGGGCGCGAGCGTAGCCGACTACTGCTTCCTGCTGGCGCGCACCGGCGACACCAAGCGCACCATCTCGGTGTTCATCGTGCCCATGAAGACGCCGGGCATCCAGGTGAAGGTGGTGCCGGGCGTGGCCGGGGCGCGCGCCCTTCACGAGGTGTTCTTCACCAAGGTGGAAGTGCCGCACGCGGCCGTGCTGGGCGAGGAGGGCCAGGGCTGGAAGGTGATGAAGGGCTCGCTCAACAACGAGCGCATCGGCATTCCGCGCTACGCCCTGGCGCAGCGCGCCGTGGAGCGCGGCATCGAGATACTGAAAAAGCGCGGCAAGTTCAAGGACTCGGGCGTCAAGGCCAAGGCCGCCCGCGCCATCGCCGGCTGCCAGGCGGCGCGCTACCAGTCGCTGGAAGTCATCGACGCGCGCGTCAAGGGCAAGGAGCCCACGGCCAAGGTGAATGTGGCCCGCTACGCCGTGGTGCTGGCCGACCGCGCCGTGAGCGAGTTCCTCGGCGATTGCCTGGGCGACGTGCTGATTTCCAAGGAAGACATGGTGATTTACTCCGCCTACCGGCGTACATCGACTTCGGGCGTGGGCGCAGGCACGGCGGAAATCCAGCTCAACACCATCGCGCGCGAATACCTGGAACTGCCGCGCGAGTAGGCCAAGGAATCTCGAACATGGACATGGAACTGACATCCGGGCAGCGCGAGTTGCAGGCTTCGCTGCAGCAACTGCTCGGCCGTTACAAGCAACTGCCCAAGGCAGAAGCCAT
>Ga0134124_10004696_pt1 | contig 10987 bp, 11 predicted proteins | sample KB304_FD_96880 | JGI IMG/M metagenome (GOLD analysis project Ga0134124, IMG submission 96880) | Terrestrial soil microbial communities without Nitrogen fertilizer from Kellogg Biological Station, Michigan, USA - KB3-0-4 | ecosystem: Environmental > Terrestrial > Soil > Unclassified ... | reverse complement strand
ATGGCGGAGATCGCGGCGGCCTCGCAGGAGCAGTCCTCGGGCATCGAACAGGTGAACCAGGCCATCACGCAGATGGACCAGGTGACCCAGCAGAATGCCGCGCTGGTCGAAGAAGCCGCCGCGGCCGCGGAAAGCCTGCAGGAGCAGGCGCAGTCGCTGACGCAGGCCGTGTCGATATTCAAGGTGACGCACAACGAGGCGCACGTACCCGCAGCGCCAGTCGCGTCAGCACCGCGCACTGCAACGGTCACGGCCATCAAACGGCGCAAAACCGCAGAAGCCAAGACAGCCGTCAGGGAGCCATTGCAACAGGCCGGAAAAGTCGCCGCTGCGGAAGCCGGCACCGAGGAGTGGACTGAGTCCTGACAAGCTGATGGGGCCAAGTTGGGAAAGACAGTAGCCGTGCAAGACATAGAAGGAGGAGCCGGCGTGAATAAGACAATTGGCATGCGGATGACTTTGGGCTTTGCGGCCGTGTTGGCATTGCTGGTGCTTTCCGTGACAGTGGGCATCTGGAATCTGCACTGGCTGAGCGCCGCCGCCACAAGTATGACGGAGCGCTCCGGAATCCACGAGCGCTTGACGCATGAGTGGCTTCTTGGCACGACCTCCAATAGCATTCGAACGATTGCGTTGGTCAAGAGCGACGACCCCACGCTTCAAGCCTATCTGCAAAAGAATATCGAGCAGACGTCCGCGAACATTTCAGAGATTCAAAAGAAGCTGGAGCCGCTGCTCGACACGGCCGAAGAGCGCGCTCTTATCGCAGAGATCGCGGCCACGCGCCTCAAATACGTGGACGCTCGCAAGCTGATCCTGAACGCGAAGGCTGCCGGCTCTAACGCCCAAGCGGCAGAGATGATCGACAAGCTCATCCCGCTGCTGGATACATACTTGGACAGCATCCGCCAGATGTTGGTCTTGCAGCAGAAGACAATCGATGCGTCGGCCCGTGAAGCTGACGCGAAGTACCGGACCGCTCGCTGGATCATGATTGCGCTGGGCGCCTTGGGTGTGCCGGCGGCGACAGGGGCATGGCTGCTCACGCGCAGCATTGCCAGGCGGTTGCGCGAGGCGGTGAAAGTTGCTCAGACCGTAGCGTCTGGCGACCTGACGGCGACAGGTAGCCTGCGAATCACAAGCGAGGACGAGACTGGCCAGCTCGTCCGGGCCCTCGGGACCATGAATGAGAACTTGGCCAGACTGGTGGGACAGGTGCGCGTTGGCACCGACACGATTGCGGCTTCGTCCGAACAGCTAACCGCAGGAAACCAGGAACTGGCCAATCGCACCGAGCAGCAAGCCGCATCCCTCGAGCAAACGGTTGCTTCCATGGGGGAGCTCACCCACACCGTCAAGCAAAACGCGGAAAACGCCCAGCAGGCCAGCCGCCAGGCCCAGTCCGCGTCCGACGTTGCGGTCAAGGGCGGGAAGGCGGTACGCGAGGTCGTTCAGACGATGGGCTCAATCAACGCGTCTGCCAAGAAGATGCACGACATCATCAGCGTGATCGACGGCATTGCCTTCCAGACCAACATCCTGGCACTCAACGCCGCCGTAGAAGCAGCGCGCGCGGGTGATCAGGGCCTCGGCTTTGCCGTGGTTGCAACCGAAGTTCGCAGCCTCGCCCAGCGCAGCGCGGCAGCGGCCAAAGAGATCAAGGTTCTGATTGACGATTCCGTTTTTCACGTCAGCGCCGGCAGCGACCTCGTCGCCGAGGCAGGCCAGACCATGCAGGAGGTCGTCACCAGTATCAAGCGCGTAACCGACCTCGTGGGCGATATAAGCGCGGCTAGCCGCGAGCAGACAGCCGGGATTGAGCAGGTCAACACGGCCATCGCGCAGATGGACCGTGTGACGCAGCAAAACGCCGGCCTAGTCGAGCAGGCGGCGGCGGTGGCACGGGACATGCAGGAGCAGTCCACCACTCTCGTGGAGGCCGTGAAGGTCTTCAAGCTTCCGGCGGACGACGAGGCAACCCGGGCGATCGCGCGTTGGTCGGCGCGCCCGGCGCCCGCCCTGCCGCATAGCACCCAGGAGGCGTGATGCACGGTTTGCAACACAAATTGTCCTGCGTGCCCCTAACGTTTTTCCCACTTGTGCCGATATACAGAGGCAGGGTTCTATCCAACCCGGCGCCGCAACCTGAAAGTCTGTAAGCATGTCTGACCTCTTCTCGACCGGTCTTTCGGGGCTGACGATCGCCCGCACCGCTTTGGTCACCACGGCGCACAACACGGCCAACGTTTACACCGACGGGTACAGCCGTCAAAGGGTCGTCGTCGAAACAAATCCGGCGACGGCGTCGCCGGGCGGGTTTGTCGGGGCCGGCGCCCGGGTCACCACAGTCGTTCGCAGTTACGACAAGTTCCTGTCGGCGCAACTGTCGCAGGCGGACTCGCAAGCGCAAGGGCTCGACACGTACCAAACCGAGATCGGTAGGATTGACAACCTCTTGGCCGACCAGAACTCCGGGCTCCCGGCGCTGATGCAGAACTTCTTCTCTGCCGTTCAAAGCGTCGCGGACACGCCGGCAGATCCGGCCGCGCGCCAGCAGCTTCTCAGCACCGCGCAGGCGCTGGCCGGCAAGTTCCGGTCGGTCGACGGCTACTTGAGCGACTTGAACAGCTCCTTGAATGAGCAGATCGGCGGCAGCGTGGCCCAGATCAACGCGATCAGCGCACAGGTCGCCAGCTTGAACAAGCAAATTTCGCAGCTCTCCGACACAACCGGAAACCAACCCAACGACCTGCTGGACACCCGGGACAAGCTGGTTGCCGACCTTGGCAAGCTCGTAGGCGTCACGGTGGTAGAGCAGGACAACGGCCAGTACAACCTGTTCGTGGGAAACGGGCACACACTGGTCCTTGGGGACCGGGCTGCCCAGCTGACTGCAGTGCCGTCCGCCACCGACCCGACCCGCCAGGCAGTGGCTCTGGTTGGGGCGAATGGGCAAGCGACTGAATTGAGGGACAGTGACGTGACGGGCGGCTCGCTCGGAGGAATGCTGGCCTTTCGCGCGCAAGCGCTCGTCAGCACTCAAAACGCAATCGGTCGAATCGCTACTTCCCTGGCCACCGAGGTCAACGCACAGCATCGCCTGGGGTGTGACTTGTCGGGAAATGCCGGCACGGATTTCTTCTCGCTCTCCAATCCGCAGGTCTTCTCCAACGGGCACAACCAGGGCGCACTGAGACTTACGGCCGGCGTGGCAGGCGCATCGCAGCTGACCACAAGCGACTATTCCATCGATGTTCAGGGCGTGCCCGGGGCACTGACCTTTGCCGTAACCCGCCTCTCGGACGGACAGCAGGTGCCGGTCACCGTTGCGCCGGCCGGAGCGGACGTGAATTCATTCGCGAGCATCACGTTCGACGGGATCACCATGGCGCCGCAAGCACCCCCCGGGGCAGCCCAGGCGGGCGATTCCTTTCTCCTCACGCCTACCCGGTACGCGGCGCGCGACTTTGCCGTCGCGCTGGGCGACCCTGGCCAGATTGCCGCGGGCGGGAGCGGAGCAACAGGCGTATCGGACGGGCGCAATGCCCTGGCCCTGGCCGCATTGCAACGCAAGACCGTGGTTGCCAATGGCACCGCCACCTTGAACGGCGCCTACGCACGCTTGGTCAGCGATGTGGGCAACCGCGCGATGGAAATAAACGTCGCCTCCAGTACTCAGTCCAGCCTTGCGGAACAGGTACGTGCGAGCCAGCAAGCGATGTCTGGCGTCAATCAGGACGAAGAAACATCCAACCTGCTGATGTTCCAGCAGATGTACCAGGCCAACGCAAAGGTCATCCAGACCGCCTCGACCATTTTCGACAGCATCCTTGGCCTGCATTGAGGCCGGAAATATCTGGGAAAACGACGAAATGCGCATCAGCACACAGGCCTTCTTCAATGTCAACCTGGCGGGCATGAGCTCGCTGCAGCAGAAGCTGTTTCGCACCCAGCAGCAGCTGGGCGCCGGCACGAAGCTTCTCACTCCATCGGACGATCCCGTCGCGGCCGCGCGCGCGTTAGGCGTCAGCCAATCAATGGCGGAGACCGCGCAGTACGCGTCGAGTCGAAGCCGCTGCACCCAGATGCTGTCCACCGAAGAGAGCGCGCTGCAATCCGCTACGTCCGTGTTGGAAAATGTGAAAACGCTGATCGTGCAGGCGGGCAATGGAACTCTCTCGGACGCGGACAGATCCACGCTCGCCACGGCGCTGGAAGGCCAGTTCTCGCAACTCTTGGGTGTTGCCAACGCCGGCGACGGCAACGGCCAATACCTTTTTTCCGGGTTCAAGACTGATGCGCCGGCATTCACCGAGCAGGCCAACGGCACCGTCACTTATGACGGCGATCTCGGCCAGCGCCTCGTTCAAGTAGACGTTTCGCGGCAAATGGCCGGCGCCGATGACGGCGCGACAGTCTTTCAGTCGGTACAGGGCAGTGCTCCCCACGTTCCAGTGGCTGCCGCCGGCAACACCGGGTCCGGCATTTTTAGCGCCGCGAGTGTGGGCGATGCCAAGGACTACCAGGTCAGCTTCGGGCCACTCGGGCAGTACACCGTGACCGACGGCGCCACCTCTTTCACCGGCGCCTGGACTGCCGGGCAGCCCATTGCATTCGGCGGCCTGAAAATTCGAGTCGACGGCGCGCCGGCCGTAGGCGACTCATTCACCATCGCATCGGCCGCAACGTCCGGGGCGGACGTATTCACCACGATGCGCGACTTGATCAATACGCTCAAGACGCCTGCCCTCGGCACCGTCGGGACGGCCCAGCTGCAGAACGCCTTGAGCACGGCCAACGTGAAGATCAACAATGCCTACGACAATGTGTTGACGATTCGCTCATCGGTGGGCTCGCGCCTTGCCGAGCTGGACTCGCTCAACGCCAGTGGCGATCAGCGCAAGTTGATCGACCAGACCTACATGTCCGATCTGACGGACCTGGACTATGCGAGTGCCATCTCCCAGTTCAGCGAGCAGCAAACCAATCTGAAGGCGGCGCAGCAAACGTTTGCCCAATTGTCGAGCATCAACCTGTTCAACTATCTGTAGTGCACCTGTTTGAGGCCAGTCATGAAGTCCGCCGCTTGCTTCTTGCTTCCAGCGCCGCTTTCCTTCCTTGCGAATGCTCCTTCGATGCAAGGGCGCGGATACGAGGGAAAAGACACGACGGGGCCAGGCACAGGTACGTCGAGCGCAAACGATAAGTTCGACGCCCTGGCGCGCTCGTTGGCGCATGACCTGCGTTCGTCGATCTTCGTGATTAGTGGGTTCGGCGAGGCCCTCGAGCGGGAGCTGGACGGGCGCGCCAGCAGGCGCGCCAGTCACTACCTGCATCGTATTCGCGCTGCCGGCAAGCAGCTCGAAGATTGTGTGGACGCCGTCTTGTCGCTAGCACACGTTACGCAGGCGGACTTCCGAACCGAAGACGTGGATTTAAGCGCGATGGCCACCTCAATCGTGGGTGACCTGAAGTTCCTCGAACCAGGCAGGGCAGTTGAATGCCATGTCCAGGAGGGGCTGGTCGATCGGGGGGATCCGCGCCTATTGCGGATGGCTCTGGAGAATCTGCTCGGGAACGCCTGCAAGTTCAGCAGTGGTAGTGTGCCTGCCCGGATCAGCTTTTCCATGCGAGCCGAGTCGGGTCAAGAGCGGGTGTACGAGGTCGCTGACAACGGCGCGGGCTTCGACAAAGCCAATGCTGCCAAGCTGTTTACGCCTTTCGGCCGGCTGCACTCGCACGACGAGTTTCCCGGTACCGGGCTCGGTTTGGCGAATGTGCATCGGATTCTGGCGCGCCATGGCGGGCGGATCTGGGCCGACTCCACTCCTGGGCATGGGGCAAAGTTCTATTTCACTCTGGCCGCATCATCGATGGGCCCGGGTTTCAACTCGTAAACCGCTGTCAGATGGGGCGCAGCGCCCGTGCGATCTGGCTCGCCGAGTTCAACGCTGCGGCGAAGCGCGGGTCCAGGTACGCCGCAAGATGCGGGATCAGCAAATACAGCATCGCGATACCCGACAGAAGCGTCAGCGGGAATCCCACGGCGAAAATGCTGAACTGCGGCGATGCGCGGTTCAGGATCCCCATTGCGAGGTTCAGAATGAGTAGCGCAGTCACCAGGGGCAGCGCGAGCATCAGCCCGCTCACGAAAATCTCACCGCCTGAGCGCACCAGGAGCATCCACCCGCCAGCGGCCAGCCCTATGTCCGCGATCGGCACGGATTCGAAGCTTTGTGCCAGTACCGCGATCATCAGCAGATGCCCGTCGGTGCCAAGGAAGATCAGAACCGACAACATATACAGCAGCCGGGAGACCACCACGGTGGAGCTGCCACTGGATGGATCAAAGAACGAAGCGAACGACAGGCCCATTTGAAGCCCGATGTATTCGCCGGCCGCCTGGACTGCGGCAAACACCAGGCGCATGCCGAATCCCATGCTCACGCCGATAAGGACCTGTTGCGCTGTGATCCAGACCCCGCCCGCCGAAACAACGGGCACGGCGGCCGCGGGCCCGATGGTTGGGGCCATTAGCAGCGCAAGCAGGGCTGCCAAGGCGACCTTGATGCGCCGGGGCACGATTGGGTCGCCCAGCACCGGGGCCGTACTCACGAGCGCGAGGATCCTGATGAACGGCCACAGGAATGCGACGGTCCAGGCGGCCAGCTGCGCCGAGGTGACCGAGACGATCGAAGGCATTTAGCCCACGACCTGGGGTATCGAGGAGATCAGCTGGCGGATGTAATCGACCATGCTGGCCAGCATCCACGGGCCGCCAATGACCAATGTGGCAAAGACGGCAACCAGCTTCGGGATGAAGGACAGCGTTGCTTCGTTGATCTGCGTGGCTGCCTGGAAGATGCTTATCACCAGCCCCACCACCAGAGCGACCAGCAGCAGCGGCGCGGCTATCAACAGGGTCATCTTGATCGCCTGCGTGCCCAGCGTCATGACGGTTTCGGGGGTCATGCGTGCCTCGCTAAAGGTAGAAGCTCTGGGCGAGCGCGCCGATCAGGAGTTGCCAGCCATCGGCCAGCACAAACAGCATCAGCTTGAACGGCAGGGCGATGGACGCCGGGGGCACCATCATCATGCCCATGGACATAAGAACGCTAGCCACTACGAGGTCGATGATCAGGAACGGGATGAAGATGGTGAACCCTATCTGGAATGCCGTCTTGAGCTCGCTGATCACGAAGGAGGGGAGCAGCACGCGCAGGGGAACGTCTTCCGGGCCTTGCAATTCGGGTATCTTGGCCAGACCGGCGAAAAGGGCGATATCGTTTTCGCGCGTTTGCTTCAGCATGAAGGTCTTCAGCGGCGCCACGCCTTTGGTCAGTGCGGTTTCGGCACCGATCTTGTTCTCCGAAAATGGCCGATAGGCCTCGGTGTACACCTTGTCAAATACCGGGGACATAACGAAGAACGTCAGGAACAGCGACAGGCCCACTAGGATCTGATTCGGAGGGGAGGACTGCGTGCCGATCGCCGTGCGCAGCAGCCCGAGCACGATCAGGATGCGGGTGAAGCTGGTCATGGACAGCAAGAAGGCCGGCAGGAACGACAAGGAGGTGAGCAGGACGAGCGTCTGAACGCTCAGCGACCAGGTCTGCGTCCCACCGGGCCCCGGCTTCACCAGCACGCCTGGCAGCCCCTGCGCCTGCGCGAGCAAGGGGAGCGCCGCTGCTGCCAGCACGGCCACTGCGAGCGCTGCCGCGCGGGTGCGCGACCTCATGCGGCCGACCTCCCGCCGCTCAGGGCCGCGCTCAGCTTGCTCGAAAACAGGCCCAGTAGTCCGGGCTCGTCAGCTGTCCGATTGAGCGTTGGCGCATTCGATTGGGCCGGGAGCGTGTGCAGCGTATTCACCTGGGCTGCCGTGACTCCCAGGACGAGCCATGTCCCAGCGACGTCGACGATCACCACGCGTTCGCGGGTACCCACCGGCGAGCTGGCCACGACCTTGATAACGCTGGACCCGCCAAGGCGTTGAAGCCCGAAACGGCGCGCGAGCCCGGCAAGCCCGAAAATCAACCCGAGCACCAACAGCATGCCCAGAGCGGCCTGCAGCAAGCCCGGTGTGCTCGCGGGTACAGGCGTTGGTGTGGCCACGGTGGGCAAAGCGGCGAACACGTGCAGGCATGACGTCGCCAGGACCGCGCCGGCGGCAAGTCGCGGCGCTATTTTCATTTGCCGGCCGCGAGTCGCTGAATACGTTCGGACGGGCCAACGACGATGTCGGTCAGGCGAATGCCGTACTTCTCGTTGACTACCACCACCTCGCCCTGGGCGATCAGATGCCCGTTGATCAGCACGTCCAGCGCCTGCCCGGCGAGTCCATCAAGCTCCACGATGGAGCCTTGCTGCAGGCGCAGCAGGTCCTTGATGGTGATGCGGGTGCGCCCCAATTCAGTCGTGAGCTGCACCGGGATGTTCTTGATTCGATCCAGGTCCATATCCATCGGGGCAGTGCGAGGGACAGTATCGGCCAGCGCAGGAAAAGCCTGGGACGTCGCCGGTACAGCCAGCGACTGGGGTCGCGACGCCTGCGTTTGCTGCACGAGCGCCGCTTCCCACTCGGCTGCGCCGTCCGCGGCCTTGTCGCCCGTGGCGGTGGCGGCGGATTGCTCCTGCATCGCTTCGGCCCAATCGTTTTCTGAAGCAGTCATTTTTGATTCGCTCTCGCTTCCAATGAGTGGTGGAACAGATGATTGACCTTCAGGGCATACCGGCCAGCGGACGTTCCATAGCCGCATTCCATCACCGGAGTGGATTCCACCATCGCCGTAACCGTTTGCGGCAGTTCGATCGGCAGGACATCGCCCACTTGCAGTCGCATGAGTTCACCCACCGTGGAGGGCAATTTCACGAATTCGGCTGTCAATTCCACCGACGCGCCATTCATCTCGTGGGCCATATCCTTAACCCATCGGCTGTCCACCTCGACCTCGTCGGTCTGGATAGGATTGGGAAGCAAGTGGCGCACCGGCTCAAGCATCGAATAGGGCAGACACACGTACAGAAATCCACCCACCGGACCGAATTCAACTTGCAACGTCGTGGTCACGACCGCCTCGTTGGCAGCCACGATGTTGGCGAGTTTGCCGTGCATCTCGGAGCGAACGAAGTTGAACTGAAGGGGCATCACCCCTTTCCACGCCTCTCCGTAGCACTCCAGCACGACGTTCAGCAGGCGTTTGATGATGCGCTGCTCGGTTTTCGTGAAATCCCTGCCCTCGATGCGCATGTGGTAGCGGCCATCGCTGCCGAACAGGTTGTCTACCACCAGGAACACCAGCGTAGGGTCGAACACAATCAACCCATTGCCCCTGAGCGGTTTCATTTGCACTATGTTGATATTCGCCGGCACGGGTAAGTGCCTGATGAACTCGCCATACTGCTGCGCCTGCAGTCCCATAGGGGTGATGTCGGCGTTCTTGCGCATGAAATTGAGGAGCCCCGCTCGCAGTTGTCGGGCGAACCGCTCATTGATCAACTCCAGCGTTTGCATTCGCCCGCGCACCACGCGGGCTTGCGAGCCGAGATCGTAGACGGGCACTCCGTCAACTGCGGTGACGGCCGGAGCATCGGTGCTTTCTCCCGTCACGCCTTCGAGGAGCGCGTCGACTTCGGATTGAGAAAGCACCTGCTGGTATGCCATGTTGGGTGAACGCTGTTGGGTTATTGAACGACGAATGCCGTGAAGGCCACGCCGGTGATGCCGGCCATCGGCAGTCCCGGTGTCGGTGGCCTGTTCAATTCAGTCTTGATCTCTTCGGCCAGAGCCCGCTTGTCGTTGGGGCTGAGTAACATGGCCGGGTCGCGATTGGACAGCAGGAGCAGCAAACGGCTGCGCAGCTCGGGAAGAGACTGCGAGATGCGAGCCTGCGCGTCTTCGTCGCCCACCTTCAGCGAAACGCCAAGGTGCAGGAACTTGGGCTTGCCCTCGGCCTGCAAGTTCACCGTCAGTGGCTCGAGTGCCACGAAGATAGCCTTCTCCGGCTTGACCGTTATCGCGGCTTGCACTTGGATGCCTCGGGCGACGTACAGGGAAATGCCGCCAAGCACCAGGACTGTGGCTGCCGAAACGGCAAGTAACGTCCTGCGGCCAAAGCGACGTGTGGCAGCGATAGCTGCAGTGTTGATCGCCATGTGTTTTTCGATAAGAGTGAGAGCCTATTTTTCGCGAACTCAATAAAAGTCGAACGCTCGATGAACGGCGGGAAAGTCCCTCTCATCCACCGATAGCGCCAGGTGCTTTAGGCGAAAGTGTCAAGAGCGCGATCGGAGCGTGGGTCGACGGCACCGGATCGTGCGGGCGCCTGCTCATGCCGCTCGCCATCCAGCCCCTGGAAAGCCCGTTGCTGGTGAGGCCCGGGTTCTTGGCCTGTGCCCTGTTGCGCGCGCGGATCACCCGACCCGGACCCGACCGTCGCCTGTCCGAGGCTGATGCCGCTATTGGCAAAACTCGTTCTCAACTGGGGCAAGGCTGATTCGAGCGCCTGTCGAACGGCGGCATGCTCGGAGACGAAGACGATCTGCGCGTGGCCATCAGCGACTGCGATTCTCACCTTCAACGGTCCGAGCTCCGCCGGGTTTAAGGTCATCTCGAAGTCACGATTCGGCCCAAGCCGGACAATCTGCTGGGAAAGCGCCGGGGCCCAGTCGCTGGTGCCCACGGGTGGTGCGACATGCGTGGCCGCGACACTGGGGGGCGATGTGCTCGCCGGCGTTGGCACCGCGAACGCAGCACCAGCAGCCGTAACTCCGGATTGCGCGGGAGCGGCGCTGTCGGCGAGCGCGGGTTTGGCGGCCCCGCCGGCGACCTCTGCGAGCATGCGCACCGGCTCGGTTTGCGTCCCGGTAGCCGGGGCGGCGTTTGCGGTCGCGGCACCCGGAGCGCTCGAATCGGCCGCCTGGGCAGCGGGGGGGCGCACACCCTTGCCGGTGTCAACCGGCCCAGGTCCAGGTTTGAGCAACTCCGATT
>Ga0134124_10004695_pt1 | contig 10987 bp, 8 predicted proteins | sample KB304_FD_96880 | JGI IMG/M metagenome (GOLD analysis project Ga0134124, IMG submission 96880) | Terrestrial soil microbial communities without Nitrogen fertilizer from Kellogg Biological Station, Michigan, USA - KB3-0-4 | ecosystem: Environmental > Terrestrial > Soil > Unclassified ... | reverse complement strand
GGCGTCGGTGGAGGCGGTGAGTGCCGGTGATGACCAGCTGGGAGTTCCGTCTAGCGCCGCCCACAAGCCGTCGTCCACGTATGGCCGGCCGGCATCAGCGTAGAGCCCAGCGCGTGGTCCCCAGTTCGCATGGAGTGGATGTGCCCGGCCGAACGAGAGCCGGTGCGCCATGCGTTCGAGCGCTTGCGCTGGCCTTGTTGCGGATCCCTCAACACCGAGCCAGCCGCAGATTCCGCTCATCCCCTAACCTCCGTAGTATGACGGTCGGAGCCATCAGACTTGAGACTTATCTCGCTGCGGGACGCGTATATAGCACCTTGTGCACTATCTAAAAAAACTTGGTCGTCACTCCTCGACAAGCGAGGCGAGCCTATTTGGCTAAAAACCCAATTTCCGACAGCCCTTTTGGGCAGAATGCGTTTGTTGTTGGGTAGAAGGTGCAGAGTTAATACAAAGTCATACTCTTTGCGGCCCCGGTTACGCGCTTTGTGAACCGTCACTTAAATGCCTCACAAGTGAGAACTATGGTTGGTGCGGAGGTGTGCTGATCTTATCCTCAACGCTTTCAGTGTGCAAGGTCGAAAAAAGAAGAGACCGCTGCGTTGCGAAGTATTAACTGTAGAGGTTTGGGGCCGTAAGAGTCTTGAGACACGAGGCCGCTGGAAATCGAGCGCCTTCGTCAAGTGCTCCCCACACTGGACAATCTTCGCAACTTTCTCTTGACCACAACCACAGAAGGGCTCAGTTTCTTCCAGCGGTTGCGAGAAGCGCCCTAAATCTGCCAGTCACTCCGCATCGGGAGCATTGGCGCGTAAGTGCCTAAAAGCGCAGCGTGTAACCGTGATAGCCCACAGTGGACAATCTTCGCAACTTCTTTCTAGGACCACCACAGAAATGCCGAGTTTCTTCTAACCATCACGAAGCACATTAACGCACACACCACCAGTGATCGGAGGGGATACTTAACAGAATTTGAAGGACCCAACCACAAGGATAAGCCAATGATATAATTTACCCGCTTATTCGTTAAGAGTAAGTAGAAAGCGAGGTGCCCAAATGTTGACCAAACTTTTGGTCCATCCTGCTGCTAATTGTGCCAGTGAGTGAACAGGGAAACCAGACGCGTTAGGGTACGTCTTTCACTTACTTGCCGAGCAACCTAGGAGCTTTGCACCGAAAAATGAACAGCTAGTCCAGCCTCTGGATTAAGAAGCTTTGTACCTCCCCGCTGAAAAGGCCGGAGCGTCCACAAGAGTCCACTGCTAAGGTGTCGCTGAACTAAGTAGGCCAATTAGCAAACCTAATCGTAGGGGAAGGTCTGAACCTTCTAGTGGCCACTAGAAAAAAAGACTGAAAGCCCGTCGTTAAGGGGCCGCGAGTATGCCCTTGTGGCGTCAATCAGCCCTAAAATTTTGCCTTAATCGCATCTATACGCAAGACTGCGTCTCGGGTCGACGCATTGTTGGCTGATGACTTCATATTCCCGGCCTCAAAGCCTTAATAAACAAAAGGTGAACGAAAAGTTCGCGAGTCTTGTTTAGCAAAGGCGCTTTTTATGCATAATCGATTACTTTTTGATTGCCCCAATTCTCAAAATTTGCCTAATATAAATTTTGGGTTAGACATAAAGATTTTTCAATGGAGGAGAATCTCATGTCTGACCAAACTCCTAAAACTCCGCTCTCTCGCCTTGAAGCTTTTCTAAAACAACTCAAAGTCTGTATTGCGTTGACTCGTGATGTCTTGGTCGAAGTTAAAGACCTTCTGGTAATCACTACGGTCATATTGTTCTTTGTTCTGGGAGTTCGTAAGGCTCTACGTCGAGTACTCGCTTCACCACCTCAGCCTGAAGTCCAAACTGTCTCCAGACCATACGAACAACGCCATAAGTGAAATGAGATTCAAAGTCGAAATCAGTAATTTCCGGATTTGGTTCCCTCCACTTCGTCATATAAAGTCACTAGAGCTAGGAATTAAGTCCTCAATCGTTAGGATTTTTATTAAGTAAGATTTCTCCCCACACTGGACAATCTTCGCAACTTTTTATTGACACCAACTACGGAAATCCTCCAGTTTCTTCCAACTGTTGCGAGAAGCGCCCCAGATCTGCCAGTCACTCCGAATCGTGAGCATATCGGCGCGTAAGCGCCTAAAGGGTCCAGCATATACCCGTGATAGCCCAAGGTGGACAATCTTCGCAACTATTCCTTCACCCCGTCCAAAGAGATTTGGGCGCTCAAGTCTCGCTACGGTCCAAGATTAATGCGACGTAGCAGGTCTCCGTATCTCGGATCCGCGCGCAGATTTTGATAACGCGGATCGAGTTTGAGTCTCGTCAGTCCCTCATCGCGCTCCTGATAAGCTTTTTCAAGCCACTGGAACGCTTGTTCTTTGTCGCCAAGTCTAGCGGCGAATCCGGCTACGCTGGTGGCCGGAACGTACTCTGCCGTCTCGTTCATTTTTTCCTTCGCTTGATCGAGACGTTTTTGCCAGTAGCCCTGAGGACCTGACTGGCGAAAAGTGACTTTTAGCTCTTCGAGATAACGGGGATTTTCAGTACCTCGGGGTTCGACGGCTAGTTCGTGTTCCGCAAGAGCCTCATCAAACTTACCTAGTTGCGTGTAAACATCGATCAGACGCAAGCGCGCGGTGACGGATCGTGGATCTAATTCCAAAGCACTTCGGTATTGCGCAATCGCCTCGTCGTAGCGGCCCTGGTAATAGAAGACGAGACCTAAATTCGTGTTGATGATCAGCGAGAACTGATCGAGTTCAAGGGCGCGGCGCAACTCTGCGGCAGCTTCATCCAGTCTCCCCATAGGCACCAGATAGTTAAGCGCATAGAAGTAATGCGCACTCGAGTAGTTCGGGTCCAGTTCGAGGGCGCGTTTGAACTCCGCCTCGGCACCCGGCCAGTCCCAATCGTAATTAGCTTTGATTCTTGCCAGTACGACGTGAGCTTCGGCGATTGTGCCATCAATCTCCAGCGCCTTCGTCGCGGCATCCCTGGCTCTAGGATAAGCCTCCACAGGCGAGAGACTGCCATACGACGGAAGAACGCTGTAGCAGTTGGCCAAGCCGGCGTACGCGAGAGCATATTTATTATCGACGGTGAGTGCTTGCTTGAATGAACCGATGGCTTTATTCAGGTTCTCCGCGGTTCTCTTGTCCCAGAAGTAACGCCCACGCTCGTATGCCAGCTGAGCATTCTTGTTCTCAGGCTTTCGTCCTTTCCAAAAGTAGAGACCAACAACCAAAACCAGTGACTCAAATAATGACACGATCAACAAGATCTTAAATCTTCTCGACCTATTGCGTGCCCGTTTGGCTTCTCCGCGGTTTAAGACTTTGACGCTCGCCATGAACTGGTAACCGTGCTTAGGCACGGTCTTGACATACGTGGGATTTTTCCCGGTATCACCCAATTCTTTGCGAAGAATCGAAATGTTATTTGTCAAGCCGCCCGGCTCGACGTAGGTATCCGGCCAGAGGCGCTCGATGATCTCTTCTTTCTTCACTAACTCCCCGTTCCTTTCAACGAGGAACAACAGCAGGTCAAAGACCATTGGCGGAAGCCGGATCTGTTTCTCGGCGCGCAGCAGTGTGCGTTGACCAGGATCTAAACGGAAAGGACCGAACTCATATAAGTGGTTGTCAGGATTGCTCATGAGGACACCAGAGAATTTCCAGAGATTTTTCCTACAAGTTTCAGAGGACAAGTAGTCGAGGGAGCGCTCATTTTATCCCCACGCGAACGTTGCGACAACAGATCGCAAACACGAACTAGTTCCCCGTCAGTCAGCCCCTTGATGGAAGAATTTTAAAGTGGAGGTGGTTATGAAACAGAGAATGTTCGCATTAACGACGGCTTGCACTCTTCTCTTTCTGGTGGGCGCGAGTGCCAGCAGCGACTACTATCAATGCTATCAATTTGGAAGCTGTGCGGAGCCCACTCTCTCTAATGACTCCAACTGCCGGTCAGGCACAGACTATGACGTCACAGTATCCAACAGGAACTCACCAGTCACTGTGCTCTCATTCCACGGTGGAAACATCGAGCTCAACACGAGTGGTATATCGAACGCGCTGAGCAATCTCTACGGTTGGAATCGCTACGACTTCAACGCACACGCGACAAGCGCATGCACCACAGTCGGTACGTATCAAGGCAACAAGCTGCACATCACCTCGACGAATTTTAACGACCCGCGCGCCGTATCACTCGTGAGCGCGCAGCCCAAGGCCGTGTCCATTCACGGCTACTCCGACAAGCGCGGCTACGACAAGGGCGTTATCTGCGTCGGCGGAAAGGATAACGCCGCGCGCAACGTCTTCATCTCTTACGTCCAGAACAACGCCGCTGCATGGAACGCCAACCCCAACACGTACACGTTGAATCCGCGTGACGCCGTCGCGGCTGCCGACGGCACTGAGTGCGGCGACGACGAAATACGCGGTTTAGCAAGTGCGAACCTCGTCAACCGCACGTCGAGCAACGCCGGACTTCAACTTGAATTGAGTCCGCAATTTCGGGCCGATCTCGTCAACACCTCATCTGGTTTTGATGACCTGCGCAACCTCATCTACGGGGCCATTCGTCAGGCTATGATTGGCCCAACGTGTTACACGGCGACGGCCGGAGGTAGCTGGATTAACAACTCTTTCGCCTCACAGGCCGGAGCCTTCACCGCCGAGTGGGACGCGACTCCATCGGCGAACAACATCGACGCGGTCATGGCGCTCTCGAACGGCGCGCAGACCTCGTTCACTGGCTTTGCTTGCCTCGCGCGCTTCAATTCCACCGGGGAGATCGACGCACGCGACGGCGGCGCGTATCACGCCGCGTCCACGATTCCTTACATCGCCAACACTTCGTATCACTTTCGCCTATCAGTGAACGTGCCCACCCATACTTATTCGATCTACGTCACGCCAGCCGGCGGGACAGAACAGATAATCGGACTCAACTATGCATTTCGCACAGAACAGACAACGGTCGGCAGTCTGAACAACTACGGGCTCGTGATTGATAGCGCCGCAGGCTCGGCGACCATGTGCAACTTCACGGTCAGCGGCAGCAACACGCTGTTCCAGGATAGCTTCACCGGCAGCGACAGCTTGATCACGAACGAGTACGCACACTGGAACTCGGACGGCATAGTCTCTCCTGACTGGGATATGACGAGTGGCTCACTCTTCCGGCAATCGAATACGGCGTGGACGGGCCTGCCTGACTCGTTCGTGCCGAATAAATATTCGAGCGACCATACAGACTCGGATGTGTTCAGAGTCAACACGTTCAGGACCTTCGCCGGAAACATCAAAGTGTCCTTAGCGTTGAAGAACAACAGCGAAATTCACGACCCGAACTGTAGCGCGTGCTGGCACGGTGTGAATGTTTGGCTTCGTTATCTAACGCAGTACGACCTCTACGCCGTCAGCCTTAATCGCGTTGACAACACAGTGACCATCAAACGCAAAGTGCCGTGCGGCAGCGAAAACAGTGGGTTCTATAAGGACCTGACTTCTGCGGTCACGCACCCGTGGACGGTCGGCACGTGGCAACACTACTCATTGACGATCCAGACGAACAGCAACGGCAGCGTCACGATCAAACTTTACGATGACGACAGCGATCCCAACACTCCGTTGATCCAGGCGACAGACTCGGGAGGAACGAACCTGAGCTGGACATCGGGCTGCACCACGCCGGGTCATTACCCAACGGCGCAGTACCCGCCAATCACCGCTGCCGGCAGTGTCGGCATCCGCGGCGACTACGATAACTTTAACTTCGATGATTTTAGGGTGTCTTCGTTTTAGACGGGCTTCACCGCTTTAGTGAAGGCGGTGGTGTTGAGGGTGTTGAGGACTTCCTTTCGTGTGACCCAGCCACGACGAGCCATCGCGACACCGTACTTGACGTTGTTCATCGCCTTCACTGAATGCGCGTCGGTGGAGACAACGAACTTGATCTTTCGCTTGCGTGCTTCGCGCAACCAACGCGGCTCGAGATCGAGGCGATAAGGATTGGACCGATTCAATTGTTCTTGAATAAAGCGGCCGAGGTAACCAGAAGTTGAAATGATGCTGTTTAGGACTTTAACGTCCCATAAGTCGCTAAGAATCACGACGACTTCTGACGCCATGGCTGGTAAGCCAGCCTTGCGGTATGAGCCTATCCGGATCACGACGGCGTTCTGTTGGCACTTTCCCCGAAAATTGGAACCAATTAATTGCCGGAGGCTATTGGAACCATTAAGTTGCCGGAGCGGCAAAGCAATGCTTCAAGCTTCAAGTTACACCTATGGCGGTGCCTCTTCGAATTGTTAAAGATTAGTGCTCCCCACACTGGACAATCTTCGCAACTTCTTCCTGACAGCAACCACAGAAGTGCTCAGTTTCATGCAACACTTGCGGGAAGCGCCCTAAATCTGCCAGTTACTCCGAGTCGCGAGCATTGCGTGTAGACACCTCAGAGTGCAGGGGCGTACCGCTGATAGCCCACAGTGGACAATCTTCGCAACTTGTTGTTGACGCCGTCGGCAGGAATGGCAGTTTCTACTTAGGGCTATAGAAATTATCTAGTATAGTCAGCATCTCGACGGAGGTTTCCACCGCCAATGTCCCAGCCTTCGGACCCAGCACCTACTCAACCAATTCACGACGCAATTCTTGCCGCGCGCACGCAGGCCATTCTATTCCGGCAGATCGTGCCACCGAACCACGATCCTACGCACCTCAGCTTCTTCGGCGGGCTGCCTATCGCTCCTTCCGGCTTTCCGTGGCCGCGCGGAGAGTCCAGACCACACAGCTTCGTCATGCAGGTGGATTGTTCGGCGGTACCGGCTGACGGCCGCCCCGGGATGTTTCCGGAGCTTGGCCTTCTGTACGTGTTTCTGGACCTGGCGTGGGACTATGAATGGGGATATGAAGACAAGTTCCGTGTGATTTGGGAACCTGGTCCTTCCCGCGGCTGGGCTGAAATTCCGCCACCCGACGATCTTCCTCGCGCTTATGACCATAGACAGTCATGGAAATGGCCCCAATCGGATGCCGATTGGCCACGCCTCCTACCGAAATGGCCATTCGATCCGGTCGTGATTCATGGCGGGCCGCTGCCGGACAATCAGGAAGCGCTTGAGGAAACCTATGCCTGGCCGGGCACAATTTATCCGCATGGGGCCATCCCATCAATCGAGGGAGCGGTAGTTCAGCACCTCAGATTCCGGTACCAGGACGGCAAACCCACGAACGATCGGCCATTCGCCGGCTTTCCACACGATTGGAACGCTATCCGCATCACCATAGGCCTGATTGCCAACCGTATGGAATGGGAGATTTCGGTTGCTCGAAACCGTCATTTCTGCGAATTGAGCGATGAAGAATATGCCGCGAAGGTGGCGGAGATACAGGCCGCAGTTCGCTATTGGTCGGATCGTGCGTTAGCAGCGGCGCCGTTCGACGAGGTCCCACCAGAAGAGCGCGATCAATTTTGGTCGTGGCTCGAAGAGAACGACTGGCTGAACGACTGGCTGAACGACTGGCTCACCGACCCGCCCGTGACTTATGCCGCCAACCTGTCCGTTGAAGCGTCGCTGAGCGTCGGCTCCCACGCTGCAGCACGTATTCCACACGACGTCGTCGATTACATTCGCAGCCGGCACGCGCTCGCTTCCAAGATGGAGGTCGGGGCTCACATCAAAAGCCGGACCGGATGCTTGCGGCACCGGTCGACCTTCAGTTTGACATCGACGAGCGCATGCGCGAGTTCCTTTGTTGCTTGAGCTCTCTTCGGATGAAGGTCTCGCCCATTACTTCGGCGAAGGCGTTTACCAGTTCTGGATCCGCCCCGAGGATCTTGCTGCACGGCGCTTCGATCGTGTTGAGCTCAGCACCACTTTTCGCTAGCGGTTGGACCATCATGAATGAAAAGAGCTGAAAGAGCTAGCTATGAGCGATCTTCTAATTCAGTTTAGCACCGATGCTGGCGAGAGGAGCTACGGCCGGACGGTCGCCGATCTGATTCGGGCCGAGCAACACAATCTTGCCGAAGGCAAACTGATCGCCGACCTAACGTCACTGCGCGTACCGCTGGCCGAACTGTGCCTCGATTCGCTGGCCGACCCTATCGAGTTGCAGCCGTGGGAAGCGCTCCAGCAGCTGATCTTTCGTCCGAGTGGGCGTACAGGCAGCCTATGCACAGCTGTCGGGATGAACCTTTCCATCCATGGGGAACCTCAACCGACTGCCCATAAGTGGGCCGAGCCGTTCATGGAGGTTGGATTGCACGACGACGATCTCTATCCGTTCTCTGCGCGGAGCCACGAGGAGCTTTTGGCGGCCAGTGCTGATTACCGGTCGCCGTGGCACGGAGGCGTGAGGGATCCCCTGAAAATGCAGGTCGTCGGTCTTGCGAGACTTCACACCGCCATCCAGCTAGATGAGGCGCACATTGCCGTTTACTACCACGGACGCTCGCCAAGTCTGCCGACTTCATCCGGCTATGCCGCGCGCAAGCTCGCTGAGTGGCTTCGTGCGTTGCGCTACCACCAGACGGTGAAGCGCTATCTGGACCAAGATGGCTTCGCCCGGCGCCTGCCCGTGATTGTCGGGTGCCACGATCTCCCGCCCTTTTTCGAGGCCGTTTACTACCCCTCACCGTCGCGCGAATCCGCTGCCGAGGCGGAAGCCCGCATGGAAGCAGTGCGGGCAGCGGAACTGCGTGCCTTTCGCGCTGAGAAGGCGCGCGAGATTTGGGAGTATGCGGACTCGATGCGCGAGATGCGCAAGGGTCTCAGGAGGGGGCCGCGCTCTTGGAAATCACCAGAGCACTTCGAGAAGTTCCGAGCGCATTACGAGGGGAAAGAGGCGTTCGTAGCCCGGATGAACAAACTGGGCCGCCCGAAGCGGCCTAGCTGGCAGATCGCCGATGACGACGAATTCGAACGGTTCCTGAAACGATTTTATGTTGATCCCTTTCTGGAGTAATGTCGGGGAACGACGACCTGAATTTCTTACAAAAGACTTTCCAGCTACAAGACGACCGTCGAACTCAACATGGAAGGATCAAAATCACTGCGACGTTCCGGCAACGTTGATGTATGATCACGACTTGGTGAAGAGAAGGGCCGCTAGAATTAGCTCCAGCGGCCTTATTCAAATCGTGAGTCCCCACACTGGACAATCTTCGCAACTTCCTCCTGACCACAACCTCTGAAATGCTTATTTTCTCTCAACAGTTACGAGAAGCGCTCTAATCTGCCAGTCACTCGGAGTCGCAAGCATTGGTAGGCCTTCCTAGAACAACGGAGCGCTAGACAATTCTGACCGATTCACGGCATTATCGAAACCATACCTTTCAAGCAGACCGCTGATCGCCTCGAATTGCCATTGCTGGGTGGACGGCGCAAGGTACACCGCTTCAATCAGAGTACTCAGGTCAACTGGCACATAGAGACCTAATTGGTCCTTGTACTTGTTGTTTTCGATGCTGTTCTTGCCATGTTGAAGGGTCCAGATTAGTGCACGAAGTTCCCTCTCGTGCTGGAAGCTCCGCCGTTTCGTCAAAAAAGGCTTCAACAGATTTGTCATCGGAATTACGTTCGACGCGTAGTCAAGATAGTCAACATATCCAATGTGTACTTCATAATCGTCGTATCCAGCTAGTGCCTCAACGAGTCGACCAAATGTGCTTTTGACAGCAATTCCCTCGTCGCTCTTGAGATATTGACTCCACATAGCCGCTGATTCGTAGTCCGCGGCGTACCAAGAATTCACGAAGGTTGCTGCGCGATTCGATCTCGCGAACTCCAAGACTCTGTATAAACTCTGCCTGTAGCGATCAAATGTTTCTTTGTCGGGGAAGTGTTCCTTGCGTTCTTGCTCAGGGATCGACTCGTAGTTCATTCCACGAATCGCAGTGAGCGTAGCGCTTGAGTAGTACCCCTCGAACGGGTCTAACCGCGCCAAAACATCTACCCTCGGGAAAAAGAGTGCCTTCTTCTCAAGCAGGGACAGCAGCTTAGAAAGGTCCATGTACCTCCACAATGCCTGCCTGCTGTCCTTTGGTATGAGAAACTCAGGATGTTCTTTGTAGGACATCGGTCATGTAGGCTCGGACTGCGGTTCGGCGGCGCGTATGCGCCGTCCGCTGCAACCGCTTGTTAGGCGCCCCCTTCGCTGTCAGCTCCGCCCCCGAGGAATGTCAGCGCCATGTACATGCCAATCAGTGGCCCGCATTCATACAGGTTCCTCTGGAGTGGAGTCAGTAAGAACACGGCAGAATCTATTACACGCCCCAGAGAAAGCAAAGCAAAAAGGCAGACCACATCAGGCGTCTTTTCGAGAGCCTTATTCCTGAATACTTTGTACTCACCAAACCACCAAACCACCAAACTTGTCTATTTTTCTCTGCCAGCCCGCTTCCCCACACTGGACAATCTTCGCAACTTTCTCTTGACCGCAACCTCGGAAGCTCTCAGTTTCTTCCACCAGTTGCAAGAAACGTCCTAAATCCGCCATTCGCTCCGAGTCATCATCATTGGCGTGTATGCGCCTGTTAGACCATTGTTAAGGAGTCGGAGGTTTAGCATTTGTGAGACAGGGGCTTCCGACAGGTGGTGATATGAGAGATTCGACGACGTTATCTTGGATTGCAGACCACTCGCATGAGAGAGCTTTACTAGGTTCGTTATCAAATGTAATTACGGCCACCGCTTCACGTTTTAGCGCGAATAGTTCTACTGGTTTTGATACTCTGCCTAGCCTTCGCCACTGACATGGGCCATTTGTTTTCGTTGGAACGGCGACAAACAGCGTATCTGCCGTCTCTCGTAAAATAACAAGCGGATTGGAGCGACACTGATCAGTAGTGCGGTCGAGAAGCTGGCTTGGGATATTTGGACTGTGTCGGGGATCGAAGGTGAGGACTGAAGGTGGCTCGGTCGTGTAATCACCGCCCCCGCGTGACGCTGGAATATAAGGG